>ERZ889217.834-NODE-834-length-17332-cov-10.359090_pt1 | contig 17332 bp, 11 predicted proteins | sample MGYA00521098_ERZ889217 | MGnify/ENA primary metagenome ERZ889217 (study PRJEB32303, sample SAMEA104408613) | aquatic metagenome | biome: Brackish water; feature: Pelagic; material: water | place: Baltic Sea | collected 2014-06-10T22:04:00 | depth 2,362 m ...
ATTACTGCTGCGCCCGAACCGTCGGCAAACAAGATCGCCGTGTTGCGGTCTGTCCAGTCGGTGATTCTCGAAAGTGTGTCGGTGCCAATAACCAAAATGCGTCGCATGCCCATTGCGACGAGGCCATGACCAGTGATTAGCGCGTAGACAAAACCCGAGCACGCGGCATTTACATCAAACGCTCCGCATCGCAGACCGAGCCCGTGTTGAACGGCGGCACTAGTTGCTGGCACTGTGCGGTCGGGTGTTGTTGTTGAAAGAACAAGGGCATCAATCGACAAGGGATCAATGCCCGCCATCTCAATTGCTTTGCGACCAGACTCAATCGAAAGACTCGCTGTGCTTCCACCGATGTGTCGGCGTTCAATACCTGTGCGTTCGCGAATCCATTCGTCTGAAGTATCCATTGTCTTTGACAAGTCATCATTGGTGACGACTTTTTCAGGCAACGCGGTGCCCCAGCCAATAATTTTTGCCCCAACTGCATGTTTAGGAATTATCGGCATGAATCGATCGCTGTCATATTGTGCGTAACCATGCGATTGGTTGATGTGCAGTTAGTCGTTCACCGTCAACGCTGATGAAACTTTGCAAAACGCCATCAAAAAGCGAGCGGACTTCTTGTTCGCCGACCATGCCGAGCACATCTCCAACGCTAATGCGCGCACCGTTAGCAATTGATTTATTCGGAGCAAAGACACCGGCGCCGGGGCTAACAACAAGCCGTTCAACAGCAAATAGATGTTCTCCTTCATGCAGCTGTTGTGCAGGCAGAGAGGTTGCGCCGATCCATTCGATCAGCTTGTCGAGTTCGACTGGTGTGCTGATGCTGAGTGTTCGCGCAGACTCGAGTGTGCGCTTGGCCATGCCGGTGAGTACGCCGCCTGGTCCGAGTTCGACGAAGTTGTTGATTCCGTTTTCTGACATTGTTTGCAGACACTGTTTCCAACGCACTGGGCTTGAAAGTTGAGCCGAGAGAAGTGTTGTCCATTCATTGCCTTGGTCGTGCGCTTTGGCGTCGACATTCGAAACGATTGGTACATCTGAATCTCGGGGCTTGGCCAATGCAATTGCCTCACGCAATCTCTCGCGAGCAGGCGCCATTAGAGGAGTGTGAAATGCGCCAGACACAGGCAATGCCATCACGCGCTTGGCGCCGAGTTCTTTGGCGTGGTCAGATGCGAGTGCCACGGCAGCTGAAGTGCCGGCGATGACAACTTGACCAGGAGCGTTGAAGTTGGCAACCCAAACATCGCTGTCGGCGCGACGGCAGGCAGTTTCAACTTGATCATCCTCAAGGCCCAACACTGCCGACATCACACCTGGCGATTTAATACCAGCCTCATGCATCGCAGCCGCGCGCTCAACAACTAATCGCACGCCGTCTTCGAAACTGAGTGCACCGTTGGCAGTCAACGCCGTGTATTCGCCGAGAGAGTGACCAGCACAAAGGCTTGGTTCGAAACCAAGACGCTCTACTGCGTCGAGCACCATCAGACTTGAAACGAAAGTTGTCAATTGTGCATTGCGTGTGTCTTTGAGTGTCTCGGCATCGGCATTGAGAAGCAGATCGGCGACGTCACGCTCGGCGATATCGGATGCCTCGGTTACCAACTCCCAACTTTCGTGGTCTACCCAAGGTTTGCCCATGCCTGGTCGTTGTGATCCTTGACCAGGAAAGGTGAATGCGAGCATCTTCTAAGGGGTGCCTTTCGTGTTGTCTACATCGTAGAAGAAATATGAGTGATTGTGCAGTTGACTCTCAGTGTGGGCGTTGAACATTGGTAGATACGCTTAGCGGGCAAGCCCGAGTGGCGGAATGGCAGACGCGACGGACTCAAAATCCGTTGTCTGAAAGGGCGTGCGGGTTCGACTCCCGCCTCGGGCACTTAATGACAATAAAAAATTTCAATGATGCTTTTGTTGAACGCCGCTTGCGGCGTGGCTCTGTGACGATGCGCGAGTTGCGAGATGAACTTCGAATCACAACTGAGCAACTTGAATTTGTAGAAAGTGAAGCGCAAGAAAAAGAAATGCGAGCGATGGTCGCTGAGACTGCTGACGCGGCTCTCGAGCATCACGATGCACAGCGAACTCTCGAGACTATTCAGAAGTATCATCGCTATCTGCTCGCATCAATCGCTGAAACTGAGTTGCTCCAAGATCGTCTATTAGACAAACTCGGAAATTAATTAGTCGCGCGACATGGCAATTCGAATTGTTTTGGCCGAAGACGAGGCGATTATTCGTCTTGACCTGCGCGAAAGTCTTCAAGAAGAGGGCTATGAAGTTGTCGGTGATGTTGGGCGCGGCGATAAAGCAGTTGAGATGGTTGAGGCGTTAAGACCAGACGTCGCAATTTTCGACATCAAGATGCCGGGCATGTCGGGTCTTGAGGCAGCCAAGATTGTCTCAGACAAGAAGATTTGTCCGGTTGTAATGCTGACTGCTTTTAGTCAGCGCGAAATCATTGAGCAGGCGCGTGATGCTGGTGCTCTTGCATATCTGGTTAAGCCATTTCAAAAAACTGATCTCGTTCCAGCAATAGAACTGGCGATCGCCAGATTTGCCGAGTTACGAAGCTTGAGTGGTGAAGTCGCGGCTTTAGGCGCGCAACTTGAAACACGAAAATTGATTGATCGTGCTAAAGGTGTTCTGCTTGACAAACATCGTTTGTCTGAGTCTGATGCGTTCGCGTTCATTCAGAGCATGGCCATGTCGCAGCGCATGAAGATGGGCGACATCGCCGAGCAAATAATCGCCGGCAAATTAAATCCGTAGATACGAGAGCAGGCGAGCGTCATTCGCGATGATGCACTGACGGCTAGTTTCTAGTTATGAAATTGATGGCGTTAGATGGCAACTCGCTGGCATACCGCGCTTTTTTTGCTTTGCCGACCGACATGGTGACTGCGAATGGTCAGGTGACGAATGCGATATATGGCTTTACGTCGATGCTGTTGACTCTGATGCGTGACCATAAGCCAGATGGTGTTGTTGTAGTTTTCGATCGTAAAGAGCCAACTTTTCGTCACGAGGCTGCACCTGAGTACAAAGCTCAACGAGAAACTCAACCTGACATCCTTTATCAACAACTTGATTTGATTCGCGAGATGCTCAAGAAAATGGGAATAGAGGCGATTGATGCCGCCGGTTTCGAGGGCGACGATCTAATTGCCACGATCGCCGACAGAGCGCTGAAGTCAGGTGACGATCTAATTATTGTGACAGGAGATCGCGACAACTATCAGCTCGTTGCCGACCCACACATTCGTGTGCTTTACAACAAACGCGGTGTTAGTGACTACGCGTTGTACGACGAAGCAGGCATCTTTGAACGAACAGGTGTGACACCGAAGCAATACGCCGAATATGCAGCACTTCGCGGCGACCCGAGCGACAACTTGGATGGCGTTCCGGGTGTTGGCGAAAAAACAGCGGCAAAGTTGATCGCCAAGTACAGAACAATAGAAGCAATCTTCGATAATGCCGAGGAACAAACCCCGAAGTTAAAGCAAGCGTTAATCGAAAGTCGTGAACGGGTTTTGCGCAATGCGAAACTTATGGTGCTGCGACGAGATGCGCCGGTTTCTGTTGACCTTCACGCCTTGGCTCCAAAACCGAACATAAGTGAGGTTAAGGAGATCTTCGCACTTTTCGAATTCAAGACGATGTTTGCTCGTTTTTCTGAAGCGTTAAAACATTTCGCTGGTATTGATTTTGCCTCTGTTGGTTCAACGGGATCGAGTACCAGTAACGAATCTGATTCGAGGCTTGACATCGTTGCGATCGTTGAAATTTGCGAATCTGCCAAGCGAGCAATTGGCGCACTGCAGAAAAACGAAATTTCAGATGTGGCTGCTGCTTGGATCGGTGACCCAGGAAGATCTGAACTTTTGGGTCTTGCCGTAGTTGATGATTTGGCGCAGCGCAAAGTTGTTTGGATTCCTGTAAAGATTTTGGTTTCGTCAGACGTTAAGAAGGTCTTAAACAGCGGGTTCAAATTTCGCGGACACAATGTCAAGCCATTAATGCGAAGTTGTCTGAACCTGGGCATTGACCTTGATGAAATGGTTCTTGATACGGCGATAGCTGCTTATCTTCTCGACCCGTCTGAGTCTCGATATGAACTCAAACAAGTTGTGTCGCGATATCTAAACATTGATTTTGCTTCTGTTGATGCAAAAACTCAAGACGGACAACTTAATTTTGATCAGCCAGATGCTTCAAGTGTTGCTAGCACCGTCGCTGCTACAGAGGCGATTGGTGTGGGGCTGGTTGCACCAGTAATGGTTAATGCTCTCGAAAGTCAAAAGCTGACGAGTCTTTATTTAGATATTGAACACCCGCTAGTGCGAGTTCTGGCAAGAATGGAATTTCTCGGTGTTGCAGTCGACAAAGAGCAATTGATCGAGATCAATAATCGATTAACAGCCGAATGCATGGCTTTGACTAAAAAGTTGCACACCGTCGCGAAACAAGAATTTAATTTGAATTCACCATTGCAGCTTCGAAAAATTCTCTACGAAGAAAAGAAACTGACACCTGGAAAGAAAAACAAGACAGGGCCGAGCACCGATGCGGCAACTCTCGAGAAAATTAAAGATCAGTGGCCCGAGTTCATAGAACCGTTGCTTGAATATCGTGAAGTAGAGAAGTTGCGTTCGACTTATGGTGAAGGCCTGTTGGGTGTCGTTGGGTCAGACAGTCGCATTCATGCAACCTTCAATCAGACCGTTGCACGCACAGGTCGACTAAGCAGCGATCAGCCAAACTTGCACAATATTCCCGTGCGAAGCGAACAAGGAAAAGTTTTTCGAACAGCATTCGTGCCACGCAAGAACTGTGAATTTTTGGTAGCCGATTACAACCAGATCGAATTGCGCTGTATCGCACATCTTGCGAATGATCCCGGGCTGATTGATGCGTTTAACAAAAATATTGACATTCATAACGTGACGGCGGCAAATGTATTCGGTGTAGCTGCCGACAAAGTCACGAGCGATCAAAGATCAAAAGCGAAAATGATTTCGTATGGTTTGGCGTATGGCATGGAGGCTTATGGTCTCGCGCAAAGACTTGCCATTGGGGTCAGCGAAGCAAGTGAAATTCTGGACGCCTATTTCGCGGCGTTTCCGCGCGTCAAGAAATATATGGACGAGACCGTCGAAGAAGCACGCAAGCGTGGCTATACCGAAACCCTTTTTGGTCGCAGACGCGCGATTCCGGAGTTACAAAATCCAAATTTTAGAATTCGACAGATAGGCGAGCGTCAGGCCATGAACTCTGGCATTCAAGGTTTGGCGGCCGATATCTTTAAAGTTGCAATCGTTCGGCTCGATCAGGCGCTAGAAGCAGGCGGTTTTGAGTCACGATTGGTCTTGCAGGTTCACGATGAAGTGATCGTTGAAGCAGTTAAGTCTGAACACGAAAAAGTCGAAACGTTGGTGCGAGATTCAATGATGCAGGCAGCCAAACTGGCGGTTCCTCTTGAGGTAAATCTGGCTTGGGGCGATAGTTGGGCATCGGCAAAGGGCTGATTTTTCGGCCTGAAAACCAACGTCGCAGATAGGCTGAAGCGTCCTATCCACCTCTCCTATCCACCGAAAGTAATAACAGTGTCAACAACTCAAATGATGTCGAGCCCAGAAATGGGAACATTCGACGCAGAAGGCAATTACACCCCGCGCAAAGTTACAGAGCGAGATGTTTCGTTCGCAGACTCGATCAACGAAACGATTGTTGAACTTAAAGAAGGCAAGCTCGTGACTGGCACCGTCGTGCGAATCACTCGCGACGAAGTGCTCGTTGAAATCGGCTACAAGACCGAAGGCGTTATTTTGAACCGCGAACTTTCGATTCGCCACGATGCTGACCCGAACACGATCGTCAAACTCGGCGACAAAATCGAGACCCTGATTCTTACGCTTGAAGACAAAGAAGGCCGTTTATTGCTTTCGAAGAAGCGTGCACAATACGAGCGCGCCTGGGGCGACATCGAGGCAATCAAGAATGCCGATGGCACTGTTGAAGGTCTAGTCATTGAAGCAGTCAAGGGCGGCTTAATTGTCGACATCGGTCTGCGCGGCTTCTTGCCAGCTTCTCTTGTTGAATTGCGCCGTGTGCGCGATCTCGCGCCGTACCTCGGTCAGCGAATTACTGCAAAAATTCTCGAACTTGATCGTCAACGCAACAATGTTGTTCTTTCACGTCGTGCATTGCTCGAAGAAAGTCAGAAAGGCACACAGACAGACTTCCTAGAGAACATTGCTGTGGGCGAAGTTCGCACTGGCCGAATCTCGAGTGTTGTTGCATTCGGTGCGTTTGTCGATCTCGGTGGAATGGATGGATTAATCCACGTTTCTGAACTTTCATGGAAACATGTCGACAACCCTGGAGCAGTCGTCAAGATTGGTGATGAAGTTTCTGTCAAGGTTCTCGAAATTGATCGCGAACGTGATCGAATCTCGCTTTCGTTGAAAGCAACTCAGCAAGATCCATGGCAAGAGTTTGCCTCAAGCCATCAAGTCGGCCAATTGGTTTACGGTCGCGTAACAAAACTCGTTCCATTCGGTGGCTTCGTTCAGGTTGGCGATGGCATCGAAGGTCTTGTTCACATCTCAGAAATGTCGACACATCACGTTGAGGCACCAGAGCAAGTAGTCACACCAGGTGAAGAACTCTGGGTGAAAATCATCGACCTCGACCTTGCGCGTCGACGCATCAGCCTTTCAATCAAGCAAGCTGCCGAAGGCGGAGAACTAGCCGAAGAATACCGCGGTCAGTTTCAAACCGACGATCAGGGCAACTGGGTCAGTGGCGATGATTCGACGCGAGAGTCAGCATGGGCAGAGTTTTTTGATCCAAATGCTGCGCCTGCAGAAGCAGCCAAGACAACTGAAGAACCAAGCGCTGGCTGATTAAAAATCCATTTTTAGATACGGTGAGTATCTGATGATTCTCATTGGACTCACCGGGGGCATTGGTTCGGGTAAATCTGAAGTGGCCCGTCGTCTTACAGAGCGTGGCGCAGAGATAATCGACGCCGACTTGATCGTGCGTGAGCTTCAACAACCTGGCGCCGAGATCTACGAAAAGATGATTGAGTTATTCGGTTCAGAGGTTGTCGCGGCAGATAAATCGCTAGATCGCACGGCTATTGCCAAGAAGGTTTTTACTGATGAGTCGCTGCTCAAGACTCTCAACCAATTGGTACACCCGGTCGTCAAGCGTGTGATGAACGAGAGGGTTGAAAGTTTTCGCGATACCGAGAAAGTTGTGATTCTTGATATTCCGTTGCTAGTTGAGAACCCGCGTGAAGGCTTAGACGGTGTGCTCGTTGTTGATCTTGATGCTGAGATTGCAGTCAAACGTCTAGTTGAACAACGAAACATGAGTGCCGACGATGCTCGAGCACGAATCGCCAAGCAAGCGACACGCGAGCAACGTCTGGCAATCGCAAATCATGTCATCGACAACTCGGGTGATCGAAACGCACTTTCGCAAAAAATTGAAATTGCTTGGTCGTGGATTAAATCTCTGAAATGATCGACCGCAAGTTTGTAGTCGAGTCTCCTTTTAAACCAGCAGGTGACCAGCCAGAGGCGATTACGAAACTCGCCGCTGGGGTGAGTCGTGGTGACCGTTTTCAAACTTTGCTTGGCATCACTGGTTCTGGCAAGTCGGCAACGATCGCTTGGACGATCGAGCAGGTTCAGAGACCGACACTAATCTTGGCGCCCAATAAATCTTTGGCTGCTCAGCTAGCCCAAGAGATGCGAGAGTTTTTTCCGAACAACCGAGTCGAATACTTCGTGAGTTACTACGACTACTACCAACCTGAGGCCTACATTGCTTCAAGCGATACTTTTATTGAAAAAGACTCTTCTATCAACGATGAGATCGATCGTCTGAGGCATTCGGCGACTGCCGCGCTGTTGACGCGTCGCGACACAATTGTTGTTGCTTCTGTGAGTTGCATCTACGGCATGGGTGATCCTGGTGAATACCGCGGCAATCTTCTCGAGTTACACACCGGAGTTGACTATGACCAGAGAAGTATTTTGGCACGACTTGTAGAACTTCAATACGACCGCAATGACATGACTCTTGGTCGAGGCAATTTTCGTGTGCGTGGCGACACAATCGAGGTGCATCCGGCATACGACGAAACCGTTACGCGTTTTGAGATGTTCGGAGACACAGTCGAAAGAATTTCTGTCGTTGATCAAGTTACGGGTGAAACATTGCGTGATTTGAGCGAGGTAGTGATCTTTCCTGCGACGCATTATGTTGCGGGCGAAGAGCGTATGCGTGTTGCCATGCTCAAGATCGAAACTGAGCTTGCCGCCCAATTGAAAATATTCGAGTCGCAAAACAAGCTCTTAGAGGCGCAGCGAATTCGGATGCGAACAATGTTTGACCTAGAGATGATGAAAGAAGTCGGCTATTGCAATGGCATCGAAAACTATTCGATGCATATTGATGGTCGGCAGCCAGGAGAGCCACCGTTCACTCTTCTCGATTATTTTCCAAAAGATTATTTGCTCGTGATTGACGAAAGCCATGTCGCCGTGCCACAACTTCACGGGCAATTTGCTGGCGATAGAAGCCGAAAACAAACGTTGGTAGAACACGGCTTTCGTCTCCCATCAGCGATGGACAATCGACCGTTGCGATTTGAAGAGACTATGGAGCGCTTAAATCAATGCATTTTTCTTTCGGCAACTCCTGCGAAATTCGAAATCGAGTTGAGCGATCAGGTAGTTGAACAAATAGTTCGTCCCACGGGTTTGATTGACCCAGAAGTTATCGTCAGACCAACAAAGGGTCAGATTGATGACTTAATTGCGATGATCAAGACCAAGACTGCTCAAGGCGATCGAACCTTAGTTACGACATTGACCAAAAAAATGTCAGAAGACCTCTCTGAATATCTGATTGAGCAAGGTCTGCGGGTCAGGTATCTGCACTCAAACATTGACACCATCGAGCGTATTGAAATATTGCGGTCGCTTCGATTGGGTGAATTTGACGTTTTGGTCGGCATCAACTTGTTGCGTGAAGGCCTTGACCTACCCGAGGTATCTCTGGTTGCAATCTTGGATGCTGACAAGCAAGGTTTTCTGCGTAGTCAGACGTCATTAATTCAGATGATTGGCCGCGCGGCGCGAAATGTTGACGGTCAGGTCATTATGTACGCCGACAATCGAACCGCCGCAATGGAATATGCAATATCTGAGACTGCTCGGCGCCGACAGTTACAGATCGCTTATAACTTGAAACATGGTATTGACCCGCAAACAGTGCGCAAGGCGATTGGCGATATCTTGTCAGTTCTTCGACCGAGCAACACCGCACCAATGCCCGGAAAGGGCAAGCGAAAAGATCACGAACGAGACAAAGTTGTTCGAGAGCTTCGGGCACTGCCTGAAAGTGAACTTGCACGCCTAATTATGACCCTTGAAGAAGAGATGAATTCAGCCGCCGAAGAACTGCGATTCGAGTATGCCGCACGTCTCAGGGATGAAATTAAAGAACTCAAGCGTGAGTTACGAGATGCCCACTAACACTTTGTAGCCTGCCTGTGATGGCAAATCAGATAGTTGTCCGTGGTGCTCGTGAGCACAATTTAAAAAACATCAGCGTCGAGTTGCCTCGCGACAAATTGATTGTGTTGACGGGGCTCTCGGGTTCAGGTAAATCAAGCCTTGCGTTTGACACGATCTATGCCGAAGGTCAACGGCGGTACGTCGAATCGCTTAGCTCCTACGCGCGTCAGTTCTTGGGACAGATGGACAAGCCAGACGTCGACCTGATTGACGGTTTGTCGCCAGCGATTTCGATTGATCAAAAGTCGTCGTCACGGAACCCCAGATCAACGGTTGGCACTATCACCGAGGTCTATGACTATTTGCGACTGCTATATGCACGCATCGGTGTGCAGCACTGCTCACGCGACATGACTCGGCTTTCTCGTCAAACGCCACAGCAAATCGTAGATCGCATAATGAAATTTGAAGAGGGCACTCGCTTTCAAATTTTGGCACCTGTAGTTCGAGGACGTAAAGGCGAGTACGACACCTTGTTGCAAGAGTTGGCATCGCAAGGTTTTTCTCGTGCTCGAGTTGACGGTGAAGCAGTTGAAATTAGTGAGTTCTTAAAAAAGCCGACACGACTTGCAAAGTATGAGCAGCATCAAATTGACATTGTTGTTGATCGCCTGGTTCGTCGCGATGGCATAATGCGACGATTGACTGATTCACTCGAAACTGCGCTTCGCTTGGCAAATGGTGTCGCTGAAATTGAGATAGTTGACGGTGGCGAGCCAATTACTTTCAGTCAGCATTTGGCTTGCCCAAAGTGCGGCGACAGTTACGAAGAACTCGCGCCGAGAAATTTCTCATTCAATTCACCGTTTGGAGCATGCGCGAACTGTCTTGGTTTGGGCACAAAGTACGAAGTTGATGTAGAACTCGTTGTGCCTGACCCGAATTTAAGTATCAACGATGGGGCGATTGCGCCATGGCGGTCTGCGCACACGCAATATTTCACACGAATGCTTGAAGCTGTAGCAGACAGATTTGATATAGACCTTGACAAAAAGTGGTCCAAGCTTTCGCCAAAAGTGCAGAAGATCGTGATGAATGGTGTCGACGACAACATGATGGTGAAATATCGCAATCGCTATGGTCGCACTCGCGAGTACAGCACCTCATATGAAGGTGTAATTCCTTGGATCAAGCGCCGGCATGAAAGTGCCGAAAGTGATAATGCTCGTGAACAATTCGAGAGCTACATGCGTGAAGTGCCATGCCCTTCGTGCAAAGGATCACGTCTAAAGCCCGAATCATTGGCTGTTTTAGTTGAAGGTAAGCACATCTCCGAAGTTTGCGATTTGTCGATTGGTGATTCGGCAAAGTTTCTCGCAGAGCTTGTACTTTCTGACCGCGATTCGATGATTGCTGAAAGAATCACTAAAGAAATTAATGCGCGGCTGGGCTTCTTGTTAGATGTCGGGCTTGATTACCTGACACTTTCTCGAGCCGCAGGCACTCTCGCTGGCGGAGAAGCCCAGCGAATTCGATTGGCTAGTCAAATCGGGTCGGGCCTCGTTGGCACGCTCTATGTATTAGACGAACCAAGCATCGGACTGCATCAGCGTGACAATCATCGGTTGATCGAAACATTGCAACGATTGCGTGATCTTGGCAATACTGTCATCGTCGTAGAGCACGACGAAGACACGATCAGATCAAGTGATTGGTTGGTTGACATCGGTCCTGGGGCTGGCGAGCACGGAGGACAAGTTGTCTATAGCGGTCCAGTTAAAGGAGTGCTTAAAGTCAAAAACTCGATCACTGGGCAATATCTATCGGGTGAACGAAGCGTTGATGTGCCCGCAATGCGCCGCAAACCTGGCAAAGATTTCTTGACCATTCGTGGAGCCCGCGAGCACAATTTAAAAAACTTGAACGTAAAAATACCGCTTGGTTGTTTTGTAGCCGTAACCGGCGTTTCAGGAAGCGGCAAGAGCACACTAATTCGCGACATTCTGTTGCCGTCATTGATGCAAAAGATCTACAAATCAAAAGATGCACCTGGCAGACATACGGGCGTCGATGGAGTTATGAATCTCGACAAGGTAATTGACATGGATCAATCACCGATTGGTCGCACGCCACGTTCGAACCCGGCAACTTATACAGGTGTCTTCGACGACATTCGAAAACTTTTTGCGTCGACGCCGGAAGCAAAGGTACGCGGATATCAGCCAGGTCGTTTTAGTTTTAATGTGCCGGGCGGTCGCTGCGAAGCATGTTCTGGTGACGGAACAATCAAAATTGAAATGCACTTTTTGCCCGACGTTTATGTGCCTTGTGAAGTTTGCAAGGGCGCTCGATATAACCGAGACACTCTTGATATCACCTTCAAAGGAAAGAATATTGCCGAGATCTTAGATATGCCGATCGGCGACGCTGTTGAATATTTCGCTAATCAACCGCGGATAGCAAGGCACATGCAAACTTTTGTGGACGTCGGCTTGGCGTATGTTCGCCTTGGCCAATCGGCGCCAACTCTTTCGGGTGGTGAGGCACAGCGCGTGAAACTTGCAAGTGAGCTCTCGAAACGAAGCACAGGTCGCACGATCTATCTGCTTGATGAGCCAACGACAGGCTTGCATTTTGAAGATGTGCGTCGGTTATTGATCGTCTTGGCCAGATTGGTTGATTCGGGCAATACGGTTTTGGTGATTGAACATAACTTGGACGTAATCAAATCGGCTGACTGGGTGATAGATCTCGGCCCCGAGGGTGGAAGTGGTGGAGGCTTGGTCGTCGCCGAAGGGTCGCCTGAAGAGGTCGCGAAAGTAAAAGGTTCGCATACTGGCAGATACCTTGCACCAATCTTGAGTGACTCAAAGACCGTGAAGACAAAAAAGACCGCAAAGAAATAGTTCGCGATTATGCAACGCCCAACGGGTGTGATACCTGAGACACCAGGTTCGTATCAATTCAAGGACGGAGCAGGGCGGGTTATTTACGTTGGTAAGGCCAACAATTTACGTGCGCGAATTAACAGCTACTTTGCCAAGGTTGAAAGTTTGCATCCTCGTACAAGCAACATGGTGGAGTCTGCGCAAAGTGTCGAATGGATAGAAGTACGTAATGAAGTTGAAGCACTGATTCTTGAACATAGTTTGATCAATCGATATTCGCCACGATTCAATATCCGGCTGAGAGACGACAAGAGTTATCCATTTTTGGCCGTAACGATAGATGAGCAGTGGCCGCGAGCGATGGTGATGCGAGGTCGCAAGCGCAAAGGCACGAGATATTTTGGTCCATACCCGCACCCGTGGGCGATTCACGAAACCCTTGATTTGCTATTGAAGACATTTCCCATTCGAACTTGTTCTGCAGCAACATTTAAACAACACGAGCGACTTGGAAGGCCGTGTTTGTTGTTTCATATCGAGAAATGTTCAGGCCCATGCGTCGGATCGGTTACGCCAGAGTCTTATGGCAATTTGGTCAGTGATTTTCTTCAAGTGATGGACGGTGAAAGTGATGCGGTCGTTGCGCGACTCGAAAAACAAATGGCTGATAGCTCGCGGCTGCAAGATTTCGAGCGTGCAGCGAAGTATCGCGATCAACTTGAGGCGATCAAACTCGCTCTTGAACGCCAGCAGATGGTCGGAGAACGCGACGAAGATCTCGACATAATCGGAATCGCCGAAGACGAATTCGAGGCTGCGGTACAAATTTTCTACGTCAGAAAAGGCCGGGTCGTTGGACGTAAAGGTTTCATTGTCGACAAAGTTGAAGACGTGACAAGTTCTGGGCTGGCTGCGCTGGTTGTTGAACGACTCTACGACGACGCCCCGATTTTGGGTCTTCCAAAAATTGTTGTTTTGCCGTTTGAACCGGAGCGTAAAGAACTTCTCGAACAATGGTTGACTCAAACTCGAAGCACCAAAGTTGAGATTCGAGTACCTCTTCGTGGTGACAAACGTGAATTGCATGAGTTAGTAACACAGAACGCTAAGCAAGAGTTAAATCGCCATCGTCTTCGCCGCGCGGCTGACCACACTGCGCGATCGCGTGCATTGAGTGAATTGCAAGACTTGCTCGGTTTGCCAGAAGCGCCACTTCGCATTGAGTGCTACGACATGGCGCACCTTCAAGGCACTGATTATGTCGGCTCAATGGTTGTGCTCGAAGATGGCTTGCCTCTCAAACGTGACTATCGAAGATTCAAAATCAAAAGTGGACAAGGCAACGATGACTATGCGGCAATGCGCGAGGTACTGACCAGGCGTCTCACCGCATATATAAAGGAGCGTGATCAACCAATAAGTGAGCGCGGAGACCGGCCAGGCAAATTCTCTTATGCTCCGCAACTTTTAGTGGTTGATGGTGGCAAAGGTCAACTGAGTGTGGCGGAGCAGGTCGTTCGTGAGCTCGGGCTCGAGCACGAGATACCTGTTGCCTCGTTGGCTAAAAAACTTGAAGAAGTGTTTATACCTGGCAGAAGTGAACCGGTCGAAGTACCACGGGGAAGTGACGCCCTATTCATGTTGCAGGTCATTCGTGATGAGGCCCATAGATTTGCCAACCGCTTTCACCGTGAGTTGCGGGGTAAGCGCATGACTAAGAGCGAACTTGATGGCATTGCCGGACTAGGTCCTGCGAGGATGAAGAAACTTGTTGCGGCTTTTGGTGGAGTTAAGCAGGTCAAGAATGCCTCCCGCGAACAGTTGTCCGAGTTGAAATGGTTGCCAAAGAACACCGCTGATGCGGTGTATGCGCAATTTCATTCAGCACCGAACATCCAGCCCTAGATAACCTGAATAGCAGTGGCTGACATTCTGTTAATTGCGGGTCTCTCTGGAGCAGGTCGATCTCAGGCCGCAGATGATTTAGAAGATTTGGGTTGGTTTGTTGTCGACAATATGCCAACCGAATTGATTGACAAAGTTGTTGAGATTGCCGCCGTCGGCGAGTCACTATCTAAATTGGCTCTTGTTGTCGGTACGCCGACTGCGCAGGTTGGTATAATTGATGTACTAAAGCGGTTACGAAAATCTGGTCATCGAGTCCGCATGCTGTTTTTGGACGCGACGAATAATGAATTGATCAAGCGTTACGGTGCAACGAGACGAAAGCACCCACTTGCTGAAGGAAATTCGGGTGTCGAAGATGCAATCGCCAAAGAGCGCTCGATGCTTGAGCCAGTCAAGGCCGAAGCTGATCTTGTTATTGACACGACAAGTCTTACTATCCATCAGTTGAAGTCACAGTTATCTGATTTGTTTACTCAAGACGGTGTACTCGATGCGATGCAAGTGTCTGTTGTTTCATTTGGTTACAAGCACGGCTTGCCACTCGACGTTGACTTGGTTTTTGATGTGAGATTTCTGCCAAATCCTCATTGGGACGAGAATCTTCGACCTCTTTCGGGGCTTGATGAACCGGTTCGCACCTATGTGATGACTCAAGATCTTTCAAAGAAATTTCTCGACCAACTTACGCAAATGCTGTCTCTTTTGTTGCCGGCCTACCAGGCGGAAGGCAAGAGTTATTTGACGGTTGCTATCGGGTGCACGGGCGGTCGTCATCGATCGGTTGCCATTGCGGAGCAACTGAAAGTTTGGCTGATCCAATGCGGCCAGAATCCGCGAGTGACGCATCGCGATATTTCTCGTTAAAACGTCGATCTGACTAAGATTCGAGCATGACAACACGTGTGGGTATTAATGGTTTCGGTCGCATTGGACGCAATTTTTATCGAGCAGTAAAGCAGTCAGGTGCTGACATTGAAATAGTTGCCGTCAATGATTTGGGTGCTGTCAAAACGATGGCTCATCTGTTGAAGTACGACTCGGTGCTCGGCGTATTGCCGAACAAAATCGAAGCTACAGACGAAGGAATCAGTATTGATTCAAAACTCCTGAAAGTGCTGTCAAAGCGTGATCCAAAAGAGTTGGGCTGGGGAGCACTTGGAGTCGACGTTGTGATTGAGTCGACTGGTTTTTTCACTGATCGCGACAAAGCCGCCGCCCACTTAGAGGCTGGCGCAAAATGTGTGGTTGTGTCAGCGCCCGCGACAAATGCAGATGCAACTTTCGTTTACGGGGTCAATCACAACGATTTTGATCCGAAAAAGCACAAAGTTGTATCTAATGCGAGTTGTACGACCAACTGCTTTGTTCCATTAGTAAAAGTATTGGATGATGCATTTGGTGTTGAAAACGGACTTATGACAACCATTCACGCATATACAGGAGATCAATCGATCGTCGATGGCCCCCATAGCGATTTGCGTCGAGCAAGAGCGGCCGCGATAAATATCATTCCGACCAGCACGGGCGCTGCACGAGCGACGAGCTTGGTGATGCAATCGATGAAAGGCAAACTTGATGGCACTTCGTTGCGCGTGCCTGTGCCGACAGGTTCAATAACCGATTTCGTTGCCAATCTCAAAAAGCCCGCCACAGTCGACGAAATAAACGCGGCCTACAAAGCGGCTGCTAGTGGTTCGCTGAAAGGCATTCTCGAATATTGCAGTGACCCAATTGTGTCGAGCGACGTGGTGACTAATCCTCATAGTTGTGTTTTCGACAAAGATCTAACGATGAGCATGGGCTCGCTCGTAAAAGTTTTGGGATGGTACGACAACGAGTGGGGTTATTCGAACCGATTAGTAGATATGACATCATTTATTGGGGCAGCACTTAGTCGCTAAATGATTGCGCATTTAGAGGATCTTGGCGATTTGCATGGCAAAACTGTGCTCGTTCGCACCGATTTCAATGTGCCGATGTCGGGGCCGGACGATAACCGACAAATCGTTGACGACTTTCGAATACGAAGTTCACTCGAGACTCTTAATTGGTTAACCAATAACGGAGCAAAAGTCGTTTGCGCCACGCATCTGGGTCGTCCAAAAGGATCGCCAGTTGCGAAGTATTCGTTAGACCCAATTCGCAAAAGACTTAATGAGTTGGCGCCAGATGTAAAACTTCTTGAAAACTTGCGCTTCGACGAGGGAGAAGAGTCGAATGACCCGAAATTTGTTGAGAAGCTAATTTCTGGCATAGATGTTTATGTGAACGATGCATTTGGTGCGGCTCATCGGGCACATGCATCGATTGTCGGGCCACCAAAGTCGCTTCCGTCTGCGGCAGGTCGATTATTGCAACGCGAGCTCGACGTTTTATCTCAAATGCGGACGAATCCGAAGCGCCCGTTTGTAGCAGTTCTAGGTGGAGCAAAGATCAGTGACAAACTTGGCGTTATTGAGGCGCTGATGAATGTCGTTGACGAACTCGTGATCGGCGGTGGAATGTGCTTCACGTTTCTTGCAGCGAAAAACTTGCCAATTGGTGACTCACTCTGCGAGCGAGATCAAATTGATGCGTGCAAAAAACTGATGGCACGAGATGTGCCAATCCATTTGCCCGAAGATATTGTCGGTCTCGATAGTCGCGGTGAGTTTGCAACCTTCGGAGTTCGTTTGCCAGATGGAGCAAAAGGACTGGATATCGGTCCGGGTAGCGCGGCGGCCTTCGCCGACATAATTATGGGCGCAAGAAGTGTTTTTTGGAACGGACCAATGGGAATGTTCGAAGATGATCGATTTGCATCTGGTACACGAACTGTCGCACAAGCAATGGCCGACACGAAAGCCTTTACAGTTGTCGGCGGCGGCGACTCGGCAGCGGCTCTAGCGCAGTTTAAGTTAGAAAGCGAAGTAGACCATGTCTCGACTGGTGGCGGAGCATCATTAGAGTTTCTTGAGCTTGGCGACTTGCCGGGCCTTGTCGCCT
>ERZ889217.835-NODE-835-length-17323-cov-35.449502_pt1 | contig 17323 bp, 16 predicted proteins | sample MGYA00521098_ERZ889217 | MGnify/ENA primary metagenome ERZ889217 (study PRJEB32303, sample SAMEA104408613) | aquatic metagenome | biome: Brackish water; feature: Pelagic; material: water | place: Baltic Sea | collected 2014-06-10T22:04:00 | depth 2,362 m ...
TTTGAAAATTTAATATGTGGCTGCAATTTGCTGTAGAGACCGTATGCATCTCGATCATGGTGCGAAATTGAAAATTTAGACCCGCCTGGCAGTCGCTGTGAAATTGCGTCGGCGTACCTAGTAATTGGCGAATTGGAAATCTTGATTACTCGCGACCACATTGTGTCTAATTGGTTGTTGGCAACCGCGTGATCTGGGTTTCGGTACCAGATGTCTGCAGTTTTTTTAGAATCGCCATGAATTTTTGCATCTTTTTCACACAAGTGAATTTCTACATTTGATGCGTAGTGTCCAATCTCGTGACTCGGTAGCCGACCAAATTTATAGTTCCTAAACGGCAACACAATTCGAATCGCGATAGCAATAACTAATCCCGAAATTATCTGTAAGAACTTGAAAAGAGACTTCATGCTTGAACAAATAATTGATGATTGGCAAGAAAGCTTTGCGAGATCGGAAGCCCGCCAACCGCACCTTCGCTGAGTCGAATGTTTTGAGCATTCACTTGATCTTGCGTCATACTCCAGACATTTTTCTCGAATCTTGAGAACATTTCAACTGCTGCATTAACCAAATCTTGGGGTGAGTTGTCTATGATTTCAAATTCAACGTTTTCATGAACTGTCGATTCGCACCAAGGGATCGGAGTGCGCAGTACCTGTTGCAACGACATTGATACCTTTTCGCTTTTAAGTTTGTAGAGCTTTGGCACCATAAATGATTTTTCGAAAAATGAACAGTGTCCAAATGAAGAATAGTTTGTTCTGATTACAGGCGTTCCAAAGCACATCGGCACTTCTGAGCCCCCTGAGTTTGTGGCGATAGAAAACTTAGCTTTTGCCCATAGAAATACATCCATCCAGTCAACTCGCTCAATTGCGTGCGCATAATCGATGACATTTTGCATCTCGGGCAGTGGCCGCATCAACGGACTCCCCATTCGAATTACCCATCCACCACGACTCACAATCTCGCGCATCATCGGGAAATACGTCGAAATATCGGAGTTTTGTAGACGGGCATGTGGTCGATGGTCACCTTCTCGCACATGGATCACTACAAACCAAGCATCGGCTGGAAGCCCCCATCGTTTGAGAATCGACATACCTCGAGCCTCAATAGAGTCAGAAAGTTTGACAACCGGCTCTCGATGTTCTTTGCTCCATGCTTGGTTCGCAATATCGATAGCTGACCACTGGTCAACAATTTTGTTCTTAAGGCGATACATCGGTACCTGATCAACTATCGAACCAAACTTCTGCGTGAACTTTTCAATAAGTTTGACGTCGCTCTTAATATTTAATATTTTTGGAAGAAAAAGTTTAAGGAGTGCACTATTAGATGCGTATTGAGAATCGTAAAGCAAAATCCTTTGTTCGTCAGAAAACAAATTCAGTTCTCTGAGTTTTATCACTGTGTCAAGTAACGAAATATGGCCAAGTGGCCCCGTCCATCCATTGCCCAAAAAGCGCAGTCGTGTTATATCTAACGCTTGCTCTTGGGCGAGTTGCCGCATCAAATCATCCGCTTGTACTGAAACCGCGAGATAGTTGGTCCATTCACCTCGAAGAAAGTGTGTCTGCGCGTGTGCCTGCTTTAGCTCAAGCGATTTTGGAAACAGTTCAGCACCCTGACGATGTTTTTCTAGAGCTGCTGCAGTCTGGTTATCTTTAATTAAGGCTCTAATTTGGCTCAGTATTTTTTCAACTTTGCTGGCCATCAAAGAATCAGATTTATTGGGTTCAATATTCTGGCCAACAGTCTTAGAAAAGTTATATGAGATCTTGTTTAGTTTTTTCCAAAATCGTCGCTCTTGAAAGCTCAACAAGGCAACAAATGTAAGCATTGTCCTCAATTTAGAAAACTTTTTTAGAAACGCTAAAAAGTTACCGTGCCGTAGTTGAAACAACTGTCGTCTGATTTTTTTAATCAACATTTGCAATTTCTTGAGCGCGTTGATAACTCTCTGGAGTACCAATATCAATATAAGTCTTGTCGGTTTCAACGACATAGATACGTTTAAGTAGATTCGGTATCACCTGAGTACTGAAATCATGCTCAGTCGTAACGCTTGCTACTAATTCGTTCGACAAAACGTATAACGCCGCATTTGCCAAATTGCCATGACTCTCTGGTGACTTTTCATACATTCTTTGCAAAACATTTTGATTATCTAGTTCAAGAATTCCGCAGGTTTGTGGCGCGTCCGTTCGAAAGGCAAGCATCGTCATTAAACAATTTTTCGGTCGTTGAATATGAAGTTCAATCAGTTGAGAAATGTCAACTTCTGAATAGTTGTCGGCGTGAATATACATTCCGTCTTCGCCTTTAAAAAATTGTCGGTTCGCAACTAGCGTTCCTGCTGTGCCAAGTAACTTTGGTTCAAAAACTGTTTCAACTTGATCGCGATATGTAGAATTCGCAATATGGTCTTCAACTAAATCATGCTTGTAGTGAAGATTTACAAGAATTCTTTCAACTCCGGCTTGCAGTAGCGATTCAACCCAAATATCTAAGAGTGGCTTGCCTTTGATCGGTACCAAACATTTTGGAACTGTATCGGTGAGTGGCCTAAGTCGAGTTCCGAGTCCGGCGGCGAGTAGGACCGCTCTCACTCCGCCAACTCGTGCAGAAGTTCGTTTTGAGTGATTGGTGTATTGCCAACTCGCCCAACTTGAATTGCCGCTGCAAGCGAGCCGAGCAACCCTGACTCCCACATGTTTGCACCAACTGTCATCGCCAGCGAAGTCGCTACCAGCAGGCAATCGCCAGCGCCTGCGACATCGTGCGGCGCCGAATTAAGTGCCGGAATCTGATCGGTCTCCCAGTCTTTACCCCATCGACCGTGAAGTAAAACTCCTTGTTCGCCAAGTTTCAAAGTGACACTTTTAGCTTCTGCGCTTAAACAAACCGACTGCGCGATTACCACGAGACCGTCTTCGGTGTTGCGCAGCGCCAACCTGGCTTCGCGTTCTGTTGGGGTTATTAAATCTGTATTTTTGAATCTTGAAATATCGCCAATTTGCGATGAAGATTGGCTATCTGCGACTATTCGCATTTTATTTGTAGTCGCAATCACAACGAGTTGATCAACAACATTCTGATGCAAACACCCATAATTAAAGTCTGAGAAAATCAGCAAATCGGCATTAGCGCAGGCTTTTTTAACACTTGCCACAAGATTCTTTTGTATTGGCTCGTCAACCGAACGTTGCACCAGATGACTGACTCGCAACAGAGTCTTACCGCGACTGCGAAAGCGTTGTTTAAGAGTTGTAGGCCTTGCATCATCAACTATTAGTTCGTGGTCAACATTGAATTTAGTCAATTCATCGCGACAGAACTGGGCTGACTCATCTTTACCAACGACTGAGAAATATTTGACTTTCGCGCCTAGTGAGGCTGCGTGTGCTGCGACAATCGCAGCCCCGCCGATAAATTTCTTGCTAGAAATCGGCGTTACAACAATTGTTGGATCTTCTTCGGACATTCCAAGTGGATCACAAGAGATATATTCGTCAACGATCGTGTCGCCGATCACCACTACTTTCATATCTTTCATTTTTGAAAGCAATAACGATAAAGATTTTTTGGTCACTCCGCGTCGAGCCATAAAATCAATTGGCAAAGTAATCGTCTTTGGTTCTTGAATTGCCATCTCACGGCGAATCAAATCAAGCGAAGTAAACACCACATCACCCGAACTGAATAACAATTTTCCGCCATAACTATCTACGGCTTCTTGCTCTGGGTTGTCTTTAGTTTTATGTTCCTTGCCCTTGACGACTCGCGATGGCTGAATTTTGCGGATCGCATCATTCACAGAATCATCAATCAAAAACGCTTCATCTACGATTGCGTGCATTTTGACAGCCTCTAAGCGAAACTCTTGTGGCACATGTGCTGCCACCCCAGCCACGCGGTCACTGAGAACGCCAACAACGAGTCTTTCACCACTGTCTTTGGCAAATTTTAGTAAGCGCAAGTGTCCTGGATGAAGAACATTGAAAGTTCCGGAGACAAAAACTGTGCCGTTTTTCATGACCTGATAAGTTTCTCCATAATTTTATGAACAGATTGCAACGACGGCATTGGCTTGATCGGCAAGAACACACTTGATTCTAGCGACGAATGAAGGACTGCATTATCGCCTGCATCTTGCGCCAATTGACGAATCACATTAGATAGGGGCGACTTAGCGTAATTCGCAACGACCGAAGCCAAATCAAAAAAAGAAATTTCGTCTGCCGCCGAGAATTGCACTACTGGTCCGCATTCGGCAACGAGTACGTTCTCGATGACATTAACAGCAGTGTCAACGGTGATCGGGCTAATCGCCATATCGACAAACGCTGAAATTTTTTCGTTATTTGAGAGTTTGCTAAACCAGTCGACTATCAATGCAGTATGTTCAGAAATCACTTTCGAAAATCGCACTATTTTTACTGATGAACCAAGCGATAGCAACTCTGTTTCAGCTTGCGATTTTTGTCGCCCGTACTCAGTCGTCGGACTGTAGGTTGACTTGCTTTTGATTAACTCGGCCGATCCATCAAAGACTCGATTACTTGAGATCAGAACAATTTTTAATGGGTTAATGGAGAGAAGATCATTAGCGATCTCAACTTGAGCATCAACATTTACCAACGAAGTGGCCTGCGGATTGACTTGACAGGCTCGTATTGAACTTACTCCAGCCGAAAGAACTACCGCATCGAAGTTTCCGGCATTACGAATCGTTTGCACTGAATCTGAAATATTCTCCAAATTAACTAACAGCGTTGAATCATTTGATGTCGATGACTTACGCGAAGTGATGACCACTTCATGACCGTTCTTCGCCAATGTCTTTTGCAGACAAGAACCAATTACTCCAGTGCCACCAACGATTAAAACTCTCACCGAATGTCTTCAATCGCACACCACTCGGTGTCGCTATCAGAGAATGGACCACTCTGAACTTCAATGAATACGGCCGAGTCTGTGACTGTTCGAATTGTGCGAAAGACGCGAGCGGGAACTCTTATTGAACTCGGTGACGATGGTTGATCGGCGCGGCGCTCAACGTGATGCACTATGTTGCCAACAGTACCTCCATGGTGCAAAGTTATTTCTAAGGCTCCGCGCATCATGTGGTATGAAACTGATGAATTATTATTTTGGCGTAATGGACCTGTACTTATCGGCACTGCATGAATCATTAGCATTTCTTGGATCACTTGTGACTGACTGTGGTGCATGCAGAGCCGTGCAGTTTGCTGCCCGTTTCCGACGCTGAATGCGCCAAGAAACGAGATCAACGCTTCTGTTACTTCGACCGTTTCTGACTTCGCGAAAAAAACTCGTGGATTTACTTTATTTAAGTCAAAATCTTTTACAAACAATTGTTCAAGTTTTTCTAAACTCCCTGGATTAATTTTTTCGACTTGCCCAATAATCTGGTTCATTGCACTAGCTATTGAATCGTCGATATTTTTTTGCCACAAATTCTCAACTGACACCCATTCGAAAGGAGACTTTGGCGTGCCTACGTTTTCGACAGAACATGATATGTATTCAGTTTTTGGCTGATCAGTAGTTGTTAGCAAACTAAAACGTATGGTCTCAGAAACTTGGCTTATCGAATGACTTTTCATCCAGTTCTCAAGTTCGGCTTGCAAGAAATTCTTTTCAATATTTGGCAACGCAACCAAGTTCTCAGACGAGCCACTTCTTGCTGCAACATTCTCGATCAAAATACGACCAAATTGATCGGTTGTTAATACAAACATTGACTACTCAAAGTATATGAATTCGTAGTCGCCCGTATAGCCAGTCTTTTCAAACATCCACAGCCACTCATCTAAATCAAAGAATGTTTCACAGGTCAACGCCCAACACTGCAAATTAAATTGCTCAAGTTCGTTTCGATAGCTCTCGGAAGTTACATAATGTGACTTACCAATGCGCTGAATCTCGCGCAAACAATTTTCTAAATCAAACGCTCGTAAATTATGTAGAAGCGTGAGCGAAATTACTAGATCAAACTCTTTGTCCTTCCATTTAAATTCGCCTCGCGCATCGTGAATCTGCACATTTGGCTTGACAAGATCGGTGGTCTGGCTTAAACCATGCTCCGAAATATCGGTGCCAACTATTTGTAGATCTGGTTCAAGCAATAAAAGTTCATGCAACAAGAAACCTTTTCCACAGCCCAAATCCAAAACTTTTGAACCTGGTTTCAAGTTGTAAGTATCAATCAAACATTGGGCGACAGGCGTCCAATAGCCTGCGCGATATTTGTAGCCGCCATATCCATAACGACGGTCACCGTCCCAGTAATCTGCTCCGTATTCTTTTGCCTTAAGCATGCAATGGACTTTGTCGTCGTTCATTCGCGCAAGATAATCGCGCTTCGTCGACTTATGTAACGGTGTTACGAATTCGCGCCAAACACCCATAGTTCAAACTTCAACTTTTGTAATGCAGTGATCAAGAGTTGTCTTAACTAACAAACATTGCTCAACCGAATCAATATCTATTGGCTTCGTAATCGACATTCCTTCGACAGCAAAATGGAGCGATTTGCCTGATTCAAGCGCACGTGAATAAACAGAATTTCGCTGTTCGGATTGAATTGGTAATTGATAGAGACTGTAAAACACGACACCGTCAACGCTATCTAGATCGTCTAGCACCGACTCTAAAATCATGAATGAATCAGCCATCGCATATTCTGTCGCCGCTAGTAATAGTTCAAAACCTTTTTTATTGCAGTAGTCACGCAAAATAATATTTTGCACGTGTTGCGGAGCCCTTTCGCCCATAAAAGGTCGAGCGAATATGTAGCCTCGTAACCTTTTCATGAGATTTTCGGAAGCACGTATGACATACCACGCCGAGATGCTGGGCGTAGAGTGATCGGCTCAAAAAATTCTCCGGGCTTCTTATCGCCATACGGCGTGAACACACCCTTGAACCGGCAATTCATCGACCAGCGAGTTTCAGTTTCTTCGTTTAGACGATTGCCATGTGGGAGAGACTGATCAAAAACTAATACTTGTCCACTTTTAACTTCAAGCCATTTAACTTCGGTTTTGATTGAGTCGAAAATAGATTCGCTGCTGCTTCCACCGCGCTTGCTGAACTCATCTGAAAATTTTGCAGACTCGGTTGGAGGCAACAAATACATCGCCTTTGTGCCAAAACAATTAACGAGTGGCAACCAAACCACAACTTCAAACGGTGAGTCGCCTGACCAGGTGTCGGCATGTACCGGCAACAACGAACTTGTGTCATTTGGCATTTGAATGCTCAAGTTGATGCGTTGCTGCATTGCAAGTTCGTTGCCAACAATTGCTTCTAAATATGGTTTCGCCAAACGAAAGTACATTAAGCGAAATTCTGGAAGTGCGTTTAAACCTTGTATCACTTTTAATCTGAAGTCGTTTAGTTTTGACGGTTCAACAAGATTGTGAATTTCGTTCAAGAACTTTTCGTTATCTGTTGGTGGCTCGATGTTTAGAGCAACCGCAGCCACATTGGCCGCACTTTTCTGAATCCAATTAAATGCTTCTTTGTCCGCATTTGGTCTAATTATGTAACCATGATTTGAATATTCGTTAGCAATTGCGAGATCTTCATCTGAAGTAAATATCACAACTAGCCTCCAAGCTTTTTCATCATCGCACCTACCAAGGTATCCGACGTGATTCCCCAATGCTTCAATAGCGAATTTTGACTGCCATACTCAGTTGCAAATTTGTCAGGTATGCCTACTCGCGTAATCTTTGGTAATAATTCTGGACGAAGGTCACTGCATGTTTCGAGCAGTGCCGAACCGAGACCACCGTTAACGATGTGCTCTTCAACTGTGACTACTGCTTTTACATTTTCAATCGCAGAAATCACACCAGCAGCATCAAAAGGTTTAATCGTGTGCATGTGAACGACGCCGACATTGACTCCGTCTTTTTTCAATATGTCTGCGGTCTCTAATGCAAGTTGCGTCATCACACCAGTCGTAACGAACATACCATCAGAGCCACTTCGCATCAAGATTGATTTACCTAATTCAAAACCATTTTTCTCTTCGCTAACAATTTTGTCACCTCCTTTGCCGAGACGTATATAAATCGGATGAGGCCACTCAAGAGTTGACATCATTAAACGATTCATTTCATCTGCATCACAAGGTGCCACTACTGCCATATTCGGCAACGCTCGCATAATTGCAATATCCTCAATCGCCAAATGCGTTGGCCCAAGCGGCGCGTAAACCCCGCCACCGCCATTGGCGATCAGACGAACTGGCAAATCATGAATACAAAGGTCTACTGCTACTTGTTCGTAACAACGTCGAGTTAGAAAAGTCGCAATGGTATTCACATAAGGGATGAATCCTTCCATCGCTAAACCAGCCGCCATGCCGACGATGTATTGCTCACTGACACCTTCCATGAAAAACCTTTGTGGAAATTCGGTTTTCATTTTGTCAAGCACACCAGGCCCAAGGTCAGAGCCGACGAACACAACCCGTTCGTCAACTTTGGCGAGTTTGTAGACACAATCAAGTGCAGTTTTACGCATTAGAGGCAGTCGTACATCTGTTGGATATCAGTTTCTGTCATTCCTGATTTGTGATGCCATTCAGGGTTTCCCTCAGCGAACGGAAATCCTTTACCTTTAATCGTGTGACAGATTATTGCCGAAGGTGCACTATCTGAAAAAGGTAATTTTTTAAAAATTGCTTCAAGTGCTGCGACATCGTGACCGTCAACTTCATGGGTGACAAAACCAAAACTCTTAAACTTGTCGACAAGCGGTTCAAGATCTAAAACTTCTGATGTCTTGCCGTAGCTCTGCAACTTGTTGTAATCCACCATCACGGTCAAGTTTGACAGCTTGTGTTTAGCGGCCGCCATACCCGCCTCCCAATTCGAACCTTCGTTTATTTCGCCATCACCAGTTAAAACAAAAACTCGGCTATTGCGTTCTTGTAAGCGCATCGCAAGTGCGAGCCCAACTGCGATTGGCAAACCATGTCCAAGTGCACCAGTTGACGCTTCTACCCCTGGCACTTTGCCACGCTCTGGGTGACCACCGAGTCGAGAAGTTGGTCGACAAAAACTCTCAAGTTCGCTAATTGGGAGAAAACCTTTGTCCGCCAAAATTGCATATAGAGCGAGACAACCGTGACCTTTGCTTAGGACAAATCGATCACGATCAGTCGACTCTGGGTTTTTCGGATCATATTTAAGCACCGAGTCGTATAGCACTCGCAAAATTTCAATCATCGACATTGATGACCCGAGGTGACCTCGCCCGCCGCCACGCATCGCGTCGATGACGTATCTGCGCAATAATTTTGATCGGTCATCCATTGGCATTACAAAACAGTCCGGTCTGCATTCTTCAACATCAACTTTGCTTTCTCCAATTGTTTCAACTGTGCGCCACGAATATCAGATTGCATTCTACTCTGTGCGTTTAATCTGTTCTTTATTTTGTCGGTTCTGTATTCATTTAACATAATTAATGCCCATCTAATTGCGTATAACGGGTAAAGAGCATTCAATCGCACACCAAAGTTTGGATCATCGGCGAATAGCTTTTTGGCTTCGCTGATCCAACGCTGCTGTGCGTTCTCATCAAGAGACATTCCGGGATGCAGACAAACGTCAGCGGTCAGCTTGACAGGATCATCCCAGCCAAAATACTCAAAATCAAAAAATACAAGATCGCCATGCGGCGTGGCGATTGCGTTATGCAAGCCAAAATCGGACGGACTCAAAGTCCAATATTTTTGATCAAGAATTGCGTCATAATTGTCAACCATCAAACGACGAGTGCTCTCAATAGTTCTAGCCAAAGTTGGTGAAAGATCATTGTCGATGAACTCACGCAATGCAGAATCTTCAACCGACTTAAGTGCAGTAAGCCGATTATTAATTTGATTTTCGATAAATGAAGGATTCAAGCATGCTTCTGTTGCTAACCCAAACATGCTTCCTGAAGTGATCACACGACTGGCTTGATTTAGATTTTGAATAAAACTTGCAGCCTGATCAAGATGTACTTGGTTTAGAGGATCTGCTGGTGAACCGTCTATCCACTCGATTAAAGACCAGTTGAGCTCTGAGTCTGTTTGTACTGGTCTTGGAACCCGCATTTTATTTTGTTGAAGAAAATTCAACGCCTGCCACTCGGCGTTGCGGCGTAAGCGATTATCAACTGCTAAGTCGGGGTAAACCTTAAGCGCAATTGAACCATCGCTAGTTTCGACGCGAAAAATTTTGCTGTTGCCGCGACCCTCAACGCGTTGCGCAGATGTGCAATTCAGCTCAGGGCAAACAAATTTAGCACCAGCCAATATTACGCTCGAATCAATTTCGCCAAACAATTCGTCACCGACTTCGCGCCATGAGTGCATTGTTGATATTTCTTGATCAGCACTGGTGTCGGATCCAAACAGAATTTTTCTAGTTTCTTTTGGAAACGATTTGTCGCTCAATACTTCATCTAAGTCATCAATGAATACGTCAAGTTTCAGTTCAACGATTTTATTAATTTTCTCATCACGAGTTTCGGCATAGAAAACATTCTGCAATTTGATTTTTGAATCAGAGTCACCAACGAGTTTCTGATTAATCAGCCAATTTGTTGCGGCTTGCCGTAGTGGTGTGCGCGATTCGTCAAAGTGTCCGAGTTGCGTTTTATGACTGACGATGAAAACTTGGTTGTTGCCTGACAATGCCCGCAATACAAACTCGTATACACCGGGATACAGAGAAGCAAGATCAATGAACTTTCCGTAGACCAAACCCTGAACTTTTTGCCAAGCAGTATCACCGTCAGGCCGATTAAGCAGATCGAGTTTCAGGTCACGCTTGTTTAGAGTTTTAGTCTCGTAACCAAGAATTCGTGCAACTTCTGGAAACGCTTGGTCGTAATTAGCAATCGTGTTATCAAAATCGAGGCCGATCCTCAATATCACGCCAACTTTTCAGTTTGGATTCGCTTGATATTGAAATATTTGTCATCTGTTAACGAGTCTGGCAGCAAACCACCCTCTAGTGCATTCTTCATGTCGACAATTGCGTCTCTAATTGTGTGCTGTGGCACGAAGCCAAGTGTTTTAGAAATCTTTTGAGATGAAATATGATACGAGCGATTGTCATCTGATGGTGACGTCACTAGTTCAACATCATCACCCATGACATCTCGAACCGAAAGTGCCAGTTCTTCAACGCTTTGATTTTCGTAACCAGCATTGAAAATCTCGCCAGCGATCAATTCTTTCGGAGCGTTCAATAACACGACATACGCTTCGACCATGTCGGCGATGTGAATATTTGGTCGAAGCTGCTGACCGCCGAAGACTGTTATTTTTCGTTTGTGAAAAGCCAAGTTTGAGAGAATATTGACAACAACATCAAGTCGCTGGCGACGTGAATAGCCACAGACTGTTGCTGGACGGATTGTCACAGTCGTGAAATCATCTGACTGATATTCTGCGATAATTTTTTCGCAGTCGGCCTTGAACTTTGAATAATCAGTTAAAGGCTCAAGCGACATTTCTTCTGAAACGTTCGGCTCACTTTTTACGCCATAAACAGACGACGATGAAGCGTAAATAAACCGACTGACACCACTTGCCTTGCTGATCTCAACCAATGGCCTAAACGCATCAAGGTTTATCGAGCGACCAAGTTCTGGATCTAAATCAACGCTTGGATCATTCGAAATACAAGCCAAGTGAATTACAACATCATGCCCAGGAATTTCGGCTTTCAATAGTTTCTGATCACGAATATCGCCCTTAACCATTTTTAGGTTTGGGTGAGCGTCAATTACATCATCACCAAACCACATTAAATCAATTACTGTCACCGAGTGACCGTCTTTAAGTAGTCGTGGCACCAACATTGAGCCCACGTATCCAGCCCCGCCAGTTATAAATATTTTATTTGTCATCACTACCAAGATACTTGAACCAGTCTTGCGTCGCCGTGGCAATCGTTGCGGGCGTCCAAACTGGTGCCGACTTCCAATAATCAATATTCGCCAAGATATTCTCGACGCCTTGCTTGATATCTACCTTTGGCTGCCATTTTAATTCATGGCGAATTTTCGTGATATCGGCAAATGTGCAGTCTGGCTCACCAGGACGCTTGGGGATGTACGTAACTTCTCCACCAAGAAGTTCAACCAGGCGATTCACCGAAACTGTTTCGCCGCTACCGACATTAAAGATTTCTTTGCAAACTGAACTTTGTGCTGCCGTCAAAAATGCATTAGCAACATCAGTTACATACGTAAAATCTCGAGTTTGCGTGCCGTCGCCAACAACAGTGAACGGCTTGTTCGCTAATTTTTGTGCGAGGAACACACCTAACACGGCGCCATAGGTGCCAGAAGTTCGTGACCTCGGACCGTAGACGTTAAACAATCGCAATGCAATTGCTGGCAAGTTATACAACTGCGCCCAATGGATCACAAGTTCTTCACCTAGGCGTTTTGTTAACGCATACGGATACTGCGGCGAAATCTCGGCGGCTTCTGAGGTCGGATACTTATCTGGTATTCCGTAACACGACGACGAAGCAGCATAGACAAATCGCTTTACTCCGGCATTTTTTGCCGCTTCTAAAACATTAAATGTGCCGTCGACATTTGCCTGAAAATAATCTGCAGGCCGTTGAATACTTGGCACGATGTCGGCAAGTGCACCAAGGTGAAACACCCAATCTGCGTCTTGAAAAAGTTTTTGCCAACTACCCGGCTTTGCAAAATCTGCCTCGACTAACTCGACTCGTCCAGCAACATGTGCAAGATTTTCTGGCCGACCAGTTGAATAATTATCAATCACCCGAACTGAGATATCTTCGGCGAGTAAAGCATCTACTAGGTGACTACCAATGAAACCCGCGCCACCAGTAACGATTGCAGTCGTCATGATAAATCTTGACTATCTACTCGGCGCTATTTGCGCTATCGCAAAGCCACTGCATGATCATGTGTCCAATAATCAACTGCAAGTCTTCGGCGATCTGCATGTCATCAATTGCGAAATGCAACGGATGTTTTGCGATGTCTTTGCACTTTCCGCCTGAGAAACCAAGAATTGCAAAAGTTTCCATTCCGAGTTTGTTACCCATTTCAAGAGCGCGAACAATGTTTGGCGAATTGCCGCTACCTGAAAACACGAGTAACACGTCACCAGAGTTTGCCTTAACACGAAGCTGTTCGGCGTATACCTCTTCGTATCCGATGTCATTAGCAAGGCATGTCAGAACTGCCGAGTTTGCAGCGAGAGATTCGATCCGCAAACCAATACCCCGCGTTAAACCTGCTCCGTAGATGAAGTCATTAGCCAAGTGGATTGCATTGCCTGCGCTTCCACCATTGCCACATAGGTAAATTGTTTTTTTTGTGTCCCATGCTTGCTTAAAAGCAGCTGCAAGATCAGGAACTTTATTTATCGCTGGCAGAGTTAATGCCCCTGCAAGTCGAGCCGAATAGTCAGTGATGTGTTGTTGCATGATTGTTGCCCGTTCAGAAATTAAGTCAATTGATCTTACTCTACGATCGACGAAACACGAGATGCGATCGCATCGCCAATTGCAAGAGATGCCGTCGCCGCAGGAGACGGCGCATTACAAACGTGCACCACTCGTCCTTTTTGCCGAATTTCAAAGTCATCCAACAAACTTCCTGCACGGCTACAGGCTTGGGCACGAACACCAGAACCAGTGGGTTGCAGATCATTTGCCGTGATTTCTGGCACAAGTTTCTGCAGCGCAGCAACAAAAGCATTTTTGCTAAACGAGCGATGATATTCACCGAGTCCAGTGCGCCAATATTTGCGAGCAATCTTCCGAAAACCTGGCCATGCCAAAGTCTGAGTGAACTCACGAATTGAAATATCTGTCTTACGGTAGCCCTCACGTGCAAAAGCCAAAACCGCATTTGGGCCGCACTCAATAGTGCCATCAATGCGTCTTGTAAAATGCACACCTAAAAAAGGAAAATTCGGATCAGGCACAGGGTAAATCAAGCTACGAACAAGATGTTTCGCAGATTCTTTCAATTCAAAATATTCACCACGAAACGGAATAATTCTTAAATCAAGATCTGGTTGAGTTTGCATCGCAAGCCGATCAGAATGCAATCCACCACAAGTTATTAATACTCGCGTCGTAAATTGCTGCCGCGCTGTACAAGCTAGAACCGTATTTGATGATTCTGCAATTTCAATGACTTCACTATTCGTGAGAATTTGTCCACCGAAGTTTTGAATTCGCTCGGCGAGACGCATTGTCATTGCTCCGTAGTCGACGATGCCAGTCTGTGGGACAAACAAACCGTCAATGCCGGTGCAGTGTGGCTCTATTTCGATTATTTCTGTTTTACTTAACCGACGGATACCAATTAAGCCATTTTGTTCGCCACGCTGCCGAAGCATCTCGAGTTGTGAACGCTCTTGCTCAGATAATGCGACAACGATCTTTCCGCAAATTTCATGTGCGACATCATGCTCGCGACAAAACTCAAGTAATTTCGAGTATCCCTCAATACAATTTTTCGCCTTCAGCGAACCGGGCTTGTAATACAAACCTGAATGGATAACTCCGCTGTTATGTCCTGTTTGGTGTGCACCAAGTGAAGACTCTTTTTCTAGAATAACCAATTTTAAGTTTGGATTATTTGAGAGCAATGAGTTTGCGGTTGCTAGGCCGACTATTCCACCACCAACGATTACAACATCAAGTTGCGAATCTCTCGTCACTTTAGTTATCCCTTGAGCGCAGCACGTTTAACGACTTCGTCGAAAGTGCCCTGTTCGGTCATACGCGAATCTTCAATCCGATACAGACGATCGCAATATTCAACCGTGCTCAAGCGGTGAGCCACGATGATTACCGTTTTAGCACCCTGCAACGCTTGCACCGCCTGCATCACTCCATGTTCAGTTGGCGTGTCTAGAGAACTCGTCGCTTCATCAAGAACCAAAACACTTGGGTTGTGATACAGCGCTCGAGCAATACCGATTCGTTGACGCTGCCCGCCAGAAAGCCTTACGCCGCGTTCGCCGACAACCGTGCCAAGTTTCTCTGGTAACGACTCAACAAAATCTTCAAGCTGTGCAAGTCGAATTGCGTCAACGACTGCTTGTTCATCAATATTCTCATCACCTAGACCAAATGCCACATTGCGCCGCAAAGTGTCATCTGTGAGATAAATAGTTTGTGGCACATAGCCAATTTGGTTTTGCCAATTTCGCAAGTTGTCTTGAATGTCAAGACCGTCAACCAATACCGTGCCGGATGTCGGCGCAAAAAGCCCAAGAATTACGTCGACAAGCGTGCTCTTACCGGCACCACTTGGACCAACGAAACCTACTGCTTCGCCACGACGCACAACCAGCGAAACATCTTGCAACGAAGGTGTGACTGCGGTTGGATATTGAAAGCCGAGATTTTTTAACTCAAGTTGGTTTTTGAACGGTGTGACGGTTTTATTTTCTGGAGTGTCCGGCGCATCAAGTTTGAAGTCTTCAAATACCGAGCTAATAATCGCGCGACTAAAAATTAGAGTCTGAAGAGAGCCAAGCAGGCGATTGATTGACGGCATGACTCGAAATGCCGCTGCAGCAAATAAACCGAGCGTTGGAATTATCTCGGCGAATGACTGTTTTTGCAAAACCATACTGATGACTAGTGCGCTCAACCCGGTGATTGTAAGGATCTCCATCCAAACTCGAGGCACACTTTGCAGCACTGTGTATACACGACTAATTCGCAGACTTTCGTTTAGATGCTTTTCGTGTTGTGCAAGAAATTCGCTTTCACGACCAAGAATCTTGACGTCCTTTGCACCGCCGAGGCCCTGCTGAAGATGTTGCAGAATCATTCCGTCATGAGTGTTTTTCTCATCACCCCATCTATCGATTCGTTTCTTTGTTAATTTTTGAAATGTCAAAGCCCCCACGCCAAAAGTAACAATCGTGATTAGTGTGCCGACTGGTTCGATCACAATTAAAAGTGAGAATAAGGCAACTGCTACTAGCCCATCGGTGAGTAGTACCAGAGTCGGATCAATACCACCCGATACGACAACATTTGCATTACGCGAATTTCGCATCAAGGTTGACGAGTTGTGTTGCAAGTGAAACATATATGGCTGCCGCAAATAAATCGTAAATAGCCGTTGCGATAGTCGACCAGATAAAGCTGCGCTGAAACCCTTTTGAATCCAAGAACTCCAAAGCAAAAATATACTTCTCACGATGTATACGACAACCATCGACACCATCACAAAAATAATTAGGTCTTCACGACTAGGCGAACCTAACCAGTCGCTAAGCCACTTATATTTGGTTTCGTAATCGTCTTGCGTCAAAATCGCCACGACTGGCACCACAATGCCCAAACTTAAAGTTTCAAGAACCATGCCAACCAAAATCAGGAAGATGATTCCGATTAAAGTTCTGCGCTCTGTCGAAGTTAGTAATCGCCACACAACAAAAGAATTACGAGCCTTTGAATCTTCTTGGTTCATACGAGATTTCACTCTACTTTGCGAGTTATTCATCACTTGTAGCGACGATCGGACTCGAACCGATGACCTTCCGATTATGAGCCGGATGCTCTAACCAACTGAGCTACGTCGCCTTGTATTACGGAGCCCTCTGTGGGAATCGAACCCACCACCTCTTCCTTACCATGGAAGTGCTCTACCGAATGAGCTAAGAGGGCGAACAACTGCTTGGATTCACCCTCACAGATTTCGCCTTCAATATAGCGGGAACTGACTACACCCTGAAAGATAGTGTTTTAGCAATGTCAACTTTGACTATTCGTGAGGCCAATAGCGATGATTCGCAAGCGATTCAAGCGATCTATAACTACGAAGTCGAAAATGAAACTTCAACAATGGATCTTGTGCCGCGCACACTTGAAGTTCAGCAAGAGTGGATAGCCGCACGCAGTGGAGCATTCTGTGCAGTCGTTGCAGTTGACTCTGGTGGCACGGTTTTAGGATTCGGCGCACTCAGCGAATACAAGGACCGATCTGGGTATCGAACAACTGTCGAAAATTCTGTTTATGTGCGACGTGATGTTGCCCGACGCGGCATTGGCCGACAAGTACTTACGCATCTAATTGAAGTTGCGACAGTCTCAGGATTTCACAGCGTTATTGCCCGAATTGAGTCGACCAGCATTGCTTCACGAGAATTGCATACGGCTTGCGGGTTTAAACTTGTTGGAGTCGAACAGCAAGTCGCACGCAAATTCGGCAAATGGTTAGATATTGCGGTGATGCAGATCATCCTGCAGGA
>ERZ889217.837-NODE-837-length-17313-cov-13.931452_pt1 | contig 17313 bp, 15 predicted proteins | sample MGYA00521098_ERZ889217 | MGnify/ENA primary metagenome ERZ889217 (study PRJEB32303, sample SAMEA104408613) | aquatic metagenome | biome: Brackish water; feature: Pelagic; material: water | place: Baltic Sea | collected 2014-06-10T22:04:00 | depth 2,362 m ...
CGTGCGAGATCGTGGAATCCTGCGATACGATCAAAGAGGAAGTGCTCCTCCTCAGCCCATGAGGTTGATGGCTGGTGTCCCGCCTCAGGCAGACATATCACAAAACCGCCGATAAGAAGCGCGAGCACGGCTCCGCATACCCACCGAGGCAGTGCAAACCAAATGGGCGACGGAGGGGAATTTCGAATAGATCGAAGAACATTGCGGGCAAAAAACGGGGATATGTTGGGCCGTGGCCCAAAGCTGAGCAATGCCCACAATTTATCCTGTTCCGGCAAATCATTCATCTTGATAGATTCAACAACCCGATACTGCACAAGTTGCGAAAAAAAACCGCTACTCGTGCGCGTCGAGGAATCCCTCAAGTTGGCGGATGCGGGTCGGGTGGCGCATTTTGCGCAGGGCCTTGGCTTCGATCTGTCGGATGCGTTCGCGGGTGACCTTGAACTGACGACCAACCTCTTCAAGAGTGCGGCTATATCCATCCACAAGACCAAAGCGCTGTTCCAGCACCTGGCGCTCTCTCTCAGTAAGCGAGTCCAGCACGTCCTTAATCTTGTCCTTGAGCAGAACAATTGCGGCCATGTCGGCAGGGTTTTCAGCACCTTTGTCCTCAATAAAATCGCCGTAGCTAGTATCATCGCTGTCACCAACGGGTGCTTGGAGCGAGATTGGTTGCTGTGCCATCTTAAGAACGGCACGCACACGCTCGACGGGCAACTGGATTTCGTCCGAGATTTCCTCTGGAGACGGCTCACGGCCATATTCCTGCACCAGTTGCTTCTGTACCCTGATTAGCTTGTTGATCGTCTCGATCATGTGGACTGGGATACGGATCGTGCGGGCCTGATCTGCTATCGAGCGGGTGATAGCCTGCCTGATCCACCATGTGGCGTAGGTTGAAAATTTATACCCGCGGCGGTATTCAAATTTTTCCACGGCCTTCATGAGGCCCATATTGCCCTCTTGGATGAGATCGAGGAACGACAAGCCGCGATTGGTGTACTTCTTGGCAATCGAGATCACCAGTCGCAGGTTCGCTTCGACCATCTCGGTCTTCGCCTTCAAGGCCCGGCGATGCCAGACTTTCAACTCGTTGTGCTTCTCATTCAACTCCTCTGGCGCTAGCCAGAAGCGTTGTTGCATCTCCTTGATCTCAAGCGAATGTTGGCGCCGCAGCTTAGGACTTGGATCCTTCGCATGTTTTTTGAGTTCGCTCTGCAGGTTCAGCATGGCGCGGTGGTTCTCCTCAACCAGGACTACAAAATCCTCAATGACTTTTTGTTTGAAGAAAAACTTGGGATAAAGGGCCTGGAGAGACTGAAGCGATTTGTTGAATTTCTTGCGCTTTTCATTTGTCGGAGAAAAAGGGGCGCACTCCTTGTAGAGTTTGGAAACGGTATCCATCTGCCTTTTGAGTTGCTGGCAGAGGCGCGGGAGGGCTTTCATGTAACGCTCGCGGCTTTCGATTTTTTTGTCCAGAATGACGCGGTCAAAACGCTCACGCTGGTCGATGAGTTTCTGGGCGAGATCAATATGCGCGCGAGCAACAAAACCAAATCCGTAGAGCATCTCCTGCACTTTAAGCTCGGCCGCCTCAATTCGCATGGAGATTTCAACCTCTTGCTCGCGAGTGAGCAGAGGAACCTGACCCATTTGCTTTAGATACATTCGAACCGGGTCGTCGAGGATATCAAGTTTGGTATCTGCTTTTTCCTCTTTCTCCTCCTTTTCTTCTTTTTCTTTTTCCTCCTTGTCGTCTTCTTCGTCGTCCTCCTTTCGGACTTCTTTTACGCGATCGACATCGGATGCCTCGATGATCTCGATCTCAACGCCGCGAAGTTGGCTGATGATCACATCAAGATGATCGGGATCGCTAACGCCCTCGGGCAGGTGCTCATCCAAATCCTCGTAAGTAATATACCCCTGCTCCTTGGCGAGTCGGATCAACTCGCGCACCTTGTCTTGAAGCATGCGCGGGATGTCAACCGCCGCCAACTGCTGAGTCAATGGTGCAGAGATCGACTTTGTGGACCCGGATTTTCCAGAGCGCGCCTTGGCTTTTATGGATTTAATCGCCTCCGATACCGAGGCCGGCTTGGCTTTTTGGTTGGTGCTTTCGACTGCCGTTTTCTTGGGAGCGTTTTTGATAGGCACCGTTTTGGCTGCTGTCGTCTTGGCGGGAGGCACAGGCTTGGCGGACTTTGCCGCTACTGGTTTAGAACTTTTCTGTGCAGGTGTTGCCTTTGAAACAACTTTAACCGGCTTGGCCGGGGTCTTGGGTGCAGGTTTGGTTACCTTTTTGACTGAAGGAGCGGATTTTTTGAGCGGGGCTTTAGTTTTTGGGACGCTCTTTGTAGCCTTAGCAACTTTTGATTTTGCTGAGACCGGCTTTTTCGCTTTCGGCAGTTTTTTTACCGGCCTTGCAGGTGGCTTGGCTTTGGCTGGCTGAGCTGCTTTTTTAGCAAGGTTGGAGGGCTTTATGCTTTTTTGCGGCTTTGTCGCTTTACGTGGCTTGCTTTTCGAAGAGGTGGATTTTGTTTTCAAGTTGCTTTCCTTTAGGCCTGTTCAAAGGGCCGATGAACATCAGCCACGCGGATTTTCAGGTCAAGAATTTGTTTTTGGATTTTTTGCCGTTCCTCTGTTGTCAATTCACGGTTTGAGACTTCCGCCATGTGGATTTCGATTTGCTGGTTCAGCTGCCTGGCCAACATTCCTTGAGCTGTTTGCATAGCGCGCTCAAGCGCTTCCGGCATCGCGCGGGCACCTGCTAACGCAGCGAGAACGCGTTCCTCCGAGGGATCTAACGTTGCAAGAAATGCGGCTGGTAAAGGGACTCCTTCCTCGAATTCCGCACGTGCCACTTTGTCAACAAGATCACCAGCAGACTCGAATCGGGCTAGCGGCTGCTGGCCACGAAGCCAAGCACGCACGTCGGCACTTTGAATGGCAAGCCGGCAAAGAATCTGCATTCCGGGAGATAATTCGAGCGAAGTCGTATCTGTGGAAGGTGATCCCTCGGGCTGGGCCTCATTCGCTTGGGGGGGGGCTTTCATGATCTGACGGATTGTGCTTTGGGGAACTCCCAGTCGGCTGGCCATTTTTCCCAGTGTGGACTCACGCAACACGGCATCCCCGACTAACGCAAGAGCAGGAGCCAGGCGCCGGACAAGTCGGGATTTTGCGGTCGCATCGATAAGCTCCCCTGAGCGCCCTGCCTCATTGATATTATGCTCAAAATAATCCGGCGCGTTCTCGACTCTCTCAAGAAAAGCCTCGGGCCCTTCACGTCGGATCAGTGAATCGGGGTCGTCCCCCTGCGGAAGACTCACTATGCGCACCAGCAAGCCCTGTGAAAACAATGCCGGAAGCGAACGGTCAGCAGCTTTTTTCCCAGCAATGTCGGAATCGAAGCACAGGAAGACTGTTTCGACATACCTCTTGAGTAACCTAGCCTGATCGGACGTGAAGGCTGTTCCCTGCGGAGCGATCACATTTCTTACTCCAGCCTCAAATGCGGTGATGAGATCGAGTTGGCCTTCGCACACGATGGCCGCATTTTTTTCGATGAGATCCCGTTTTGTTTTGTCCAATCCAAATAGCACTCGCCCCTTCGTAAAAAGCGGAGTCTCAGGTGAATTCACATACTTTGCACCACTGGATTCTGACTGCAGAACCCGTCCGCTGAAAGCGACAACCTCACCATAGTCGTTGTTGATCGGAAACATAAGGCGACCGCGGAAACGGCTGTAAATCCGGCCCTGCGCTCCATCATCCCCTTCCTTAGATGAAGCCAACCCTCCCAGCATGATCTCCTCGGTTGAAAATCGCCGCTCGCGAAGATGCGCCAGTAGCGCGTCCCAAGAATCCGGCGCGTAACCGAGTTGCCAAGTTTTGGCGGTAGCGACACCGATCCCTCGTGTTTTTAAGTAGTCCCTGGCATGCGCCGCATCGGGCGATTTCATCAAATTCCGATGAAACCATGAGGCGGTCTCGGCATGCAGGGCCAAGAGGCGCTCACGCTGGCCGTGACGTTTCGCATCGTCAGCGGTCGGTGCATCCTCGACCACGGGAATCCCTGCACGCTGGGCCAAGCGGCGCACAGCTGTGGGAAAATCAACATGCTCGTAATCCATGACAAAGCGCAATACCCCTCCCCCGGCACCGCACCCGAAACAATGAAATGACTGCCGCGCAGGGTTCACATGGAAGGATGGGGACTTCTCCCGATGGAACGGGCACAGCGCGCGAAAGCTCGTTCCCGCGCGTTTGAGCGGGAAGTAGGATCCAACAAGGTCGACGATGTCCGTGGCATCCGCGACACGTTGGATTGTTTCTTCAGCGATGAGTCCCACGCGGGGAATTTACCTTGCGGGTCAAACGGGAGCGAGGGAGATTTCATTTCTATGAAACTCAATGCATTTTTCACCCCGAAAAGGCATGGCGGCAGGCCATCGCGCGCCGCCACCATGCATTGGTTTTTTGTGTTGTTTTCCTGGGCCTTCCAGATGCTGTCAGCCAGTGGAGCGGAGGTAAAACCCACCTCTGGCTCAGTGGTTGTTCTCCCCGTCAAAGGCCCAGTGACCGAAGCACGCTTTTTTTTCCTGCGGCGCGCCTTGAAAGACGCCGAGGCAGTAGCTGCTTCGGCTGTCATCCTTGATATGGACACGCCGGGGGGCGACTTGAAGGCCACAGAGAAAATCGTGCAAATGCTTACCAAATCCCCCGTGAGAAGTTTCACTTATGTGAACACCAACGCGGGCTCCGCTGGGGCGCTGATCGCCCTTGGCACCTCAAAAGTGATCATGGCCCCCATTAGTGCCATCGGAGCCGCCGCACCAGTAGCAGGCTCGGGCCAGGAAATTCCTGAGACGATGAACGCAAAAATCGTCTCATATTTCTCAGGCTATTTCCGAAGCGTGGCGCATAAAAACGGCTACCATCCTGAGTTGGTCGATGGATTCATGAACCTCGACAAGGAGGTCATCATCGCCGGCGAACTCATCAATCCCAAGGGCTCGCTCCTGACCTTGAGCGCCCAGGAGGCCACCCGCGAAATCGCTGGTAAGCCGTTGCTAGCCTCAGGTATTGCGGCAGATCTACCATCTGTTGCAACTATCTGTGGGTTAGACCCGGAGCGTATCGTGCACATTGAGCCGTCCGGATTCGAGACAGCGGCCCAGTGGCTTACGATGCTTGCTCCGCTTCTCCTGCTGGGAGGAGTAATGGGCGCCTGGCTTGAGTTCAAGGCTCCCGGGTTTGGAGCGGCAGGCATCCTCGCAGGGGTTTGTTTCCTGCTATTCTTTGGCGGGCACTACATCGCGGGACTCACTGGCTTTGAAATGATTGCCCTCTTCGTTCTTGGGGTGGTGTTCATTCTGCTCGAAATCATCTTCTTTCCAGGCGTTGTGGTCTTGGCGCTCGGGGGGGCGATCATGGTCGTCGTGGCGCTTTTCTTCTCGATGGCGGACTTTTATCCTGCCCAGCCGATCGAGGTGTCCTATGAAATGTTCCGAACGCCCATGCTGAACCTCAGTCTGGCAATTGGTGGATCTGTGCTTGGCATTGCCCTGTTGGGACGCATTTTACCCTCGTTGCCATTTCTGCATGGCTTGTATCTTTCCTCAAAAATGCCAGAGGGCTCCTCGGCTAAAGTCGTTACAGAATTGGGCACCGAAGCCGCCGTTGTTGTCGGCGACAGAGGCATTGCGATCACTATCCTCCGCCCCTCAGGCCGCGCAAAAATTGGTGCAGAAATGTTCGATGTGATGACCAGCGGGGAATTCCTCGACGCCGGCTCCCCCATCGAAGTGCTTGCAGTCAGCTCTTCAAATATCGTTGTCGGAAGGGCCCCCTGATTTCCTGTATCGTCATAGATAATCTGAAAAATCGTAAAGCTTGGGGTCACGCTCGGGTTGGCGGAGCACTCTGACTGCTCGGGCTACGCCTTCTCCCTCTCCAGCCGCTTCCATCCCTGGAAAATCAATGTTGTCGAACGCGTCGCCGAATTCTTCCTCGAGCTTTTCGGGGTCCTCGCCGGCCTCAAGCCGCCGGATCATGTGCTCCATCTCGCCCGGCATCCGCTGGCCTGTGGCCTCGGTCATTTTACGCATCATGTGCCCAAGGGCCCTGGGGTCGGGGTTGTTTTCATCCAAGCCCGCCATGTCGCGCTCCATTTCTGCCATCATGCGCTCCATTCGAGGGTCGTCCATTGCCCCTGCGCTATCCTGTGGCGCCTCCTTCGCTCGTCCCGTAACGGCAAATCGCGAGACGACGCGCTCCATCCTGGCACTTGTATCATCTGGGCAACGAGGCGTTTTATCGGCCATCGAGAGGCTTCGGGCGAAAAATGAGTAGATCCTGTTCGTATCGGGCGAGTGGAATTCGTAGATGGGCATATGCAAAAAACGTTGAAACCATGCTCCCTCCCTCCACCCTTTTCAACATCGAATCACTCGCCCTTGGCGACTTGCGAGCGTTTGCGTTGGCTCTAAAAAGTGGCTGCCGGCACAACTCACGTTGTCATTGTTATTAGCGGTGCGTTAACGCATCTCGCGACTCGAAGCAATTGGCCTCGAGAGACGCCACAGAGGCCCAGCTGGCAAAGGCAATACTGGTCGTGGAGATCTGGTGCCAGGCTTCAATTTTCGAATCACCCAACTTCTTAAAAAAATTTCTGCGCAGCCTTGGCCTTTGGTTTCGCCTGAAAATCAGCGAGGTCTGGAGGGCCCGGGCTGTCCGGATCCAGAGATGTTTTTTCATGCCGCATGCGGTGATGCCCGTTGCAGCCGTCCGACAATCGATTTTTCTCCGCTTGAGGCAGCCTGATCGATACATTCACGATGCCGGCAACACATGGAAACGCTCGAACCTTCAGATCATGAACTCGTCGCCCGTACCAAGGCGGGTGATGCCCGAGCATATGACGAGCTGGTGAGGAGATTCAGCCCCCGCCTATACGGGTTGGTCTACAATATGACTTCGAGCCATGAGGACACAAACGACCTCTTGCAGGATATCTTCGCCAAGGGTTACCGCTCGATTAAAGGATTCCAGGGTAAATCCTCCTTTCATACCTGGATGCACACAATCTCAGTGAACATGACAATCAACTTCCTTAAAAAAAGGAACCGTCGGCGCGCGATGAGCCTTGATGACATCAATAATGGTGTTCTCAATGATCCCGATTTTATTGAAGCTACCAGCTCAAATGATCCCAGCAGCGAAGCAAATCTTGGAGAACTGCAAAAAAAACTGAACGAATCCCTCCTGAAGCTGTCCCATGATCACAGAGCCGTCGTCACCATGTTTGATATCCAAGGAATCCCTCATGCGGAAATAGCAAAAATCCTAAAAGTCTCAGAGGGGACTGTGCGATCCCGTCTATTTTATGCCCACAAGCAGTTGCAAATCTACCTCCAGGAGTTTATTAACCGTTGATCGATATGGAACCAAATGAAAGCGTCTCCCGCCTTCTTCGGCTTAAACGCTACGAACAACCACCGCCCGGTTATTTTGAGGATTTTCTTGCAGAGTTTCAATGCCGACAACGCGCCGAAGTAATTCAAAGGCCATTATGGTCAATTATTTGTGATAGGGCATCGGGGTTTTTTGCTCTGCCGGTGGTCTCCCGCTTTGCCTTGGCGACTTCTGTCGCAGTGGTTGCGCTAGCCAGTGCCTTGTTTGTTGACCCTGAAAGTGAAGTGGCTCTTGTGGCCCCCACCGAGTTCCCCTCCTTTAGCTTAGCCGCTGCTGCATCGTCGCTTACTCTCCCGCAAATATCCATACGCCCAGAAAAGCCCTTGGGTTCTGTGCAATATATTCTCCCGGGAAGACCGATTAGTTATGTCTCGTCACGCAGTTTCTAACCCTGCGGCATTTTTTCTGCTGTCCCTAGGTATCTTGGTGCTAGGAACGATGGAGTCGGCGCAAGCCCAGCTGTCAACATCAGAAGCTTCTGGATTTCAGGCGCAAATCGATTGTGTCTTCAAAAGAAATTGTCCAGCTGTTGTTCGGGTGAGGGCGTGCGATGACCTTGGTGTCCGATTTGGAAGCGGATTTTTTATCGATCCCGTGGGCACAATTTATACTCACTCCGCTGTTGTCACGAAAGCTCATGAAGTTCGCGTCATTTTCAACGGCCGGTCCCTGGTAGCCACTGTCCTTGCAGCCGATGAACGAAGCGGCATCGCTATGCTGAAAACCGACTGCATTAGTCCGTTTCTTTCCATAGGCAACTCACTCAGCGTCAAGCAAGGCACCCCTGTGATCTCTATCGGTTACCCGGAAGATTTTGATGCGACCCCCTGCTTGGGCATGATAGCAGCTCGCGACAAGCACCACATGGGCCGTTTTTTTTCAACTTCCCACCTCCGCGCGAACCTAGCTGTGCACCGGGGACAGGGAGGAAGCCCTGTTCTCGGATTGGATGGGCGGGTTGTTGGCATTGTCATCTCCCAACTTGGAGGTGGTGCCTCCTGCTTTATTCTTCCAATCGAAGCTGCGGAAAAAGTGCGGCAGGATATATTTCGCTTCGGGGAGATTCGGCCCGGCTGGGTCGGTGCCGAGGTCGAGGATGATATCGAGCCTATCAGGGGCTCGACTGCGCGCATTTCTAGACTTGTCTCCGCAGATCCCGGCGAGTCCCCAAGCCTAGGCGTAGGCGATATTATCCTGAGCATCGGAGGGCGGCCGGTTGCTACCTGCGAGGATATTTTAGATGCATCATATTTTCTCACGGCTGGCGAACCAACTCAGATCGAAGTCGTGAGAGATGGAAATTCCATTACGCTTTCGGTAATGCCCAAGCTCCACCCCAGCGCGAACTCCAACTTATTGCATGCCGATCATACTCAGCCGGGCGCGCCGACGCTTGATTAGGAGCTACTGTTTATTGCGCCTCCAATAGACGGCTAGGGCGCTGCCGATCAGGCTGTGAACCACACTCGACAGGGCTGCGGGGACGGCCGTCAGCGGATTTGCTGCGAAATGGGTTCGCGCCAGCACCGCAGCCAGTCCAGAGTTTTGCATCCCCACCTCAATCGAGACAGCCTCAGCTTCAGGCCGCCCCAGACGGCAGATCCGAGCAGCAAGCCATCCCAAAATAAAACCCACCCCGTGCAGAAGACCAACTGCAGCAAAGAGCAATAACCCATTATCCAAAATTTCTTCCCGGTTACGGCCAATGATGCTTGCGCAGATCATGCTGATGAGCACGACGGACACAAGCGGCCCAACCATTCCTGCAGGTCCCGCCAACTGCGGGAGTCGGTGGTGCAAAAAAACTCCAATTACCACCGGTGCCACCACCACTTGCATCGCAGTAAACACCATTCCCCACCCGTCAACTGGCAACCAAGCCCCAGCCAGCCAATGCGTTAATAAAGGAGTCACAACCACTGCTGTCACTGTGGAACAAAAAGTCATCACAACGGACAAGGCGACATTTGCTCGGGCGATAAATGCAACCACATTTGATGCCGTTCCCCCCGGACAGCACGCCACCAAAATCAATCCCACCGCAAGGTCTGGCGGCAAGCTCAGCAGTGACGCAATAGCCCACCCCGCCGCGGGCATGATGGAAAACTGGGCAAGAAACCCAACAACCAGCGCTCCTGGAGTCCGCGCGACCGCTTTGAACGCTCCCGCATCCAAGGTGACCCCCATGCCCAACATAATAAATGCCAATGCCCACACAATCCATGGCCCCGAAAACCAAGTGAATGCATCCGGCCGCAAGAGCGCCGCGCAGCAAAAGATAATCAGCCAAGCAGGAAACCAGTTGGCGGCCGCAAGAAAACGAATTGCCATATGCTAGAGTAAAGCTTCCCGCCACAAATGAGCAAAGCCACATTTGACCCGTTCCGGTTATCCCAATGGCATAGGCAGAAAAAACTTGATGGTCGAATCCTCACGGCGCACCTTTACAAACCCTTCACCGATGCTTTCAGTAACCGCGATGGATTATCACGCCCGCAACCAACTGGCCTTTAGGCCGAAAACCGCCTTCCACCTCTCAAGCATGTGGACTACTCTTGTGCGGCGTCCTTGAGCTCCGCCATTTTACCTGATGTCCAGCCCTAAACGCCGCGCGACGATTGATGTCCTGATCCACTGCCCTGGCTCCCATGGCGTCATTCCCGACCAGATCCATCGGCAGGCTACCGCTCTTCATGAACTCGGTATTCGTGTGCTTCTTCTATGCGCACCTGGCTTCATTCGTACTAGAAATGCTGCTTATCCAGTCATGGATTGCATGGCAGAGGGCGCGACCGGCAACTCTTCCAACCTCACTTCTCGTAAGCTGAGCAAGGCGATCCAAACGATTCGCAATCAATTCCACTTTGCATGGCAAGTATTTCAAAAACGCCCAGCCGTCGTGCTTGCCGGCAGCCATGTGGATGCCCAAGCAGCGCTATGGATATGGCCACATCTGTTTTTGGCTCTCTTTCATAAGGTAATCTACACCATGAACCTTCACCTCCCGGTTAGAGACAACCAGCTGGGCCCGGTATGGTGGCAAAACTTTTCCTCTAGCATCGCGTACAAGCCGTACCGTATTGCCATCGCCCACAAGCGATTTCCTCCACCCTCTCCGATCCCTAAATTTATTCGCACTGTGGAGGTGCCTCTTGGCCCAGATCCCGTTCTTCACTCCAAGGAAAGTGCAAGGCAGATCCGCAAAAGCTGGCTGGTTCCCCGAGGCTGCAAAGTTTTCCTCTCCTATGGAAGCGTCAGAAACCACAAGAATATCGATCTTGCCATTCGCGCCCTCCTCGACAACCCCAAAGCCCATCTCGTCGTCCTAGGCGCCGTCTCCTCCCACCGCGATCGCCCATTGAAATATTATCAAATGCTCGCAGACGATTTGGGGGTGTCAAAGCGGGTTTTCATTTCCGATGAATTCGTATCGGAGGAAAAACGTGTCGCGTATTTCTCCGCTGCTGATTTCATTTTGATGACTTATTCTTCGTCCTACCATTCTCAATCAGGCACTTTGATCACGGCGGCCCAAGCACGCCGACCTGTCCTTGCCGCTAGCGGTACGAGCCCCATGCGCGATCTCGTTCAGCATTTCGGGTTGGGAATTTATATTACTCCCGATTCAAGCGATGCCATTGCAGACGGCATGGCGACACTGATTCACGGTGACCTTTCCGAGCCTGAGTGGGACGCCTTTCTCGAACACTCCACCTGGGAGACGAATGTCACCCGCCTTCTTGAAGCCGCTGGAGATTATGTGCAAGGCACCGAGACGCGTACCAGGCAGTTCGAGGGCCTTGAAGATGAATCCATGCCGGTGCCCACACTCCTGAGTGCCCGGGATTTACTTCCCCCTGCCACTCGCACGGCACGTCGAAAGTCGATCGCTCGCACCACAGTCAAAGCCAAGCCTCCAGCAAGGAAAACCCGCATTTCTAGTGCGTCTAAGACTAAAACTGCGGCCGTTCCCGAAGCGCCACGCAAACGCCGACCCTACACTCGCCGGAAAAAGACCGCACCCGATTCCAAAAAAACTGCGGCCCCGGAAAAAGAAGCGCCGCGCAAACGCCGGCCCTACACTCGTCGAAAAAAAACCGCGCCCGCAGTTGATCCACGCCCGCTTGAGAATGTTGCGGCATAACGCAGCTGCCACCAGGGTAGCAGGCTATCGCCTCCAGTCTGCCCTCTAAGATCTCCCAATGAGCGGCCCCTGGTTTTCATTCACCCTCACCGATTTTTCATATTCCTTCCTGAGTATCCTCTTTGAAGGCATTCCCTTCATTCTTTTCGGCACACTACTCTCTGGAGTGATCGACCAATTTCTCCCGGCACGTGTCATGACGCGGCTTATTCCCCGAAATCCGGCTGCGGGCATTTGCGTTAGCGCCCTGATGGGCCTCGTCTTCCCCATTTGCGAATGCGGGATCGTCCCGGTGATCCGCCGTCTTGTCGCCAAGGGCTTGCCTGTCTCAAGCGCCGTGGCCTACATGCTCGCGGCACCTATTGTGAACCCCATCACCGCCATCAGTACCTATGCTGCATTTCGCGGCCAGGGGCCGGAGGAGATTACCACCCTGCGCCTCTCCCTAGGGTTTTTTGTTGCAGCTCTCGCAGGCTTCGCCGTTCTAAACCTACCCCTTCGCTCCGTGCTTAAAAAATCCGTCCTTGATCAATGCGGGGATGTAGACAGCCATTCTCTCACTCCCCATGCGCCATTCACGCGACGCCTCGCCTCCGCGATGCACTCGGGAACACGGGATTTTCTCGATGTTGCAGTTTACTTCGTGCTCGGCGTAGCAGTGACCTCGCTCTTTGGCACCTCAATCAACCAGGAAATTTTCCTACCCCTTGCTTTAAATGAAACGCTGGCTATTCCGGCCATGATGACTCTTGCTGGCCTCCTCTCGTTGTGCAGTTCTTCAGATGCATTCATTGCCGCTACCTTCGTTAGCTTTCCCGCAGTTGCGAAACTGGCCTTCTTGGTTATCGGCCCCATGGTCGATTTGAAACTCCTCTTCGTCTACAGCTTGGTATTCACGCGCCGCTTTGTAGCAGGCCTCGCTGTCGGTCTCTTCCTCCTCGTCGCTCTCCTCGCGCTCAGGCTTGGGATAGTGTTTCAATGAATCCACGCCTTTCCCGCTTGTCGATTCCCGCTGTTCTTCTTCTTTGGGGAGTACTGATTCTCTATTTCTGTCTGAGTGGCCGGATCGTCTCATATCTTCACCCCTCCTTCCAGTGGTTCGCCTTTGCCTCGGGAGTCATATTGACGCTCCTTGCCGCCGCAGTATTTCTATTGCCCGATGGCCACTGCTGCGACTCCCACGGATCCCACGCCCTTGGGCTGCCCTCGCTGGCCATGCTGGTGGTGCCAATCCTCGCTACAACCTCAATCTCGCAGGATCACTTCAGCGCATCGACCGTGCTCAACCGTAGAGTGCTCGAGCACATTGAGGACCTGCCGGCATTCACCCCTCCCCTCGACCCGCCCCTCCCTCAACACGATGGCACTGTCGGCGAGGGCACTATGATGGACCCCTCCCTATATCTGCAAACCAATACTGAAGGCCAAATCCTCGCGGAAACTGTCGATCTCATGTATGCCGCGACGGATGAAACAATGCGCTCCGATTTTGATGGGCGTGAAGTCGAAGTCGTCGGCCAACTCATGCCCGCCAGAACCGGCAGCCCCGACAATAACCGCTTCCACCTTGTCAGACTCTTCGTCATGTGCTGCGCCGCGGATGCACGCCCCGCTGGCATCATTGTCCAAACAAATGAATCTTTAAATTTTGCGGAAATGGACTGGGTTAAAGTCAGCGGCACAGCGACCTTTCCCGTAGAGAACGGCCGCCACAAGGCCGTCCTCCACGCCAATCGGATCATTGAAACCGAACCCCCTCGAGAGTCCTTTATCTATTGATACCAAATGAAACTGCTCTTTCCTTTCTTCTATCTCATTTTTTTCCTGACTCTGGATCTTCAGGGCAATATGCGCGGGGCCTGGATTGCCAGCGTCCATAATATCAACTTTCCCTCAAAACCCGGCCTCTCCGAATCAGCCCAGAAAACCGAGGTTCTTCGCTTACTCGACACAGCTAAAGCCGCCGGCCTCAACGCTGTTCTCCTGCAAGTTCGCCCAGAAGGCGACGCGCTCTACGAATCGCACCTTGAGCCTTGGAGCAGATATCTCACCGGCGCTCAAGGCCGCTCCCCTGGCTACGATCCGTTGGCATTTTTCATTTCCCAAGCGAAGACTCGAGGCCTCGCTGTTCATGCATGGATCAATCCCTACCGCGCCGCTGCAAATGCCTCACACGCCCGTGCTTCAAACCATATCTCCCGGCGTCTTCCGCAATATGCCTACAAGATCGGAAATATTCTCTGGATGGATCCTGGAGCTCCACAAGTTCGCCGCCACATCAATGACGTCGTGCGGGACCTCATTACACGCTACAGCCTCGCCGGCATTCATCTGGATGACTACTTCTATCCCTATCCCTCTCCGAAGGGAGGCCTTCCGAAGTTCCCCGATGACAAAACTCATGCCTCCTACATCAAGGCCGGTGGAACGCTCTCTAAATCCAACTGGCGGCGCCACAATGTGAACACCCTTATTAAGGAACTCGATACCACCATCCACTCCATACGACCGAATATGCAATTTGGCGTGAGCCCTTTCGGCATTTACACAAAAGGCTCACCGCCCGATGTCAAAGCCGGCGTTGATCAATACAATGAACTGTTCTCAGACCCGCTAGCATGGATGAAGGAAGGCTGGATCGACTACCTTGCCCCGCAACTCTACTGGCCAGATTCAGGCCCGCAGAGCTTTTCCTCGCTTCTCCGCTGGTGGCGCCACCCTACCGTCAATCCCCGCGGAGTTCCTATCCTGCCAGGGATCGCGCTGGATCGCATGGCCTCGCATGGCTGGGATCGCCGCGAAATTGACAACCAACTCAAGATCGAAAAATCCACCTCCCCCCGCAATGGTGGGGGTTTTCTCCTATGGAACATCGACCCCTTAGCTAAAAATACCAATGGGATCCTGAAAACCATTCGTTCATATTAATGCTTCTTGCCTGAAATTCCATGTCTTGACCCAGCAAGTCAGCACGTGCCATGATCAAAATTCAGTAAAAAACCCTGCCTTATTGTGGATATCAAAGAAATACGCTCACTCATCGACCTAATGAAGAAGAACGGCGTTGCCGTCTTCAAAATGGAACGCGAAGGTTTCAAAATTACCCTGAAAACTTCTGAGGCTTCCGGCCTAATTCGGGTCAGCCAGCCGCTAATGTCCGCCATAGGCGATCCCATTCCACAAGCTCTCCCAGCTGCGCCTGCCGCACCCACGCCTGCGGCAGCAGTCTTGATTGGTCCCGAAATCAAATCCCCGATGGTTGGCACCTTTTATTCCGCCTCCTCCCCCGATACTCCACCATTCGTGAGTGTCGGCCAAGAAGTCACTCCTGAGACTGTTGTTTGTATCATCGAAGCGATGAAAGTCATGAATGAAGTCAAGGCGGAGACCACCGGCGTCATCGCAGAGATTTGCGCAGAAAATGGCAAGCCAGTCCAATTTGGTCAGGCTATGTTTCGCCTTAAATAACGCTCGGGCCAACCCGCTGCCATGTTCAAAAAAATCCTTATCGCCAACCGGGGCGAGATCGCTCTTCGCATCATTCGCGCCTGCAAGGAACTGGGCGTTCAGTCCGTCGCCATCTACTCCGAGCCCGACATCGACAGCCTCCATGTCCAGTTCGCAGACGAAGCTATCTGTATTGGTCCAGCAAACAGCGCGGAAAGCTACCTTAAAATCGATCGCATCATCAGCGCCGCCGAAATTGCCGACGTGGATGCCATCCATCCCGGCTACGGGTTCCTCGCTGAAAACGCTCATTTTGCCGAGGTTTGCGCATCTTGTAATATTAAATTCATCGGCCCCACCCCCGAAGCCATACGGCTCATGGGTGACAAAAACTCTGCACGCGACTGCGCACGCAACGCAGGCGTCCCGATTTCACCTGGAAGCGATGGCATTGTTGACACAGAACAGGAAGCGTTAAAAATCGCCCGTAAAATTGGCTTCCCGGTCATGATCAAAGCCGTCGCCGGCGGTGGCGGTCGTGGCATGCGGATCGCCAGCAACGAGGGCAGTCTCATCCAAGGTTACCATGCCGCGCGTATGGAGGCCGACAAAGCCTTCGGTAATGGCGCCGTCTATATCGAGAAATTCATCGTCAACCCCCATCACATCGAATTCCAAGTCTTTGGCGATCAGCACGGCCGCATCGTTCATCTCGGTGAACGCGATTGCTCTCTCCAACGCCGCAATCAAAAAATCATCGAAGAATGTCCTTCGCCCCTTATGTCGCCCGAGCTCCGTGAAAAAATGGGCGCTGCCTCCATTAAGCTCTGCGAAACAGTTGGCTACCAAAATGCGGGGACCATTGAATACCTCGTCGATGACGATGGGAATTTCTACTTCATGGAAATGAACACCCGCATCCAAGTCGAGCACCCCATCACCGAGGAGGTTTATGGATGCGACCTTGTGAAGCAGCAAATCCAGGTCGCTGCCGGCGAGCATCTTGACAGTCATGTTGTCAACGCCCGCCCCCGTGGCCATGCCATAGAATGCCGCGTCAACGCAGAGGATCCTGAGAAAAACTTTATGCCCTTCCCCGGCAACATCGGTCTCTACTATGCCCCTGGTGGCCGCGGAGTCCGTATCGACTCCCACGCTTACGCTGGCTACCCTATCCCTCCGAATTACGACTCCATGATCGCCAAGGTCATTGCCACGGCGTCAAGTCGCTCGGCCTGCATTCGCCGCATGGCCCGCGCGCTTAACGAATACATGATTACCGACATCAAGACGACGATCCCTTTTCAGCTTGCGATCATGCACAATGAACAGTTTCGCCTAGGCAAATATCACACTGGTTTCGTTGAACAACTCATTCGCGACGGCGTGCCACTCATCCGTTAACCTTCACTTCCTTCGCTCTCCACATTCCTGATCCCTCGGCTGTAAAATGTCGGCAACCGCCCCCTCAAAACAATAAAAAGGAGCCCCGAAGGGCTCCTCGAACCACCCGGCCTTGAAGTTTCCTCCGATACCGGGCAACTCGATAAATATTCGCTTAAGCTTTGTTGCGCAGTTCTTCCGTGCGGAGAAGAACACGCTGACGCATGATCTTGCCGGACTTGAACTTCACAATCGCGCGGGCGGGAATTTCGACTTCGTTTTGAGGAGCCTTGGGGTTGCGACCCACGCGAGGCTTTGTGAGGCGAACCTCAAAAACACCAAAGTTACGAAGCTCCACATCACGCTCGGTTGCCAATGCATCTGTGATGCCATCAAGAGTCAACTGGATCACGCTGAAAACCTCCTGCTGGGTAAGGCCGGTTTTGTCGCTGATAGATAGGACGAGGTCGCGTTTGGTAAGATTAGCCATTTTTATTCAGTATATTGTTAGGTTGTTGGTTGTTTTGGTTCTAGCGGGAAAAACAGAGCTTCTATGGCTGGGGGCTGTTTGCAGCACCCATCGGAGGAGGTGGGTTCACAAGCGGATATGTCGGCAGCGTCGGTTGGAAAGCGTAGCCTCCCGGAGGTTGCTGATGTTGCCTCACCCACTCAGCCTCAATCAGATCCTCTACAAGTTGTGAAATTGAGCGGCGGCGCTTTACTGCCAACTCATCCGCATAGCCACGGATCTCCGGATGAATCGTTAAATTCAGCTTGCCTCGCAATGGCATCCCAGATGGTTTTCTTGGCATGAACGACTTATCTACGAACTCCAGTGGTTTATTGCAACAACAGAATAA
>ERZ889217.838-NODE-838-length-17304-cov-40.127833_pt1 | contig 17304 bp, 18 predicted proteins | sample MGYA00521098_ERZ889217 | MGnify/ENA primary metagenome ERZ889217 (study PRJEB32303, sample SAMEA104408613) | aquatic metagenome | biome: Brackish water; feature: Pelagic; material: water | place: Baltic Sea | collected 2014-06-10T22:04:00 | depth 2,362 m ...
TAATCGGGATCATGCTGGAATCAAGTGTATTGTTAATTATTCGAGGTGCCCTTTAGTTTACGCCTTTCAGCTTCTCTTCCTTTTTGTAATGGTTTTAGTCTTCTTGAGCTTTTGCTGGCTTTAGCTGTGGCGTTGGTTTTGATCGAGGTTGCTGTCAGGATTTCAGTGTCGGAAACGCGCAGTAGTATTACTACCAATTTGGTGCAATCGCTGAGGGGAGATGCTGATCGAATTATGAATTTAATCCGATTGGATATTGCTGAGGCCGATGCTGTTTTTCGTACCGATCAGGCAAATGCTAATTGTACCAATGGTGGCAACGGAGTGCAGGCTGCTGATGCTTTGCTACTGAAGATTAGGCACCCTTTTATTCGAACTACGTCCACTACTACGGCTGGAGTGACTACGACTACAAGGGTCAGGGAATTTGTTTTTGTCTGCTATTTTGAGAGGGCAAATGCTCAGGATAATCAGCAATGGGATTTGTTCCGGTTTGGTCCTCCATATGGGGTTTCAACGGCTACGGGGACTGCGTTTAATGGTAGTAATTACCTAGGCTCTGGTTTCCTTGATACAGCTGGAGCTCCTGTAGAAACCTTGGTTAGGCGCATGACAACGCTTCGTCCTGCCGGTGCTAATCCTCCAATTCCTGCCGTAAGTTCTGATTTTAATTCGGTGTTTTACAGCCTTCAAGTTAGGAGTCAAAATGTTGTTGTTGGGTCAATATGGAATAAGGCTTATGTTGTGCCTGGTATCCGTGTCGCGGCCGCTGGGCGTTGTGTGGCTCCAGGAGCCGCCATCGGCACAACTGATCAGGCGACAACCACTTGTTAGTTGTTAATTCTGGACGATTGATTGCTTTAGGTGATCATTGATCTGGTTGGGTTCTCTTTGCTGATATGGCCATTGTTGCGTAGCGACTTTTGAGGCGCATACCCATGCTATTTCTGCTTGATTCGCATCCATGGAGAGCCCGATGTTTCAAGCGACTATGGACCCCTGACCTTCTTTGCTAAGGCCAGGTCCGAAGATTTGCCCCACTCCAAGCGTTTTGGCGGCATGATGGTCTACTGGGGCCTCATCAAGGTGAATTCTGAGTATTTTCGTCTAAAATAGATACTTGAAGGTGTCCATTGCAGGGGTTAGTGAAAAAAAACTCGGGTGGGTCCCGGCCCTTCTCCCAGTGGGCCTGTCCCTGCTGGCACTTGTCGCCTGAATCCCCACTTTTGTTGGCTTGGGTCGAGTCTCTGCTGATCATGTTTGGGAGAGTTTCGCCTTGTCTAGTGCTTGCCAGGTGGATCGTTTCCGGTTGGGCTGGGTTGGTGAAGCCACCTCTGCTTCCAACATGGGCGGCTTAATCGGATCCCTGCCAGCAAGGCTGATCTCCTGGTTGAGCTGCCAGCTTTCGCTTCATTCAACCATCAACTCGTCCCAGGCGTTCTTGTTGTTGGGCTTGGGTCTCATCTTCGCCCGGCTGTGGTGGCCTGCCGCCGGGCCGGATTTCGCCCCGACACCAGCTGGGTGGTGGCCTTTGTGATCACCACGGCGCCCTGCTCGTTTTCGCGCATTGGGCATCTCAATCTCTCGATGCTCTGGCCGATTATTCCGGGCCAGTTGGCCTGCCATGGGCTCTGGCGCGCCATGAAAGCGCGGCGCCTTGGCTGGAGCGTTCTTGGCGCTGGGGCCTTGGCCGGTTTGCTCTGTTACCCCGCCCAGGATTACTACATTGTTTTTTGATCTTGCAGATTCTAGCCTGCTTTGGCTTGCTGCTGTTTCTGGCTACAACCCGCACGATCGAGCTGGCCTGCCTGGGCCGGATTGCAGGGGCAGGTGCCCTGTTTGTGGTTGATTTTGTGGCCGTGATGGTTGGAGCCGAGTCGCCCACCCTGCTGGGCGTTGCTGCGGCTGGGCCGCCTGGATCCTGGGTGATGCCCCGCTGGCCCAGTGAACAGTTTTAGTATGTTTTGCTGCCGTTCGCCTGGCTCATTCCCCCACCCTGGATTGGGACGGTGAATCAGGCTTTTGTTCAGGGCGGCGTGGCCACGGGCACGGAGCTCTATTGGGGTTCGAGTGGCACTTGCTGATTCCGATCGCCTGGTTGGTGGGGCTCTGGCCGTTGGCCCGGCGTCGCTTTGGCGATGAGCCGCAGGACGGGCAGTCCAGGGCCATCCCTTTCTTTGCCCTGTTGCTGGGCCTGGTTACCTTCCTTGGACTGTTTTGGATGAGCATGGGCGGCATGGGAACCCTATTTGCCGTGTTTGTCAGCCCGGTATTGCGTTCGCTCAATCGCTATACGGTGTTTGTGTACGGCGCCAGTGTGTTGCTGTTGGCCTCCCTGCTAGATGCCTCCCTGCGGCGGCGGTTCCCATGACGGTTGCCGGTAAACGGGATCGCAGCCTCGTGTTTTTTGGGCTCCTGGCCCTCTGGATCGGGATCGAACTGTTGACGAGCAGCCGCTGGCTGGCCATACGCTCGATCCTGCAACAACCGAGTCGCAGCGGGCCTAGCCCGGGCTCTCTGGCCAGCCTGCTGCAGCGTCCCCCTAGCCCTACCAGCCCCAGGGTTTGGTTTGCTAGCTACACCAGTTTCCCAGAGCCAGGCCTGGTGGAAAGCCGCTTCCGCAGTGGTGTTTATGACCCGTTGTTGGCCTTTCCATCCACCGGCATTGCTAGCAATTAAGGTGCCTTCAAGCTCGGCCCCGCCGACCTGCCCTTCGCCCAGGCCTCAAGCCAGGGGCTGAAGGCGGAAGCCCAGCTGGCCAGGGACCTGGGCACGATTGGCGGTTGCTCAACTTCAAGCTGTCTTTCCCAGGCCAATCCGCCAAGGCTGATCTCCTGGCTGTTTTGCCTTAGCGGGAACTTCAGGGGGATCGCCATCGAGACCCTTCACAGCGGAATCCCAAACCCCTCCGCCCGATCCAGCACCACCCGGTTTTGCCAGCCGCCAGCCAGGTTCGGCTGGCCATCGAGGCCATAGGCCGGGCCGCAGCGCATCAACACTTGGCCGCGCCAGATTGATGAGGGCGCCGATCCCAGGCTCCAGGTGATCGGTGGTTTGCCAGCGGGCAATTGCAACTGCAGCAATGGTTGGCGCCCGGCCAGGTTGCAGGCCGTTCCTTCTGCTCCTGGCTGGCTGGCGGCCAGGCTCGCCAAGCGGCGGTCGTCTTCGATCAGGCGGCGGGCCCGGCGTTCGAATTCCCGGTGGTGCAGCCGATCCACCAATTTGGCGCTGAGGTTGCCTTGGGCGAGCAGGACTTCGATGAACCACGCCGCCACCAGCAAGCCCAGGCCTAATGCGAGCAGCAGTTCCACCAAGGTGAAGCCATAAGACCCATGGGGCTCCAGAGCCCATGGCCGATTGGCAGCCTTCAGGGTCGCTAGGAGTCGCTGGCTGGTCAGGGGGCCTTGGAGGGGCTTGCTCATCGCTCCGCCTGGCACTGGGTTGCACCCAGGGGTCCGGCTGGATCGGCGTCGTAGCGACCCAGGCGCACCAGCCCCAGGGGCAAGGCCATCACCAGGCAGCGGCGCAGTTCCGTGCCGGAGTGGCTCAGCACCACCACGCCGCCATCGATCACCAGGCCGTTGGCGCTGAAGCGCAGGGTGGCGGGGAAGTTGTGGGCCAGGGTCACGGCGTCGCTGAACTTTTTCAGCCCCTTGGCGCAGGCCGGCAGGCTGCCATCGGCCGGCTCCTGCCAGCCCTCCGGATCCAGGCTGAGGCCACAGGCCAGCTGGCGCCGTTCCGCCTCGGCGCGCGCCAGCTGGATGCCGGCTAGGAGCTCCCCGGCCGCTGCCTCCACCTTTTGGCGATGGCGTTTTTCCTGGCCCATGGTTAGGCCCCAGCTGCCCAGGCCGCCCAGTAGGGCCACCACCACCAGCTGTTCGGCCAGGGTCATCCCAGCGCCCCCCCCACGGACGGACATAGGCCATAGGCGGCAGCGCTGAACAGCCGTTGCCGTTGCCAGCGCCCCCCACCCGCCTCCAGCTGCAAGCGCACAAGGCCAGGGGCCAGCACGCTCACCTGGCGGACCAGGGGGGCAGGGGGCGCCGCGCTCGGCGCTGGGGCGTCGCCTTCCCCGGGGCCAGGCTCCGTCAGCAGGCGGCTCAGCAGCAGGGCGGGCTGGTCACAGGCCAGGTCGGTGGCCTGCTGTTGCGCCGCCCCGGCCCGCACGAGGGCCTGGCTGCGGCGCAGTTCAGCTTCGAGCTGGTCTTCGGCGGCCCTGGCCTGGGCAGCCCCCTGCAGGCTTTTACCCATCCCGGCCATCACCTGCAGGGAGCCGGCGCTGGCCAGGCTGAACAGCAAGCCCGCCAGCAGCACTTCCACCAGGTTCATGCCCCCTCCTGGTGCAGGGCCCGGATCAGGCCATCCGGCAGCGAGCGCTCAAACCGCACCACCCCCTGGCGCTGTTCGCCGTCGCGGCCCTTGATCGTCACCTGCAGGGCGACCAGGCCCGGGTCCGCCGGTTCGCTGGGTTGCCATTGCAGGTTGCCGAGTTGCCAGCCGGCCGGCAGGGCCAGGTCCAGCAGGTCGGGGCCGAGGCGGGCGGAGTTGAGCTCCTCAGGGCGGCGCCCCACCAGGTCAAGGGCCAGCAGTTGGGCCAGGTCGTGCAGGCCGTCGTTGGCCTGGAGCCGGCGGTGCTCGGAGGCCTGGGCCTGGTGGGAGTCCAGGGCCAGGCCCAGCAGGGAGAGGCTGCTGCCCGAGAGAACCAGGCCGGCCAGCAGGGCCAGGGGCAGCACAAATCCTGGCTCGCCCTGGTGCTGCTGCTGCGGCCAGCGGTAACTGGGGGACTGGGCCATGAAGGAACCCTCCAACGGTTGGAGCCATAGGGTTCCCGGTCCTCGCAGCTGCGATCCCTGCGCTCCACTCCCTGCGCTCCGCTACTTGGATCAGCCCAAGAGCCCTATTGGTTGAGCTTGAGCACGGCCATGAAGGCCTCCTGGGGCACATCCACCTTGCCCATGGCCTTCATGCGCTTTTTGCCCTTGGCTTGCTTCTGCAATAGTTTCTTCTTGCGGGAAATGTCGCCACCGTAGCATTTGGCCAGCACATCTTTGCGTATGGCGCTGATGCTTTCACTGGCAATAATGCGGCTGCCGATGGAAGCCTGGATCGGAATTTTGAACTGTTGCCTGGGAATTAATTCCTTCAGCTTTTCGACCAGGCCCTTGCCCACGTTGTAGGCCTTATCCCGGTGCACGATCGTGGTGAGCGGATCGGCCTTTTCGGCGTTAATTAGCACATCGAGGCGCACCAGTTCGTTTTTGCGATAGCCGATTAGGCTGTATTCCATCGAGGCATAGCCCTTGGTGCGGCTCTTCATTTGGTCGAAGAAGTCGGTCACGACCTCGGCCAGGGGCATTTCGTAGTGGAGGGTGACCCGGTCGGTGGTGATGTATTTCATATCGATAAACTCGCCGCGGCGCTCCTGGCACAGCTCCATCAGGGCACCGTTGTAGGTGTTGGGGGTGTAGATCTCCAGTTTCACGTAGGGCTCTTCGATCGATTCACGCTTCTGGGGATCGGGCAGGGTGGCCGGGTTATCCACCAGCAACACGCTGCCATCGAGCAGGTTCACTTGATACACCACCGACGGCGCCGTCACGATCAGGTCCAGGTCGTATTCCCGCTCCAGCCGCTCCTGCACAATCTCCATGTGCAGCAGGCCCAGGAAGCCACAGCGGAAGCCAAAGCCCATGGCGCTACTGGTTTCCGGCTCATATTTGAGCGCCGCATCGGAGAGCTGCAGCCTGTCGAGGGCCTCCCGCAGGTCCGGGTACTGGTCGGCGTCGGTGGGGAATAGGCCGCAGAACACCATGGGCTTGGCTTCGGCGTAGCCGGGGAGGGCTTCTGTCGCCGGGTTGGACAGCAGGGTGATCGTGTCGCCGACGCGGGCATCGGCCACGGCCTTAATCGAAGCCGACAGATAGCCCACCTCGCCGGCATGGAGTGAGTCCACCTGGCGCTGGTCCGGCGCCATCACCCCCACTTCATCAAGTTCGTAGGTCTTGCCGCTGGCCATCAGCAACACCTTGTCCTTGCGGGCAATTGAGCCGCTGATCACCCGGAAATACACAATCACGCCCCGATAGGCGTCGTAATAGGAATCGAAGATCAGGGCCCGCAGCGGCTCCTCAACCCGATCCGGCGGCGGCGGCACCCGATCCACCACCGTTTGCAGAATCGCGGCCACGCCCAGGCCAGTTTTGGCTGAGCAGGTGATCACATTGGTGGTGTCGAGGCCAATGATCGCTTCGATCTCGGCGGCGATGCGTTCGGGATCGGCGCCAGGGAGGTCGATCTTGTTCAGCACCGGAATGATCTCAAGATCATTTTCCAGGGCAAGATACACATTGGCTAGGGTCTGGGCTTCTACCCCTTGACTGGCATCTACCACCAGCAGGGCCCCTTCACAGGCCTGCAGGGAGCGGCTCACCTCGTAGGAAAAATCGACGTGGCCGGGGGTATCAATCAGGTTGAGGATGTAGAGCTCACCATCGGCGGCTTTGTATTCCATCCGGGCCGCCTGCAGCTTAATCGTGATGCCGCGCTCCCGCTCTAGCTCCATGTTGTCGAGGAACTGCTCCTGCATGTCCCTTGCCGCCACCGTGCCTGTGGTCTGCAGCAAGCGGTCGGCCAGGGTCGATTTGCCGTGGTCAATGTGGGCAATGATGCAGAAATTGCGGATCCGCTTAACGGGAACGTCGGTCATGGACAGGCTGCGGGCCGGCGGGCCCGGTGGACCGCCGCAAGTGCTCGAATCCTAAGGAGGGCCTGGGGCAGGCCCCGCTCGGCTAAGCCCAAGCCCGTGGCGGCCTGGCTTACCGCCCCTCCCGCCAGGGTCAGTCAAGTCCTGGGGGTGCCTTCCTAAGCTGGGATCAATCCAAGACAAGCCCGATGAGCACCGACACCGCTCCAGTCGACACAGCCCCGGTTGTTGCCGATGACACCGCAGCTGAGCTCGACCCCCGCGCCCTCACCCTCGCCAACGTCGAGCGGACCCTCGATGAGCTGCGTCCCTACCTGATGGCCGATGGCGGCAACGTGGAAGTGGTGGAAATCGATGGCCCGATCGTCAAGGTGCGGCTCCAGGGCGCCTGCGGCTCCTGCCCCAGCAGCACCATGACCTTGAAGATGGGCATCGAGCGCAAGCTGCGCGAAGCCATCCCCGAAGTTGACGAAGTCGTTCAGGTGCTCTGAGCTGCAGCACTGCGCTGCCCTGGCGAGGGGATCTGGTTTAAAACCGGCGGATGGCCCAGGGCGGTTCGCCAATCCTCTAGGGCCTAATGGTGGGCCCCGGGGTGCCCCTTAGGCTGCGGCTTCCTTGCCCCGAGGCCCGTGCTCGATCAGCGATTGCTGCGCGATACCCCTGAGCTGATCAGCCAGCAGCTCGGCCGGCGTGGCATGAGCGTGGACCTGACCGGGCCCCAGTTGATTGCCCAGCAACAACGCAATCTCGAAGAACAGCGCAGCAACCTCCAGGCCGAGGGCAATCGGGTTGGCAAGGAGGTGGGCCTGCGCATTAGGGCCGGCGCCGATCCGGCCGGAGCCGAGGTGAAGGAGCTGCGGGAGCAGGGCAACCGGCTCAAGCAGCAGGTGGCAGTGCTGGAGGAGGAAGAAAAGGCCCTCACCCTGCGCCTGCGCGAGCACCTGCTGAGCCTGCCCAACCTGCCTTCCGCCGAAACTCCGGATGGCAACAGCGAAGCCGACAACGTTGAGATCAAGCGCTGGGGCACGCCCCGCCAGGAGCAAGGCCTCGAGGAGCATTGGCAGATCGGCGAGCGGCTGGGTCTGTTTGAAACCGAGCGCTCGGTGCGGATTGCCCAGAGCCGCTTCATCACCCTGCTGGGCCAGGGCGCGCGCCTCGAGCGTGCCCTGATCAGCTTCATGCTCGATCTGCACGCCACCAAGGGCTACACAGAGGTGATGCCGCCGATCCTGGTCAACAGCGCCAGCCTGCTGGGCTCGGGCCAGCTGCCCAAGTTCGCCGAGGAAAGCTTCCGCTGCGCCGAGGACGACCTCTGGCTCACCCCCACCGCCGAGGTGCCGCTGACCTCCCTGCACCGCGATGAGGTGCTGCCGGCGGATCAGTTGCCGCTCAAATACGCCGCCTACACGCCCTGCTTCCGCCGCGAGGCCGGCTCCTACGGCCGCGACACCCGCGGCCTGATTCGCCTGCACCAGTTCAACAAAGTTGAGTTGTATTGGTTCGTGCGCCCGGAGGAGTCGGCGGCGGCCCACCAGCAGATCACCGCCGATGCCGAGGCGGTGCTTGAGGCCCTGGAGCTGCCCTACCGCAAGATCGAGCTCTGCACGGGCGATCTGGGCTTCTCGGCCAGCCGCACCTACGACCTGGAGGTGTGGCTGCCGGGGGCCGGCGCCTACCGGGAGATCTCCAGCTGCAGCACCTGCGGCGATTTCCAGGCGCGGCGGGCGTCGATTCGCTTTAAGGAAACCAAGGGAACCCAGCTGGTGCACACCCTTAATGGCAGCGGCCTGGCCGTGGGCCGCACGATGGCGGCCCTGCTGGAAACGGGCCAGCGGAGCGATGGCAGTGTTGTCCTGCCGGCGGCCCTGGTGCCCTACTTCGGCGCCGAGGCGCTCACGCTGGCCTGAGCCTGCCTCGCGTTCGAGCCCTGCCAAGGCGGTGCTCTGGCGGCCCCGGACCGTCCGACCGTCCCTCGGGCCTAGGCCACCAAGCCTCACAATGGGACCACACAAGGATCCGTGCTGAATGGGTGTTCTCACCGCACTGGCGATCCTGGCTGGCCTGATCGTGGTCCACGAGGCCGGCCACTTCTTTGCTGCCACCTGGCAGGGCATTCGGGTTAGTGGCTTCTCGGTGGGCTTCGGCCCGGTGCTGCTGGAACGGCGTAGCCGTGGTGTGCAATTCGCCCTGCGGGCCATCCCCTTAGGCGGCTTCGTCTCCTTCCCCGACGACGACGAAGACAGCCAGGTGCCGGCGGATGACCCCAATCTGTTGCGCAACCGCCCCCTGCACCAGCGGGGTCTGGTGATTGCCGCCGGCGTGCTCGCCAACCTGCTGCTCGCCTGGACCGTGCTGCTGGCCCAGGGGGCTTTTGTGGGGATTCCCGCCGGCTACGGCGCCAGTGCGGGGGTGCTGGTGGCCGGCGTGGCGCCGGGCCAGGCCGCCGCCGCCGCTGGCCTGGTGGCGGGCGATCGGATCATCAGCATCGAGGGCCAACCGGTGGCCGGCGGCCAGGCAGCCGTGGCCAATTTGGTGAGCCGCATCAAGGGATCGCCGGCCCACACCCTCCAACTCGAGGCCGAGAGCAACGGAACGCGCCGCAGCCTCAGCCTCACCCCCGCCGCCGTCGATGGCATTGGCAAGATCGGTGCCCAGCTCCAACCCTTCGGCAGCCAGGCCTACCGCCGGGCCAAGGGCCCCCTGGAGGTGATCCGCCAGGCCAGCCGCGACACCGCTGCCCTAACCAAACGCACCATCAGCGGCTTTGTCAGCCTGGTGACCAATTTCGGCGAGACCGCTAGCCAGGTGTCGGGCCCCGTGAAGATCGTGCAGATGGGCGCCTCCCTCGCCCACCAGGGCGGCAGCAGCCTGTATCTATTCACAGCCCTGATCTCGATCAACCTGGCCGTGCTCAATGCCCTGCCCTTGCCCCTGCTCGATGGCGGCCAGTTCCTGCTGCTGCTAATCGAGGGCCTGCGCGGCCGCCCCCTGCCGGAGCGCCTCCAAACGGCCTTTATGCAGTCGGGCTTCCTGCTGCTGGTGGGATTGAGCGTGGTGCTGATTGTCAAGGACACCAGCCAGCTCCCGGCCGTGCAGCAACTGCTGGGCCATTGAGGCCGGGGCCTGCCGCCGCCATGGACAACGCCGCCGCCCCAGGTCCCCAGCCCCCGAAGGCCGGCAAGCCGAAACGGGCTGCGGCCAAGCCAAAACGGCCCACGGCCAAGTCAAAACGGCCCACGGCCAAGCAGCGCATGCCGGAAATTTTTGGGCGGCTCGGCGACGCCTATCCCGATGCCACCTGCTCCTTGGATTGGCGCACTCCCTGGGAGTTGCTGGTGGCCACCATGCTCTCGGCCCAATGCACCGATGAGCGGGTCAACAAGGTGACACCGGCCCTCTTTGAGCGGTTCCCCGATGCGGCGGCAGCGGCGGCGGTGGAGAGCAGCGCCGTGGAGCCCTACGTGCAATCCACGGGGTTTTTCCGCAACAAGGCCAAGCACATCGTGGCTAGCTCGCGCCTGTTGCTCGAGCGCCATGGCGGCGTGGTGCCCCAGACCATGGCCGAGCTGCTGCCCTTGCCCGGTGTGGCACGCAAGACCGCCAATGTGGTGCTGGCCCATGCCTATGGCATCAATGCCGGTGTCACGGTCGACACCCACGTGGGCCGCCTCAGTGGCCGCCTCGGCCTCACTCGCCACAGCGATCCGATCCGGATCGAGCGCGACCTGATGACGCTGCTGCCCCAGGCGGACTGGGAAACCCTGTCGTTACGGCTCATCTACCACGGTCGGGCCGTCTGCAACGCCCGTAAGCCGGCCTGCGAGCGCTGCCTGCTCGCGGATCTCTGCCCTAGCGCCTGAAAGCTGGCGCCTGGGATCAACCCCAAGGGCTGGCCAGGGACGGCCCAGTGAGGAGGTAGGCTCAACCTCCAAAGGACCTGAGCACCAGCCGCATGGCGAAGAAGTCGATGATCGCGCGCAATGTGAAGCGCCAGAAGATGGTGGATCGTTTTGCTGCCAAGCGCGCTGCCCTGATGACCGCGTTCGAATCGGCGGCTGATCCGATGGAGCGCCTCGATATCCATCGCCAGATCCAGGGCCTGCCCCGTAACAGCGCCCCCACCCGCCTGCGCAACCGTTGCTGGGCCACCGGCAAGCCCCGTGGTGTGTACCGCGATTTCGGCCTGTGCCGCAACCAGTTCCGCGAGCGCGCCCACAAGGGTGAACTGCCCGGCGTTGTCAAATCCAGCTGGTAGGTGGCCCCGGCGGCGCCTGCGCCGATCGCCATCCCAATTCCCAACCCTGGATGCTCGCCATTCAGGCGCCTGATCAGGCCGAATTAGGGCCCTGGTCGGGCTTTTTTGCAGCTTGCTCGCCCCTGCAATGGGGGCCTTCCGCCCTGGCCGTACCAACGGTCAGGAACCCCGGATGCGACAATGGGTGATGACACCAAAGCGGACATAAGGTCAAGTGCAAGGACAAACTCAGTCGATCTCCTTCGATGGTCGGGAGATCCGGCTGACCACCGGTCGTTTTGCCCCCCAAGCCGGGGGCTCGGTGCTGGTCGAATGTGGTGATACCTCAGTTCTGGTAACCGCCACCCGCTCAGGAGGCCGCGAAGGCATCGATTTCCTCCCCCTGATGTGCGACTACGAAGAGCGGCTCTACGCCGCCGGTCGCATCCCTGGCAGCTTCTTCCGGCGCGAAGCGCGCCCCCCCGAGCGGGCGATCCTCACCTGCCGCCTGATCGATCGGCCGATGCGGCCCCTGTTCCCCAGCTGGATGCGGGACGACATCCAGATCGTGGCCACCTGCCTCTCCCTCGATGAGCGGGTGCCGCCCGATGTGCTGGCCGTGACCGGCGCCTCCCTGGCCACCCTGCTGGCCCGCATCCCCTTCCAGGGCCCGATGGCCGCGGTGCGGGTCGGCCTGCTGGGTGACGACTTCGTGCTCAACCCCAGCTTCCGCGAGATCGAGCGCAGCGAGCTGGATCTGGTGGTGGCCGGCACCCCCGAGGGGGTGATCATGGTGGAAGCCGGTGCCAACCAGCTCCCCGAGCAGGATGTGATCGAAGCGATCGACTTCGGCTATGAAGCCGTTGGTGAACTGATCAAGGCCCAACAAAACCTGCTCAAGGAGCTCGGCATCGAGCAGGTGTTCCCCGAGCCCCAGGTCATCGACGCCACCCTGCCCAACTTCCTGGAGCAGGAATGTGCCGGCGGCATCGGTGAGGTGCTCATGCAGTTCTCCCAGACCAAGCCCGAGCGCGACGAAAAGCTCGATGCGATCAAGGCCGGGGTGAAGGAGAAAATCGCCGCCCTGGCCGACGACGACGCGGTGAAGCTGGCGGTGAGCAGCAACGGCAAGGCCCTGGCCAACAGCTACAAGAGCCTCACCAAGAAGCTGATGCGCGCCCAGATCGTCAAGGACGGCAAGCGCGTCGATGGCCGCAACCTCGATGAGGTGCGCCCGATCAGCGCCGCCGCCGGCGTACTGCCCAAGCGGGTGCACGGTTCAGCCCTGTTCCAGCGGGGCCTCACCCAGGTGCTCTCCTGCGCCACCCTCGGCACCCCGAGCGATGCCCAGGAACTCGACGACCTCAACCCGTCCACCGAGAAGCACTACCTGCACCACTACAACTTCCCGCCCTACTCCACCGGCGAAACCAAGCCGATGCGCTCCCCCGGCCGCCGCGAGGTGGGCCATGGCGCCCTGGCCGAGCGGGCGATCCTGCCGGTGCTGCCCAGCAAGGAATCCTTCCCCTACGTGCTGCGCGTGGTTTCGGAGTGCCTCAGCTCCAACGGCTCCACCTCGATGGGTTCGGTGTGCGGCAGCACCCTCGCCCTGATGGATGCGGGCGTGCCCCTCAAGGCACCAGTGAGCGGCGCCGCCATGGGCCTGATCAAGGAGGGCGAGGAGGTTCGCATCCTCACCGACATCCAGGGCATCGAAGATTTCCTTGGCGACATGGACTTCAAGGTGGCCGGCACCGAAAAGGGCATCACCGCCCTGCAGATGGACATGAAGATCACGGGCCTCAACGTCAAAACGATTGCCGAAGCCATCCAGCAGGCCCGCCCCGCCAGGCTGCACATCCTCGAGAAGATGCTCGAGGCGATCGACAAGCCCCGCGACACCATGTCGCCCCACGCCCCGCGCCTGCTCAGCTTCCGCATTGATCCGGAACTGATCGGCACCGTGATCGGCCCCGGCGGCCGCACGATCAAGGGCATCACCGAGCGCACCAACACCAAGATCGACATCGAGGATGGTGGCATCGTTACGATCGCCAGCCACGACGGCGCCGCCGCTGAGGAAGCCCAGCGCATCATCGAAGGCCTCACCCGCCGCGTCAGCGAGGGCGAAACCTTCACCGGTGCCATCACCCGGGTGATTCCGATTGGCGCCTTTGTTGAAATCCTGCCCGGCAAGGAAGGCATGATCCACATCTCCCAGCTTTCCGAAGCCCGGGTTGAGAAGGTGGAAGACGTGGTCAAGGTGGGTGATGTCGTCACCGTGCGGGTGCGCGAAATCGACAACCGCGGCCGCATCAACCTCAGCCTCCGCGGCGTGCCCCAACAGGACCAGGAGCCCGGCGTCGAGTGAGCCGCTGGTGATTCGTTGAGTGATTGATCAGCGAGGGGCCTTGGTGCTCCTCGCCGCATGCCGGCCCTAGGGGCCGGCTTTTTGCTGGGCGAGGTTGGGCCCAGGCCTCAAACGGCAAAGCCCGGATCGATCCGCGCCAGGGCGGCGGCGCTGCGGGCGCAGAGCTCCTCGTGGTTGGGGCCGTGGCTGGCGATCAGGCAGCCGGCTTGGCGCACGTCACCCGTGTTGTAGGTGAGGGGTCGGCCATCGGCGTGGCTGAAGCTGCCGCCCGCGGCCCGCAGCACCGCCTCGGGGGCGGCCATGTCCCAGTCCTTGGGGGCACTGCGGCCCGAGAGCGAGAGGTAGAGATCGGCCTCGCCCCGCAGGATCGTGGCCACCTTGCCGCCGACGCTGCCGATCGCCCGGCTAGCGCCCAGGGCCAGATCGGCGACCAGGGCTTCGAGCCGTTGGTCGCGATGGTTGCGGCTGGCCACCAGCACCAGCTCCGGGAGCTGGCTGCGGGAGCTGAGGGCCGGCGCGAAGCGCTCTCCCAGCCGATTTTCGCGCCAGGCCCGCGGCGTCCTGCCCCCCAGCAGGCCAAACCAGAGCTCCTCGGGTTCGGGCAGTACCACCACCCCCAGCACCACCTCCTGGCCCCGCACCAGGGCCAGGTGCACGGCGTATTCGCCCGTGCCCTGGAGGAAATCCTTGGTGCCATCGAGGGGATCGAGGATCCAGAGCCACTCGGCCTCCAGGGGCACCCCGTCGGTGAGCTGCTGCTTGGCCGTTTCCTCACTGAGCAGGGTCCAGGGGGCCGCCGGGAAGGCCTGGGCCAGGCCGTCGAGCAGCCATTGGTTCACGGCCAGGTCGGCCGCCGACACCGGACCCTCGCCGCCCTCCTCCACGCTCAGCACCGGTGCAAAGCCGTAGGGGGGCTGCTCGCCGCGTCCGTAGGCCCGCAGGATGGCCGCCGCTCCCCAGCTGAGGCGCCGCAGCTCGGCCAGCAGCACCTCCTCGTCAATCCCCTCGGGCAGCCAGGCCTGGGGCACGGGGGCAGGGGGGACCGGGGGCACAGGCGCCATCATGGCAACGGGCAGAGGGGGCATTGTGATCCAGGGCGAGGAACCGGCCGCAGGCGTGCTCTACCTGGTGGGCACGCCGATCGGCAACACCGGCGACCTGTCGCCCCGGGCCCGCAAGGTGCTGGAGGGGGCCAGCCGCATCGCCTGCGAGGACACGCGCCGCAGCGGCCTGTTACTGGCGGGCCTGGGCATCAAAAGCAAGCTGATGAGCTTCCACCAGCACAACCAACTCGGCCGCATCCCCCAGGTGCTGGAGGCCCTCGAGGCCGGTGAAGCGGTGGCGGTGATCAGTGATGCGGGCCTGCCGGGCATCTCCGATCCGGGCGAGGCCCTGGTGGCGGCCGCCCGGGCCGCCGGCCGCACGGTGATCTGCATTCCCGGCCCCTGCGCCGTGACCACGGCCCTGGTGAGTAGCGGCTTGCCCAGTGGTCGCTTCTGTTTTGAAGGCTTCCTACCCCCGAAGGGCCAGCAGCGCCGCGCCCGGCTGCGCCAGCTCGCCAGTGAAGAGCGCACCCTGGTGCTGTTTGAGGCGCCCCACCGGCTGGTGGACCTGCTGGAGGATGTGCTGGCCGAGCTGGGCGATCGGCCCCTGCAGGTGGCCCGGGAACTCACCAAACGCCATGAGCAGCAGGTGGGGCCCACCGTGGGCGCCGCCCTCGAGCATTTCCGCCACACCGCTCCGATCGGTGAATGCACGGTGGTGCTCGGCGGTGCCCCTGAGGCCGAGATCAGCCGCCCCGATGACGCCAGTCTCCGGCGCGAGCTGGAGCAGCGGGTGGCCTCAGGCCTAAGCAATAGTGATGCGGCCCGCCAGATGGCGGTCGAAACCGGGATCTCCCGCCGGGAGCTCTACGCTCTGCTGCATCAACCGGGGCCAAGCTGATGTTGCTGCGCCTGCGCCTGCTGCTCACCTGCCTGGGGGGAGGGGCCTTGCTGCTGCTGTTGTTGTGCCTGGGGGCCCAGAACCTCAACACCCGGGTGAGCCTCAACCTGGGGGGGGGACGCACCCCCGAGCTACCCAGCGGCTTTTTGGTGGGTGTGGCCCTGGTGATCGGCGTGATCAGCGGCGGCAGTGCCACCGCCCTGCTGCTGCCCCGGGGCGATCAGCTGCCGGGCAGGGAATAAAGGGCCCCTTCCACCACCAGGCGGGTCACCCCCTGGGAGAGCAGGTAGGGGGCCGTGCGCGCCAGCACGCCACTGTCGGGCACCTTGATCACCCGCTGGTTGCGGCCGCAGTAGCGCTTGGCCTGGCGGGGGTTGGCATACACCACGAGGGCCTGGCGGTCGCCTTCCCCATCGGGCAGGGCGCCCAGTTCGGGCAGATCCCGCAGGGGCTTGATGTCGAGCTCCACGGTCTTATCGACCAGCATGTACACGCTGGCGGGTAGGTCGGCGGGCTCTAGGGGCTGAACCGTCAGGCTGGGGCGATCCTCGATCGCCTGGCCGAGGGGCAACACCACAAAGGTTTGGCCGTCGCCAGGGTCCCCATAGCTGCCGAGGAAGCTGTCGCTGTCCTCACCCCCGTCGTCGCTGTCATCACCAGCCTCCTCGGCAAAGTCATCGGCATCATCGAGGGCAAGGGCGGCATGGCCCTGCTCGCCATCGAGGGGATCCTGTAGATCGGCCCCAGAACCAGCGGCCCCCAAGCCAGGGCCGGAGCTCGGGCCAACCCCATCCACCTGTTGGCGTACCCAGGCACCCAATTGGGGCTGCTCCCCTGGCAACCCGGGCCCGGAGGATCGTGACGCCCGGACCCGGGGGGCGATCGCGGGCTCGGCCGTGGTGGCTTCAGCGTTTTGCTCGCTAGATGCCCCAGCCAGCTCCTGGTCGGGGACGCTCAGGCGAGCATTCGTCGCTGTTTCGCCGCTGGGGCTGGTGGCAAGCGCTTCCGTTGCTCCCGATCCTGCTTCGGACAGGGGAAGCTGCAGGCTTGACCCACCGGCGGGGGGCGTGGAGCGTGCCCGTTGGTGCTTTAGCGCCTCGTACTCCTCAGGATCTAGGGCAGTTCTCACCACCCGGCTGACCGTGTTGGCACTGCAGCCAAAGGCTTCGGCTAGGGCCCCAGACGCTTCGCCGCCCCGGAAGCGAGCCACGAGCTCCTCTTTCTGGCTGTCGCTGAGCCGGGTGGCCGCCATGACAAGAACGCTCTGCAACAACCAACTCTAGGCATCGATCTCCAGGGGTGGCCGTCTGCGGGCTGGCTTTCGGTTCCGGGGCAGGGCGCCCCATCGCCTTGTTGGCCCCCACAACCCCCCGAGCTGCTGGCCTGTGGGCCGCTGGGATGGGCCTGTCACAATGGTTCAGGCCTGCCTACAGGTCACCCGCTCCCTTAGCTCAGTTGGATAGAGCAGCTGCCTTCTAAGCAGCCGGTCGTGTGTTCGAATCACACAGGGGGCGTTACTAGAAAAGCCTGGCTTTGATTGTCTCGCTGCTCCTGCCCCGAAGCAGACGTCGGACTGGTTTCGCCGCCCAAGCCAGCTTGTCTTGTCATCACTACAAAGTTAGCCAAGCTTGCCCAAGTGGGTTGGCTCCCTTCGCGCTGGCCCCAGCGGGGAGAATGGTGAAAGCTGGCAGATTGGCGGACTCGGAGGCTGAATTCAGCCCAGACTTCCTTTGACCCCAGCAGCCTCAGCCCTGCTGGCTGGGAGCTTCCCCAGGCGAACTCGATCAGGCATTTGAGGATGCCCGCTGCCAGCAGGAATGGCAGAGCCAGGCCCTCAGCAAGGAAGCGCAGCCGCTATGGGGGAACGTTCTTCATGGTTTCAAAGGATCAGCGTTCGTCTAAAGAGCCGATCGGACTGCGCATAGGGCACCATTGGAATGCGGTCGTCTGCTTGTCCCTGGGTTGATGAGGCGGGAATGAGTGAACAGCTACTGAGTGAACAGTTCGAGCTCGACGCTCACTTTGATCAGCCCTTCCTGGTGCTGACCCTGG
>ERZ889217.840-NODE-840-length-17290-cov-39.888019_pt1 | contig 17290 bp, 20 predicted proteins | sample MGYA00521098_ERZ889217 | MGnify/ENA primary metagenome ERZ889217 (study PRJEB32303, sample SAMEA104408613) | aquatic metagenome | biome: Brackish water; feature: Pelagic; material: water | place: Baltic Sea | collected 2014-06-10T22:04:00 | depth 2,362 m ...
AGGCAGAAGCGCAGGCTGATCTGGCGCGCAAACGTTTAGGGGATTTGGATTAATGTGTTTTCAATGGCTATCACCAGACTTTTCCATTTTTCAGTTCTATTCCCAGTTTCAAATTATAATTAACCCCAGAGGCTCTTTGGCAGGGCCAGGAAACCATTGAGCAGCAGGATAAAAATAATTATCAGCGATGAAAGCGCAAAGCAACGTTGCCAGCGGCCGAGGTTCCCCTGGAGCCAATTACTGTAAATGCGGCTCACAATAGGCACTAAAATCCAAGAAGTTGCTGCTACGCATAGGGAATTACTGATTAACATCTTTATAGGATAAGCAACCCCCCTAAGGCTCAGATGCAGCAATGGTGTTAGTACCATCACAGTGGGATAAAGAGTGAGCAAAACCAGCAGGCTTACTTTCCACTTTGGCGTGGGTTTAGTAATGCTGCGAGCCAGCCAGCGTGCATAGCTCTGCCAGTTTCCATGGCCGCTGTATTGGAAATAATTTTGTTCTTCCTCCTGACGCAAAAGCCTGCGTCTTTCCGGATGCTCTAGCCAATTGATGCAATTTTCTGGGCTATCAAAGTGCAGAATGGTTTGAAAGTGGCGAATCTCACCGTCCCCCGCTAACAAGCGCCTCTCGTGGTAGATGTAACCGGGTTGCTGGCTAGCTAAGAGGTGCAGTTGCTCGCAGAATTTGTAATAGCTATCAAGCTTCTCGGCTCTTACATGCTGTTCAAATACATATTCAAAGGGTTCAAATCCATTGGCATTGATAGGTGCTTTCTGCATGCTTGTTTATGGAATCAGTTCCCTACGCACCATGCCATGAACATCCCGATTGCGGTTAACTTGGAAATAAATGCGGCATATCTGGGGGCCACGGAATTTTCTAACTTCACAGAACATTATTGCTAATCATGCATGATTCATATTCCTGGCTTAGCCAGGTGCTGCCCTTGCTGCAATCCCCTTGGGGGGCGGTTTTATTTGTTCCTCTTTACGCGGTGTGGGTAACGCTCCTGCTCCCAGGGGTGTGGGCTTCGATGTTGGCGGGTGCGCTTTATGGGCCGTGGTGGGGCAGTTTGGTGGTGTTTATCGGTGCATGCCTTGGGGCGGAAATGGCATTTTTGCTTGGTCGCCATTGGCTGAGGGATTGGGCTCGCCGCCGTTTAGCAGCAGTACCGAAATTGCAATCGCTTGAACAAGTTGTAAGTAAAGAGGGTTTGAAATTAGTTCTATTAACGCGGCTTTCGCCTGCATTTCCATTCAGCTTACTTAATTTTGCCTATGGCTTAAGTGAGGTGAGCCTGAGGGATTACAGCATTGGTTTGATTGGTATTTTGCCGGGCACGATCTTATTTTGTGGCCTCGGTGCATTGGCTGGTGATGTGGCCCGTTTTGGCGATGTACTTTCAGGTAAGGCAGATGCCTTCACCTGGGGGTTAAGGATCGTTGGTTTATTTGCCACACTTGCCAGCGTTTGGTTTGTTGGCCGCGCTGCACAAAAGGTATTAAGTAATAACGAAGCTATTGATAATTAAGGCAACTTAGCATCGCGAATAGCGGCGATTAAAACAAACCAGTAAAGCCTTATTTTCGCAAGCGGCCCACTCCTCCCAGCCAGTTCTAGATATTTAATTCTGCCGCATTCAGCCTTTATCCATTTAAATACAGCTGGTTTTGAAGGTGGGATCATTTCAACTTTTAAATTGTTCTAATTAATCTAATCAAGCATTTCCCGCAACTCCGCTTCACTCAACACTCGTACCCCGAGTGCGGTGGCTTTATCTAGTTTGCTGCCCGCTTCTTCGCCTGCCACCAGGTAGTTGGTTTTTTTGCTAACGGCACTTGTTACCTTGCCGCCTGCTGCTTCGATCAACTCTTGGGCTTCACTGCGCCCCATGCTTGGCAATGTTCCAGTGATCACAAAGGTTTTACCCGCCAATGGCGCCGCTATGTTTGATTCCGTTTCTGTTGTATCGCCAAGGCTAAAACCGATAGAACGCAGCTGCTCAATTAATTGAAAGTTGGCATTGGTGGCAAACCACTGCTGCAGGCTTTGGCTGATTTCCGTGCCAATGCCAAACACTTCGGTGATCAATTCCGGTGTTTCGTTTGCAGCTGTTGCTAGGGCATCAACCGACCTAAAAGTTTTAGCTAACGCTTTTGCATTCACGTCGCCCACATGGTGGATGCCAAGCCCATAAAGCTGCCTATGCCAGGGCTTTTGTTTTGATGCCTGCAAAGCGGCCACCAGGTTTTCTGCGCTCTTTAGGCCCATGCGCTCCAAGCTGGCCAGCAGGGCCCCATCAAGCCGGTAGAGATCAGCGATCGATCGCACCAGGCCTTGTTCCACTAACTGTTCAATCAGTTTTGAGCCGAGGCCATCCACATCCATCGCCGCTTTGCTCACCCAATGGCGCAGGGTTCCCCGCAATATCGCTGGGCAACTGTTGTTAACGCAGCGGGTTGCGGCCTCACCCGCCTCGCGCATCAGCTCAGAGCCGCATTCGGGGCAGTTGTGGGGCAAGGCCAAGGCCATGGCAGCAGCGGGCCTTAGTTCGATCAGCACCCGCACCACCTCGGGGATGATCTCGCCCGCTTTGCGCACCACGATCGTGTCGCCGGCATGTAGATCAAGTTCGGCTAGGCGGTTGGCGTTATGCAAGGTGGCGCGGCTCACCATGGTGCCGGCAAGGGCTACCGGTTCAAATTCAGCCACCGGTGTGATCACCCCTGTGCGACCCACCTGGCAGCTGAGCCGTAGCAAACGGCTTGGCGCTTCTTCAGCTGGATATTTCAGGGCGATCGCCCAGCGCGGTGCTTTTTGGGTGAAGCCTGCCTCTGCCTGCAGCTGCAATTCGTTTAATTTCAACACCACCCCATCGGTGGCATAGGCGAGTTGCTGGCGCTTCAACTCCCAATCGCTACAAAATTGTTCAGCCGCTTGCAAATTGGCGAGTAGGGCGGTGTTTGGATTCACCTTGAAGCCGGCTTTTTTTAGCCACTGCAGTGCTTCCCATTGGCTGCTGGGGCTATCACTGCCGTTTGGTAAGTGCAGGGTGTAGGCAAAGAAATCCAGTTTCCGTGCGGCTACCACCTGGGGATTTAATTGCCGCAGGGTGCCGGCGCAGGCATTGCGGGGATTGGCAAATAGGGCTTCATTGCGGGCAGCCCGTTCGGCATTGATTGCAGCAAAAGTTTGATCTGGGATAAACGCTTCTCCGCGCACTTCCACCCAAGCCGGTGGATTTTCCAGGTGGAGCTTGAGCGGCACGCTTTGAATTGTGCGGCCATTGGGGGTGATGTCTTCTCCGCTTTCGCCATCGCCGCGGGTGGCGGCACGCACTAATACCCCCGCTTCGTAGCTAAGGGCTAGGGCATTGCCATCGATCTTCAGTTCCCCCACCAGCTCTAATTCAGTGCTGGGCTCAAGTTCGAGCACCCGCAGTAATTTGGCGTACCAGCTTGTTAATTCAGCTGCGTTGAAGGCGTTATCAAGGCTCAGCAGGCCGATGCGATGGGCCACGCTTGGGAAGCTGGCAGCTGGTGCACCCCCCACCCGTTGGCTTGGGCTGTCGGCGCTGATTAATTCAGGATGGGCCTGCTCAAGCTCGAGTAATTCGCGATACAACTGGTCGTATACGGCATCTTCTAGTGCCGGTGCATCCAGCACGTAGTAGGCATGGGCAGCAGCGATCAACAAACGCCGCAACTCTTCTGCCCGTGCTGCAACAGAAGTGGGTGCCATAGGTGAACCTTGTTTAGGAATCCAAACGGTTGATCCGCTCCACCCGCCAGTTATCTTCTATTTTCACAAAAATAAAATCCAATGGCAGTTCTTCTTTGCCATCACTTTTTAATTTCACTGTGAGCATGATCTGGCCTTCTTGAATTCTGGGGCGCCCTGATTTCAAGTTGCGATATTTATTTAGTTGTAGCCCAGCTAAAAAGCGGATGAACTGCTGCCGGTTCACATGCTGCCTATAGCTTTTGGTAGTGAGCAAGTAGGCGGCATCAACCCGCCCTGAAGCAATCTGATTGAAAAATTGCTTCAGTAGTGGATTGATACCACGGGCGCTAATTACAAGTTTTACGGCACTAACGGTCCAATAAAGAAGTAAAGCGCCGGCACCCGCTAAAAGCAGCTTGCTGCTAACAGCGCGAACAACAACCCAATCAAGATCCATCGGTGGCAGCTCGTGATCGCTTAATTCTGAAGGACAGCGTTCCGTTGCGTTGTTTTAATCAAGGCGTCAAAATCAAAAGATGCCCCTAGAACCATTGCTGCCACTGTTCCATCGCTTGGATCGTCAATATTTTGATAGCGCCTTGGGGCAGCTTTCTAACCCAGCATTGAAATTGCGTTGGAGCGATGGCCGCCTCAGCCGTAGCGCTGGTTTATATCGCTTTGGGCCTCACTTGAGTGAAATTGTGCTTTCGCAGCCGCTGCTGGTGCCTCTGCCACCAGAGGCCACCTTGAGCACCCTTTGCCACGAAATGATCCATGCCTGGGTAGATCGGATTCTGCTTTTAAAAGAGGTGCATGGTCCCCAATTTCGGGCCCGCATGGCTTCTATTAATAGCGTTGAAAAAAACTTTCAGGTAAGTTTGCGCCACAGCTATCCCATGCCATTGCAAGCCACTGCTTGGTGGGCCTGTTGCGGCCATTGCGGTAAAAAAATTGCCTATCGCCGCCGCCGTAAAGGTTTGGCCTGTCGCAATTGTTGTGAGCTTCATAACGCTGGCGTTTGGGATGCGCGTTTTGCCCTTAAGTTCAGCCCTAATCACGAAGCTTCGAGCGGGTGAACAAGGTGGCTGATTTTTTAGGTGGAATATTGATCAGCGGTTGGGTAATTAGCGCTGTTGGCTTGTGGCGGGAAAACCAGCTGCGCAGCGGCAGCCTTAAGCTGCAAATACGGCCTTGATGCTTGATGGCAGATCGTTTTTTTGATGCAGGTTTAGAGGAACGCCTTGAGGGCTGGCTAGATCGCGGCCGTGAATTTGTTGATGGCGTTGCTGCTGCTCGGCCCAGCTCCCGCCGCCAAATTAAGAGGCCATTAGATGCAATTTCGCGCCGCACCCCAGTTCAAGAAAGTTGGTTAGAGGAAAGCTGGCCCGCAGACGAAAGCTTCACCACCCCCCATTGGCAGCGCACTGAAGTTAAGCCGGTTCGTCCGATGCCGCGTTCCTACAGACGCCGTAACAATTAGTTGGCTCTTTACCTCATGCTGCTACTAATTAAGCAGCATTAATCACTTCCATGAGTCAGTTAATTGTTCTTGGTTTCGATAGCGTTACAGAAGCCCAAGATGTGCGTAAAGAGCTGGTGGCTTTGCAGCAAGACCACTTGATCTCACTTGATGATGCGGTAGTGGTGGAATGCAACAGCGAAGGCAAGGTGGCATTACATCAAGCCCTTAATCTCACCACTGCAGGTGCTGTGAGTGGTGGTTTTTGGGGCAGTTTGGTGGGTTTAATTTTCCTTAATCCCATCCTTGGAGCGGCTGTTGGTGCGGGGGTTGGTGCTGCTTCTGGTGCCTTTACAGATCTAGGCATTAATGATGGTTTCTTGCGTGAGGTGGGGGATACCCTGCGGCCCAACAGTGCAGCACTTTGCTTGATGGTGAAAGAAGCCACAGCGGATCGCGTGATTGAAAAGTTGCGCAGCCATGTCCCTAATGCCCATCTGCTGCAAACCAATCTCAGCCATACAGATGAAGCCCACCTGCAGGAAATGCTCAATCAGGCCACCAAAAGCCTTAGTAAGGGCTAAGTAAAGCCTTGCCATCGCTGCGGCGAATTACCACCACCCCAGGCCGGGGCCATGAAGCGCTGTTGCCATCAGGCCAATTTGAACCGAGGGGCACCCAACGCAGCTGTTGGAATGATTTTCCTGCATCGTTTTGCAATTCAAAGCCGCGAGCTTCTTTTGCTCCCTGCTCCCGGCGGCCGTGCAGTTCGCCGGGATGTTGCACCGCAAGTAAAAGGCTGCGTCCATCAGCGCTAGGGGTGGGGCCTGTGAGTTCGCATTCCATCGGCCCAATTGCAAAGCAAAAAGCCTGGCCGATTTGAGGCCCACTGGTGGGCAACACCCAGCAGGCGTTATTACCGAATTCACCACCATTGCGGTAGTCGTTTTGCTCTTTGGTGCCGATGTCGGTAACCATCCAAAGGGCACCGCTGGGATCAAAGGCGAGATTATCCGGGTTGGCAAACCCCAAACCTCCCTCTTGAGGTTTACCGCCACTTGCCACCATGCTCCAATTGAATTTGCCGTTGCCGCTTTCCCGTAGCCGCATTATCCAGCCTTCATTCCAGGGAGTTTGCCCCCTAGGCCCTTTGAAAATCGTTTGATCTGGCACCCCTTCATCGCCGGGTAAGCCAGAGGTAAAAGCAATTAATAAATCGCCATTGCGAGGATCGATCTCGGTGTCTTCCGGGCGGGCGGTGCCGGTGATACCAGCAGCATTCGCAGCAAAGTGAGCATCGATCAAAATCGCGCCCTGTTCGCTATATAAATCAGCAAGGTTGCGAAACTGCTTGCGATAAGCATTGATATCTGCTGCAGTTTTAAATAGTTCAGCCCCCCCTTTACTGCGATCGGAATTTGGTAATAACACCGGTGCTGCGATTGGTGCTACCGGGGTAGTTGGTAAAAGGGCCCGCCATTCACCACTGCCATCGCTATTAAATACGGCGCCATGGAGCACTCCTGCGCTAAACAGCTCGCTGTTAGCTGGATCTTTGCGGTTTTGAACCACTCCTTGGCTTACAAATTTATAAAGGTGGCCGCCGCGGCGATCACAACCTGAATACACCTCTAGAGGTTTACCGGCATCTGCCCTAATTGCTACCGCTTCATGGCGAAAGCGACCAAGGGCTGTGTGTTTTGTGCCCGGATCTTGGGGGTTAGCTGGATCCAGTTCCACCATCCAGCCGTATTTGTTGCCCGCTAATCCAAAGGGATTGCCAAGCCCATTCAAGGCCTGTTCGGTGCATTGAAATGGTTTAGAGACAGGGGGGAAGGAGCTGCCATCTGCGTATACGGCTTCTGGCACTTGGGATTGGAAATTTTCTTCAGCGCTTAATACGGTGCCCCAAGGGGTGGTGCCGCCAGCGCAGTTGCCAAAGCTGCCAATGATTGCTGCTCCGAGGCCATCGTTGTAACCCTGCCTGTTAGCGCTATTAAAAACTGCAACTGCAGGGCCGGTGCTACGTAAAAGTTGGCTTGGATCTTTCAAGCCCGCAAGACCGGTAATGCGGCGATCTTGAGGGCCAGGGTTACGGCGCCAACCGCCATTAGCTAAACGTTGCAGCCGAATTACGCCAAGCCCTTGATCACTTAATGCTTCTGCTGCTAGTTGTTCGATTTCAAGCCGTAAAGGCGCTTCTTTTGGCAGCGAATAAGCGTCAATCTTGCCTCCATAGGGCAGAAGGCCAGCCTGCACGCTGCTGTAAGGCAGATTTTTGCCAACCACCTCCTTAAAGGCTTGGCGCCAAGGCAGAGGGCTTACATATTCAAAATTCACCGTGAGCAGGGCTTGCTCAGGGGTTAAAGGAATGAGGGCTAGGTAGTCGTTGTTGTAGCCAAACCTTGCTTCGCCAACGGGATCCCCCCAGCTAACGAGTAGCTCCTGGTTGTAACCCTTAGGGATTTCAAGGCGATCTTCTATCTGAACAACTTGATATTGCTGCGTTTGAACAGTGGCATCAAGGCCATCAACAGGTAGAGGTAAGGGGAGACGCAGAGATTTAAACGGTAAAAGTTGATGCTGCAAACCGTTAATTGCTTTTGCAACCGCTGGTTGAACTACAGCAAGGCCTGCAATGCTGCCGCTAAGTAAAAGTAAAAATCGGCGCCTAGCTAAATCCACAAATAATTTATTTGTAACTACACAAAGCTATTTTGAATTTCCTGCAGCCACCGCTTCACGCCCTGGCACTTGGAAGGAGCTACCAATAACTTGTAAGCGTTGATTTACAGCTGGAACTAAATGCACAGGTAAATCCTCAGCCATTTGAGCTGGGGAGGCATCCACAGAAGGAGAGCCTTCTTCTAGGGCAGAGAGCAGATCAGCCCACTGCAAGATCAGTTGTTGTTCGTCCATTAGTTGTAAACCTTTTTCTAAAAGCAGTTCGGAGCAGCGTTGCTGATTCCAGAGGATTGAGCGATTGGCATTTTGCTCAGGGCGGCGAAAGGCATAGCCCCCATCGAGGGCTGCAGCATTAGGCATGCCATCTGTATCGCGCATGCCGGCTTCGCCGAGCAATTTGCCGCAAAATACCGCTGAAATGCCGAATAATCGGCCAAGATCAGTGAGGGTTATCCAGGAGTGATTGGAATCCAATTGAAGCTCCCACAGTCATTGCATACTGATGCGAAGCAAGAATTAAGCAATCTGATCAGCCGCTTTAGCAGCATCCCCACACATGTTTAACAAACGTTGATAATTTTTTTCGGTGCAGGCTGATCCCAAAAAGCGTTCCAGGGCAGGCGAAAACACCTCTTGGATCACAGTAAGAGTGGCTCCTTGCCTAAAAAAACGATAATGGCGGCTCCAGAAGGGTCCGCTGCGTTTAAAGCGTTTCTGCAACCAAGGGGCATTCACCAGGGCTAACCCATCAACTTCGCGAAATAGTTCAGTGCGATTGCTGGTGAGGCTGCGCCAGATCGGCTGATGGCGTTCCCTCAGATTTTGCTCCGCTTTTGATTGGTTCCACCAGCTTTCAGCCCAGGCCAGGGTTTCACCGCCGCAGATCAGCCACACTTGGCGCCGCAGTAACGGGGTTTCCAGCTCCTCCACCTGCTTCGGCTGCAGCCACCCCTCTGGTTCAGCAGCCATTGCCGCCACTTCCACCTCCACCACAGCGCCCGTGAGTAGTTGTAAATGGCGAGTGGGGCTCCCATCTCCTAAAAGCAGCAATTGCCAGGGCCCATTAAGTAGTTCCCCCTCAAGATTTGCTGCCTGCCAGAGCACCTGGGGAGAGGGCTCTATCAGTTCTGCCATGTCAACGGCTGCTTAAGCTCAAAACACGCACTATTCCTTGGCGAATGATCTGGGCTTGATCATTTGCCACGCTTTGCAGCTGCCAGCCACTACTACCGATATTTTCGCCAATAGCTGCTGTTACAGAACCGGTGGTGGTATTAAAAATTGCAGTGCCGCTGCGGCCTGGCACCTCCACCACTCCCAGCAATTCAGGCATTGGCACTGATGCTGGGTTTGTGATTGGGCTAGTTACTTGATTGGGGGTTGGTGGCGGAGCCTGCGCGGCGGGTGTATTTGCCGGGATAGGCACTCGAATCGGTGCAGGGGCTTCAAACCAGCTGGATTCCGCTGCTGAAAGTTGAGGTTCAGGAGGTGGCAATTGATTCAGGCTTGGATTTGGCGGGCTGATGGGTCCTAGTTGCCGCAAACGTTCAAGCACCAGCAGTTGGCGTTCTTGATTTAAATCCTGGCGGGCTTGCATCCAGCTGCGCCAGAGCAGAATTGAAAACATGCCCGCAACGGCAGCAGCCAGGCTGAACCCCACCACCAAGGCGATTGGGGTGGTGAGTTTCCAGCGCGTTAGAGAAGGGTTTTGCTTTTGCTTTTCACCAAGTGCTGTTGCCGTAAGGGTTTTTGAGCGCGCAGCTGAGCCCTCCAGCGGTTCAAACACCCTGTCCATGATCTGTTCGGCGCGCAATTCCCAGTAGGAACGGTTACGGCGTAGTTGATCAAGCTGGCGCAGGTTATTGGTCAGAGGGCTACCTCGAGCGCTCCAAACTATCGATCCTTTCGGCTTCTGGCGAGTGGGCTGCTTTGAAATTTTGTTTTTTTACTTGCCGTTCCTGCAATTCCAAATGCAACAACAGCGCAGTGATATCAGCAGCGCTCACCCCTGGGATACGGGCTGCTTGGCCAAGGCTTAGCGGTTGCACCACTTTTAGTTTTTCGCGCGCTTCACTTGAAAGGGTATTGATTGATTCATAGGCCATGGTTTCGGGAATCAGCCGTTTGCCTTGTTGTTGTACCCGTTCGATTTGTTGTTCTTGCCGGGCTAGATAACCGCTGTATTTCACATCAATTTCCGCCCCTTCCTGCACTGCAGCCGGCAGATTTTCAGCAGCTAAGCCATGGCGAACTAAATCAGCGCTATGGAATCCAGGGCGGCGCAGTAGATCGGCAAGGGTGATCGAGCCGCGAATTGGAATGCCGCTTTCAGCTACTACCGCTTCTGCCGCTGGATCATTTAGCCGTAGCCGTTGTTGCTCTAAACGCTTAATTTCAGCTGCTATCGCAACTTGTTTTTGTTCGAATAATTGCCAGCGACGCTTATCGATCAAGCCCAGCTCCCTGCCCAGGGGCGTGAGGCGCCGATCGGCATTATCACCCCGCAATATCAAGCGATATTCACTGCGGCTAGTGAGTACCCGATAGGGCTCGCGCAGATCTTTATTGATCAAATCATCAACCATCGTGCCGATATAACTGCCCTCCCTTGGAAAATGCACCGCTGGCTGTTGGCGCAGCATTCGTGAGGCATTGAGCCCCGCAACAAGGCCCTGGGCAGCCGCCTCCTCGTAGCCGGTGGTGCCATTCAATTGGCCTGCAGAGAAAAGCCCCGCCACTCGCTTGGTTTCTAACGATGGCTTTAGTTGGGTGGCGGGGAGATAGTCGTAATCAACGGCGTAGGCCGGCCGCAACATCACGCATTGCTCAAGGCCCGGCAGGGTGCGTAGCAATTCAAGTTGCAACCGCTCTGGTAGCCCGGTGGAAAACCCTTGCACATAGATCTCTGGTGTATCGCGGCCTTCTGGTTCAAGGAAGATCTGGTGGCTTTCTTTATCGGCAAAACGCACGATCTTATCTTCAATCGAGGGGCAATAACGGGGCCCTTTGCTATCGATAAAGCCGCCATAGATAGGCGTTAGATGCAAGTTATTTTTGATTAGTTGATGGGTGGCTGCAGTGGTGCGGGTGATGTGGCAACTGATCTGCTCGCCGCTTACCCAGGCAGTGGGATCAAATGAAAAAAAGCGATCAGCCGCATCACTTGGTTGTTCCTCAAGCCCAGAAAAATCAATGCTGCGGCGATCCACCCGGGCTGGGGTGCCGGTTTTAAGCCTTCCCATTTCAAAGCCCATTTTTATCAACGCTTCGCTTAGCCCAACAGCTGCTTGTTCGCCGGCTCTGCCTGCAGCCATTGATTGATTACCCACCCAGATCTGGCCACCAAGGAAGGTGCCTGCGGTGAGGATCACTGCCTCGGCGCCATAGGTGCTGCCGAAATAGGTGTTAATCCCTTTGATGCGAGCATTTTCACCGGGATTGCCTTCAATTTCTAGGCCTGTCACCATCGCCTCGCGCAAGGCAAGGTTTGGGGTGTTTTGCAGCAACTGCTGCATCTGTTGGGCATAGGCCCGCTTATCGGTTTGGGCCCGCAAGGCCCAAACCGCAGGGCCGCGGCTGGCATTAAGCACTCGTTTTTGCAAAGCGGTGGCATCAGCAAGGCGGCCGATCACACCACCAAGGGCATCCACCTCATGCACCAGCTGGCTTTTGGCGGGTCCGCCAACGGCTGGATTACAGGGCTGCCAGGCGATCCGATCTAAGTTGAGCGTAAAAAGGGCTGTATTAATTCCAAGCCGGGCAGCGGTGAGGGCTGCCTCACAACCGGCATGGCCGCCCCCCACCACGATCAGCTCGAAGCTTTCAGTGGGGTTAGCAGAGAAGCTCATGTCTCCATTATCCGTATCTAGAGAACAGGTCGTTTGGGGTTGGCTCAGCAGTGCACTCCGTTTCGCGATTGGCAGAAATCCGAAGTGTCTTTAGGCCCGGTCATCGAAACGGATGATGGCGGCGATTGATTTGGTTTTACGAGCCTAAAAAGTCAGGCCCTAGTGGCAGCACTCTTGATAACGCCTAAATATGCAAGTTTTTTGAGGGAGAAGTTAGACCTTATTGCTCCCCCTTTTATGAACAGGGAGTTTTATTCCTAATAGACAAGGCAAGTTGTCAGCCTCTGGCCAGTTGAGCTGATTGGTTTTTGAGTACGCAATGTGCGTCTGGCCAGTGAGGATGCCCTTTCGCTTTGATTTCTACTGTTTTTGTGATCGCATAAAGCTGGTACTCGTCCAGAAAACAGAATCGATACTTTTTTTGCTGCGGCTATTGCTGGGCTTGCGCTCAAACCCATTCCAAGAACGAACACAACGAGTTGGCTCGTTGTTCTTCGTGCAAGCTTTTCTCGCCTGATGGCCTTGCCCGGCGCAACGCATGAGTCGCTCGGAGAGTTGGTCGCCAGGATCGGATGAGATCGGATGAGCTTTGGAGAGCCCATTTGTTCACGCCCATGGACTCAGATGTTAAATGAGCCCATTTGTTCACTGGGTTGCGCCGCAATAATCCTTATTGAGCTTCTGTTTGTTTAGCCATTTGATCCCACTGCCTCTTGATTGGACTCAACTGGCTCTCAGATCACTCTCATTCGCTTCTAAGGAAGTCAGAATTAAGGAGTATTGATTTTTCAAATGAACTTCAAACGTCTTTGTCTTTCTTTAGTCGCTGTACAAGCGATTGGCCTTGGATTAATGCCAGCGGCTGCGCTTGCTGCGGACATAACGGACACAACAACGTTCACAGGAACAGTTCCTGGAACGTGCACCTATGCCTCAGGGGCTACTCAATCGGTCGCGATGACCTATTCGTCCGCAGATAGCGGAACGTTTACTGGAACAACGACTAATATTGGCATTAATTGCAATTTTGCAACTAAAGTTACTCTTGGTGCAGTCACTGCTGGAAGTAATCCTGCAACAACAACGAATACAGCCAAACTGTATCAGGGTAGTTCTGTGATTGCTACCAGTGGTGAAGCTGCTTCGTCGCAGGTGGATTTGGGCAACATTGCTGGAGCAACAGAAAATGTCACGATCGAGCTCACTTCTACTGGTGCAAGCGTAGTTGGTGCTTACAGCTATACCGTTGTCTTGACAACGCTCTCTTGATAAGTCTAGCCGTTAGAAATTCTCCAATGCTTTTGTCAATCTAGTAAAAGTATTGCGATGAAACTGAAGCCTTTGGATGCAAGGGCTTCAGTTTCTTTTTGGCTCAAGCGTCAGTCATTTGATTTGTTTATGACTTTATAAGTTTTTGGTCTAAGTCGTCTCTTGATGCAAGTTAATTCCCTTAAACCATTTTTCATCTATCACTGGTTTGCATGTAGTGCATTCAGCTTTTTTATGCCTGGTTTGCGCCTCACTATTTTTTACCCCTCGCTTTGCACAAGCAAGTATTCAAAATACTACGACTTTCAACGCCACGGTGCCTTTCACTTGTTCATTCTCCGGTGGTAGCGATCTTGTTTCGATGGATTATACGCGTAGTGGGAGTACTGGAATCATGTTAGGAACCAGTGAATCATTACTGATATCCTCCAATCAAGTACCACGTATAAATGTTAGTTTGAATACGCTTCTAGCGCCAAGTGGTATCAGCTTCCGTGGTATTTGGATTCGTTCAGATAGCACAAATCGCTATATAAAGTCTAAAACGTCAAGTTCATATTCAAATTCACCGGTCTCTACGATATTGCAGCCATCTAACCTTACAAGTCACGACTATGTGTCTGGTCTTCCCTATGGTGTCAAATTAACTGTCAGTGCCAATTTAAGTAATTCGTTTCCTAATGATGAGTATCGATTTCAGGTTGTACTCACCTGTTTGGAGCCGTAGTGATCATGTCCTTACCCCTATTGATTCACTGTTCGATCACTCTTTTTTCCTATTTGTTCTGTTGTGGGGGGGATCCGTGGTGACCCCTGATATCTATGTAAACCATCAAACTTCCTATTAAATGTTTACCTCTTTTCTCCTTGCAGCCGCATTAGGACTCAATCCAAACAATAAGGTGATTTCACCTGGCCTTGGTTCCCGTGTTGTTGTGCGTACCCAGGCTTTTCTCGTTGACTCCAAGCCGGGTCAGTATTTTGTTGAGGCTTTTTATAACACAACAGGTAATGTTCCTGGAGAAAAGATTAAAGGTGTTCGTGTTAGTCCAAGAGAACTATTCTTGCGAGATAGCAAGGCAAAACGTGTTCTTTTAAGTATTTCAACCTCTACTCTCAAGGCTGGTCCACTATGGATTTGCATCATGGAAAGTCCAAAAGGAAAAGTATCAAGTTCTGCTTCTTCGCAATTAACTGTCTTAACGCGCTCTTGCTATCAACGTATTCTGCGTATGCGCAAAGTACGATCGAGCCGTTAGATAATCTTCCCTTACGTGATCTAGCGGGGTTGTCCTTTCAGCAACCAGTTGGTCCTCGATTTGAGGTTGATTTACCTGATGGTACTCGCTGCGTAAGTCAGGATGGAACACCTACTACGATGAATTTGTTTAGTGGCTTATCTGAGCGTGTAGACGAGATTGAGAAAAATGAGCTTATCAGTGGATATTCTGGTAATGGCAACGGTTATGCTTTCGGCGCAGTTTTGACTGTTCCATTTGGCACTAAGAATTCTAGGAACTGTGATCAAGCGTATGCAATTTCTATTGTCTCTAAAAAGATTGAATTAGCTCAACTCTTGCATGAAGAGGGTCTTTTGTCTGATGAAGAACTTGCTGTATTGCTTACTAAGGTGAAGAGCATCCTTTTGTCCGATAATTGATTTTGCGATTTAAATAGGAATAGCTCCATTTCTTCCTTCTGTAATTGGGTGGATCAGAAGCCCACTTGAATTTGCGCTTGATGTGGTTGGGTTTTTACACGGAATCCATGGTCTATATCGTGAACAAATGGGCTCATTGACTCCAACATATGCCTTTTCTGCATGCTATTATTGAAAATATATTGGCATGTTTAATTGTATTCTCATCTGCGATTTGAGATAAAAAGTACTGTTGATATGGCAGCTATGTTGAATAGGCAATTCATTGGCTCGTCTGTTCTCTCCCTTGAAAATGGTCCCATTGAAGGGACTGTTCAGATACTTCCCTTACCCAATCTTAGATTGGTTCTGATTGAGTTGAATAAAAAGGTGGTTTTTTATGCTGATAGAAAGGCCGGAAAATACCATTTTTCGGTCAATTTGTCGGATGACCCCTCTCGCGACAATGTTATGGCTCAAGGTGTCACTATTGCTAGACCGGCAATTTTTGGCTTTAACAAAGAACTAAAAGATCTTGATTTGCAACTCAGTACTGGTTGTCGTTTCTGCTCAATTATCATTCCTGAGCTTTTTCTGATGGCCAAGTTGTCTGAATATAGTGCTAACAATGTCCAGGATATATTGAATAAATTCAATATTTTGTCTAGCAGTAACGTGCCTTATGGTCTGATTTTATACTTGAGTCAATTGTGGTCAAATCTGCCTTCACTTGTTTTGTCTCCAGCGTTTGTTGAGGATGAAATATTATCAGCCCTGATTGAGTGTTTTATTAGTCCCGATGATCGAAAGTTGGGTGTTTCTATTGATAGATGCGACCGTCATGAGGCTGCACTGCAGGTTTTGGCTTTGACGAATTCATCGCCCACAAAGCCATTTGAAATACAGGATTTGTGTTCATTGCTGCATCAGTCTCGGACGTCTGTATTCAATGGCTGTAAGGAAAAATTTAAAATGTCTCCTCTTCAAGTTGTTAGATCAGTTCGTCTGCATCAAGTTAGGCATGCTTTGATGGATATTGAATTTTGCATTGAGAATAATATCCATAGTGTCTCCGATGTAGCTTCCCATTTCGGGTTTGTAGGGCGTTCCCACTTCGCGCGATATTACAAGCAAGAATTTCTTGAAATGCCAAGTCAAACGTTATTAAATAGGCGGCATGCCGATCATGAGTTTTAGGTCATGACTTGCCTATTCTCCTTTCTTTGGTTTTGCGATGTGTTGGGAATATTTTTCTTAGTTTACTTTGTAGAATTATTTTCTTCCCATGATCTGTTTGCATAAGTGATGTCACCCTTTACCACTTTGCTTTGTCGACGCAAGTCCCATGCACTATTCCGTTTTTTTGCCTGTGGTTTAGGGATCCTTTGCCTTGAGTCTGTTCCGTTTTCAGTAAAGGCCCGGCCTAATCCGATTACGTCATACACCCGTCTTTGGGCAGAATGGGATGTTGTCCCGAATACGCAATGGGCTCCGCGATCGATTGACCCCTCCGCAAGTCAGGACAGGTCGCTTCAAATCTTCAAATTGCAGGCTGTTGTTCCATTTCGGATCAATGATGACTGGACAGTGCTAACGCGAACGATCTTTCGCTTTGTTTCTTTGCCCCAAGCCGATCCTGTGCTTGGTGTTTCCCCTGCTGGGCTTCCAGCAGTTTTGGGTTTCGATCAAAAGAATCAGGCTGGCCTCTCAGATGTCAGTCCCACAGCTTTTCTTGTTCCCAACCTCGGTTCAGACTGGACAGTTGGGCTTGGTTCGTCGATCGTCTTCCCTACAGGTGATGGCACGGTTGATAGCGGAAAGGTGTCTGCAGGTCCAGCCTTCCTGGCTTTCTATCATCGCGGCCCATGGATTGTTGGTGCTCGGATGCGCAACATCTGGTCCTTCGCGGGAGACCCAGAGCGAGACGACGTTAATACTTTGGTGGTGCGAGGACTATTGCGTTATCAGCTCAACCGCAGCTGGTATTTAATCTCCTCCCCAATCATTGCCTCTGATTGGACTCAACCAGAGGGCAAAGGCTGGATTGTGCCTGTTGGTGGTGGGTTGGGGTATTCCTTTCGGTTGGGAGGGCAGCCGATGCAGGTGTCTTTGGAGGGCTACTACAACGCTGTGAAGCCGCAGTTTGCTGGTGAGGAGTTACATGGTGACTGGACAATTCGAACGCAATGGCAGGTGCTTTTCCCTAATTAAACCTGGCTATTGACGGTTGCTTGGACTGAGTGTGGAGCGAAACATGCGGATCCCGAATCGCCTCACCTTGCCACGACCACGCGGCAGCCAACCGGTGGTTTTGCGAAGAGCTTTCAGCCATCCAGCAACGTAGTTGCGATGCCGTTGTGGTTTGAGCACCCAACGGCAGATGTAGGACGAGCCCACGCCTAGAAGCAAAATACGACCAATCCACATATCGATTGATTCCCTAGGCGGCCAGGTTTCGGAAACGAGTGAACTGCGGCTCAAATAGCAGCTTCACGGTGCCAACGGGACCGTTGCGATGTTTGGTGATGATTACTTCGGTGATACCTCGATCTGGTGTATCTGGGTTGTAATACTCATCCCTGTAAATCATCATCACAATATCGGCATCCTGCTCGATTGAGCCCGATTCCCTCAGATCGCTAAGCATTGGCCTTTTATTGG
>ERZ889217.841-NODE-841-length-17290-cov-20.646591_pt1 | contig 17290 bp, 18 predicted proteins | sample MGYA00521098_ERZ889217 | MGnify/ENA primary metagenome ERZ889217 (study PRJEB32303, sample SAMEA104408613) | aquatic metagenome | biome: Brackish water; feature: Pelagic; material: water | place: Baltic Sea | collected 2014-06-10T22:04:00 | depth 2,362 m ...
CAAGGGCAACATCATGAAATTCACCGAGGGTGCCTTCCGCGACTGGGGCTACGAGCTCGCCACCAGCGAATTCCGCGACGTGTGCATCACCGAACGGGAAAGCTGGATCCTCGGCAATCTCGAGGGCGATCCGGGCCTGAGCATCGAAGCCAACGCCCGCCTAATCGAACCCGGCTACGACGCCCTCACCCCCGAGAAGAAAGAAGCGATCAACGCCGAAGTGCGGGGCGTGCTTGATGCCATCGGCGCCAGCCATGGAGCCGGCCAGTGGAAATCCATGGTGCTGGTCGATGACCGCATCGCCGACAGCATTTTCCAGCAGATCCAAACCCGGCCCCAGGAGTATTCGGTGCTGGCCACCCTCAACCTCAACGGCGACTACGTGAGCGATGCCGCCGCCGCCGTGGTGGGCGGCCTGGGCATGGCGCCGGGCGCCAACATCGGCGATCGGGCGGCGATCTTTGAGGCCACCCACGGCACCGCCCCCAAGCACGCCGGCCTCGATCGCATCAACCCGGGCTCGGTGATTCTCTCCGGCGTGATGATGCTGGAATTCATGGGCTGGCAGGAGGCTGCCGACCTGATCACCGCCGGCCTCAGCGCCGCCATCGCCCATAAAGAAGTGACCTATGACCTGGCCCGGCTGATGGAGCCCAAGGTGGACTCGGTGAGCTGCTCGGGCTTCGCCCAGGCCGTGGTGCGCCACTTCGGCGGTTGATCAACCCCTTGGTGAACCAGTGGCACGCTCCCCAGCAGGGGATTGGGCGGGAGCGGGACCTTTCCTAAGGTTTGTTTTTACCGCTAGGAAACGATGGCCACGCTGGAGCAGACCCAGGCGGTGCTCACCCGCAACGGGGCCGCCTTCGCCTCAGGCAATCTCGATGCGATCTTGGCCAATTACGCCGATAACGCCGTAATGGTGCGCCCGGGCCGCACCTACCGGGGCCATGCCGAACTGCGCGAGATGTTCAGCGCCGTGCTGGCCAATCTCGGCGACCTCAACTCTTCGATCACCTCCTTGAGCGTTGCCGAAGGGATCGGACTGATGACCTGGACCGCCACCAGCGCCAGCGGCCGCGTGCTGCAGGGCGTGGACACCTTCGTGGTGGCTGGCGATCGGATCGTGGCCCAGACCTACTGCGGGGGGCTCTGAGGCCATGGCCACCATCAATGCCTGGGCCAACCGCGGCAGCGGAACTCCCCTCAGCCGTGGGGAGCTCACCATCACGCCCCCGGGCCCCGACGAGCTGCTGCTCGAGGTGCTCTATTGCGGCCTCTGCCATAGCGATCTCGGCCACCTCGACGAAACCCTGGCCGCCCAGGCTCCGCCAGTCGTGGCGGGCCATGAGGTGGTCGGCCGGGTGGTGGAGGTGGGCAGCGAGGTGGATCCGGCCCGCCTGGGCCAGGTCTGCGGCCTCGGCTTCATCGCCGGCACCTGCCGCCACTGCTCCTACTGCCTGGACGGACGCCAGACCCTCTGCGCCAGCTTGGAGAGCACAATCATCGGCCGCCCCGGGGGCTTTGCCAGCCACGTCAAGGCCCATCAGGACTGGGTGATCGAACTGCCCAAGGGCCTCGATCCCGCCAGCGCCGGCCCGCTGCTCTGCGCGGGGGTGACGGTGTTCGAACCCCTGTTCAGCGCCGGCATCTCCCCCACCTCCCATGTCGCCGTGATCGGTGTTGGGGGCCTCGGCCATCTGGCCCTGCAGCTGGCCCGCGCCTGGGGCTGCGAAGTGACCGGCATCACCACCTCCCGCAGCAAGACCCAGGAGATCCTCGATCTCGGCGCCCATCACGTTCAACTACTGGCGGAGCTGGACCAGCAGCGGGGGGCCTACGACCTGATCATCAACACCAGCAACCACTCCCTCGACTGGGATGCGGTGGTCGGCAGCCTGGCCCCCGGCGGCAGCCTGCACCAGCTGGGGCTCTGCGCCACCCCGATCCCGCTGCGGGTGTTTCCGTTCGTCAAGGGCAACCTCAGCTTCCGGTCGTCGTTGACCTCCACTCCCGCCAACACGGCGCTGCTGCTGGCCTTCTGCGCCCGCCACGGCATCAGTCCCCTGGTGGAAGTGCTGCCGATGGCCGAGATCAACACGGCGGTGGAGCGGTTGCGGCAGGGGGACGTTCGCTACCGCTTCGTGCTGCAGGGTCCGGCCTAGGGCTTGGCGTCGCGGTAATCGGGGTGGGTGGGTGGCATCACCTTGTAGATCCAGGTGTGGGTCACCACCCCGCCGCGGGCGTTGTAGATCACCACTTCAGCGGCCGCCACCTTGCCCTCGGCGTTGAACACCAGCATCTCGCCCCAGGATTCCGTGAGGCCCTCGCCTAGGTCCCGGCCGGCGGCGCGCAACACCTTGTAGTGGAGCCCCCGGGGCCATAGGGCCAGCATGCGCTCCACAAAGGGCGCCGCCTCGCTCACATCCACCTCCGGTTCGCCGGGATGCACCGACCGCAGATCGGCCGCAAACACCGCCCTCAGGGCCTCGCCATCGCGGCGATTGAAGGCGTCGATGTAGCCATGAAAGAGTGCCAGGGCATCCATCAGCAGCGATTCAAGTCGCCGGATGTTAGGTGGCCCGGCAGACTCAATCGATGGTGTCCTCGAACTCCCGTCCGGCCCCAGCCCCAGGCCCCAGCGCCAGCGCCACAGATCCCTGCGTGCACTGCGGCTTCTGCCTGCCCACCTGCGCCAGCTACCGGGTGCTGGGCACGGAGATGGATTCGCCCCGGGGCCGCATCCATGCCCTCAAGGCGATCGAAGCCGGTGAGCTGGTGCTCGATGCCACAGTGGCCAGCCATTTCGACAGCTGCTTGGGCTGCCTCGCCTGCGTCACGGCCTGCCCCTCAGGCGTGCGCTACGACCTGCTGATCGAGGCCACCCGCCCCAAGCTCAATGCGCCTGAATTGCGCAGTTCCAGCCAGCAGGCCCTGCGCAAGCTGCTGTTTGCCCTGCTGCCCTACCCCGGCCGCCTGCGGGCCCTGCTCACTCCCCTGCGGCTCTACGCCGGCACCCCCCTCCAAAACCTGGTGCGCCGCAGTGGCCTGTTGCGCCTGGTGGGCCCCCAACTGGAGGCGATCGAAGGCCTGTTGCCGCCCCTAGCCCCGGAGGCCTTTGCCGATCGCTTCCCTCTGGTGGTGCCCGCCCAGGGCCCCAGGCGCTACCGGGTCGGGCTGGTGTTGGGCTGCGTGCAACGCCTGTTTGATCCGGCCGTGAACCAGGCCGCCGTGGCGGTGCTCAGCGCCAACGGCATCGAGGTGGTGATCCCGCCCGAGCAGGGTTGCTGCGGCGCCATGACCCACCACCAGGGCGAACTCGAGCAAACCCAAACCCTGGCTAAGCAGCTGGTGGCCAGCTTTGCCGCCGTGGTGGGACCGGGCAAGGCCGCTGGGCCCGAGCCCCTCGATGCGGTGCTGGTGGGCGCCTCGGGCTGCGGCCACACCCTCAAGCTCTATCCCCAGATCCTTGGCGGCGAAGGGCCTGGCTCCGAGTACCCCTTCCACGCCCCCGTGGCCGACATCCAGGAGTTCCTGGCCAAAGTGGGCCTTTCCGAACCCTTTCAAGCCGCCCTCCAGCCCCTGCGCCATGGCGACGGCCAGCCCGCCAGTGCCGAACGGCCCCTCAAGCTCGTGTATCACGATGCCTGCCACATGCTCCACGGCCAGGGCATCCACGACCAGCCCCGCGACCTGCTCGGCCAGATCCCCCATGTGCAGCTGCTTGAGGCGGTGGAAGCGGGGGTCTGCTGCGGCAGCGCCGGCATCTACAACCTGGTGGAGCCCGAGGTGGCCGCGGAATTGGGCCGCATCAAGGCCGCCGACCTGGCGGGCAGCGGGGCGGAACTGGCCGTGAGCGCCAACATCGGCTGCAGCCTGCAGATCCGCAAGCACCTGGGCGAAACGGGGCGGCAGCTGCCGGTGTTGCATCCGGTGCAAGTGCTGGAGCAGAGCTTCAACGGCCCCTAGGACCCCCGCCCCTCCATCAGGCGCCACGACTCCAGCAGGGTTTGGCCAGCGCCGAGGTTGCCCGGGAAGGTGATCAGGGGCAGGCCCGCCAGGGCCTGGGGCACGCCAGCGCCCGCCGGCCGTAGCAGGGAGAGCCCCGGCAGGAGTTGCCCCTCCAACCGCAGCATCGCCAGGTCGAGCCCATCCGCCAGCAGGGTTTGGCTGGTGATGCCCCCCTTGCTGATCAGGTAGCCCAGCTGGGGCGCCAGGCGGGCGGCGAGGCGGGCCATCAGGCCGGCCAGGGCCTCGCCCAGGGCCCGGCGCTCGGCGGGGCTGGAGCAAGCCAGCTCCCCCCGGCTGGTGAACAGCACCGGCGTTTGGCCCCTGGCCAACACCGCTTGCAGCCGTTCCAGCCAGGCGCTCTCTAGGGAGGGCAGCAGGCGATCGGGAAGGGGTCCCGCCAACACCCGGGCGACCTTGGCCACCTCCAGTTCCACCCCGCCGCAGGCCGGTTCAGCCAGCAGGCTCTGCACCTGGGCATCGGCCAGGGGCACATGGGAGCCCACCAGCACCAGGCCAGCGAGGGGCTGCCCATCGGCGTTGCGACGACGCAGGGACGCCAGGCCGGTGGGGTCTAGGGGCTGGGGCGGCAAGGCGGCCAGGGCCGTGAGCAGGCTGGCGGCCGATTGGAACAAAAACCGCCGCGGCCCGGCGGCAGGAGCCGTGACCTGATCCACCGCGGCAGCAAAGGCGGCCAATTGGGCGGGCCACTCGCCATCAACCACCACCCAGGGGTTGCCTGTGAGATCCGCCAGCCGGCCCACCAGGGCCTGAAAACCAGCGCCCTGGGCCCCATCCCGTTCAGCGATCGCCGCCTCGAGCTCGCTGCGGTCAATGCGTTGCACGGCCTCGGCCGGGATCGCTCCGGCCGTTTTCTCCGCCACCCAGGCGGGCAGAAAACTGGTGCCGTAGCCGAAGAGCCGGTCCTGGGCAAAGGCACTGCGGTGCACCGGTTCGCCGTGGAGCAACTGCACTCCTGCCGCCGTGGTCCGGCCGCCGCTCAGGAAGGCGGGCACCAAAAAACTGGCGGCGAAGGGGCCCAACTCGGCTTCGATCACCTCGCTCTCCAGGGGGAAATGGCCCCGCAGGGTCGAATCGCCGCGACTCACCACCAGCCAGCGGTCGATCCTGCCGGCGGCGACGGCCTCGGCCAGCAGGGGCTCGAGCGTGCGGCAGAGGGCCGTCAGCCGGGCGCGGGCCTGCTCGGGCGCCAGGTCGCGGGTATTGACCAGCAGGAACAGCAAGGGCGACGGATCTGCCAGGCCCTGGCGCAGGCTGGCGGCGTCCCAGCGCAGCAGCAAGGGACAGCTGTGCACCGTCTGGGAGCCGGTGGGATCGTCGTCAAACACGACGATCTTGAGGGTGCCCGCCTTGGCGGTCCCGGCTTTCGGGGTCTCAGCCATGGCACCATCGTGCCGTGATCACCCCCGAGCCCGACGCCCTGGAGCCGCTGGTGCGGGACCTGCACCGCCAGGCCACCCCCTGGCTGCCAGCCGGCCAGGGCAGTCGCCTGCACTGGGGCGCGCCGGTGGCGGCGGATACCCCGGTGGTGAGTTGCCGGCGGCTCGATCGGCTGCTGGAGCATGCCGTCGGCGATTTCACGGTGACCGTGCAGGCGGGCATGCCCCTGCGGGACCTGCAGGCGGCCCTGGCCGAGCAGGGCCAGTGGCTGGCGCTCGACTGGCCCTGGGGCAGCGGCGCCGATGGCCAGGACTCCGGCAGCATTGGCGGCCTAGTCGCCCGGGGCATGGCCGCTGGCCTGCGCCAGCGCTACCTGGGCGTGCGCGACCAGGTGATCGGCCTGGCCCTGCTGCGGGCCGATGGCACCGCCGCCCGGGCCGGCGGCAAGGTGGTGAAAAATGTGGCCGGCTACGACCTGGTGCGCCTGTTTGCCGGCAGCTGGGGATCCCTGGGCTTGATCACCGAGCTGAGCCTGCGCACCTACCCCCAACCGCGCCAGCGCCGCGGCCTGTGGCTGCAGGGCGACCTGGCGGAGCTGGAGCGCCTGCGCCAACGGCTGCTGGCGGCGGCCCTCGCCCCTGAGTTGATCGACTGGTGGAGTGCGCTCCTGGCCCAGGCCGCTGGCCAGGGCCCGCAGCCGGGCCTGCTGGTGAGCCTGGCCAGTGTCAGCGCCGCGGCGATCGAGGCCCAGCTCACCGAGATCACCAGCGAGGCGGAGGCCGCCGGGCTCCAATCCCAACGGCTCGACTCCGAACGGCTCGAAGCCTTCCGCGCCGTGGCCCTGGGTCCTGGCTTGGTAGTGGATCCGGGCCCCACTCCTGCCAGCGACCAGGGCCAGCAGTGGCTGCTGCGGCTGGGGGTGCTGCCCAGCCACGGGGCGGCCCTGTTGGGCGATCCAGCCTTAGCTGGGGTGGCCGCCTGGATAGAGGGCGGCAGTGGCCTGGGTCTGGCCTGGGCGCCCGACCCGCAGCTGCCCGCCTACCGGGTCGAGCAGCTGCGGCGGCGCTGCCAGGAGCTGGGCGGCGCCCTCACGGTGCTGGAGCAACCCGCCGGCGCCGACCTGCCCGCCTGGGAGGACGCCCCCAGCCGGCCCCTGATCGAGGCGGTGAAGCGTCAATTTGACCCGGGCCAGCAGCTGGCCCGGGGCCGCCTACCAGGGGTTAGGCCAGGCCCAAGTCGTAGCGGCAGCTGAGGCTGAGCTGCTCCCCGGGCGCCAGGCTCAACCGGCGCTCACCGCTGGCCAGGGAGCCCCGGGGCCCGGTCCAGGGCTCCAGGCAAACCATGGGCCGGGGCGGCTCGCTCCAGACCACGGCCAAATCGAGGGGGGCGCTGGGCTGCAGGGTGATGGCGTAGCCCGCCTCCCGGTCAAGCAGGCGCACCGGACCGCTGGGCTGGCAGAGGAAATCCACCCCCTGCCCCAGGCGGGCCAGCTGGCTGGCCGTGTCCGCTTCCGCCATCGGCAGGTGGTCGAAGCAGCGGGGTGGCAGGCCCTCCAGGGCTGCGGCCGCCAGGGACGACACGGCGAAGTAGGGATGGAGCCCCAGGGAAAAGGGCATGGGCTCGGGGCCCTGGCCGGCCTCAAGCCGGTGGTCCACCTTGGCGGTGATCGCCAGGGCTGAGGCAGCCAGGCGCAGCTCCAGCACCAGCTCAAAGGGGAAGGGGAAGGCGGCCCGGGTCGCAGGAGTGTCAACCAGGCTCAGGCGCACACCGCGCAGGTCGTCGAGCAGGCGGATCGCCCAGGGGAGATCGCGGGCAAAGCCGTGCTGACCGATCGGATAGCTGCCCTGGGCCAGCTCCAGCCGGTTGCCGGGCAGGTTGCCGCAGATCGGAAACAGCACCGGGATGCCGCCCCGCACCGACTTGCCGGGATCGGCGAAGCGCTCGGCATCGAAGTAGAGCAGCTCCCGGCCGCAGCAGACCCAGCCGGTGACCAGCCCGCCGCGCTCGGGCACCAGCCGTAGCTGGTCGCCACTGGCCGGATCGGTGAATTCCCAGTGGGGATAGGGCGCTTGGCGCTGGATTAGGGGCATGGGAGGGCCAGGGCAGGGCCGCGCTTCAGGCCCACAGGTTGTACTTCAGGATGCACCAGATCGCCCGCACCCCATCGCGCCAGCCGATCTTCTTGCCCTCGTCGTAGGTGCGCCCGTAATAGGAGATACCCACCTCATAAATGCGCCAATTCTTTTTAGCCACCTTGGCGGTGATTTCCGGCTCAAAGCCAAAGCGTTTCTCGCAAATCGGAATCGACTGGATGATCTCGGTGCGGAAAGCCTTATAGCAAGTTTCCATGTCACTGAGATTCAGATCCGTGAACATGTTGCTGAGCAAGGTGAGAAAACCATTGCCAAGGCGATGCCAGAAATACACCACCCGGTGGGGGGCGCCGCCCTGGAACCGGCTACCAAACACCACATCGGCCCGGCCCTGCTGAATCGGGCCAATCACCAGAGGATAATCTATAGGGTCATATTCCAGATCGGCATCCTGCACGATCGTGATTTCACCTATAGCGGCAGAAAAACCTGTGGCCAGGGCCGCTCCCTTGCCCTGATTCTGGGGGTGAAAGAGAATCGTGAGGTCGTCCGCCTTCAGGCCCTCCAGCAGCTCCCGGGTGCCATCGCTGGAGCCGTCATCCACCACGATGATCTGCATTGACGCCACCGGCGCCTGCCGCACCCTCTCGATTAAGGACGCAATCGTGGCGACTTCGTTATAACATGGAATCACCACCGAGAGCAGGGGCTTGCCACTGGCTGGCGCCCGATCCGTTGCTAGAGCAGCCGAGGGCGACGGGCTCGGATCAGCGGGCCTGGGGGTCGGGTTTACCGGCTCAGAAGTTGCGCCCACCATTGCCTGGTCCATGCCGGGTCAACTTACTCAGAGGCGCTGCCGCAGCCCAGCAGCAGGGTCTGGGCGAAAGACCAGGGTTTTCTGCACCCCGTAGGACAGGGCCGCCAGCAGGGGAACCAGGGCCAGGGCCGCCCAGCCCCGGGCCAGGCCGGCGCCCGACAGCAGGCGAATCCCCAGCCAGTTCAGCAACCAGAGCGCCGCGGCCAGGCCGCCGTAGGCCCCGGCCGAACGCCAGGCAAACCGCTCAACCCGAAACACCCGTTTGCCATAGAGCCAGTAGCCAAGCACCAGGTTGAGCAGCTGGCTGAGGAAGGTGGCCAGGCCAATGGTCAGCAGGTGCAGCAGCAGCAACAGGGCGCCGTTGGTGAGCAGCACATTCACCACCCCGAAGAGCAGAAATCGACGCTTTCTGCCCCCCATCTCCGCCCCCTGTTTGCGCCTATAGACCGGCCATCCAGTCAAGCAGGGCCCGATTCACCAGCTCGGGCACCTCATCGTGGGGACAGTGGCCCGCCTCCAGCACCACCTCGCTGGCGGTGGGGGCATGGCGCTGGAACTGGCCGCGGCGGCCGGCGGCGTTGATCCAGGGGTCGCGGATGCCCCAGAGCAGCAACAGGGGGGCTTCTAGGGCGGCGAAAAGTTCATCGAGGGGCTGGCCGCTGGGGATATCGAACACGGTGCGAAATACGCCAAAGGCACCGGGATCCAAAGAAGGGATGCGAATCGCCTCCACCAGGGCCTCATCAACGTTGGTTTTATCGATATAAACCTGGTTGAGGGTGCGGCGGATCGTGGCGGGACGGCGCAGGTTTTCAAACAACAGCCGCTGCAGCACCGGGCTTTTCAGCAAGGCCGAACCAATCGTGCGGCGGGCGATCGCCCCCCAGCCCTTTGGCTCACTGGCCTCCCCGCTGAAGGGTCCGGCGGCATTGAGCAGGGCCACCCCCGCCGCCAGGGGGCCCAAGGCCGCCCCCGCCGCCAGGGCGGAGTAGCCGCCAAGGGAATTGCCCACCAACACCGTGGGGCGGCCGATGCGCTCCTGCACGTAGGCCACCAGCTGGTCGCGCCACAGGGCGCCGCCATAGGGCAAGCCCGCTGGTTTAACGCTGCGGCCAAAGCCGAGCAGGTCGAGGGCATGGACCTCGTGGCGCTCGGCCAGCACCGGAATGTTGAAGCGCCAGTGGTCGGTGGAAGCACCAAAGCCATGGACGAGCAGCAGGGCCGGCCCGACCGGCTGCTCCGGGCAGCGGCTGAGGCTGTGGACGGCATGCCCCTGGTAGATCCAGGGCAGCTGCCCCACCCCTTCTGCTGGCAGGGACAACACCGGAGCGTTCACAGGGGCGGGGGCAGGGAGGGTCGATGCTAGGAAGCGCCCCCCGCCAGTGGCCCCCTGTTGGATTGGACGCCCCTGCTGCCAGGCACCGCCCTCTGGGCCCTGGCCCTCTACCTGCCCTTAAGCCTGCCTTTGGGCCGCTTCGAGCAAGCCCTGGCCGCCATGGGCCTGCAGGAAGACTTGCAACAGCTGGCCCTGGTCGTGGCCAGCCTGGCCCTGGCCCTGGCGGTGGGCGCCATCACCAACCTGTTTCTGGGCTGGATTTTGGGCCCGGGCTGGGGCACCAGCATGGGCCTGATCGCCGTGTTGGCGGGGTTTTTCCTCGCCCTGGGCAGCCGCAACGACGCCAACTGAGGCAGCCAGGCCAGGCCCCTGCTCAGTGGCGCCAATCCAGCCAGGGCAAGCCCGCAATGATCGCTGCGGTGGCGGCCCGGTAGGCGGGGTAATCGGGGTGGAGCGGCAGCAGCTGGCCCTCCTCGCGCCGGGCCTTGCCGCCCAACACGGCCACCAGGGCCAGCAGCAGCGCCAGGTGCAGCAGGCTGCCCAGGGCAAGCACCACCCCCAGCGAGCAGAGCAGGATTGCCTGGTAGAGGGGGTGGCGACAGCGGCGGTAGGGGCCCGTGGTCACCAGGGAAGCCCCGGGCTTGGGATCGGGCAGGGGCGTGAGGCTGGCGCCCAAGCCCGTGAAGGCCTGAAGGGCCAGGGCCAGGCCCACCAGCAGCAGGGCGACGCCCGCAATGGCGAGCGGCAGGGGCCAGGCGTAGCCCCAGACCCCCGGCGCCGGCCAGGGCGGCAGCAGGTGCAAACCAATCAGCAGCAGTTGGGCCAGCAGCCACCACTCGCCGTGGCGGTTGTCGAGCCAGCCGCCCCAGCTGAGGCCCCAGCCGCGCCAGGCGGCCCAGGGGCCCGGGGGCTTGGTTTGGGCGCGGGCTTGGGAATCGCTCGGATCAGCTGTTTGCTTCGGCAAGGGTCCCCCGTCCGGCTAGCACCAGTCTGAGCAGCACCGGCGCCAGGAAGGTGGTGCCAATCACCATCAGCACAATCGCCGCCTCCAGGGACGGGCTGAGCAGGTGGGCCTGGGTGCCGAGCCCCAGGAAGATCAACCCCACCTCGCCGCGGGGCACCATGCCCAGGCCCACCAGCCAGCGGTCCGTGGGCTGGGCGGAGAGGAAGGCCCAGCCCGAGGCGATCTTGCCGGCGATCGCCGCCAGCAGCAGGAAAAGCGCCACCACCAGGCCGCTGCGGTTGGCCGGATTGGTGGGATCGAGCACCGAAAGATCGATGCCGGTGCCAATCAGCACAAAGAAGATCGTGGCGAACAGGGCCACCACGGGTTTCACCGCCTCCTGGATCGCCTTGGTGTGGCGGGAATTACTCAGAATCAAGCCGCCGGCAAAGGCGCCCAGGGCCGCCTCCAGGCCGATGGCCGTGGCCGCAAAACAGCAGAGGCTGAGCACCACAAACGAGGCCACGATCACCTCCCCAGGGGCCTTGAGCTGGTCGAGCAACCAATCGAAGGCCGGCGCCGCCGTGCGGCTCAGGCCGATCGCCACCACCACAAACAGCACCGCCGCCGCCACGAGCTTGAGGATCGGCCCAACGCTGAGGCTCTCCCCGGCGGAGAGGGCCACCACCACCGCCAGGATCACGATGCCGAGGATGTCATCGAGCACGGCGGCGCCGATCACAATTTGGCCTTCGCGGCTGCGCAACATCTTCAGCTCACCAAACACGCTCGCCGTGATGCCAATGCTGGTGGCCGTCATCGAGGCGCCAGCAAAGATCGCCGGGATCGGCTCCACCCCAAACAGGCCCATCAGGCCAAAGGTGCCCAGGGCAAAGGGCAACAGCACCCCGGCCAGGGCCACGGTGATCGCCTGGCCCCCCACCGCCACCAGCTCATCGAGTTCACTTTCGAGGCCCGTGAGGAAGAGCAGGGCATAGAGCCCCAGCCCCGCTAGCAGTTGCAGGCTGGGGAAGGTTTCGTTGTAGATCTCCTGCACGGCCGGAAGCGGCACATCGGCCAGGGAGCCCAGCAGCTGCAGCAAGCCCCCGCTGAGCTGGGCCTGGGTTTCTGGCGGCACAATCCAATGGAGGCCGGAGAGGCCCAGGAGCACGCCGGCGAGCAACTCGCCCAGGATCGTGGGCAGTTGCAGGCGCACCAGCAGCTCAGCAAACAGCCGGGCCGCCACCACGATCACCAGCAAGCGCCCCACCCACACCAGGGTTTCGGCCACCTCCAGCTGATGGGCCCCCAGCTCGAGCAGCAGGGGCGGCAAGGGCAGGGGCAGCATGCGGGGCGGGCAAGTCTTCCGAGAGTCTCGGGCCCGACGGCACCCGACGGCATCCTTCGGTGACCATCGCTACGGTCTACCCAGAACGCGGATGCCAACCGTCATGGTCTCCCCACCCATTCCCATGGGCGCGGCATGGATGCGGACGAAGTCAACAACTGGCGCTGGACCACCCCTGAGGAGCATTGACCATGGACACCATCCAGCCCCGCAACCTGAAGCTACCCACCCCCGGCTGTTACACCGACCCGATCAGGAGTGGCCTGGGCGCCAATGACCTGTTCGACGGCATGGCCGAGCACCTCTTCTTTACCCTCGGCAAACTCGCCCCCAACGCCAGCCGCCACGACCTCTACCTGGCCCTCAGCCATGCCGTACGCGACCGGCTGATGACCCGCTACTTGGCGGGGATCGAAGCGATCAACGCCACCCCCCAGCGGGTGGTGGCCTACCTCTCGGCTGAATTTTTGATCGGCCCCCAGCTGGGCAACAACTTGCTGATGCTTGGCATCCAGGAGCAAGCTGAAGAAGCCCTCAGCCGCTACGGGATCGCCAGTTTAGATGAGATCCTCGATGTGGAAGAGGAACCGGGCCTAGGGAATGGCGGCCTAGGGAGATTGGCGGCCTGCTACTTGGAATCCCTGGCCTCCCTGGAGATTCCCGCCACGGGCTACGGCATCCGCTACGAGTTCGGCATCTTCGACCAGCTGATCCGCGATGGCAGCCAGGTTGAAATCACCGATCGGTGGCTAAAAGGCGGCTGGCCCTGGGAGCTTCCCCAGCCCGACCAGGCCATTTTCGTTGGTTTTGGCGGCCGCACCGAGACCTATCTCGATGACCAGGCCCGCCATCGGGTGCGCTGGATTCCCGATGAACACGCCATCGGCATTCCCCATGATGTGCCGGTGCTGGGCTATCGCGTTAACACCTGTGATCGGCTGCGGCTCTGGCGCGCCGATGCGGCCGAATCCTTCGACTTCCATGCCTTCAACATCGGCGATTACTACGGAGCGGTGGAAGAGAAGGTCGGCACGGAAACGATCTCCAAGGTGCTCTATCCCAATGACGGCACCGATGAAGGCCGGCGCCTGAGACTCAAGCAGCAACACTTTTTTGTGAGCTGCAGCCTGCAGGACATGCTGCGCAGCCTGGACCTAAGGGGCATCCCGGTGGAGCAGTTCCCCGACAACTGGGCCGTGCAGCTCAACGACACCCATCCCTCGATCGCCGTGGCCGAGCTGATGCGGCTGCTGATCGATGACAAACAGCTCGAATGGGACGCCGCCTGGGACATCACCAGCCGCTCCCTGGCTTACACCAACCACACCCTGCTGCCGGAAGCCCTGGAGAAGTGGGGGCTGGCGCTCTTCGCCAGCCTGCTGCCCCGGCACCTGGAGTTGATCTACGAAATCAACCGGCGCTTCCTGGCCGAGGTGAAGCTCCACTACCCCGGCGACAACCAGATCCTGGCCAAGCTCTCGATCATCGATGAGGAGGGCAACAAGGCCGTGCGCATGGCCAACCTGGCCACGGTTGCCTGCCACCACGTCAACGGTGTGGCGGCCTTGCACAGCGAGCTGGTCAAAACCCAGCTGTTCCCCGAATTCGCCGAACTCTGGCCCGATAAGTTCACCAATGTCACCAACGGGGTCACCCCAAGGCGCTGGCTGGCCCTGGCCAATCCCCATCTGGGCCGGTTGTTGCACGACTGCATCGGCGACGACTGGATCCGCAACCTCGACGAGCTGCGGCGCCTGGAGGCCTTCCAAAACGATGCCGCCTTCCTGCAGCGCTGGGACCAGATGAAGCTGGCCTGCAAACGGGACCTGGCCCAGTACATCCATCGCAAGAATGGCCTACTGGTGGATCCGGCCTCCCTCTTTGATGTGCAGGTGAAACGGATCCATGAATACAAACGCCAGCACCTCAATGCCCTGCAGGTGATTGCCCACTATCTGCGCATTAAAAATGGGCTGGCCGCTGATGAGGCGCCCCGCACGGTGATTTTTGGCGGCAAGGCGGCGCCCGGCTATTACATGGCCAAACTGATCATTCGCTTTCTCAATGGCATTGCCGAAACGGTCAATGCCGATCCGGCCATGGATGGGCGCCTGCGGGTTGTGTTCCTAGCCGATTACAACGTCAAGCTGGGCGAGCGCGTCTACCCGGCCGCCGACCTATCTGAACAGATTTCCACCGCCGGCAAGGAGGCCTCCGGCACCGGCAACATGAAGTTCGCCATGAACGGGGCCCTCACGATCGGCACCCTCGATGGCGCCAATGTGGAGATCCGCGAGCAGGTGGGCGCCGAAAATTTCTTCCTGTTTGGCAACACCGAATCGCAGATCACGGCGCTTCACGCAGGGGGCTACCGCCCCTGGGAACTGATTCCCACCCTGCCGGAAATAGGCGAGGTGCTGAAGCTGGTGGAGCAGGGCCATTTCAGTGGCGGCGATGGCAACCTGTTTAGGCCCCTGCTCCAAAACATCACCGGCAGCGATCCCTACTTCGTGCTGGCCGATTTCAGCGACTACCTACGGGCCCAGTCGGCCGTGAGCCGCGCCTGGGCCGACCGGCAGCAGTGGAACCGCATGTCCCTGCTCAACAGCGCCCGCTCCGGCTTCTTCTCCTCAGATCGGGCGATCCGCGACTACGCCAACCGCATCTGGGGCGCCGAACCCTTCCCAATCACGATCGCCTGCGACTTCAACTGAAGTAGGGGCAAGGGAGCCAGCCCACTGCCGAGGCTGGGCAAAACACAAAAACCAAAACGGGCCTCAATCTTGCTACTGAGGCCTTTCTGTCCCATCCAGGGATCGATTCAGCTGCGATCGGGCAGGTCGGGCGTTTGGTGCAACAGGCGATTAAGCCGCAGGCGATCCGCATTGAGGGGATCGGGGGCCAATTCGCCGGCCATCTCCTTGAACTTCTGCTCCACCTCGTCGGGAACGCGCACGTCAAAAATGCGCTCCATCAAGGCCTCGATCGAGAACAGATGGGCGTTGATGTTTTCCAGATCGCCGATGGCCTGCTGGATCGCATCCGCCTCGGTCTCATCGCCATGGCCTGATCCGGGCGGCACGGCTGGAGCCAAGGACGCGGCGGAAGGGGGCGCGGTTTCGCCGTCGCCATGGATTTTCTGCAGTTCCTCGAGAGCCCGACCGGCCAAGGTTCGGAACGACTGCAAGGCGGCCCAATTGAGTTCCTGCTGCTGGCGCAGCGTGGGATTCTCACGGATCAGGCGATCATGCTCTCGGTAAAACCGCTGGCAATCAGGGCATTGGCAGGGCTCTTCCGGCACCGCAGTCCCTTATCTATTCAAATTCCATCATGGCACCAGGGCAGCCCAGCTGACGGGCTCAAGCGGCCATGGGGCCGAAGAAGCTCTCGCCATCGCCCTCCCATTCACCGTCATCGAGCTGGTCGTGGGCGCCGGGCAGGGGGATCTCGATCGAGCTCACCACCTGGATCACGTCCCGCAGCCGCATCGAATCGGCAAACCAGCCCATGGCCTGTTCCACATCGCCGCGGCGCTCGGCATCACTGGCCTGGTCCTCATGGGCCTCGGCCAGCAGGGCCAGCCAGCAGAGGCAGCGGGCCTGCACCACCGACAGGTCGAGGTCGTCGGTCTGGGACTCGGCGATCCGCTCGCTCTCCTGTTGCACCAAGAGCCGCAGGCGCAGGTCATGCAACTGGGCCATGGGGGCGATTCAACTGGCGCCACGCTAGCGACAGGGGCTGGAAAGGGAAGGGCGCTAGCCGTAGCGCAAGCTACGGGTCCGCGCCATCACCACCCTTGACCGCCCAAGGGTGATCCCTGCCCAGCCCCTCAGCGGGCCTGAAAGTTGCCATGGAAGCCCAGGGGAAGGGAGAGATCCACCTCGCAATGGGCGATCGGAAGCATCTGCCCAGCGTCGAGGATCACGAGCGCACTGCGGGGCTCGTTCAGGTGGCAGCCCACGCTCAAAATCACCCCATCGCTGGGGCTCTCACCCTGGGGATGGGGCACAAAGATCGGTTCGCCGTAGGTCATCCCCTCCTGCTCAAAACGGCGCACCTGGCCCGCCTCGACCCGCAGCAGTTGGCTCTGCCAGCTGCTGCCTGCAAACGACGCCCCCCAGGCCACCGCGTAGGGCTGGCCGTGCTGCTGGCGATAGGCAATCGCGGGAAACTCAAAGCCCTGGGGGGACAGGGGCTCCAGCTCGACGCGCCCCCCCCCCTGGACGCAGCCGGGCCCGCAGGTAGCGGGGCGTCAGGACCGGGCGCTGACCTGAGGCCAACGCCTCGGTGCCCAGGGCCGAAACCACGCTGGCGTCGCCATAGGCGAGGAAATCGAAAACCACGTCCTCGCCGTCGTCGAAGCAGTTGACCGTGTGGAAGCAGAAGCAGGTGTCGGTCTCGTAGGTCGTCCAGCGGCCGCTCTGGCGATCGAGCAGCCGCAGGCGGGTGCCCTGCTCCGGTTCCCAGCGGTGGTGCTCCATCAAGGACCGGTTCGAGAACAGCATCGAGAGACCGCTAATCCGCAGCGGGTGGTCGATCAGCACCACGTGGCGCTCGCTGACGCCGAAGTCGTGGAGGTAGGGCGAACGCTCCAGGCTGAGGCTCCCCTCGATCTGGCGCTTGGACTCGCCCGGTTTCTGGCGGAACACCAGGAGCTGGTTGCGGCGGCCCAGGCTCGTGCCCACGTTGACCAGGGCCTTGCTGGCGTGGTCGAAGTGGGGGTGCGCCGTCATCATCAAGCCGGCCGGCAGGCCGTCCTCGTACTGAACCAGGCCCCGGGACGCCAGGTCGTCCGGATCGATCACGTGCTGGTGCTGGCTTTCGGTGAGGGCCAGCCAGGCCCCCTGCCAGGGGATGACATTGACGTTGGTGTTGTCGGTGGCCTGGGGCACGGGCTGGAGCAGGCGCCCGATCCGGCTACGCCGGGTCCGGGTGCCGAAGCTGGCCAAGCGGCTCTGGCCCTGGGCCGCATCGGCCGCCACCTGGGAATCCAGGAGCCGCTGGCGGAAGCTCACCCCTGCAGCGTCAAAGCGAAAGCCGTAGAGCAGGCCGAGCCCGTCGAACCAGTGGTCGGCCCGCCAGCCGTTCTGCTCAAACAGGGCCGGGGCGGTGCGCACCAGGTCGCCCCGCAGCCAGGCCGGCACCACCCCCCGCAGCCGCACCGGCAGCTGGTCCTGGTGGCGCCCACTCCAGCGGAACGGGGCCCGATCCAGGCCAGCCAGGCAGGGGGCTGGGCCGGGGCGAACGCCCCCAGGGGAGGCGGCCGAGGGGGCTGACGAAGGGGCTGACGAAGGGGCTGACAAAGCAAGGCCTGGGGCAGGGGTCGGAGCCATCGGCAGCTCAAATC
>ERZ889217.842-NODE-842-length-17290-cov-14.487380_pt1 | contig 17290 bp, 3 predicted proteins | sample MGYA00521098_ERZ889217 | MGnify/ENA primary metagenome ERZ889217 (study PRJEB32303, sample SAMEA104408613) | aquatic metagenome | biome: Brackish water; feature: Pelagic; material: water | place: Baltic Sea | collected 2014-06-10T22:04:00 | depth 2,362 m ...
ACGGCGAAGGCGGCGGTGCCACTCGCGCGGACGATCCGGCCCTTTGCGCCATCGGCGGTGAGCCGGATCCCGGTGCCAGTCGTCGCCGTGGTCTCGACCGTGAGGCTCGTTTTGCCGGCCGCATAGTCGACGAGGCTGCCGTCGGCAGCGGCCAGGTTGAGGGCCAGGCCCGTGTTTGTGAGGCTGCCGGTGACGCCCGTCACGCCCGTGAGTTCTGCCAAGCCGCCCGTGCCCTGGGCCGTGATCCAGCGGCGGGCCGTCGCCCCGGCGGCAACCTGCTCGGTGACGAGCGCTACGCCAAAATCAACGTCGGCGACCGTCACGCCCACGGCGGCCTGCGTACCCGCCCCGGTTCCGGCAAAGCCGCCGAGGTTCTCGCCGCCGAGCGTGAGCACGTCAGCGGTCACCTGCGAGCCGTCGGCGAGCGTTACCTGCTGCGAGCCGCCCTTGAGGGCAAAGCTGCCGGAGGCCCGCAGGAAGCCGCCGGCGATGATCTCGCCCGCGGTCACGCCCACGCCGAAGGAGTCGGTCGCGAGCGTGCCAAACGTGTAGGAGACCGTGTCGAGCGTGAACATCACGCCGGAGTAGTCGGTCGCCGTCGGATTGGCGAACACGCGAATCTCGTCGGCGTAGAGCGAGAGGTCGGGGCTGAGCCTGGCCGAGATCCCAGCCGAAGCCTCGAAGGCGTAGCCCGCATCGCTCACCAGCAGGCCGACCCGGCCGCGGCGGGCGGCGAGCGTGGTGCCACCGAGGGCGACATCGAGATCGACCTCGTCGGCGAAGATCGCGACGCTGGTGACGACTCCACCCTCCTGAATGCCGACCGAGGCCAGGAACTCGCCGGTGATCGCCAGGTCTGGTCCGATCGTCGCCCGGCCGTCGATCGACATCTCGTAGCGGTCGTAGCGGGGGGCATACCGCAGGGCCACCCGGCCGGCCGCCTCCACCTCGCCGAACGTGAAGCTGCCTTCAAACGCGACCTGGAAATTGATGCCGAAATAGTTGCGGTTCAAGAGCATGCCGATCTGGTCGCGGGCCCCGGTCGCTGCAGTCGCGCCGGCCGCCTCGGCCACCCGCAGGGCCGCTGCCGCTCCCGGCAGAAACTCCCGCACCACGAGCGTGATCCCGCCGGCGGTCTCGTGGTCGCCCGTCTGCTCGATTTCGAACCACAGGTCGTCGGCCAGGCCAAACAGCCCCTGCCCTGCGGCAAACTGACCGCGGACGCTGCCGTAGGTCATGATCGTGAACCGGTCGCCGACCGCGGGCACGGAGCCGGGCGAAAGCTCGAGGGCGATCGTGCCATCGAGGATCGCCTCGCCGGTCACGACGAGCTGGTCGTGGAAGCCGGCACCCGTCCCGGCCGAGATGCCGCCGAGGGCAAACGTGCGGACGGTGGCCGAGGTGAAGTCGATCCGGTCCACTGTCTCCTGCGCGGGCACTTTCGGCTCGCCGGCCGCGCCCGGCTGGGGCAGCGGCGGGTCTTCCGTGATCACCGGGTAGGGCGATGTGATGTGCACCGCGGCGGCGGGATCGAGCACGCCCGCCATCACGACGCCACCGGCCACGGCGATCGGCGAGTCTGCCGTGCCGATCCAACCGGTTCGCGAGAAGAGCGTGGCTGTCAGGGCGGGGATCGGCGGCCTGCCCGCCGGTGGCTTCGTGGCGATGCCCGTGCCACCGACCGCGTTCTCGATGCTCTCGCCGGCGGCGAGGTCGACCGTGCTTTCCGACGCCTCGACCGAGCCGATTCGCAGCGTGCCCGTGGGCTGGGCGATCGCCACGCCGCCGGGCCCGCTCGCGTCGAGCCGCGTGCCGGCGGCCACCACGATCGGCCGCAGCACGCGGAAGCGGAAGCCATCGGTCACCCGGACGGCGTCGCCGCGTTGGCCGGCCAGGCCGAGCTCGAGCTCCTGGGCGGCCGTGAGCGTGCCCGCCCGGAGTTCGCTTGCGAGGATCGTGACCGGCTCGCCGATCTTGCCGACCGTGCCTGTGCGGGACACGAGCGCGACGCTCGTGCCCGTGATGTTCACGCTGCCGCCCACGCGAACCGCCGGATCCCAGGGCCGCGTCGCCTCTGCCAGATCGAGACCTGAGCGGGCGAGCAGGGCCCGGGCGTCGAGGCCGAGGTCGGCGATCACCTGCTGCCGCTGGGCATCGGTGAGTGCGAACGTCCAGTCGGCGTCGTAGCTCTGGAAGGCCGCAAGCGACCGCCAGTCGCCGCTGACCGTCCGGGTGAAGAAGTCTTCGAGTGCGGCGAACGAACGCGCGGCATGGTCGAGCACCTGCTGATCGGTCGGCGAGACATCGGCCGGCAGCCCGAGCGCCGCGGCGGTACGGCTCGCCCACTTCGCGTAGGCCGACTGCCGCAGCTGGAGCCGGCCGTCGAACACGACGCCATCGTTCTTGAGCGCCCAGTAGGAGACATAGCGGCTCTTGACGTTCGCCTGGAACGCCGCCACGCCCTTGGCGATCGCCGCGTCGGTGTCGGCCATCCCGAGTTCGGCCAGAATCCGATCGATCTCGCTCTGGCGGTTCGGGTTGAAGGTCCATGTATGGCGGTCAAAGAGACTGCCGGAAGCATTGATGCCCACATGAGCCTGCGACGTGACCGTGCCGAGGAGCACGTCACCGGCGAGCACATCCACATGGATCGCCCCCGGAGCCGTGAGGCTCTCGATTGAGAGCGGCTGCGTGGTCGCGGTCGCGAGCCGCAGCGGCTCGGCCGCCGTGCCGATCCCGCCGGCAGTGCTCATGAGCGTCACTCGGCCGGCCCGGATCGTCGCATCGCTCGCGGGCTGGCTCGTGGCAGCTGCGCGGATGTCCCCGCCGGCGGTGATCGTCACACCACCGCCGCTCCTAGCCTCGACGCTCTCGAGCACCACCGCGGCGGCACTGCCCGGGTTCACGTCGAGCACGACGCTGCTGGCGGTTGAAAGCACCGTGAGCCGGGCTGCCTCGACCACGATCGGGCTCGCGGCCAGGCCGATCGCCCCACCCGCCTCGAGCACCACTCGGGCCCCCGCGATCACCGGCGGAGCCTGGCCGGCGACCCGTTGGATCTGGCCGTTGCTCGTGATCGTCACGCTCGACGAGGCGATGTCGCCCGCCACCTGCACGTTCGCCGTGGAACGGATCGATACGCCCTGGGAGGCCCGGGTGTCGAAGGCGATCGTGATCGGATGGTCAGCCCGCACCGACTCCGTCAGCGTCACGGCGAATTGAAACTGGAACTCCCCGGGAGCCACCTGAATCGCCTGTTCGAAGGCAGCACCGTCGCGAACATCGACCCGACCGGCGGAGGCGTCGTCCTCAACGCCATAGCTCCACCCGCTCTCCTCGAAACCGAGCTGAACCGTCGCCTGCCGGCTCCACTCCCAGCGGGCGTGCTTCCGCGGGTCGTACGTGAGCGTGCCGCTGCGGCGCTCGACGGGCTCGCCCGCGAGCAGATCGGCCGACGCCGCCCCGCGGTAGACAAGGATCTCCTCGCCAACCGCCTGGTAGATCCTCTGCCGCGTGGCCTCATCCTGGAGCATATCGACGATCCGCACCGTCGTGGACAGCCCCGTGCCAGGCGTGGAGATCGACCCCGTGACCAGTGGGAAGAGCGTAAGATTATCGATCGCTACGCCACCGCCGCCGCTCTCCACCCGGATTCGGCCGGCTGCCGCGGTTGTATTGATGATCTTGCCGACGAGCGTCAGCCTCGCCCCGGCCGCGATGTCGGCTTCGTCAAGCAGAAGCTGGCCCGTTTGAGCATCGAAGGTCACACCCACGGTCACGTCGCCGGCCGCCTTGGTCTCGAGCTTGTCGAGCGGAATTCGCCACCGGGGGTTTGCCTCGCGGCCGGCCTTCCAGTCGGCACGGTAGGCGGCAAGCTCCGCCTGCAGAGCCGTGGGGATCACGAGTGACCGCCTGGGAGTCGCAGCATCGCCGACGATCAGGTCGCCGTTGACGTTGATCGTGTCGGCGAAGATCGCGATCTGCTGGGCAGCGATTGCCGTGGTCTGGGTCGGCGTCAGGCTGGTGTCGAACGAACGGCTGAAGCCATCCCCAAGCACGAGCGCCTCAAGGGGGGAGAGCCCGCCGACCGTGACCTGCTCGGGGGGCGCTCCGCCGACGTGCTTGGCTCCCTTCACGTAGAACACGGTCGCCCCGAAGGGCACGTGGATGTCGACGTCCTTGGCGGCGATCGTGCCGAGCACGCCGAGCGAGCCGCGGGCGTTGGTGATCGAGACCGTGCCGCGGGGGTTGCTCGCGGCCGCCGTCAGAAACACCGCGGGGCCTGCCCCGCTCGCATCGAGAGCCTCGGCGTGGGTCTGGGCGATCGTGATCGAGGGCGTGGCGGTCGTGCCGTCGATCGTCCAGGCCGCCGGAGCAGCGGCCGCCGAGCCGTCGGCCTTCGAGAGCGTGACCCCGCCAGCTGCGGTGTTCGCCACCCGTAGCGAGTCGAGCAGGAGGTGGTGGGGGCTGTCGTTGGTGACCGTGATCTGGCCTGTCCGTGCGGCCAAGGACGCGGTGCCAACAAGCGAGTCGCCGCGGATGTCGAGCGAACCGCCGCGGACCTCGATCGGGCTCACCCGCCAGCCGCCGTTGACGGCCGGCACCTTCGGAGCGAGCACCGCCGCGGCGTCCTCCGAGAACGTGGCGGCGATGAAGTCCTGGGCGTCGAAGCCGGCGTCGAACGTGGCCGAGACAGGCCGCCCGAGGATCGAGGCCGGCTCCGCGGAAATCGTGCCCGAGGAGGCGGTTGCGGGGATCGTGAGAGTGACCCGACTCTGGCTGCCGGCGAGGAACGAGCCGCCGCTGCCGAGGTTCACGGTCGAGGCGAGCGTCTTGTCGTTCCGCTTGTCTTTCGATTCCTTGAATCCGTCCGACCACCCAAAGACGTCCGTTAACCCCCAGAGGTTCGTGATATCGTAATACGTGACAACGCCTTTGTTCTCCATCGTCGGCGCGGCCGTCTCGGCGGCGATCCGCATGCGGCCGGTGCTCGTCACGTCGGCGTCGGCACCGAACGTCACACTCGACGTGTGCTTCAGCGTCGCCGGCGTCTCGACGCTGATGGCCGTGATCGCGCCGCCGATCCAGCCATCGACCGTGGCGGCCAGGTTCATCCGCCCCGGCGTGGCCGCGGCAGCATGCTCTCCGGCCGTGAGCCGCAGGTCGCCGTCGGACGAGAGCCGGGCTCCGCTCCCGAAGGTGAGTGTCTCGTTCACCGTCGCGGTCGTGGCGGAGCGGAACTTCGCGACACCGAGAGCCCCGACCGAGCCGCCGGTGACGCTGGTGGTCACGTCGAGGACGGTGGTCGTGCCGATCGACAGATCACCGGCGGCGGCGAGTGTTACGTTGTCCTGCACGTCCACGAGCGTGCCCACCGTGGCGGTCGTCTCCGACTTGAGCTCCGAGATCGCGACGCCGCCGCCCCCCCACGTGCCCACGCGGTCGGCGATCCGGATGTCGCTCGCCGGCAGGATCGTGATGCCGCCGGTGGTGCCCGACTGCCGGATCGCCGCCCCGTCGCCGATCACGACCTTCGAATTCGTCGTAACGGTGTTGACACTGCCCGAGGTGCTATCGCCTCCTTTAGAGATGATCCCGCCGCCGGCCACGCGGGCGGCGAGGTCGCTGCCGGTGCGGCCAACGACGTTGTCGCTTCGCAGCAGCACCGGACCGCTGGCGTCGATGTCGGCCGCCGGGGCAACCCTCGTCTCGGCCGTGGCGGTTGTGGTGAAGGCGGCCGAGGGCAGGCCGATGCCGGCGACGAGGCCCCCGTAATAGGAGTCGGCCTGCGTGGCGAAGGCCTGCTCCCGTTCGGCCGAGACCATAAGCGTGCCGACGGCCAGCGGTTTCCCCGGCGTTGCCGCGCCGATTGTCGCCAGCGTCGTGGTCGAATCCGTGAGCGTGGCCGATGTCAACGCGCCGCCAATGACGCCGCCCGCACCGGCCAGTGCGTAAACACTCGACGTGTCGCGGTGGCTGGCCGTCACCCGGAGCAGGCTCACCCGCTTCCCAACGGCTGCGGCATTGCCCGCGCCGAGACCCGCCTCGACCACCATCGCCGAGGTGACCTCTGCGCTATTGTCCCCGCGGCCCACAAGGCCGCCGGTGCCGCCCCGCTGGTCGGCTGCGAGCGCCGTGACCGCGTCGGCCGTGATCCGCACGGCGGCCGGCAGCGTCACGCCGATGCCGGTCTCAGCCTTGGTGCTGCCCCCCACGGTCGCGATGCTCTCGTTGACCTGAACAGCCACGCCCGCGACGTCCACGGCAAACGACTCGGCCTTTACGTCCGGGCGTGACCGGGCATCGACATCGAGTGCCGCCACGTTCGCCAGGTCAACGCCGTCGCGAACGACAGCCAGCCGGGTCTGGGCGTGTTCGGCCGTGGCCAAAACGCGGCCGACGGTGATCAGCCCGCCGCTGCCGCCGTCGGACTTCGCGGCAACCTGTCCATAACCCTCCTGGCCACCGTTGTCCGGAACGCCGCCCACGCGGACATGCAGCGTGCCGGCCTGGGCCGAGATCTGGCCGCCGGAACCGACATCGGCGGTCACCGACGAGGTGTCTTTTGAGGTAGCGGACCCGGCCGTTCCGCCGCCACCGATGGCAATGGCCACCGAGGTGGCGATGCTTCGCGTCGAAAGCGTGTTGCCGGAGCCGGCCGCCACGGTGACGTCGCCAGTCCGCGCGGTGACCGAGCCGCCGCTCATCTGCGCGGCCACGGTGCCGTTCACGGTCGCCTCGGCGGACGACCAGCCGACCGACGCACCGAAGTAGGAGAACGCTCCGGCACCGACGCCGACCGTGGTCGTGATCGCGTGGGCGTCGCTCGCCCGCATGCTGACCGCCGACCCGGAGATAGTGCCCGCGACAACCTCGGCGGTCACGGCGTTGGTCACGGTCGTGACCGCCCTCGCGTAGGCCACGGCGATTGCGGCGGCAGCAAAGGGCGTGCCCGAGAATGCCACGGAGGCTGCGACGGCGACCGACAGCGTTTCCACCGTGGCGGCCGACTCGGCGGAAATCGTGATCGTCCCGCTCCCCTGGGCGGTGACCGTCGGGGCCGGCTGGCCGCTCGTGCCGATCCGCGCTGTGACGGCGTTTTCGAGCGTATTGGTAGCCAGCACCACGCCTGCCGCGAGGCCGACACCGGCTGCCGAACCGAAGGCCACCGACAGGCTGCCGGCCCCGGCCCGCGTTGTGAGGGTGGGCGTGTCGGTGGCACGAACCGTCACCGACCCGCTGCCGCCGTCACCCGATCCCGCGGTGACAGTGGCCGAGACGATCTCCGCCGTTGTCGTGGTCTTGAGTTCGACCGTGGATGCCGCCCCTGATCCGGCGGCCGAGACGCCTCCACCGCCACCTGCCACAGCGACGTTGACGCCGACGCCAAAGGCGAGGGCCTCGATCCGCTGGTTCGACGTGGCGGCGACCGTGACATCGCTGCCGGCGGTCACGACGCCCGATTCGATCGCCGCCTGTGTTTTGTTTTCGATCGAGACGACGCTCTTGGCCGCGCCGACCGTGACGCCCACCGTGGCGGCCTGGCCGAGCGTGACGCCGAGTCCCGCCCCGCCCGCATTGGAATCGACCTTTGACGTGTCGGTCGCCGAGACCGTCACGTGCCGATCGGTCGTGACCGCCGCGTTTCCGGTGATCAGGGCGCTTGTGTCCACCGTCAGGCGGTTGGTGTTGCCGGCTCCCGCACCGGCAAGCCCCACGGCCGTCGCGTCGGCCTTGGCGACCTGCCCGGTGCCGGCGATCGTCCAGGAGGTGATCGCCGCGGCATTTGTGGCCGTGACCGTGAGATCGCCGCCGGTGAGCGAGATCGTCGCCCCGTCGACCGTCGCCTTCACACTCCCGCGATCGGTTGCGGTGCCGATCTCGTTGACGGCCACGGAGACGCCCGCCGCGAGGGCGACCGTGCTGCCCCACTGGCCCGCGAGGGCGCCGGCCACCGCGACGATGCTGCCTTCATCCTCGGCCCCGACGGCGAGGCTCTTGGCCGTCACTTCCCCGCCACTTCCGACCACGCTCTCCGTGCGCCGCACGACGCGGTTCCTCGCGCCCGAGCCGGCCCCCACGAACGAGATGCCTGATCCGAAGAGGCCGGCCTCGTCACCCGCGGGAGATCGCGCCGCTGACACCGACCGCCCAGGCCCTGACCATGGCCCGGGAGACGGCCTCCACCGTGACGTCGGCCCCGGGGCAGGCCAGCGTCGCCTGCTCGATCCTGGCCGTCACGTCGACGTCGATCGTGTTCCACGCGACGGCCGCGCCGGCTGCCGCGCCGGCGGAGGTCGAGGTCGGCAGGGCCACGCCCCCGGCCACGGCCAGCACACTCGTCTCGTCGAGCGCCGTCACGTCCACCGCCCGCGCCGCGGTGACGATCGAACCCTTCTCGGCCGTGCCGGTGACGGTCGCGGCCACCTCTCGATCACGAAGGTCGTTGACGACGACCGCGGCCGAAATGGCATTCCTTCCGGCGACGACGCCGCTGGCCGCGATGGAAAGGAGGTCGGTGCGATCGGCCGCCGCCACCGCGACGCGGCCCGTGTCGGCCGCCGTCGAATCGCTTTCGGCCGTCACGGTGGACGAGCGGATCGTGGCCCTGGTGCCGCCGCCGAGCGTGGTCACGATCACCGCCCCGCCCGCGGAGATCGTGGGGTTGGCGTCCTTCGGGTTCATCGCAATCGTGGCGATCGAGCCGGACACCGCCCGCACCCTGGTCGCGTTGGCACTGGTCAGTTCCACCGAGCCCGCATCCGCCGTCACGGTCGAGTCGTCGATCGTCGCGTCGAGGTGCGCGGTGACCGTGGTGACGTTGACCGACGCGGCGGCGGTGAACGAGGAGTTGGCCGCGACCGCGCCGAAGGCGAACGACCAGACCGATCCGCTACCGGCCTCGGGCATGTGCAACTCGCGGAAGACCGGATCGAGCGCTTCCCAGGCGGCGTCGTCGGGGTTGCCCGTGGTCGCGCGGACCCGCACGTTGCCCTTGGTCACGCTGACCCGAGACCGCTCCACCTTGCCGGTTACGCGGGTGGTCGAGTTCACGACGGTCACGGCGGCGCCGATGCTCGTCGAGAGCGTGCCGTTGCCGTCGCGGTTCAAGACGAAGCCGCCCGCGGCGGTCACCAGGAGCAGCGCCGACGACGCGAGCACGTCCACGCTGCCGGCGGCGGCGAGGGTGATCTCACTGTCGGCGGTGATGGCGGCCGTCACCGTCGGATCGAACGTGACGATCGCGACCATACCTGCCAGGCCGGAACCGGCCTTGTTGGGCCCGTAGCCGCCCGTGTTGATCGTGCCGCCGGATGCCACGACGGAGCCGCCGCCGGAGAAGGCCAGCACGGCGGACGAATCGGTCGCCTTGATCGTGACGTCACCCGACGCGACGGTGAGCGTCGAGCCCGTGACCTCTGCGGTCGTCGACTGCTGCACGGCGCGAGTCCACGCGAACGAGGCTGCCAACGCGAGACTGCGGCCGTTGAACTTCGCGCTACTTCCGAACGAGTCTTTCTGGGTGGGCGTGAAGTTGCCGACGAACGAGCCGGCCACCGACCAAATCGTGTCGTCGGTGAGGGCCTCGACGCGGGCGGCCGCGAGCCCCGTGCCGGTCACCCTGTCGAGCAGGGCGCGGGTCGTGGTATCGAGCCGGTTGTACGTCACGGAGCCGGCGAAGTTGAACGTGAACGACCCGGGTTTCGTCGCCACGGCACCGGCGGTGCCACTGGCGGCCAGGCTGCCGAAAACCCGGGCCTGGCGGGCCTGCACGTCGAGGAGGAATCCATCCACGCGGGCCCGGCGGATGGACGCCTCGACGAGGCTCGTGGCGTCGATCACCGACACGGCGCCGGAGATCCCCAGAGACACGGTGTTGCCTGCCGCGGGATCGCGGAGCGCGTACCCGCCGGTGACCGCCTGGAAGACCGTGGTGTTGGCGGCGTTGACCCCGAGCCTGCGGCCCGCCGTGGTCGCCACGATCGAGCCTGTGTCGTGGATCGTCGCCACCACCGCGTCGGAGACCTCGGCCCACGCCACGGCACCGGACACGCCCACTCCGAGTTTTCCGAAAACCGCCTGCCGGTCGAGCTCCTTTCGCCAGGCATACCCGGCGTCGTCTACCTCGTCCACGCCGAGCGTGCGCTTCTCGGACTTCTTGGCCCCGGCGACCGCGACCGGAACGATCGCGCCGCCGGCCGTGGCATCCACCTGCACGTCACCGCCCACGTTGAGCAGGATGCCCCCGATCTCGGCGGCATCCGCCGCCGGCCGCTCGCCGATCCGGGCCGTCACGTCGCGGTCGAGCAGGGCGATCGCCGTGGCAACGCCCACGAGCTTCTCGGCGCGAGAGACCGAGGTGCCGGCCACCGGGATAAGGTAGGTCTTGTCGGCGGCGGCCACACGCACCGTGCCGGCCGTGTCTGCCCGGCGGGCGATCTCAACCCCGGCCGTCGGCGCGGTGATCGCCGCCTCGAGGGTCTGCTGCCGTGACTTTCCGTCGAGCACGGTGGCCATTCCGGAAAAGACCCAGCCGGTGGCCTCAGCTCCGCCCTTGGCCAACGCCAGGATCGTGCCCCAGTGGGTGGCGTCCACCGTCAGCCCGCCGTCGCCGAAGGTGATCCGCGTCGGCCCGCTCGCTGCGACCTCCGCCTTGGCGGCCGCGGCCTGCACCCGTTCGGCGGCGGCCAGCGTGTTGGTGCCACCGATCACCGCCCGGGTCGTGTCGCCGAAGGTGTAGACGGCGACCGAGAAGCCGAGGCCGTTCTCGACCTTTTCGGTCTTGCCGCCGGTCAAGGCGAGCTGCGTCAGGGCGCTCGTTGCCCGCACGGCGACCGACTGCTCGGCGCCGGCAGGCACCGTCGGGTCGCGATTGATCTCGACACCGTCCTCGACGATCGCCTCGCAGCGGTTATCGACGAAGATCGTCTGCACCGAGCCGGCGATGGCGTTTTTGACGACCGCATCCCGGTTTTTTGCGTAGTCGAGCACTCCCGGGACTTTTCCGAGAACCGGATATTTCGCAACAACGCCCCCGAGCCAGGAATACTGAGGAATCTTATCGTCGAGGTACAGTTTCTGATCCGCGCCACTCTCCGCACTCGCCTGATGGAAACCGTCCCTGACGCGATAGGCGTCGAGTGGGAGCTTGACCAGGTTCCCGATGCCCTGCGCGACGTCGGTAAAACTGCCCGTGCCGAACAGGTTCTGCTCGAGTTCCGGCACAAGCCCGACGAGCGTGCCGTCGATCACGCGATCAAGGAGCGGATAACGGACGGCCGCGTCGATCGAGACGCCCTGGCCGCCGGTGAGGCGGGCCCCGCTCCGCACGATCGACTGGCTCACCGTTTCCACAAAGGCCACATTGACTGCAAGCGCCACGGCGACATCGGTCGCCTTCGGCTTCGACACCTTGGCTGCGGTCTCGGTGCGAAACTGTTCCGTGAGCTTCGTGTCGACGACGATCGTGCCCGGCGTGCGGAGCACCGCCTGCGGGCCGATGATCGTGCGGACCGTGCGGGTGCCTTGGAGGTAGTTGACCGAGGCCGAGAGGCCGAGCACATCCGACCACGACTTCGCCCCGTCGCCGGCGATCTGCTGGTTGCCGGCGTTATTGTTGATGGCGTTCTTGAACTGATTCCCGAAATCCTTCAGCGATGAGAGCCCTGCTGAAAGGATCAGCTTCAAGAGCCCGCCGCTGCCGCCGGAGGCCAGCGCCATGTCGGGGCGGAGCCGATCCATGAAGCCCGGCTGGCCGCCGTTCTTCGCCCCCGAGCGGCCGGTGTCGTTCGCTTTGAGCTCTGCGGCGATGGTGATGCTGCCGGCCGATCGCGGAGCGAGCGAATGGGCCCGGCCGACCATCGTGAACGCGACGGGCTCGCTGAACTCGATCACTGTGTCGAGTGGCACGAGGTCAGGGTTGGCTGCGGCCGCCTCTTCAGCCGTGGCGGTCAGGCCGAGCACGAGCCCGCCCTGCCGCAGCTGCTGCTCGGGCGGCAAGGGCACGGCCGCGTAGGCTGTGCCATGGAGCAGGCCGAGCGTCTGCTGGCCGAAGGCATCGCGGAAGGTGAGGCCGGAGCCGGTGGCGAGCGGATTGATCCGGGCGTCGATCAGCCAGGGTGCCGCGGTGGTGCCCGAGCCGCCGAGCAGCACCGCCTGCACGCCGTCGATGCCCTGCAGGGCCGCCGCCAGGCCGGCGGTCGTCGCATTGAAGGCAATCGGGCCGCTGGAGCGGTTCGTGCCAGCGACGTCCAAGCCCAGCCGGAAGCTTCCGGCCGTGGCCGACGTGGACAGCTTCCGCAGGCCGGGCAGTGTGAACTCGTCAGCAAGCGAGCCCCCTTCCAGGCCAGCCGCGTCGAACCGCAGGTCCGTGAGACCGGTCCCCTCGAGCAGCCAGGGGGAGACAAGCGTGCCCTGCCCGGTCGCAGTCGCAACCACGATGCCGAGAATGCCCGCGTCGTTGACCGCAGCGCGAAGATCCGCTGCCGAGGCATTCCAGGCGATTGCGCGGGTGGAGATCGTGCGGCCGCCGGCGTCGGCCTGGAGTACGAAGCTGCCGCCGGTCGCCGTCGTTGTGAGCAGGATCGAGCCGGCCGCCACCGCGGCCACGGTGGCGGTGCCACCGGAGAGCCCACTGCTCTCGGCTACGGGGAGCGGCGCGATCGGCAGCGACACGGCCAACAGCCGCTCGCCCATGTCGACCGCCTCGATCGCGAGCTGCGTGCCGTCGGCGGTTTCGAGCGATTGCACGCCGGCGAGGTCGAGCCAGGCGGCTGCCGTGTCAGCCGTCGCCCGCAGGCCGTAGAGGAAGGCCGGCAGGTCGGCGTCGGGCGTCGGATTCACCTGCCGGTAGGCGTAGTAGGTCGTGCCATCCACGAGCCGCCCGACTGGCTTACCGGCCGCGGCCCGGTAGGTCACGGCGGTGCCATCGGCGATTTCGGGATCGAAGGGGAAGACGATCGACGTTGAGCCATCGATGCCGAGGATCGGCACCGCGGCCGTCTCTGGCTCTCCCTCGGGCTCGGCCGGCGGCACGGTGAACTCGAGCGACGGGCTGGCCGCCTGCACCGCCGGGTCGGCCGCCCGGGCCTGGGCTTCGGTGCGGGCCAGCTGGAGCGTGCCCGGCGTGTCGGCATCGACGATCGCGTAATAGATAGTCTCGTCGGAAAGCTTCGCCACCGAGGCGGCGAAGCCCTCGACATAGGTCAGTGCCGCGCCGTTGGCGATGGCTGCTGCGGCTGTCGGGTCGGCCAGCGTGATCGTCGCGAGGTCGGCATCGAAGGCTGCCACTTCCAGCCAAGTGCCGGCGGCCGTCGTGAGAAAGGGGGATGTCGTCAGCCGGAGTGGCTGATCAGCCCCATCGAGCAGCTGTAGGCGGGTAGTCCGCGTGCCGCCCTCCGTCGGCAGGAGCTTGATCCGGTAGCTGCCATCGGCGAGGCGGCCGACCAGCTGGCCGCCGCTGTCCTTGACGCCCACGAAGCGGCCGAGCACCCCGGCAAAGCTCACCTGCTCGCCATCGACAAACGCCGCCTCGTCGGGCCAGGTGGTCGCATCGAGCTCGAGCACACTCAGCACGTCGTCGGTGTCGCTCGTACTCGCGATCGCGATGATCGGAAGCGTGCCCTTCGTCCCGGCGGAGAGCGTGGGAAAGCCCGGGCCGAAGGAGATCTCCCGGCCGTTGGCGGCGTCGGTCGAAGAGAGGGCGAGCCGCAGGCTATGGGCGTCGGCAGTGTCGACGATCGCGTAGTAGGTTTCGCCGTCGTCGAGGCCGGGGATGGCCGCCCCGCCGCCGGCCGAATAGACGACCGGCTCGCCGGTGACGAGCTGCGTGGCCGTCGCCAGTCGGATCGTGCTGGTGGCGAAATGGACCGTGGTCGCCGGGTCAAACACAAGCGGCGCCGGTGGCGCGGTCTGCCCCGCCTCGATGGTGCCCCCGGCGAAGACCTCGATGATCGAGCTTCCCACCGCCACGGCGGCGGTCCCGCCGACCAGGCCATCTTTGAACGACGCTGTTTTGGCCCGGGTCAGGTTGATGTCGGTGCCGGTGGCTCGCACCTCCACCGTCGTCGCCGCCTTGACGAGCGTTGCGGCTGCAAGATCCACCGTCGCCTTCGACTTCTGAATCGTGACCGCGGCCGCAAAGGAAACGTTACTGGCATCGACCGGCTTGAGACCGGTGTTGAGGTGCGCCCGAGCCTTGATCGTGGTCGAGTTGTCGACCCGCGAGGTCAGGCTCACGCTTTCGCCGGTCGATTCGACGCGGGCGTTCTCGGCGACGCTCAGCGACGAAACGGCGTCGCTGTAGGCGAAGCCGGCGGCGAAGCTGACCTTCTTCGTATACTTCAGGAGATTCAAGTAGTCGGCGGCGACCGACCACATCGCCACGCCATCGGCCCGGGCCACCGCCTCGCTGGCAAGCGTCACGCTGCCGGAGCCTGTGATCGAGACATCTTCGGCGACCGTCAGCTTCGACTCGGGCTGCTTGATCACGACCGTGATCGGCAAGGCCACGATCGCATCGAGCGCCTTCTGGGCCTGCTTCAAGACCTCGCCGCCAAAGGGGATTTTCGTCAGGTCTTTCCACCACTGGGGGTCGACGTCGCCCGCGGCCACGTCGAACTTCACGGTGCCGCCGTCGATTCTTACGTCACGGCCGACGTCGATGGTCGCCGTCTGCCCTTTTGAGAGCCCAACGAGCTCGCCGGCCAGCTCAGTCCAGTTGATGAGCTGATTGAGTAGGGCCGAGGGCAGAGGGCTCGCCGTCTGGCTCTTTGCCGTGAGCGTGATCGCCCCGTCGGCCGCGCCGCCCGCACCCTTGGAGCGGAGCGTCGCCCCCTCACCAAGCGAGATCACGGGCGCCGTGAGCGAGATCTTGCCGCCGGCGGCGTCGATCAGCAGATTCGGGGCGACCGTGATGCTCGTCGGGTCGTTGAAGACGTAGTCGGCCCCGACCTTGTAGCGTGCGAGGTTCTCCGCGGTCACCGTGATCGCAAGCATCTGCCGCGGCTCGAGCCGCTCGAGAGAGAAGCCCGCGTCACTCGCGGCACCGCGACGGGCGCGACGGGCCACCGCCTGCCGCACGAGCTTCCGGTTCTCCTCGGCACGACGATGACGATGCTTGGCCACGGACGGAATCCTTTCCGGTCAGGCCTTGGTCGAGCGATGCCAGCCCGCAATCGCGACGAGGGCGATACCCAGCACCGCCGCACTCGACGGCTCGGGCACGATCGCAAACGTACCCGCCGCATCGGTGGAACCGGTGATCTCGAGCACACCCAGGCTCGTCTGCCAGGTGGCGGGATCGTTGGCATCGCTATCGCCGCCGTAAGCCAGCTCCGCAAGCAGCGTGCTCTGCGGCTGGGCGGCATCGATGTCGAAGGCGTTGGTGACGTTCAGGTTTGCATCGATCGGTGCAAAGCCCGACCGCGAATTGTTTGCGGTGACCGCGAGCGAGAACACATGCCAGGTAAACCCAGCGAACGGCAGGAGTGTGCCGGAGAGCGGCCCGGAGCCGGTCTCGATCGTGATCGTGGGGGTCACACTCACAAAGGTCGCAGGAAATCCCGCGAGCGAGCCCGACTGAATGAGCGACGGGTCGTAGCCCGCCGTCAACGTGTAGGGTGCGTCTGAGAAGGGCGTGCCCCCCAAATCACCCGAAATGCGGCCGCCGGAAACCACCGCCTGGAGCGGGGCGGCCTGGAGCGATGCCCCGCCCAGCACCATGAACGCCAGGAGGAAGTGGGTCCGGGTAGGGAATGGGCCTGGGATGGGGGCGTGTGGCATGGTCACGTTGAGACAGACCGAGAGAGGATTGACGCGTCAACAGTCGGAAACAAGGGCCACACGAGATCTCAACCGGTTCGAACTGAATCGGCTATCCGAAAACCCCATAAGAGTACGCTAGGTCACGAAACCAGGCCAGATTTCGGTTGCCCCGAACAGCAGGGTTGGGCCGCCCCGGCCGACAGACCTTGCCCGGAAGCTGCAGTTTCACCATGTTTCGACTCGAACCCTTGATCGAAAATTTGCGCAGCTGGTGTTACGACCGCAGCGGCCTCCTGCCCTCGCCCTTTTTGAACCACCCCAATTGGAACCATTTCAGGAGATCCTGCCATGTCTGCTTCCACCGCCGCCCTGTCTCGCGTCGGCCAGAGCCTGTGGCTCGATCAGATCACCCGTGGCCTGCTCGACGACGGCACGCTGGCCCGCTTCATCCGCGAGTTGCACGTGACGGGGCTGACGAGCAACCCCTCCATCTATAACCTCGCCGTCAAAGACACGAGCTTCTACGACGCGGCGCTCGCCGCCCTCGGCGCCCGGAAACTCGCGGCCGAGGAGGCCTTCTTCGAGATCGCGATCGAGGACCTGACGCGGGCGGCAGATCTCTTCCGGCCGGTATTTGACCGGACCGGTGGCATCGACGGCTGGGTGTCGCTCGAGGTCTCGCCCCGGCTCGCTTACGACACCGCCGCCACCCTCGCCCAGGCCAAGTCGCTCCACGCCCGCGCGGCCCGGCCGAACCTGTTCATCAAGATTCCTGGCACGCCCGAGGGCCTGCCGGCGATTCAGGAGGCGATCTTCGCCGGCGTGCCGGTCAACGTCACGCTGCTCTTTTCGCGGGAGCAGTATCTGGCCGCCGCCGAGGCCTATCTGCGAGGCATCGAGCGGCGGATCGAGGCCGGGCTCCCGCCCCGCGTGTGCTCGGTGGCGTCGCTGTTCATCAGCCGCTGGGACGGGGCGACGGCGAAGACGCTGCCGCCGGAGCTGGTCAACCGGCTGGGAATCGCCGTCGGGGAGCACTCCTACCAGGCCTACCGCGACCTGCTGGCCTCGGACCGCTTCGAACGGCTCTGCAACTCGGGCGCGGTGCCCCAGCGGCTGCTCTTCGCCAGCACGGGCACCAAAGACCCAAAGCTGTCGGAGAGCCTCTACATCGAAGCCCTGGCCGCCCCCAACACAATCAACACGATGCCGGAGAAGACGCTTCACGCCTTCGCCGAACGAGGCCGTGTGACAGCCACACTCTCGGCAGGGGGTGGCCTTGCCGACTCGACAATCTTCGCGATCGAGCGGGCCGGGGTGGACGTCGCGGCCCTCGGCGCGAAACTCCAGAAGGATGGTGCCGAGTCGTTCGTCAAGAGTTGGGACGAACTCCTCAGCGTGATCGAGACCAAGTCGCGGGCTGTGGCGGGTGGCTGAAGCCCTGCCGCTCGGGCCCGCCGCCAGCGTCCCCGAAGGCCGCCCGCGTCTCAGGAGGCCGCCCGCGTCTCAGGAGGCCGCCCGCGTCTCA
>ERZ889217.845-NODE-845-length-17259-cov-14.541560_pt1 | contig 17259 bp, 19 predicted proteins | sample MGYA00521098_ERZ889217 | MGnify/ENA primary metagenome ERZ889217 (study PRJEB32303, sample SAMEA104408613) | aquatic metagenome | biome: Brackish water; feature: Pelagic; material: water | place: Baltic Sea | collected 2014-06-10T22:04:00 | depth 2,362 m ...
GTGTAGCGAGCCACATTGCCGACGAGCGGGGTGGAGTTCTGAAGTCCCAACAAGAAAGGGAGTCCACCAATTTCTTCAAGTAGTCCAGCGCGGCGCAGTTCATCAGACACCGTGATGACATCGACACCATTGCCAGTCGCCATCAGTCCGCGAATCGCATCAAAAATATGTTGATGTGCGGGTTTGTAAAAGTGCTCAACGTGCAGACCCAATTCTGCAATGAGGTCAAGGGCCTCTCTTGACAAAAGTATTGAACCTAAGACAGATTCTTCAGCACTCAAGTTATGTGGAGGCACGCGATTGATCATTGGACGTGGTGCCCTATCACGGTCGTCTCTGCCGCTACGGGTTGAACTTCCTGAAAATCCGTCTGATGATCCGTTTGCCATTGCCTCTACTTTGACCTATCTGCCCTGTTGATCGCTAGGGGTAAAACACTGTGAATTACTTGTGGACAACTTTACCAAACTGGGGATAACTCATTCATTTGGATAACAAAAGGGCCCAGACCAGATGGTCCAGACCCTCATGAACACTTAGTGCGGACCAGGTCCGCGCTGATCACTTAGCGACGACGTTGATGTTGATCGCGAACTGCACATCATTGTGCAATTTGGCAACCACGCTGTATTCGCCAACCGTCTTGAGGTGCTCAGGCAAGGTCAACTTCTTGCGATCGAGTTCAATGCCCGTCTGAGCCAAAACAGCAGTCACAACATCGGCGGCAGTTACCGAGCCGAATAAACGACCTTCGGCTCCGGCGGCCTTGGCCTTGACTTCAATGACCTTGGCAACCAAAGTTGAGGCAACGGTTTGTGCCGAATCGCGGTCCGCAGCGTCGCGCAGGTCGCGACGACGGCGCATTGATGCCGCTTGCGAGACTGCACCTTCAGATGCATTGAGACCTAAGCCACGAGGCAAAAGGTAGTTGCGGCCATGACCCTTGGCGACTTCAACAATGTCGCCGCGCTTGCCAAGACCACGAATATCAGAACGCAGAATGATCTTCATGATCAGCCCTCCTCGGTGGTTGCTGTGTCTTCGATGGTCTCAACTTCAATACCGGTGTCGACAGCATCGACCACGGCATCAACATTCTTCACTTCATCCCGGTTACCGGTTTCGGAGTTGCGAGGTCCACGAGGACCACGAGGACCACCACGACCGACTGAAGCAACCCGCTTGGTGTACGGCAATAAGGCCATTTCACGAGCGTTCTTGATGGCAGTTGCCAAGTCACGCTGCTGTTGAACGGTGTTGCCGTTCAAAGTCTTGGCCTTGATCTTTGACCGATCAGACATAAAACGCTGCAGGAGATTGATGTCCTTGTAATCGATGTACTCGATCTTTTCAGCGGCAAGAAGGTTGCCCTTCTTCTTGATCTTGCGACCATTGTCTTTCGGAGCACGGCCCCGAACTGGCTTCTTTGAAGTGCTATTTCCCATGATTGCTTCCTTGTGTCGATATGTGAGTTGCGAATGAAATGTTTATAAAAGCGGAAAACCGCAGGTCAGAATGGCTCTTCGTCGCCGTATTGCGAATCGTTGCCAGCATTTGCTGCAGGCGCCGCGCTTGCTCCACGAGCCGCTTGACGAGGTGCTGAACCGCCTTCACCGCCGCCTTTTGGTGGTGTGCGCTCAACGCTGACGGTGGCCCAACGCAAGGTCGGCCCAACTTCATCAGCAACGATGTCAACCGAGGTCCGCTTGCCGCCCTCTTTGGCTTCATATTCGCGAACATCGAGGCGACCCGATACCAAAACTCTGGTCCCTTTGGAGAGCGACGCAGCAATATTTTCGGCCAATTGATCCCATGCCACAACATTCATAAAAGTGGTGGCTTCTTGCCATTCACCATTGAGTTGATAGCGACGGTTGATGGCGATACCCACTGTGCACGTGGCCTTGCCCGATTGGGTGTAACGAAGTTCGGGATCGCGGGTCAGGTTTCCGACGACTGTGATGTTATTAGATGTCATGTTTTCCTCCTAGGAGTTTTGAAAGAACAGGTCCAAAGACAAGGCTCAAGCTGCGATGAGGCCGCGGCGGGCCGCTTCATCGTCGGGAAGACGCATCAACTTGTGCCGAAGGACGTCATCGGCGATACGCATTGCTCGCTCAAGTTCGTCAAGAGCTCCACCTGGAGCAAGAACGTTAAGAATGGCGTAGTAGCCATCTTCTTTTTTGTTGATTGGGTACGCCAAACGACGCTTACCCCAGAAATCAACCTTGCCGTGGACGGATCCACCAGCGGCCACGACATCTTTAGAGATGTTGGCAATCCACTGTTGGGCGACGACATCATCTACTGATCCGTCGATAATGACCATTAACTCGTATGCACGCATCATAAGCGTGTGACTCCCTTCGGACACGATGACGGCGTTTCCGGCATCGGGGCCCCTGCTTGGGGCAGGGTATTTACTGACATCGGGAGTGTATCGGGAGAAACAAGGAACCTCACACGGACAACTATCCCAGAAGGGTGTGACGCAGATGATCTAGTTCGACGATGATCCCTAGCGGCGGGTCAGACGCACCAATGAGGCCGCCGATAAGGACAGCCCAAAAGAGACCGCCCCCTCACGCGTTGTGATGGCGCCTCCTGGACGTAGATAGCCCGCAATCGATCCTGGACGAAAACCCTGAAAAACCAAGGCTGGGGAATCCCCTGCAAAACCCCAGTGGGCGGCGAGTAAACCCAAGATGATGGCCACGATCGAGACGGGCACAGCCAAAGTTTCAGGTGGCATACGAGATGCCAGGAGCAAGGTAAAAACCGCGCTCATCAATAACAAAACCCCGACTGCGAGGAATGCGAGGAATAAATACTGCACGACTCCGACGAGTCCATCACCACTTTGATCGCCACAGTCAACCATGGCTCGCGTTGGTGCGGTGGGGTTGTCATACGGAAACACCTGCAATAACTGACACGACGTGCCGTCGCTCATCTGCGGTAATCCATCCACAAATTTCACGCTAAATTCGTCGTTCGCCGCCCCCGAGGCCAAAAGCCCGAGCGCACTCACAAGAACCATCCCTAGACCTACAACAGCATCGCGTTGCAAGCGGCGACTGACTTCATAAGGCAACCAACTATTCCGCTTATGCCCACGACGATGCCCACCATTCTTCAACATCGTCTAACCCACTTTGCGATCAGGTCGTTGTCCACCAATGGGAAGTACGCGAACGAGATGATGCCACTTACAAGCACAGCAGGCTTCAACAACATAAGCCGTGTACTCCTCGGGACGACGATGAAACTCGGCAAGTTCCTTATTATCAACGACAACTTTGCCATGGGACTGTAAACGCGGTCCAAAAACATACGTCACCAAACTCAATTCACTGACATCACAAATAGGACACTTCGTCTGAATCCGTTTGCCAATGCCGCGCGCTGCGCGCATCAATTCAGGATGAGCATCACATACCTCTTCACGACCTAAACGGCCACGATGGTATTCGTTGATGAGATGGCGACGCTCGAGACGATGGTCAACTAATCCAGCACGAAACGATGCCACGCCGCGTAACGATCCAGATCCAAAGGTCTCCTTGTTTGCACTCATCGGATGTAGATTAGCCCGCGATTGACCCAGCGTGTCTTAACCAACAGCAGATTGCTCGGTCCACCATGCGTCCAGTCGCCGCCCAATTTCCTCATCACCAATCAGGCCCTCTTCAAGACGAATCTCCAACAAAAACGACAAAGCCTGACCCACTATGGGGCCAGCAGGTAGCCCGAGGCGCTCCATGACTGCCAGACCATCTAGTTCAGGTCGCATGGACTTGAGTTCTTCCTTGGCAGCAAGTTCAATAATGCGTTCTTCAAGTTCGTCCATACGTTGCGATAGACGAGCTGCCTTGCGCTCATTGCGCGTCGTGCAGTCACAGCGAGTGAGCACATTTAGTTCGTTTAATAACACGCCGGCGTCATTGACATAGCGCCGTACCGCCGAATCACTCCAGCCCATTTCATATGTGTGAAAGCGCAAATGGAGGCGCACCAGTTCGGTGATCGCCACAACATCCTCATTGGGGTATCGCAGAGCCACGAGGCGCTTGCGGGTCATCTTCGCGCCTTTGACATCATGCATGTGAAAAGTGGTGCCCTTGCCTTCAATAAATCCACGGGTCGCAGGCTTACCAACGTCATGAAACAAAGCCGCTAATCGGGTGATACGGAAATCAAAGGATTCATTGGCGTCGGCGTGCACATTCTCGATCACTGCGAGAGTGTGAGTCAGTACATCTTTATGGCGATGAATGGGATCATGCTCAAGACGCATCGCGGGAAGTTCGGGGAGAAACTTGTCTGCCAAACCAGTTTCCACTAAAAACCATAAGCCAGCACTTGGCGACTCAACGGTGATGAGTTTATTTATCTCGTCACGAATCCGTTCTGCTGAAACAATCTCCAAACGGTCTTTGTACTGCTTGACCGCTTCAACTAATTCGGGAACGGGATTCATGTTGAAACGAGCAATAAATCGGGCGGCGCGAATCATCCGCAATGGGTCATCGCTAAAACTGATGTCTGGATCGATGGGCGTACGTAAAGTGCGTGTCATCAGGTCACTCGCGCCGTTAAATGGATCAACCAGTGTTGGCGAATCACTCGTCAGTTCGAGGGCCATAGCGTTGATCGTGAAATCGCGACGCGATAAATCAATCTCTATGGCATCAGAAAACTCAACATCTGGTTTGCGTGTATCGGCGTGATATGCCTCAGCACGATGAGTAGTGATTTCGTAGACCCGATCACCTTTACGTGCTCCGATCGTTCCGAACTTTTCTCCTTGAGTCCACATTGCGTCGGCCCAGCCACTTAGCAGACGCTTGATCTCGTCTGGTCGGGCGTTTGTCGTGGCATCAAAATCAATCGCCGTGCTGGCGTGGCCCCCAAGCAGGTCACGAACAGTGCCACCTACCAAGTACAGACGCTTATCAGCCGCACGAAATAACTCACTGACCTCGGCTAATTCTGCGAGTACTGGGGCAAAGCGATCGGGAACCACGGGTGTCAGGCTATGAGGTCGGCTGGATAGTTGGGGGGTTCTTTTCGTCGACATTTGGTGGACGCGACGAGTTAAAGCGTTTAGTCCGAATATACAGAGGCGTTAGGGTGACCCGATGCCTGAAATAGATCGCGAAGCTCTGTTGGCAACCCAACCTCTCATTGACGAAATCGCCCTGCAATGCGCCAGCGAGATGCACCTGCCAGGTATGCAATGGGGAATCGTCCTAAACAGCGAACTTGTTCTAGTTGGGTCGGTTGGTGCGATCACCGATCAGTCCACTCGCTATCGCATTGCCTCAATGACCAAGAGTTTTACTGCGGCGGCCGTTCTCAGTTTGCGTGATGAGGGTGTTCTCGCCCTGGATGTTCCTGTGGGTCTATACGCACCCGAATTGGCAGATGTTGTCGGTCCAGATTCTTCGCCACCAATCACACTCCGCCACCTGTTGTCGATGGCATCAGGGTTAGCCACTGACGATGCTTGGGCCGACCGTCACCTTGACGCCACGACTGACGAGATGGATCGGATCTACGCCGATGGCCCCGAGTTTGCTTTCGCTACTGGCACGAACTTCGAATATTCAAACCTTGGATTTGCCCTCATTGGTCGGGTAGTGGAACGCCTCACAGGCCGGAAAGTTCGCGATCATATTGATGAGCGATTTCTCCACCCTCTCTCAATGTCGTCCACAACTTGGGATCAACCACATCACGCTCCGTGGGCAGAACCCTTGCGCTTCGCCGATAACACACACATTGCTGATGGCGCACCACTCTTAGGCGACGGTGAGATTTCTCCGATGGGGGGATTATGGAGCACTGTCGCTGATATCGCACGTTGGATGTGTTGGCTTGATGAAGCAAACGCCGGGCGAGATTCACTGACTGGACAACTCGGTGTTGCTTCACGGAGAGACATGCAATCCGTACATACATTTATTGGTGACGGTGAACTTGATGGCCAGAGTGCCCCAGGAGGATATGGCTTTGGACTTCTCTTGCGAGATGATCCACTTTTAGGAATGACCGTTTCTCATTCGGGTGGGTTGCCTGGGTATGGCAGCAATATGCGTTGGCTGTCTGGACGCGGTCTCGGTGTTGTCGGCTTATCAAATGTGACCTATGCACCCATGGGAGTGTTTACTCAACGAGTATTGAAGTTGTTTCATTCGGCTGATCTGATTCATCAACCCATGACACCGCTCACACCACTACTGCAACAGCGCATCACACAACTGATTGAACTACTCAATGACTGGAACGATGAGCAAGCACGAGCGTTATTTGCTGACAATGTAGAACTCGATGCCTCATTTCTGATTCGACAGTCCGCCGCTGAGCGAATTGTCGCCGAGTGTGGTCGCCTACAAGTGGAGGAGATTCAAGCACAAAGTCGAACCTCGGCAATTGTTATCTTGCGTGGCGCAACGGGTCAGCAAAAAATAAAAATTGAACTCTCCCCCAAACATGGTGGTCTCGTGCAGTGGTACGGGACAAGTGCCTAGAATTCGGCGCTTGTAAAAGTCACCAAAGTTCGTTGGATGTCCAATGAGATTCAATCCTGGCAATCATCTCTCGGGCTTCATCGTTGCTGCCACTACTCGGTTTCTCATCGGTGTGTGACTCCCCCGCCATTGCCGACAAAGTGCTCGCCGATGACATCCGCAGTGCATCCAAGTCGTAGCCGCCTTCAAGCATCACTAAACGCCGGCCCGCGGGAACCAATTGCAAAATACGCTGCATCATCAGTGGGTAATCGCCGGCCGTCAATCCCATCTCGGTGATCGGATCACTGCGATGGGCATCAAAACCAGCCGAGACAATCAACCAGGTCGGTGCAAACTTTTCACTGATCGGAAGAAGCAAACGATCAAACGCAGCAAGGTACACATCGCCCCTTGAATCGGGTGGCAATGGAATGTTCATTGTGTATCCCACGCCCGCACCAACACCAGTTTCGTCGTACCAACCAGTACCTGGGTATAAAGGCCACTGATGCAAAGAAACAAACATCACTCGCTGGTCATCATAAAAAATATCTTGCGTTCCATTTCCGTGATGGGCATCAAAATCCACGATGAGAACCCGTTCACCCGCGTCGGCAAGAGCCGCAGCAGCCACGGCCACATTAGAAAACAAACAGAACCCCATCGTCTCGGTACGTGTGGCGTGATGGCCCGGTGGACGGACGGCGCAAAAAGCAGAATCTGCTTGTCCGGTTTGCAGAGCGCGAATCGCCGTCAAACCCGCGCCAGCAGCCAGAGTCGCAGCAGTCCACGAACCACTTGAGGCACGAGTATCGGGATCTAAGCGACCTCCACCTTGTTGGACGACTTGCTCAATGCGATTCACGTGCTCTTGTGTATGAACCCTCAGTAACTGCTCTCGCGTCGCTGCCTGTGGAACAAGTGGAACCAAAACTTCACCGAGACCAGCCTCACGGGCTCCATCAATGACCGCACCCAAACGCTCGGGACGTTCTTGATGGCGCGGGCCATTGAGGTGATCGAGATAGGCCTCGTGTGTAGCGAAGAGAATTGCCATTGCTGAGGACGCTAACAAAAACGACTTCGGGCGACTACCGTCAACAGGGTGATAGGCGGCTTTCGACGATCAAAGAGCACCGCTCAACCGCGTTTGCTGGATGATGGACATATCTCGGCGCGCGTCCGACATTGGCCAGGACGACCAGATATCGCCCACTTGGTCCTCGTTGATCACACCATTGCCCCATCAACTTCATCGCTCCATGAGTGGATGAATACTTTGCGGGCCGAGGGATACACGTCTATCCGCACAGGGGCCGTGTCGGGCGAAGCCGCCGAGCAATTTGAAACGATGGATTTTTACGAAATTCAGCAATTAGCCCTATTACGTTTGGGCACTTCAACCCCCAGCAAGGTTGATAGTCCTGCGCCACATCATGAAATGCGCGCCTTGCGCTCAGTTCGTTCGATGGACATAGCGGCACGCATTGACCAAGAGGCATTTGACTTTGGCTGGCAACTTGATGCACTGGGCATTCGCGAAGCTTGCCGGGCGACACCGGCCCACCGCATCCGTCTCGCACTCACCTCAACCGATGAACCCGTTGGCTACATGATCACAGGGCGCAATGGTTCTGCTGGTTTTATTCAGAGGTTGGCAGTCGCACCAACACACGCTGGTCAAGGTGTAGCCACCTCGTTATTACAGGACGGTTTGCAGTGGTTGGGCAAAGCTGGGGTCAGCGATATTTTGGTAAACACCCATCTTGACAACCAACGGGCTTTAGATTTATACCATCGGTTGGGATTCGCAACACTTCCTGAAACTCTGCGAGTTATGCAGTGGGACGCTCCGGTTGAGCCATGAATAGTCGCCTGCTCCTCGCTTGTGGCATCTTCGGGTTGAGTTTGACGGGGATCCAAAACCCAGTGCTGGCATCTGCCGCCAATAATCGATCGATTAACAGCGTGATTAGCCAGGACCAATTTGTGCCTGGCTTTGAAGGAAGTATTTTTAATGTCTCCCTCTCTCTCAGCGGTAGTGACGCGGAGAGCGGTGAACCCACAGAGATAGTGGTCACCTCTTATCAGCCAGTCAAAACTCGCCAAGATGTTCAGGATGCCGTTAACGACTTGCTTCCTCAAACTATTGACACCGTTGTCGTCGACATCTCGTCTCTGTGGGACCCGATCACTGGACGCGTCAATCTTGCTATTCCTATTGAGATCAACACCCGAACCACGAATGCTCTGCAAATGTCAGCGACAGGTCTGTACCCAATCACTATTGGATTACAACAAGGCAAAACTGTTGTTAGCCAAATGGTGACTTTTGTTGAGCGTCTTGGAGCGAAAATTTCTACCCCTTCCACTCAAGAGGATCTGCGGGTGGCATTGATTGGCTCGCTGGACGGAGATGTCACTCGGCAAAATGACTCATCAACACTGATCAGCAATAACGATCGCGCATCAATTGCACGAACTATTGCATCGCTAGAAAATTTGCCGACTATTCCGATCACCCTGGCCATACGCCCAGAGTTGATTGAAGGACTTGATCGTTCAACTCTTGAGGATGGTGATCTTTTGGTTCGCCTGCAGTCGACACAGTCCCTCAATATTCTGAGCAATACATATGTCGATGTCAATCAAGCACTCACAGATCAATCTGAGTCAATCTTTACTGACCAATTGCGTCTGGGTGAAGATACTCTGCAACGGCTTTTGCCAACCTATAAAGCAACCCGAGACATCTGGTTCCAACAAACACCATTGTTTGGAGGTGGAGCGCAGATACTACGTAACCTAGGGATTCGCAATATCGTCATGCTGAGAGAAGCCTCACAAGAAACCCAAGATGCAGATGCTGATCATCCTCCCACTGGCCTTATTGAATTGCAGTTGCCCGATGGTGGAGTCATTGATGCCGCCTTTGTTGACATAAAACTGAGTGCAGCACTCACTCGTGGTTCGCAAAATCCACGCGGTGGCGCATACCTCGTTGCTCAGCAGATATTGGCCGAACTCAAGATGCTGCGTTCTGAGTTAAACACTGAAAATTTCTCCACTTCCGATCACGGTGTCATTCTCGGTACAGACTTTGGAATGTTGCCATCAACAGCCATGCTGACTGCGTTGAGAGCAACTATTAACGCAAACTCGGCCATCACCTTTGTTTCCCTCAGCGATCTCTTGAGCACAATGACCCATGAAGTAAAAGATGGCTCGCGCCTCACCCTAGACCTTGCACAAGAGCCAGACATTCCATCAATAAGTCATCAACTTTTTACACAAACTCAGGAACGAGTTGACGCCTACACCTCGATGCTGGCACCTGGCAATGCGCAGGCAACACAATGGAAAGACTTGTTGAGTGTTATGCCGGCGCGCACTCTCAGTAGCACACAGCGACAGTCCTATGTAGATGCTATTTGGTTGCAGACTTTTCTCTTAAGAGAAGCCATCTCCACCCCAACCTCAACCACCTTCACCCTTGGTGGCCGAGAAAGTTCGCTACGGATCTCACTGCGCAATGACAATGACTATGACGTGCGGGTAAGAGTACGACTCACGAGTTCAAAACTCGCCTTCGCCGCTGCGGAACAAGTTGTGCTTCTGCCCTCTGGGATGACGACATCAATTGAGGTTCCAGTCGTGGCAAAGAGCAACGGTAGTTTTCCTGTTGGTCTACAATTATTCAGCCCTAGCGGGAATGTGGCGGTTGGTCGCTCCATCACCTTGACGGCGCGAGTCAATGCGCTGGCAGGATTAGGTCAGTTAGTGACAGGTCTCGCGCTCCTACTTTTGATCATTTGGTGGATATATCACCTGCGTAGAGCCTCGCGGCGAAAGCTAAATCTCATGAGCCGGGCGTAGCACTGCGACTCATACTCATACTGCCTCAGCGGAGTAATCTCTCCATGTGACCTCCTGCGTACGAATTATTACCGACAGTGCCTGCGACTTACCCGACGCTCTCGTGCAACAACTTGGTATCGAAGTCGTTCCACTCTTCATCCGCTTCGGTGACGATGAACTGATTGATCGTGAGCAACTCACAACGAGCCAGTTCTGGGAGCGTTGCGCTACCGAATCTGACCTACCAACAACTGCTGCCCCTTCACCTGGACGCTTCAAGGAATCAATTGAACGACTGAGAGGCGAGGGAGCTACTGGCGTTGTCATCATCAACTTGTCATCGGCAATGTCTGGGACGATGCAAAGCGCTGAGGTTGCCGCTGCAGAATTGAAAGAATCTATTGACATCCGTGTCGTTGATAGTCGGACGGTCACGATGGGACTCGGATCAATCGTGATCGCCTGTGCCCGTGCGGCTCAAGGTGGCGCCTTGATCGGCGAAGTTGAGGCCATGGCTCACGATCTTGCTAGCCGTAGCAAGGTGTGGGGGGCACTGGACACCCTCGAAAATCTCCGCAAAGGCGGTCGCATCGGCGGTGCCAAGGCAATGCTGGGGTCCGTTCTTTCAGTGAAACCCATCATTGAGGTGCGCGACGGCAGTGTCCAAGAAGGTGGCAAAGTCCGCACTCGCTCAAAGGCTCTGACTTTTCTTGTTGACAAAGTTCGTGAAGCAATGATCCACCCTGGCATCAGTCAGTTGTCGGTTCTCACTGCCGCAAGTTCAGATGTTGATGCGTTCATGGCTCAACTGAAGACCGTCTACGAAGGTGAAATCATTGTCGGTGAAATTGGAGCAGTTGTTGGTTCCCATGCCGGACGCGGAACTATCGGCGTTGCCTACTTCGAAAACCCATAGCAACGCTGTCACCATGCTGAGGTCTTACTCGATCTTGGTATTACCTTGAGGGACTAGTCGTGAGAACTATCGTTACCTGTCAAGTATGTCTTCGTCTTCTCACCCCTCAAGCCCGCAACCTGGAACTGTTCTTATAGGTCGCTATCGCCTTGAGGAAATTCGTGCTCATGGGGGCATGGCTGATGTGTGGCGAGCCACTGATTTGCAACTTGGTCGTATCGTTGCCGTCAAGCTTCTGAAGCCTCATTTAGCCAATGAATCAACGCTTTCTCAGCGTTTTCGTCGAGAAGCAATTGTTGCTGCGAAACTAGATCACGGCAGCATCGTGACCGTTCATGATGCGATCGAAGATGACGGTCGCCTAGCAGTCATCATGGCCTTCATCGATGGGCGGTCCCTTCGAGAAGAACTGGATCATGATCAAATATTGAGTGTCAGTAAGGTCCTACATGTCGGACTCTATGTGCTCGCCGCCCTGAACGCTGCCCATCAGCAAGACCTCATTCACCGTGATGTCAAGCCGGGAAACATCCTCATCAGTAAACGAAATGAAGTGTTACTCACCGATTTTGGGATCGCGAAAATTTTGGACGGTGATGAAGATCTGACGAGTGAAAACATCATGATGGGCACGGCGAAGTACCTCTCACCCGAACAAGTCCGCGGCGATCAATTGGATGGTCGCGCTGATCTGTACTCACTGGGGTTAGTGCTCTATGAATGCCTTGCTGGCAAGGTGCCCTTTGTCGGCAAAAACGATACGGATACCGCTCTCGCCCGCTTGCACCGCGATCCCACCAACTTGTCCACCTTGCGACCAGATATTGACCCGATAGTGACCACAATTATTCACAAACTGTTGGCCCGTGAACCCGAAGATCGCTACGCCAGCGCCCGAGAAGCTGGCGAGGCGATACAAAAAGTCATCAATGCCCGCAAATCCCAACCTGCAACGGGTACACCTCGGACCGAACGCGACCGCACTCCAACACCGGGCAAAGTGATTCGCCCGAAAAACCATACGCCGACGGGCACAATCCGCACGCCGACCCCCAGTAACCCATCCCAGTTGCCAAAAAATGAAAGACTGACGCCTCCACCAGGCCAGCAGAAGAAGTGGAGGCCATCGCCATTGTTGATCGGCAGTGTCGTCGTCTCCTTGCTTCTTGCGTTGCTGATCATTCCTCGGATCCTCGATAGCGGCAACCCAAAGATCCTTGCCCCTGTCACCACATTGGGCGATGTGACGACAAACAACGATCCAATTAAGATCACTGGAGTTCAGTCGTTTGACCCCCAAGGTGATGACGGTGAAGAGAACTCAGATCTTCTCGCAAACATCACCGATGGCGACTTGAGCACTGCATGGTCCACTGATTGCTACCAATCTTCAACTTTTGGCAGTAAAAGTGGTGTTGGAGTAGTTGTGCAAATCAGCGCTTCAGCAATGGCCCAACTACAGATTGGGGTTCTTGGCAGAGATTGGAAGGCTGAGGTCTACGCCGCAAACACGAACAGTGATGATTTAGCACTGTGGGGTTCGCCAATCTGGGAAGGGACTGACGAAAGTGGTTCCACGATCTCGGCTACATTCGGCTCACCAAGCCAATATGTTTTGGTTTATCTCAGAAAAGTTGGCGCCAGTGGCTTTTGTAGCGACAAAAATCCTTACCGAGGCGACATCAGTGAAATCAGCATCGTCGACGTACCCTGAAAAAGAGGGCCATGGCACCCCTTGAACAGTTGTTGCGAGATAACTACTCGATGATGCGTGCCGTCTGTTGGCGGATTTTGAGCAACGAATCTGACGCAGATGATGCAACCCAAAACGCGATGATGGCGATAGTCAAAAACTTTTCTTCATTTGATGAGCGTTCGGCGTTTTCAACTTGGGCTTATCGCATCGCCACCAATGCCGCCCTTGACGAATTGCGACGACGACGACGACGCCCACTCACCCTGCTCAGGCAAGACAACGGGGAAACCCCCGATATTGCTGATCAGCGGTCTGAAGATCAATTTTCAGACATTGATGCCCACGATGAACTCTCCTCTGCTTTGGCTCTCATCCCCGAGGAATACCGTGTTGCGCTGGTACTTCGCGATGTGGCCGATTTGGATTACGAAGAAATTAGCCACATCCTTGATGTTCCCATTGGCACGGTACGTTCGCGTATCTCCCGCGGCCGAGGACGGCTAGCGGAGATTCTTGGGAACCAAAACACCAGTGGCGAACGTCAAATACCCGACAGCGAAAGCCCTTCATGAACGACGACCTCAACACCATTAACCCCAACAGTCCGGAATATATCGACGACCTGGCGAGTCTGTGTCTTGACGCAGAAATGACCCTTGACCAAGTTCCGCAAGAGTTTCGTTCGGCGGTGCAAAAACGAATGTCACAATTCGCCGAGCAACGCCGACGCTTACAGTCATCGGTTGTGGTTGTCGATCAGGCAACAATCAAGGCATCCGTGGAGGCAGTTTTCTCAAAACCGAACGGACAGGTTGTTGCCTTGCGTCGGCGGCGTTTTGTTGTCTACATCGGGTCACTGGCCGCGGCAGCAGCCTGTGTGGCCATTGTCGGCGTAGCGATCAATCAAAATTCGCCCTCTGAACAGGCTGACCAGTCTCTGTCAAGCGTCAGTCCTGTCAGCGACAATCTTGCAAGTGACAATCTTGCAACAGACAACGCTGCACCCGAGAGCGCTGCGCCGATGGCCGATGCGACGGCTCCAGAGGCCGCAGGTGTCGACACAAAGACTGACTCCTCATCGTTTCAGGTCATCAATAATGAGAGTGAACTGCAAGCATTGCTCGACGAATGGCTTGCGCCAGGCGCACTGCCCCCAATCGTCATGGACGCCCTGTGTGTTGACGATCTACGACCGGCAGTTGCTGTCGGGTCGCCGATTTCAATATTTGCAGATCAACCGGCGGAAATTCACTTTGATGTGACCCAAGGAATTGCTATTTATCGCCTCAGTGATTGCACTCTGCTGGCGAAAATCGTGCCTTAACTCAGGTTCGTGGCTAGCCTCAATCCCATGGCTGGCAACCCACTCACCGACCCACATTGGGCTACGGAGTTCACGCAGACGATTGTCGACGGTATTGATAAGGTTCGCAACCGTACGACTAAGCCGATTGTGATGATCGCCCGCGGTTTGGTATTCGGATTATTGATTGCTTTCCTCGGAGTGATGGCCCTTGTGTTGCTTTTGGTTGGGCTTTCGCGGGGACTCATCAATCTTCTTGAGTGGCCTTTTGATCACGATTCGGCGGTATGGATTTCCCACCTGATCGTTGGTTCTTTATTAGTACTCCTCGGCGCCATCTTGATGATCAAGCGCCAACGCAAGGAAGGCGTGTAAGTGTCCACTCATCACCATCTCATCATTATTGGTTCGGGTCCCGCTGGATTGACTGCGGCCATCTATGCCGCACGCGCCAATCTTGCCCCGTTTGTTATTGAAGGTGAACCGAGTAGCACGAGTGATCAGCCTGGTGGGCAACTGATGCTGACAACAGATGTTGAAAACTTCCCTGGATTTCCCGAAGGCATTATGGGTCCCGAATTGATGATGCGCTTTAGAGATCAGGCGGCGCGCTTTGGGGCAACATTTTTATCGGGCAAGGCAACCTCGATTGAGTTCGGTGAACGCCCACTCAAAGTTCATGTTCGCGATGAAGTTTTCACAGCCGATTCAGTGATTATTTCTACTGGCGCACAAAGTTTGATGCTTGGACTAGAGGCTGAAGAACGCCTGATAGGACACGGTGTTTCAACCTGTGCAACATGTGATGGTTTCTTTTTCCGAGGTAAGGAAATCGCTGTCGTCGGTGGCGGAGATTCAGCTATTGAGGAAGCAAACTTTCTCACAAAATTCGCCTCAAAGGTGACACTCATCCACCGACGAGATTCGTTACGGGCAAGCAAAATTATGCAAGACCGAGCTTTCAATAATCCGAAGATCGAAATGTTGTGGAACACCGCCGTCACTGAAATTGTCGGTAAGGATCAACTTGAATCAATTTCATTACAGAACACTGTGACCGCAGAGCGCAGCAGTTTGGCTGTGGCTGGATTGTTTATCGCCATTGGACATCGCCCGAACACCGATGTTTTTAAAGGTGTGATTGACATGGAAGATAGTGGTTACTTGATCACCCGGCCAGACAGCACATATACCAATATTCCCGGAGTCTTTGCCTGCGGAGATGTGAAAGATCACGTCTATCGTCAAGCCGTTACTGCCGCTGGATCAGGTTGTATGGCGGCCCTTGATGCCGAACGTTGGCTTGAACAGCAGCACTGAAACAATCGCGGTAGGCTCTGTTCTCTCGCAACATCAATGAAAGGACGCGACATGGCCGACGGCATCGTGACACTCACTTCTGGAACCTTTGATGAAACAGTCAACTCATCAACAACCCCTATTGTTGTTGACTTTTGGGCTGAATGGTGCGGGCCATGCAAGATGATCGCTCCCATCCTTGGTGAGATCGCTACTGAAAAAGCTGGGCAAGTCACCATTGCCAAACTCAATGTCGATGAGCATGGCGATATCGCGCAGCGTTACGGAGTGATGAGTATTCCTACATTGTTGGTTTTCAAAGACGGCGAAATTGTTAAGCGCCTAGTCGGTGCTAAGGGCAAAGGACAGCTTCTTTCGGAGCTGGAGGAATTTCTCGTCTGATGACTCTGGCACCCGGAGATTCGGGTGAGGCTGTTCGTCAACTACAGCGGCGCCTCGATGTTGCGGGCTATTTGCCAGCAAACATGGTGTCCGCTGATATGTACTGCGCGCACACGCAACAGGCTGTGAGTGCTTTTCAAACAGAGAGCGGTCTTCCCGCAACTGGTCTATGTGATGAAGATACGTGGACTGCTTTACTAGAAGCGTGGTGGAATCTAGGTGATCGGCCACTCGTACTGCGAAGCCCGAACTTGCGTGGCGATGATGTCACAGAATTGCAACGGATCTTGTCTCGCTTGGGTTTTGATTGTGGGCGCATTGACGGAATTTTCGGTCAGAAACTTGATCGTGCATTAAATCACTTTCAGTTACATGCGGGCCTTGAAGTTGATGGTGTGTGCCATCAAAGTACGGTCACCGTTTTGCGCCGTCTGTCGCGCATGACTGGCGATGGTCCTGGTATCGCCCATGTTCGCGATGCTGAAGAGGCGCGTTATGGTCAGCCTTTAGTCGGGCGGCGCGTTGCTGTTGGCCAGTTTGGGGGATTTGATGAGTTACGCGAATCCCTCAACGGGGCATTGCGAGAACACGGAGCAATGCTGATCGAATTGCCTCACAGCGACTCAACCGAGCAAAGCCGAACTGCCAATCTTCTCGGAGCTGATGTGTACGTGGGTTTTGAATCTTCGCCCGAACGCGAATCGCGCATTTCTTATTACGCCGTCGCCTCTTTTGAATCTGCTGGTGGTCGTTCGTTAGCACAATTGATGGAAAGACACTTGCGCGATGTGGTTCCTGGCATTGCCAGCGAGGGCATGCGCTTGCCGATTTTGCGGGAAACGAAGATGCCAGCAGTTTTAGTGACCTTGGGCCCCGTGGAGATGATGATGCCGAAAAGTGCTCGGATCGCCGAGGCAATTTTTTTAGCGTTATCGGCCTGGGCCCCTTAAAAACAGGCATATTTGCGAGTTATCCACAGACTTTTCCCCACCTTGTGTGAAACCTTCTCGCGCGACTAGAGGGTTATCCCCGCACTCAAAGTCCCAACTCCTTGTTGAGACTTTTTCTAATCTGAAGGCTGGACACCCATCATTAAGTAGTACAAGCGCTCAAGATCCTCAAGACCTGCGAATTCGACAGTGATTGCGCCCTTCTTAGCGCTCATCTTGACCGACACTCGGGTGGCAAGATATTCCGAGATTCTGCTTTCCAGTTCCAGAAGTCCAGCGGGAGGAAGTTTGCGAGGCTTCGTTTCGGTCCCTGTTCCTGG
>ERZ889217.846-NODE-846-length-17247-cov-30.621917_pt1 | contig 17247 bp, 15 predicted proteins | sample MGYA00521098_ERZ889217 | MGnify/ENA primary metagenome ERZ889217 (study PRJEB32303, sample SAMEA104408613) | aquatic metagenome | biome: Brackish water; feature: Pelagic; material: water | place: Baltic Sea | collected 2014-06-10T22:04:00 | depth 2,362 m ...
AGCGCTTCCATGGCATGGAAGAGGCCAGGGGTTCGATTCCCCTCAGCTCCACAATTGAGATCCAAAGTATAAATAGTCTTGACAAAAGTTAATTGCTTAATGCAAATCTTGACTCCGGGTTTCTAATATTATTTCTGATAATTCTCATAATTTTTTGCGGTGGTGCTGCGACATTCGTGGGCATTAAATCAGGAAACCAATTTGATTTGTTTGCAAATCGTGTTTGTACCCCAAAGATTTGTATTTTGCCTTGGAATTAGCAAGGGGACGTGTTCGGCTGGGTGGTCTGCTCTAAGGTCTAAGGGTGCGGATTATAAAAGTTTCGATTTTTTTGATCCCAATTTTTTTGATATTTGGCTATTGGGCATCAAGTACGCCAGTGTCGATCGCTCCTATAAATGGGTATGAGATTAAGCCATCAGCTTTTCTGCCCAAGGCAAATCTTGCAGGGGTTATATTAAAAGGCGCCGACCTTCATGGTGCGGTGCTTAGCGAAGCAAATCTCAAAAATTCGATGTTGGCAGACTCGAATCTGTCTTTTGCGAACTTGACTGGTGCTGACCTTTCTGGTGCTGATTTATCGGGTGCTGATCTTTCGGACGCTGATCTATTTACTGCCAATCTTGAGGGCGCAAATCTTAAGGGCGCAAACCTTAAGGGCGCAAACTTAAGGGGTGTTAACTTGCGCGGAGCACTGATGTCTGACAGCGACATGACAAATGCGAATCTGACTGGTGCTGATTTGTATGGCGCAGTTATGACTGATGCAATATTGCCCGACGGAAAAATTCATGGCTAGCGCGATAGCGGCTAAGTTCTAGCGGATGGTTGTTTCGCCAAATACCCAAGATTTTTCGTTAACTGGTCTGCGGGCGCTTGTTACTGGCGGAGGCTCGGGAATCGGCAAGGCAATTGCCGACGCGATGAAGCATGCAGGTGCGCGAGTTGTCGTGTGCGATGTTAATGACAGTACAAAGCCCAATTATGTTTGTGACGTTTCAAAGACAAGCGACGTCAAGGCAATGTTTGACGCAATTCAGCGTGATCTAAGTGGTTTAGATATTTTGGTAAACAATGTCGGCGTGCCCGGGCCGACTGCGCGAGTTGACGAGATGGATGCAGACGCCTACGACGAATGCGTGCGAATAAATCTTGGTGGAACATTTCGATGTACAAGTGCCGCAGTACCAATGTTGCTGCAGACTCGAGGTTCAATTATAAATATCTCGACGAGTGCTGGAATATTCGGCTATCCGTTACGATCGCCGTATGTTGCTGCCAAATGGGGAATCATCGGCTTAACAAAATCGTGGGCAATGGAGCTTGGCGCAGATGGTGTGCGTGTTAATGCGATTTGCCCAGGTTCGGTTAGTGGCCCACGGATGGATGGCGTGATTGAGCGTGAAGCTGCCGCAACTCGAGTGAGCGCGCAAAGTATTCGCACCGGTTATGAAAACCAGGTTTCAATGAAGACGTTTATTGACGCCAGTGATATTGCTGCATCTGCAGTATTTCTGAGTTCTCCAGCCGCGCGGTTCATCACTGGTCAAGTTTTGCCAGTTGATGGAAATATCGAAACAATGCGTGCTTAATTTTTTTGGGGAGATAAATCATGCCAGCAATTGAACTTGACGGAGCGGTAACGCTGAAAAATTTGTTTAAGTCGTACGGCGACCGAGTTGTGGTAAACGATGTTTCTCTCGAAGTACATGCTGGTGAATTTTTTTCGATGCTCGGCCCATCTGGCTGTGGCAAGACAACCACATTGCGAATGATCGGTGGTTTTGAGCAACCTGATAGTGGTGGTATTTTTATTGACAATCGCGAAGTAACAAATGATGAGCCTGAAGTTCGGCCGCTCAATACAGTTTTCCAGAACTACTCATTGTTTCCACATTTGAATGTTAAAGAAAATGTGAAGTTTGGCTTACGATTCGAAAATGCGTTTATAAAAAGTTCTAAGTCTGACGCGCAGCGAGTCGGCGAGGCGCTTGAGCTCGTGCAACTTGGCAGTTTTGGTGATCGCCGTGTGCACCAACTTTCTGGTGGCGAGCAACAACGTGTAGCACTTGCGAGGGCGTTGATTCTTGAACCAAGTGTGTTGTTATTAGACGAGCCACTCGGCGCGCTTGACGCGCAACTGCGAGCAAGACTCCAAGTTGAGTTGGCAACATTGCAACGCCAAATTGGTATCACATTTATCTACGTAACTCATGATCAACATGAGGCGTTTACGATGAGCGATCGAATTGGTGTAATGCGTGAGGGCAGATTAATGCAGGTGGGTGGCCCACGCGAGCTTTATGAGCAGCCAAATTCGGTGGCGGTGGCTCAATTTGTTGGTGCTGCCAATCTCATCCCGGGTCGTGTTTTGTCGCGGGGAGTAGTTGAAGTTGCAGGGGTAAAAATCGTTGCACCAGATTCTGCGCCAATTGGTGATGGGATGGTCATGATTCGCCCCGAAAGAATTCGAATTGGTTCTGGTAGTCACAAAGCAATTATTGAAAGAGTGACTTTTGCTGGTTCAAGTTTACGTGTGGCAATAAAACTTGGTTCAGTTGCCCTTACGGCTGAGGTATCAAATGATGAAAATTCGGCAAGTTTACGTGACGGTCAAGAAACAACGATTGAAGTGCTGCCGGATGCCGTGCGAATTTTGCCACTAGTTAATTAGCTCGCTCTAGTTGATTCGCCTAGTTAGCTCGCTCGCTATTTTGCTCGCTTAACTTTCCATTTGAGTTACATCGGCAAGTGCCGCACGTAGCCCGCCACGTTCGCCGTGCCGCTTGCGCCAAGTTGACAATCCAAATAGCCCAATAACAAGCGCTGTGAACGATGTGATCACCAACAGCGTCGCAAGTGCGTTAAGCGCAGGTGTTGCGCCGCCACGCACAGATGAATAAATACGCAGCGGGACAGTTTCTGAATTAACTCCCGAAGATAGAAAGCTTGTGATCACGAAATCGTCAATCACAGTTGCAAACACAACCACAAGACTGGCCATAACTGATGGCCACAGCATCGGCAGGAGTACAAAACGCAATGCTTGCCAGCGACTAGCACCCAAGTCGCGCGCTGCTTCTTCAAACGATGAGCCGATCGAAACGAGGCGTGCGCGCACTATAACTACAACACTTGAAAGCGAAAATGTAACGTTGCCGAGTAACTGCGCGGTGAAACCAAGAGGCACGGCAGTGAATAGTCGCGTAAAAGTTATTAGTAATGCAGCACCAACAACTATTTCTGGTGTGATCAGTGGGGCTGCAGTCAAACCTTGAACAACGTTGCTTCCCCTACCACGAATTCGTTGTGCACCGATTGCCAAAGTTATGCCGAGTGGGGTGACAACCAGCATCGTGGCAATTGAAAGAACAAGTGAGTTGAATATTGCATTACGCATTGAGTCGTCATGCCAGAGCGAAGCATTTGGATCTGTGAACCACCAACGTAGTGAGAATCCTTGCCAAACTGTACGGCTGCGACCATTATTGAACGAATAAATTACTGCAATTATTACTGGTACGAGGCTCCAGATTATGTACGCCCAAATTACGAATACAAGCGGTGAGGTTCTTGCACGTCTCTGAGACTGACTAGCCACGAGTGTCATCGAGTTGTTTCGCGCGCATGTTGTCTAGTACTACGCAAATAAAACGACATGAAGATTAGAAGAAAAATAGAAAGCGCAAGCACGAGAAGCGCTCCACGTTGCGGTTGCGTACTGGCGTTCAAAAAAAAGTCAATTTGGTTTCCAAGCATTTCGGTGCTTGGTGACCGAGAAAGTAAATCATTCGTGTAGTAGTCGCCGGACATTGGCAGCGCAATAAGCACACCAGCCGCGAAAAGCCCGGGTTTTGACATTGGCACAGTTACTAACCGAAATGCCTGACGTGAATTTGCGCCGAGGTCTCGCGCTGCATCAATTAGCCGCCAATCTAAACGTTCAAGAGTTGCGTAAAGCGGAAGGATTAGAAACGGAATATATCCATAAACCAAGCCAAGAGTTACTGTTATTGGAGAACCATCTAGCCAGTTGTAATGCACGCCAAGGATGTTCATAAACCGACTAAAAAGCCCACTCGGGCTCAGTAAGTTGACCCAAGCCAACATTCGCATTAAATAATTAACCCAAAATGGCAGAATAATTAAAACTAGATACATCAGTTTTCGTTTGCCTGCATGTCTTGCTAAAAAATATGCGACAGGAAATCCAATTAAAAAGCTCAGCAACATTGCACACACCACATAAATAATTGTGCGAATTGCGACGCCTTGCAGGGGTCCGTTAATCAGACTTGAAAAAATAATTTTCGACTCCGAAAAATCCCAGGTAAGTGGGTTCCATCGGGGCACTGCATCTCGAAAGATTGGGTCGATTGAGCCAAAGGCAACACATGCGACTGCATAAAACGGCACAGCGAAAAGTGCGAGCAACCATGCAGTGCCGGGAAACGCGAAACCTGTCCAAAGACGAGGCGACTTATCCAAGGCTTAACCAGCAGTAAATGCAGTCCATTGATCAAGCCAAAGTGCATCTACCGCCGGATCAAGAGTCACTTGAGAAAGCGCGGCGTCATAACGCTCTGGCGTGACTAGCGCGTCAATCAGCGATTCAGGGATTGTGCCACTTGAAATTAAAAGATCAACTGTGATTGTCTCGAGCGCTGGCTGATAGCCGACATATGTTCGATTAAGTAAAGCGTTATCTGTGTCGCTTAAAAAATTAATAAGTTGATGCGCGAGCACTGGTGCTTTTGCTGTTTTTGTAATGCAAAAGAAATCATTCGTGGTGATGGTTTTTGGTGGATACCAAAAACCAAGAACTTCAGGTGAAACATTTTCTGGCAGATATTGCAATGCTGTGAACAGGTCGCCAGACCATGTGAAGTTAACGTCACGGTTACCGGCAGGTATTTCGGTGTATGCCAAGATGTCAACTTTCGGGTTAGTTGCTTCGCGCATCGCAATTAGGTCATCTCCGGCTTGTTTAATTACTGCTGCGTCGCTGGTATTCGCGTCAAATTTGCCGGCGCGAAACATTGCCATAGCGAGTGTGTCGCGCGGTGAATCGAGTACTCCAACTTTGCCTTTGAACTGAGGGTCCCAAAATACGTCATAGCCGTTTTCATCAGTGAACGCATTTTTATCAAATCGATCGGTGCGGTAACCAACGCCGTTTCCATAAATCATGTACGGCACTGTGTACTGCGAGTCAAGGTCGTAATACGGATTTCGTAGTCCTGTAATTACATTGCTGAAGTTCGGAATGTACGATTTGTTGAGAGGCTGCAAAATATCAGCAGCAATTAGTTTGGCTAGCCCTGTTGCCGACATCCCAAAAATTAGGTCGGGTTTGAACGTACCATTTCTGAGTTTTGCAATCGCCGCTGCTTCGTCATCATAAATGCTTGTCGTAACTTTCACACCAAACTGTTTTTCAAATATCGCAATTGACTCTGGGTTGTGATAGTCAGCCCAATTAAGAATTTCAAGTGTGCCAGTTTCGCTGGCGAGACCATCTGCAATTGCATCAGTTGTGACCGGAAGTTTGATTGGCTTTTCAGGTGTGCCGATCGCTAGGCCATCAACTGTGGTGTTCGATGATGCGCCACCACAGGCCGCAAGCAAAGATCCACCAACTGTTATGCCGCCAGTTGTGATAACCAAATTTCGTAAGAAGTCTCTTCGTCGCATTGTCATCGTCCCCACCTTTGTGTATTGATTTACCCTGTCGCTAAACTTAGCCCCTGTGGGTTCGCTTGACGAAATTATTGAGGATGAAGAGCGAATATTTATGAGCAGAGTACCAAAATCGGTGCAGATGCATCTCCAGGCTTCAAAATCAATTCCTGGCGGAGTTCCATCAAGTTGGGCTAGTTCGCGTCCGACTCCAGTTTGGATCAGCCATGGCAATGGCGCGTATGTCTGGGATGTAGACGACAATCGCTACATCGACTTTCACGCCGGCTATGGCGCCAATGTGGTTGGGCATGCCAATCCGAGTGTGGTTGCTGCGGTGCAAAAACGCGTCACTCAGGGCACGCACTTCGCCCAGCCAACTTCTGACTCAATAGTTGTCGCCGAAGAATTGTCGCGAAGATTTGGTTTGCCTCAGTGGCGATTTTGTAATTCGGGCACAGAAGCGACGATGGATGCCGTGCACTTAATGCGTGTAATCACTGGGCGCGACTTGATTATAAAAGTTGAGGGTTCATATAACGGACACCACGATGCAGTAGCAATTTCGATTTTTAGATCAGCCAAAGAACTTGGTCCGGCTGATAAACCGTGGCGCACTCCCGGTGCTGGAATACCGCAAGCAATTGCTGATTGTGTGCGCATTGTTCAGTTCAACGACATCAATGCATTGAGTCGACTACTCGACGAGCATGAGGGGCAAATTGCTGGAATGATTTTTGAACCGATCTTGATGGGGGCCGGCATTATCGTTCCGCAACCTGGTTATCTCGAGGCGGTAAAAAAGTTAGTTCATCAGCATGGTGCACTTTTGGCATTTGATGAAGTAAAAACGGGTTTGGTAATTCATCAGGGCGGCGCCACAGCAATGTATGGGGTGGTGCCAGACATAATTTGTCTTGCAAAAGCATTGGGCGGCGGTTTGCCTTGTGGTGCAATCGGTGGGACAAACGAGGTGATGGGAGCAATCACCGATGGTCGTTACAACCAAGTAGGCACCTTTAACGGCAATCCTTTGACAATGGCCGCCTCTCGTGCGGTGCTGACCGAAGTTTTAACCGACGATGCGTATGCGAGAGCCAACGATGTCGGTGCGTACATTTTGAAGCACGCGATACCAACTTTGCAGAGACACCGACAAGGTGTGCATGGGTATCAGTTTGGTTTTAAAGTTTCGATCGTATTCAGCGACGAGCCAGCCACAAATTATCGAGACTTTCTAGAAGTAAGTACGGGCGCAATGCATTTAAATTATCTGATGCAGTTCAATGGTGGCGTCTTTTTGGCTCCGTGGGGCAAGAGCGAGTCGCTGACACTTTCGGTCGCTCACACTCGTGAACATGGCGACGTGTTCTTGCAAAATCTTTCGCAACTCGGAAAAGTCGTCGAACAGATGAGCGAGCACACCTCAGAAGTATTCGCAGCGGGCAGTTTTAATTAATTTCGCTACGATATTGACGGATTAGTTGTTGGCAATATCGCTCCATTTTTGTGTGGTATGCACGAATGAATGATCGTGACGCAACACCGCGCTGAACACGTTCGCAAACCGCAATGTCTTGCTGATTGACCATGTCGCTAAATGAAATTGTTGGCTCAAGGTCGAGTGTCTTGTCATCGACCACACTCTTCGGGAATAAATAATCTGTAAAAATAGTTGTATGAGTAGGTGATCGTGGAACATATCTTGTTAGAACAGCAACCGTTGGTGAAATGTCAATCAACATGTTTGGATATACAAAAACACCAAATACTGAATATTCATCCAGATCTTCCATTGATGGCAATAACGCAAGACTTTCGTTTTGTTTGTGCGACAACGAAGTTTTACCATCCGCCAGGCTGACGCCCCAGTCGTTTCGGTTGTCTTGAATAGTTTTGCCAGTCTTATAGATCGGCACGAGATCAACCAGTTCGGGGTGCACAACAGCGCAGTGCAAACATTCGCTGTAGTTTTCGGCGAGCACCTTCCAATTTGCAGAAACTTCGTCAACCGTCGTGCGAGCATTTACAAGTGAATTCATTTCAAATTTTTCTAGTTCACGTGGGCGAGAAAAATGTGTATCAAGCCACTCAAGTAATGGTTTTGCATTTGGGTCAAGTGACACAAAAATACAACCCTGCCAATGGTCTACTCTCACTTGTTTTAACCCGAGTGTTGCTCTGTCTATTGAATCTTTCTCGTGCAGAGGTGTTGCAATAAGTTCACCCTCGACTGAGTAGCTCCACGAGTGGTAAGGGCAAGTTATGGCGGCCCCGAAACCCGAACCGCTTGCGTCGCATAAATTAGACCCACGGTGTTGGCAGACGTTGTAAAACGCTCGTAACTCATCAGAACGATTTCTCAGAATCAAAATACTCTCGCTACCGATATCAACAACTAGTCGATCGCCAATTTTGTTTAAGCTTTCGCAAAGACCAGCAAAACACCAATTGGTGCCGTATATTTTTTGCATCTCATCGTTAAATATTTCTTGAGAATTATATTCTTCGCGCGTGAAACTTTCGCTTAGACCATGAATTTGATTTTCGGTCATTGTGGCCATCCAAGTCCGGTTGGGATGTCTTCGTAATCAACTGTCCACAGTCTGCCACCATTCAACTCAGATGCGTCATAACAGCGGTAGCCGAGAAGTTGCTGTTGTTGTTTCGTGAAAGTTTTTGCGCGTTCTTCGGTAACGCCGAGGCAACCAGCTTCTTCTGGTGTCAACCAGCCGTAAATATATGACATGTGCATGCCAAATCTTGGCTCTGACTTAGTTTGATTGGCGCCCGCGCTGTGCAGAGTTTTGCCGGTATAGATCATTCCGCTACCTGCCGGCATCACTGCCTGAGTTATCTCGCTGTCAATGGCCGCTCGCGAGAAGTCACTCCATCTATGGCTACCTGGGGCGACTCGTGTTGCGCCGTTTTCGGCAGTGAAATCAGAAAGCGCGAACATACAACTAATTTGGCACACCGGTTTAGTCGGCCCACTCATTGCTGGCCAATCATCTGAATCGCGGTGCATATATTGCGGTGCTCCACTGGGCATGACGATCATCATCTGGCCGGTATTCATCCAATAGCTTGCACAATGTGGTTTGAGTAATGCGTCAGCAATACCTATAAGTAATGGATGAATTAAAACTTGATCGGCAAATGTTTGCGAGCGTTGCGCCAATCGTGTAAATCGCTTGGTCTGTTCGCCCCAAAAGTAATTTACATTTGTGCTATCGACTTTTGGTCCGACTGAAGTTGAGTCGCTAGTCGGGTCAAGCTCTTCGCGCAGACTGGTCACGGTTTGTGGCGAGAGCATGTCATGCACAATCAAACCGCCGTCTCGTTCAAGAATATTCAGAATTTCTGCAAGTGATGAAGTCTTTGCACTTACGACGGTGAGGCTGACTTTTGCGTCAAGATCTGTACTGCTCACGTCTTGATCCTACCTAATTACGTAATTACGTTGAATAGTAACAATTTCTATGAATTAGCCTTCACGCAATGCGTTTTGATCTGCAAATTAATCCTGGTAATTCGCTATGGCCGATCGCGCGCGAGGCTGCATTATCTGCTGAAGCGGCTGGTTTCAAGGGATTTTGGACAGCAGATCATCTTGCAGGCGATGTGATGAAAGCACCCGACATGCCTGAATGTTTTACGTTGCTCGGCGCATTAGCCAGTGCGACTAAAACTATTGAGCTTGGGCCGTTGGTTGTGAATGTCGGTAATCGACATCCGGCGATTCTTGCTAACAGCGTGGCAACGATGCAGCAGATTTCTGGCGGTCGATTTGTTTTGGGGCTTGGTGCTGGTGCTTCACCGAATAGTCCGTTCGCTGCAGAGCAGCGAGCGATTGGAGTTAGCCCGCCTTCGAAAATGAGCGAGCGCCATGCTGTGCTAATCAATGCACTTGATGTGATGAACAAAATGTGGGCGCCGAATCGCCGAGTAGAACTTGAAAAGTTTCCACTTCCTAAACCGATACCTCAAATAATAATTGGGGTTAACAGTGTGGCGCTGGCGCGAATCGCAGGTGCTCGTGCAAACGGCGTAAATATTCGAGCGAGCCACGAACGTGCTGGCGAAATACTTGCCGCTGCTCAGGATGCGCACACGAGTTCTGGAATTAATAAACCATTTATAGTTTCGGTCTGGGAGCATTACGACGACGCATTGGTACGTGGCGACGACACTCGTCTTGATGTCTGGCGTAGTTGGGGTGTTGACCGCGCAATTTTATTGATGTTCAAGTCGGTTGACTTCGCAGCAATAGACCGCGCCGCAAAGTACCTGCGTTAATTAGCTTGAAGTTTTAAAGGACGAAGTTGATTAGTCGTTTTGGAACGATGACGATTTTGGCAGGGGTGGCGCCACTTAGAGCTGAGATAACTTTTGGGTCGGCGAGAGCAAGTGCGCGTAAATCATCGTCAGAAATATTTGCACTGGCTGAAAGTCGAGTGCGAAGTTTGCCGTTTACTTGAACCGGTATCTCGATCATCTCGCTAATCAAAAGCGTTGGGTCAGCAACGGGAAACGGTGTATAAGTAATCGCGGTAGAGACATTAAGCCGTTGCCAAAGTTCTTCTGCAATGTGTGGGCAAAGAGGCGACAGCATCTGCGTCAATGGCACGGCTATCTCGCGCGGGGTTGAACCGCTCGCGTTCACGTGCACAGTTAATGCGTTATTGAGTTCAATTAGTTTTGAAATCGCAGTATTGAAACGCAGGTTCTCCATGTCTTGGTGTACACCTTGGATGCATCGATGTAAGGCACGACGCAGTTCAAGTGGCGCAGGCTCATCTGAAACATGCAATTGATTAGTCTCTTCATCAACCAAGTTGCGCCAGGTGCGTTGCAAGAAGCGCTGCATGCCGACAACATCGCGAGTGTTCCACGGGCGACTCGCATCTAGTGGGCCAGTGCTCATTTCGTAGAGCCGAAATGTGTCGGCTCCAAATTCGTCATACATCTCGTCTGGTGTGACAATGTTTTTCAGACTCTTGCCCATCTTGCCGTATTCTCTTGCGACAGTTTCGCCTTCGTAAGAATATTCGCCGTTATCTTCTACGACTTCACCGGCTGGTACTGTTTGTCCGCGCGCATCGCGATACGCGTAAGCCTGAATGTATCCCTGATTGAAAAGTTTGTGAAACGGTTCTTCGCTAGAAACGTGTCCCAAGTCGTACAAAACTTTGTGCCAGAAACGCGAATACAGCAAGTGCAACACAGCATGCTCAACGCCACCGACATACAAGTCAACACCACCGGTGTGGCCTGCAGATTTTGGTCCCATCCAGTACCGCTCAACATCTGCGTCAACGAATCGTTCTGTATTTGTCGGGTCGAGGTAGCGCAACTCGTACCAACAAGAACCGGCCCACTGTGGCATCACATTGACTTCGCGTCGATAGGTTTTTAGCCCGTCACCAAGATCGAGTTCGACACTTAGCCAATCGGTGACCCTCGCCAATGGTGGAAGTGGATCAGTGAGTTCGTCGTTCGGGTCAAGTGTTTGTGGTTTGAAATCCATCAACTCTGGCAATTTGACTGGCAATAAATTATCTGGCAAAGAACAAGGCATGTCATGTTCGTCATAAACAATTGGAAACGGCTCGCCCCAATATCGCTGTCGCGAAAACAACCAGTTACGAAGTTTGTATGTAATCGCAGATTCACCAAAATTATTTTTCTCAAGCCACGGGTTGATTATCGCAATTGTTTCACTTGTGGTTTGGTTGCCGTTTAGGGAGATATTTTTATTCTCTGAATTGATGTAGGTGCCCTCACCAACAAATGCTTCAGGCCAAGAAGCGCAATCAATTGTTGGCGCGATTTGGTGACCCCCGAACCATGCATCAGGTGGCATCTGTATCGCAACGATTGGCAGGTTGTAGGCACGCGCAAATTCAAAGTCGCGCTGATCGCCAGATGGCACCGCCATAATTGCACCGGTGCCGTAACCCATTAAAACATAATCGGCAATCCAAACTGGTATTTGTTCGCCAGTAACTGGGTTGGTTGAAGTTGCGCCAGTGTCGACACCAGTTTTTGTTCTCTCATCATTTTGACGCTCATTGTCGTTTAGTTTGCGTGCTGACTCACGATATTTTTGCACTGCAGCACGCTGCATGTCTGTTGTGAGCAAGTCGACTAGCGGGTGTTCTGGCGACAGCACCATGAACGTTGCGCCAAATAAAGTGTCAGGTCGAGTTGTGAAAACTTCAATTTCGCCAGCACTTGAAGCAAATCGCACGCGAGCACCTGTGCTGCGACCGATCCAATTGCGTTGCATCAGTTTTATCGACTCTGGCCAATCAAGACGATCAAGGTCGTCAAGTAATCGATCGGCATAAGCCGTGATGCGCATAGTCCACTGACGCATGTTGCGTTTGAACACTGGATAGTTGCCGATGTCGCTGCGGCCTTCAGCGGTGACCTCTTCATTCGCCAAAATCGTGCCAAGCCCTGGACACCAGTTGACTGGTGCATTGGCTAAGTACACGAGTCGGTATTCGTCAACAATTTTTCGCTGCTCAAGTTTTGAGAGCGAATTCCAATCTTTGGTTGTTTGAGAAGTTGTTGGTTTGCGTTTGCCGGAAGCAAATTCTTGTTCGAGTTCATTGATATTGCGAGCTTTTTTAAGTTTGTCGTCGTACCACGAATTAAAAATCTGCAAGAAGATCCACTGTGTCCAGCGATAATAACTTTCATCTGTGGTGCTGATGCTGCGACGTTGATCATGTGCCAAACCAAGTCGGCGAAGTTGTCTGCGCATATTTGCGATATTCGACTCAGTATTTATCCGCGGATGAATGCCAGTGACAATTGCATGCTGTTCTGCAGGCAAGCCAAACGAGTCGTAGCCGATTGAATGCAAAACATTTTTTCCGGTCATTCGCTTAAAGCGACCGAAAACGTCTGTCGCGATGTAACCGAGTGGATGGCCAACATGAAGTCCAGCGCCTGATGGATATGGAAACATGTCGAGGATAAATAATTTGTCGCGATCAGCAACGGCTGCTTTATCTGCGAGTGGGCCAGCCGTATTCGGCGCCTCAAAAGTTTTGTTGGCGTCCCAGCGATCTTGCCACTTCGCCTCAATTGCGGCGGCCAGCGAAGCGTTGTACCTATAAGCCGGTATTGAGCCCCCGCGACCTGCCTGTGGTGTGTCTGTTGTTGAGCCCATCGTTCAGTATTCTACTTAAGGTCTTGAAGTAGAGCGTCTATTTTTTGATGAGATTAATCATGATGAGAATTGTTGAATCGCTAACTTGATTTCTGGTGTGAGTTGCAGTGATCCGGCTTTTGACAGGTGCCCCGCATCTCTAAACCATCCGCGCTGATCTTTTGTTTCTGGTCTGCAGGAATTATTGTTACAGATAGCGCGACTTGGGTAAATAATTTTTAAGTATTTTGAATTAAATGAAATTGTTTTCATTCGACTTTCGAAAATTTCTTGTTCAACCATCGTGTCTAGATGGCTTTGTTCGGATGAAGCTCCAGTTAGTTTGTCAATTAATGAGAGTCCACGCGAGTCATATCCCAAATACGGTGTCTGCATAATAAAGATTGTTCTCTGTTTAATACTCTCTAAGTAATTAGCCAGTGAGTTGAATGCTTTAAACCAATCATCGATTCGATCTGTTCGACTATCTGCACATTCAAGATTTTCTCGCATCGGACAGTTGTCGTCTCCAAGATATGGAACCAGCGCATTGGACACGACAAGATAGGTTGGGCGACTCACAAAAATAAATTCCATAGTTTTTCTATTGCTCGGACATGCGACATCTCGGAATCTATTTTTGAGGTCCATCACCGGACACGAAGCAAATGTAAATAACGTTGCGTTTAGTTGTAGTTGTCGAGATGCTTCTGCGACTCCGTCGCTAAATGACTCAGCCTGCGAATCTCCAATTAGTAGAACCGATTCTTTAGATTGAGGCACCAAGATAGTACAACGGTCAATTACCCGTGCAGTTAACCAAGTATCCGCGCAACGAAGTTTTTGCGAAGCCAACTCTTTTCGGTTGTTGGTGTAGTTGTACGTGTCGTAAATTGATTTTTGGTACGGGATCGAAGCTTGTTGTAACGTTGAGATAGAAAGCGGTAAGAGTATGGCAAGTGCTAATACTGATCGTGTGCTTTTCGCAATTGATGAAGTTCCTGAGCGAAACGGACTTTCAATAAATCGAAATGACCCGAACGCGAATAATACTGACACGATGCATGTCACACTGAACGCAATTAACCCAGCATCTGGAAAAAATATGAGTAAAAAAACAAACAATGGCCAGTGCCAAAGATAGAGGCTGTAAGAAATTTCACCGAACCATCTGATCGTTGCTGACGTTAGAAGTCTTGTGGCTAAACCGGCACCACTAACAAGTATTAATACTGTTCCGATGCATGGAAGTAAATTGTTAAGGCTGTTGTACGGGTCATTATCTGTAAAGAATACTGAGGAAAAAAGAATTATGACAAAACCTAATGTTCCAAAATGTTTAGTTTTAGGCGAACGAATACAGTACTTTTCTGCAATAAAATAGGCCGCAACCGCTCCAAGAAGAAACTGCCAAATTCGATGGGTTGGTAAATAAAACTCAAACTCAGATATCGATAGATTTCGTCGAAATGGACGTGAAAGCAATGTTTCTTGGCGTGCCCTCTTAAAATATCTGACCGAAATCGAGGTAAAAACGATTATGCCCCAGGTAATAGTTGAATAATATTTATTGAGGTTTTTTGTTAATTTGTAAACTAGTAGCAAAAAAAATGGGAAGATGAAATAAAATTGTTCTTCAATACTCAAAGACCACATTTGGCGAAATGGATTTGTGGTCAATTCTGTATATGTGTCAAGCAAAAGAAAATGAAAATTTGCAAAAAACATTGTCGTTGCTCTAGAAGCGTTGATCGCTTTTTGCTGATCGCCAAATGGTGAAAGGATGATTAGCGAGAGAAACAGGGTGAAGCAAGTAACAACGCAAAGGGCTGGAAGGATCCGTTTAATTCTTCGACTAAAGAACGCTTTCAGATTGATTGTGTTGCTGCTTTCAAGTTCTCGTAGAAGCATTTGCGTAATCACGAAGCCAGAAATTACAAAAAAGATATCGACACCGAGATAACCGCCGGGTAGAGCCAATTTCGTGTGGTAAATGACTACTAGGAGGACTGCAACTCCTCGTAGGCCTTGAATATCGGGGCGAAATTGTGTGTCTGTCGTTGAGCCCATGACCTCCGTATCCTAAACGGCATATGGCTAATCAACGACGTCGCCCGAAAACAACACGAACCGATACGCGCCGCCGCTTTGCCAGAACCGCACGGCTAAGCGAAACATTGCGTGAAGTGATTGCTGATGAACTAAACAAAATAGACGATGATCGTCTTGGTTTTGTGACGGTTACCTCAGTTGATGTTGACTCTGAAATGAATCGCGGCATCGTCTATTTCGACTCGATTCAAGGCGCGGATGGAGATGAGCAAATTCTTGAAGCGCTAAATGAGTATCGCAAGCGGTTACAAAGTGTGATCGCCGATCAAGTGCGTGCGCGACGAACGCCGATTTTACAGTTTCGCCCCGACGATGCGATTCGTGCTGCGCAACGCATCGACGAAGTTTTGCGCCAAGACGAAATTCGGCGCAAAGAACTTTTTGGCGACAAGAAATCTGAGGAATAAATTTCGTGGCTCGGCGTAGGCCACCAACTCGACATGGGTTAGTGATAGTTGACAAGCCGTCTGGAATGACAAGTCATGATGTGATCAATGTTTTGCGCAAGCAACTTGGTGAACGCCGAATTGGCCATGCAGGAACGCTTGACCCAGATGCAACCGGAGTGTTACTAGTCGGCGTTGGTTATGTCACACGGTTGCTAATTTTTTTATCTGGACTTGATAAAACATATACGGGTCAAATTGTCTTGGGCACTGCAACTTCAACGCTTGATGCGTCTGGCACTGTTACTGCCACCCACGATATGTCTGGTGTCACGATTGACGAAATTAAGCGTGTAATTGCAGAAAAATTTGTTGGAGAAATTAAACAAACACCACCAATGGTTTCAGCGCTCAAAGTTGATGGCGTTCGTCTACACGAATTGGCTCGTCAAGGAATTGAAGTTGAGCGCGACGAGCGAAATCTAACGATCTACGATTTTAAAGTTCTGGCAATGCCAGAACCTGGTGTCGTTGATATTGAAGTCCGTTGTTCGTCTGGCACTTATATAAGGTCTCTTGCCGATGACATTGGTCGCGCGCTTGGAGGCTCTGCGCATCTACGCAATTTGCGACGAACGGCAGTTGGCACATTTATGCAAAGCGAGGCTTCGCCGCTAGATGCAGTCGTCGTGCACGAACCAGTCACGGCGGTGCGAACGATGAGTCGGGTCGTTGCTAGCGATGAGATGAAAGCGATGATCAAAAATGGGCGAGAGTTAGAGAAGTTCGACTCTCCGGCCCCTTGGGTTTTGGTTGACGAGACGAACGCGGTTTTGGCGATCTACGTGCAAAGCGCAACGGGGCGAGCAAAGCCAAGTGTCGTAATGGCTACGGCAGTATCGTGAAATTCGATGATCATTGTTAACGACACGAGTTTTGATTTTGATCAAGGCGCAAATTCGCCTCGCAGTGTCGTAACAATTGGCGCCTATGACGGTGTGCATCGTGGACATCAAGCAGTAATCGAACAAGTTCGTTCGCAAGCGCAAACACTTGATGCGCGAAGCATCGTCGTAACTTTTGATCGTCATCCAGCCAGTGTCGTGCGGCCTGAATCGGCGCCACTTCTGTTGACAGATTTAGATCAAAAACTTGAGCGACTTGCAGCGACTGGCATTGATGCAACTTGCATTGTCAAATTTGATGTGACCTCAAGTCATGAAGCGCCAAGCGAATTCGTGAAGCGTGTTTTGGTAGACGGATTACTAGCCAAGCGAATAATCATCGGCGAAGATTTTCACTTTGGTCATAAGCGGGGTGGCAATGTCGCGATGTTGCGTGAACTCGGACCAAAGTTTGATTTCGATGTCATACCAATTGAGTTGATTAGCCGTGGTGACGGCGTCGATGAGCCTGTTAGTAGTACGGCAATTCGTCGCGCACTTGCTGGTGGACAAGTTGAACTTGCGACACAGTTATTGGGCCATCATTTTGAAGTTCGCGGTGTAGTTGTGCACGGCGACCAACGTGGCAGAACGATTGGTTTTCCGACTGCGAATATTGAAGTCGCCAAAGCAATCTGTATACCGGCCGATGGGGTTTATGCAGGTGTTTTGACTCGCAATGACGGCACGAAAAATATTTGTGCGATCAATCTCGGCCGTCGACCTACTTTTTTTGAGCACGCCGATCATTCAATGCTTGAAGCACACTTGCTTGATTTCGATGGCGATTTATATGACGAAAAAGTCAAACTTTCATTCACGCATTTTCTTCGCGGTGAGCGTAAGTTCGAAAATATTGATGCGTTAAAGATGCAACTCAAACTTGATATTGAACAAACTCGCGCGGTCTCAGGCCTTTAAATTATTCTGCTAGTGATTCGCAAACTCGGCATTATTGTCG
>ERZ889217.847-NODE-847-length-17244-cov-37.614812_pt1 | contig 17244 bp, 18 predicted proteins | sample MGYA00521098_ERZ889217 | MGnify/ENA primary metagenome ERZ889217 (study PRJEB32303, sample SAMEA104408613) | aquatic metagenome | biome: Brackish water; feature: Pelagic; material: water | place: Baltic Sea | collected 2014-06-10T22:04:00 | depth 2,362 m ...
CACCACCGATGGCATAAAGCGGAAAACTGAACCCACCGATTAGAAACAACAACAAGATCGTCCAGTTGTTGTTCGTTGGTTGCGAAAGCATGGCGGCACTGAGGGTGATGACGGCGAGACAGCACAATAATCCGATGATGCGACGATCGCGGCGAATGCATAACCACTGATGTTGCGCGCGTCAAAGTTGAAAACCAATAATTGTCCGACACCGTAGGCGCCAATTGTGACGAGATTGTAAATCGCAAGCAGTCGACCGCGAAAATGATTTTCAGCGAGTCCGTTGAGCCACAATTCGGCGATGACATAGAGACCAGCGAAACAAAAGCCGGTGCTGATGCGCATGATGATCCACAAGACGGGTGAGTCGAACAGGCCCGTGACGATTGTTGATGCGCTGAGCAGCGAGGCGAGCGTGGCGTAAACGCGAATGTGGCCGACTTGTTTGAGAGTGCGCAGTGAATACCACGACCCGATCAGGAACCCCGCGTAGTAGGCCGTGGTGACTCCTCCGCTAATTACAGTTGGCAGATTTTCGAGTTCGGCGCGGATACCTAGAAGCGTGCTGTAACTGCCTGCGGAGATGAGCAAAAATGTCAGACCCGTAAATAGCCCCCAAGTAGCCAAAAGAATTGTTTTGCGATTTGAGTTCAGTTTCGGGATCAAACGCATAGATTCAGTCACGCAGGGGTTATTAAATCAAAATGAGTTCTTTGACAGGCAGTTTTGTGACATTAATCAGTTCAACAAATCGCGTCGCGAGGAACTAGCCTGACAGCGACTTGGGTCGCTAGCTCAGTTGGTAGAGCGACGGACTTTTAATCCGCAGGTCCAGGGTTCGATCCCCTGGCGACCCACTTTTATAACTTCAGCTAGTTGCGAGTTGTTGCATTCGACGAGCGAGTCGTGAGTGCGATTTGAGCATCGTTTCAATTTTTGCACTGACTAGTTCATGTTTGCGCACAACATGTTTGCCGTGCACGATTGTGTCGCGCGCCGCGACTGGCCCGCAACGCAACCACGCTTCAATTGGGTCGGCAATCGCGCCTGCGAATGCTGGGCCGGTTAAAGACCAAATCGCGACATCGCCGACACTGCCAACTGATAACTCGCCAATCTCGCCGATACGACCAAGGCAACCAGCGCCACCGCGAGTCGCACACTCAAGAGCCATGCGGGCCGTGCCCGCGGCTGCACCACTACGTAATTTTGCGAGCAACATTGCTTGTCGCGATTCAAGCCACATTGATGCGCTATCTGCCGAAGATGATCCGTCAACACCGATGCCAACATGCACGCCGGCTGCAATTAAATCTATGACCGGCGCAACACCGGACGACAAAATTAAATTGCTGCTCGGGCAATGTGCCACACCAATTCGCGCCGCGCCGAGTCGTTTAATTTCTTGCGGGTTTGGCATTACACAATGAGCGAGCCAAGTTTTGTCATGGCACCAGCCAACTTCTTCTAAGTAATCCATTGGTCGACAACCAAATGTCGCCAAAGAAAATGCATCATCTTCAGAGTTTTCGGCGAAGTGTGTATGTAAGCGAACATCAAGTTGCGCAGCCAACGTCGCTGAATCAATCATTAATTGTTTCGTCACGCTAAACGGTGAACATGGAGCGAGTGCAACGCGAACCATCGCCCCGTGACTGCGATCGTGATGCTTTGCGACCGCACGAGCCGATTCGTCAAGAATTACATCATGATCTTGCACCACATCATCTGGTGGCAACCCACCATCTTTGATCGACAACGACATTGATCCGCGAGTTGGATGAAAGCGCATGCCGATATCGCGTGCCGCGTCAATCTCGGCACTTAACAAATCTCCAGCGCCGCTTGGGTGAACATACAAGTGGTCGGTTGAAGTTGTGCAACCTGAAAGCGCAAGTTCGGCAAGACCAACCCACGCAGAAACATGCGCCGACTCTTCATCAAGCGAACGCCACAACGGGTAGAGAGTTTGTAGCCATCCAAATAATGGCGCATTTGTCATTGGCGGAAACGCGCGTGTCAGGTTTTGATACAAGTGATGATGTGTGTTGATCAAGCCTGGCGTTACTAAACAATCAGTTGCGTCTATTGATTGTTTTGCTTGTGGTGGTTTGCCGCTTCCAATTGCCGAGACAAAACCATTAGTGATCGCGACCCAGCCGTTTACGATCTCTCTGCGCTGATTATCCATCGTCGCCACTAGCGACGAGTTCGCAATTACAAGATCTGCAATTTCTGTATTCAGATGTTTAAGTCGCGAAGTTCGCTATTCGCGTGTCGTTCATCGGCATCGCGATACAACAAGTGACCAAGCAACGCGGCAATGCCAGCCGTTGATAATCCAACAATTATCGGAAACGCCAACAACGCCAAAACAAGAATTATTGCGCCCGCCATATTATTTCTCAGGCTTGTAAGCCCAAGCCTCAATCTCGACTGCGCCACCGGCAGGTAGAGACAAAACACCAATAGTGCTGCGCGCAGGGCGCGCACCACCGAAGCCTTCAACGTATGCTTCGTTGAAAGTTGCGAATGTATCCATGTCAGTTAAAAAACACATTGTTTTTTTGACGTCGTTAATCGTTGCACCGACACTTTTTAGTTGACCTTTGAGATTTTCAATGGACTGAGCTGTTTGAGCTTTTACTCCACCGCTAACAATGGCTCCATCTTTGAGTCCGAGTTGACCAGAGACGATGATCCAATCTCCTGCGCGAACGACCGGAGTGTACGGACCAATAGGTGCTGTTTGTTTTGACATGTTTTAAATCGTAGATGATTATTGCGCCAATAAGATAACTCACGTGAAGAATATAAGTCGCCGAAGGTTTATCTCGGGTTCTGTGTCTGTAGTTGGTGCTGGTATCTCACTTCAAATGTTGACATCATGTGGCGATAGTTCAATATCAGGTCAAAATTCGCCAGCAGACTCGCTTGCTACGTCGGGTTCTGATCAACTGGCTGATCAGTTACCCGATCAAATAGCTGAACTGCCGAGCGATCTACAACTTGTGCAGCGCTTTCCGCAAGTTTTGGTCCCAGGCAATTTACGCTTGCCAATTTCGCTTGCATTTTCTTCTGGGATAATAAGTGCGACAAGCGATTTTAAGTTTCCAAAAACGCTTTGGGCAAAAGTTGTTGATCTTTCAACTGACAAAGTAATAATTGAAAATACTTCGGCAACTTTGTATGGTGCTGAAATTTCTCTGCCTTATTATCCTTTTCAAGTGACAATAGAGTCGCCGGGTAATTATTCATTGATTGTTTCGGGTGGACCGCCAGAAGGCACAGCGTTCAGCGTTTTAGAGCGCGCTTTAGTTTTGGTTCCTGGTGTTGGTGACCTGTTGCCAGGTTTTGATACACCAACTTTCGGTGATCATCGCCAAGTTGAACCGATTTGCACACGACAACCAGAACCGTGTCCGTTTCACAAGCTCACTCTGAACGAGGCACTGCAACTCGGTGTGCCTGTTGCGTACCTTGTCGGTACACCAGCTCATTGTTCGACGGGTACGTGCGCTCCGGCACTTAGCGGATTAATTGACGTCGCATCACGCATTGTTGGTCGCGCTGTGTTTGTTCACGCCGAGGTTTATTCAGACGAGGCGGCAACCGTTATTGCGCCAGCAGTGCAAGCATTGAATTTAAGTTTTGAGCCAGTGCTGTTTATTGCTGACAAGAACGGCAAAGTCTTCAAACGACTTGATGCGGTCTTTGATGCTTTAGAAATTTCAGACGCTCTTGCGTCAGTTGGTATCAGCTGAAGCTTTGACCACAACCACAACTGCGCGAAGCATTTGGGTTCGTGATCTTGAAACCCGCATCTTGTAATCCATCGTTGTAGTCAAGATTCGCACCCTCAAGAAGTTGCAACGACGCCGGGTCAACAACAACTTTTACATCTCCGAATGTTTGAACAAGATCATCAGCGGCAAATTCTCCGTCAAAAAACATTTCGTATGAGTAACCCGAGCATCCACCAGGTCGCACGGCAACACGCAATGCGAGTTCGGTTGCATTCTCAGATTCGAGGAGTTGTTTAACTTTGACTGCTGCTTTGTCTGTAAGAGTGATCATTTGAGTGTCTCCGTCTAGGTTTTCGAATGTAATAAAAGACTATCGCTTGCTATGCAAAACCTGCACGATTAAAGAATCGAAGCTCTCGAAATGTGCAACGAACTCATCTACTACCTTGGCAGGTAGTTTTATAGGCATGACTGGCCGCCGAGTGCCGCCCCCGACCCCCGCAGAGGTCACTAATCTGTTGCGCGCGGTTATTGACCCAGAACTTGGTGACAACATCGTTGATCTAGGTATGGCCACCGGTGTAACAGTTTCTGAAGAAGGTCTCGTCACGATCGGCGTGAAGTTAACAATCAAGGGCTGCCCATTGCGGGTGCAAATTAAAAACGATGTTGAATCTCGAGTCACGACTCACCCTGGCGTTACAAAAGTAAAAATTGAGTGGGGCGAAATGGATTCTGATGAGCGCACTGCGGTTATGACTCGCGCTAGATGGAATGCTAAAGAAAATGCTCCGGCGACGCAGATACCTCTCAACACAAGAATTTTGGCGATCGCAAGCGGCAAAGGTGGAGTGGGCAAGAGTTCAGTAACGGTCAACCTTGCTGCCGCGCTTGCAAATCAAGGACACACGGTTGGTGTTTTAGATGCAGACATCTGGGGATTCTCGGTGCCACGCATGTTAAATATGTCCGATCGTCTTGAGGCAAAACTATTTGATGGTAGTGACAAGCCAAGAATGATTCCCAATGAGCGAATTGTTGGCAAGGGTTTACTAAAAGTTGTCAGCACTGGCATGCTCGTCGAAGATGAAAGTACTGCGCTGATGTGGCGCGGACTGATGTTGACAAAAGCAGTTGAACAGTTTTTGAAAGATGTGCACTGGGGTGATTTGGATTATTTGTTAATTGATATGCCGCCAGGTACAGGTGATGTGCAAATGGGCTTGGCTCGAATGCTGCCTCGAGCAGATTTGATTATCGTCACAACGCCTGCCGTGTCGGCACAGAAAGTTGCGATTCGTGCGGCTGACATGGCGCGAAGAAGTTTTTTGCGAATCGCTGGCGTGATCGAAAACATGAGCGCATTCACGTGCGAACACGGAACGAGTTATCCTTTATTTGGCTCGGGTGGCGGACAAAATTTGGCTTCCGAAATTGGTTCAGAATTACTTGGACAAATTCCAATTGAAAGCGTGGTTAGCCATGGGAGCGACAATGGTGAACCAGTTGCGATTTCTGGATCAGGATTTGCTGCTGAGGCGTTTCGTGACATTGCACAAAAAATTATTGCGCAAACTGTGCCGGTCAGTGAGATGGCTGGTTGTTCGGCTCGTTTGCTCGAGAGCGTCGCATTGGCACTCGGCGACAAACCAAAAAAATAACTAGTTCTCGACTAGTAGTCAGGGTCACCTGGCATTAACACGCCGGTTACTTTGCCGTCACTGTTTATGCGCAGGCGAGGCAAAATCGCTACCGGCTTTAAAACTTTCTCTGCGGCGGCGAGTACTTCGTCACTCGTCTTGTATTTCGCGAGAAACTTCAAGTTTTCTGAAGTCGGTGGAAACATAGCCAGTTCTCCACTTGCGAGTTTGTCAAGTGCGTCTTGAGGTTGTACCCACAGACTGGCAATTGTTTCTTGCGAGTCATGCAGGGGCTCTTGCGATTCTGGAGCACGTGCGACAAAAAAACGCGTGTCAAATCTGCGAGCTTCACCAACTGGAGTGATCCAATGACTGACATAGTGAATTGAGTCGGTAATCAGATGTAATTCTTCGCTGCGACATAACTCGACCATACTCAGCGAGAAGTCATGAACTTTCAACTGTGCTTCGGCAAAACGATTAATGATCTCAGGTTTATCAAATGCAATTGTCTTATTTGTCTTAGTACTGCGCGCCAACAACACACCGGCTTCTTCAAAACATTCGCGAATCGCTGCTACCCAGTAAGCCAAACCGCCACTTGGAATCTCAAGTAAACCACTTGCATGTTGATCGTCTAAGCCATCACAGAGTTGTTCTAATTCTTCAATGCCATCTGATTCATCGACTCTTCCACCAGGAAAGACGTACATCCCGCCGGCAAATGCCGCATTTAGTGTGCGTTGCAACATAAAAACTTCAAACGCATCATTTTCAATATCGCGGATCAGCATCACGGTGGCTGCTGGACGCAGCGCACTCTTATCTAACTCGACTAACTTGTCGAGCGGCGAATTATAAGAATCCGCATCTGAATTTTTCACAACATTGACAATACGCATCGGTAAGCGTCACAACATCATCGGGAGGTGCGTTCGTGACATGACGCTCTCACCGTGAGATCTCGTGTAAACCCGTGACGTGTCGTTTCATAGATTGTTCGCCGATAGGTTCAAAGCAATGAATCGAGTGTCGGTCGACACCGCGGGGCGCCCACCATCGGTGGATGCACTCGCACGAGAGCTGGCAAATCGCCATTCGTTGCCACATGCAATTCTCGTAGATTGCGCGCGCCGCGCGATTGCCAATAGTTCAGCACAGCAGGTAACTCAGCGCGCTGATCAATTAGCAACTGAATTTGCTCAATCATTATTGCGCGAGGTTGTTAACGCAACTGGAGTTTTGTTGCACACAAACCTTGGTCGTGCGCCGATCGAGATACACACATCTGATCGTGCAGCAAATCTTGAACTAAATATGCTGACTGGCGAACGCGGTTCACGCCAGGAAACTGTCGGAAAATTGCTCGCTCTTCTTTGTGGCGCCGAGTCGGCGATTGTTGTCAACAACAACGCAGCGGCTGTTTTATTAGTCGTTGCCGCATTAGCAAATGCTCGAGACGTTGCTGTTTCACGGGGCGAGAGTGTTGAAATTGGTGGCAACTTTCGAATCCCAGAAGTCACCGAACAATCTGGCGCACGACTAGTTGATGTCGGCACGACAAATCGCACCCGTCTGCGTGATTACAAAAAATCAATTGAAAAGCGGGGCAATGATATTGCGCTGGTGTTAAAGGTTCACCCATCTAATTATCGCGTGTCGGGTTTCGTCGAAGACACGCCGATGCGCGAACTCGCAACTCTGCCTGTGCCGGTTGTTGCTGATATCGGTTCGGGCTTAGTTGATAACACCTGCCCATGGCTTGAAGGTCGCACACCTGCGTGGTTAGCCAACGAACCAGCAGCGCGGCAAACACTGAGTGATGGCGCTGCCCTGGTGATGTTTAGCGGCGACAAATTATTTGGCGGCCCTCAATGCGGAGTAATTGCTGGTCGCGCTGATCTTGTTGATGCATGTGCACAACATCCACTCGCGCGAGCACTACGACCTGGTTCACTAACCATGATTGCGATGCAATCGTTAGCACTTTCATATTTAGGACGAACAGTGACAATCGATGTTGCATTTTGGAAGATGGCAAATATTTCTGTATCCGAGTTGCAATTGCGTGCCGAGAAAATAATTAGAGCGGCTCAAGTTGGCGACGTTTGCTCGCTCGACTCAATACCCGGTGCTGGGTCGGCACCCGGTGCAACTATTGCTTCGGCTGGTGTTGTAATCGCTGGTGATCACCTTACAAAATTGCGTAATCGTGAACTGCCAATTATCGCTCGAGTCAAAGATTCAAAAACCTATTTTGATTTACGCACCGTGCGCAGTGAAGATGACCATTTATTGATTGATGCTTTGCGCAATCTTGTTGAATAGCTAACTCAATGACTGTCATTGCAACTGCCGGCCATGTTGATCACGGTAAATCTTCGCTCGTTCGGGCGCTAACAGGCACCGACCCAGACAGATGGGAAGAAGAAAAACGTCGTGGCATGACTATCGATCTGGGCTTTGCCGCCACGGTGTTGCCGTCTGGTGCTGTCGCAAGTTTTATTGATGTGCCGGGTCACATTCGTTTTTTACGCAACATGTTGGCAGGCGTAGGGGCAATTGATGGATGTGTCTTAGTCGTCGACGCCAAAGAAGGTTGGATGCCGCAAACCGAAGAACATTTTCAGATTTTAAAACTTCTCGGCGTCGCCTGTGGCGTCGTTGCACTAACCAAAATAGATTTAATTGACGAGGCCTTAGAAAATATTCGCCGTCGTGAAATTGCCGAGCACACGAGCGGATCATTCTTGGCGAATAGCGAGATAATTGCAACTTCAGTTACTACGCAACTGGGTCTTGACAAGTTGCGTAGCGCACTCGATCAACTGATAGCCCGAACAACTTTGGTGACTAGTTCGCTAGCTAGCTCGTTAGCCAGCCAGCGCCCAAGATTGTGGATTGATCGCGCGTTTACAACAAAAGGTGCTGGCACAGTCGTCACCGGAACTTTGATTGATGGGTCACTCCAGGTTGGTGATGAACTAGTTGTTGTACGAAATCAGCAAAAAGTTCGGATTAGAGAAATTCAACAGCACGAACAGACAGTTACAAAACTTGATCGTTCACATCGCTGTGCATTGAATCTTGTTGGTATTTCGCACGAAGAAATTTCTCGTGGTGACGCGCTGGTGAATGTAAAACAATGGAAACCAACTGCAATGTTTGATGCATCGTTGCGAATAGTTCCGAGTCTCAAACACCGAGTAACTCGTCGCGGTAGTTATTCGGTTTACATCGGCGCTGGCGAATTCTCTGCCAAGATTCGTCTGATCGGTGTGCGTGAGTTAAACGCCGATGAGCAAGGTTGTGTGCGAATTGCGATTGATTCGTCACTTGCGCTTATGCCCGGTGATCGCTACATTCTTCGCGAATCTGGTCGACAAGAAACAATTGGTGGAGGAGAAGTGCTTGACATTCACCCGATACTTCGTGTCTCACGCGCCAAACCTGATCGGTCACTTGAACGTTTAATTGCAGAACACGGCTGGATAACTGTCAGTGACTTTGAGTTACTCACAGCGCAACGACTGCCAGCGGTCGTTGGCGAATGGCTGACTTCTCCAGCGCTTTACGACAGATTACGAAAAGACTTGGCGATGCAGTTATCAAAAAATCCTGATGGCGTTGAAGTCTCTCGACTCAAAATTCATGAGCAAGCGGTTGTTGCAACTTTGCCAGAAGTGATTATTGAAATGGGACGCGCTCGGATCAAGGGTGCCAATTCAATATCCGATCATCCATATGCAGGATTATTTGCTCATGCCGGAGTAACGCCGCCAGATACCAAAACCCTTGACCGCAATATTGTTAGACAACTTGTGCAGCGCGGATTATTAGTAGATGTTGACGGAACCGTGTTTCACATCACCGCAATTGAAACTGCACGACTAAAGGTAATTGAAATTTTGAATCAGAACCCAAATGGTTTCACTGTCTCGCAATTTCGCGAACATCTTGGGATCACACGCAAGCATGCAGTGCCATTGCTTGAAGCGTTAGATAGTCGTGGAATCACCAAACGCTTAGATGATTTGCGAGTTGGCGGCGCGCGGCTGGCTAGTTAGCTAGTTAAATAGCTAGCGCGAAATATTATTTTGGTTTGCGCATCTCTCGATAGTCACGTGCGGCACCTTCGAGCGGTTCGACTTCTAGAGTCACTCCGTCAATCGCGGCAACTTTTAATTCTTGACCGTCATTAATTGGTGTCGAGCGGTTAGTGCGCGCGCGCCAGTTGGCATCGTGAATTCGCACAATTCCAAGTGGATTAATTTCTCCGACCGCAACACCAATACTTCCGATCATCCACTCACGACCAATCGTTGGCGTGGCAAATCTTGTGCGCACCATTGACGGCATTCCGACAACGAAAGCCAAAGAAATTGCCGCAACACCAGAAGCAAGTGTCAGCCAAGAAAGTCGAACGTCGCCGCCGTCGCTTGGGCGAAATAGGGTGACGCTAGAAATTATAAATAGTGCGAGACCTAGGCCCGTAAAAAACCGCGGAATCCCAACTTGCACATCAATCGCTAGAGCAAACATTGCAATCAACATCAGTACCAGACTTGCTCCACGCAGTGGCAATGTCGCTAACCCGTGGCTGCCAAGCACAACACAAATTGCACCAACAACGCCGGCGATGCCGATGCCGGCGGTAAAAAATTCAAATATCAGTAGTGCCAGACCGATAATAAACAATAGATATGTCACTGGTGGACTTGCCGAAGTGTGCAGCAAGCGCTCAACTAATCCAAGTTTAAAAAATCTTGTTGTCGCCGCATCGCGCACTAGTTGCCCATTTGCGTCTTTGGCGTCAACAACTGTGTGCAGTGTTTTGCCTTTGATTGTCAATCCATCAAGCGCTAGCAGCATGTTTCGCAATACGGGCACGCCCTCGTCGGCTGTCGTAAGTTTTAACGCGCCGAGTTTCTTTGCTTGTTGAGAATTCAAAGTAGAAGTCAATAACTTCGAAGATGCATCACCAAAACTAATTTTGCCGGCACTGGTCGAAAGTAACTTTCCGGTTTTGCCAATTCGTGTGCCGTCGGCCATCGCTGAAACATCAGCAACAGCCAACAACTGAGCAGCACTTCCGTAGGCGCGGGCCGTGGTTGGCCCTACCCAGACACCGATCGGGATCTTCGAATTAATTATTTTTTCAAACAACTGTGTCATTCGAGCCGTAGAGACAACACTGCCGTGTGAGTTGACTTGAAAGATGATTGCCTGCGAGTTTGAATTCTCAGCACGATCAATTGCTTGCTCAATGTCATGAGCCACGATTTCATCAATTAATCCGTTCACTTCTACGACATCTACGGGGGGTAGATCTATTGCGTCATCTTGTGCCCGAGCAGAACCTGCAGAAACAAACATCATCACCGTCATCAAAACAAGCATCCCGACTGTGGCGTATGTTCGTTTCTGGCTGACTTGTGTGTGCAATTCACTCTCCGAGTCGTGTGTTGAGAAACTTACGCTAACATTTGCGCGTGCACATATTGCTTGCTACTGATGCTCAGTGGGTTCTCGACGAAGTCCATTCTGCGCTTGGCACACCTGAAACTTCATTCGTCGTGTGTAGCGACGGCCGCGATGTGCCGCAAGCCATAAAGCAACGCACTCCAGATTTGGCTGTGCTTGATTTACAGAGTGGCTCAATGGGTGCGATGGCAGTAACTATGGATCTGCGATTAGATCACAGCGACGGTCGAGCACCAAATGTGCCAGTCTTAATGTTGCTTGATCGTCTCGCTGATGTGCATATGGCTCGACGGAGCGGCGCGCAAGGTTGGTTGATTAAGCCACTTGACTCTCTGCGTTTACGTCGTGCAGCAAATGCAATTGCCGCAGGCGATGTGTGGCACGAAGGAATGCCAGTCGAAGCCTAAATTGCAAATTAATTAATTACTTTTGCTGACGATTACTTCGGCGATCTGCAAAGCATTAAGCGCAGCACCTTTGCGAAGATTGTCGTTAGAAACAAATAACACCAGGCCTTTATTTCCGTCGATTGAGTGATCTTGACGGATTCGCCCGACAAAACTTGCGTTCTTGCCTGTGGCGTCCAAAGGTGTTGGCACATCCATCAGACTTACACCTGCTGCATTTGACAAAATTTTTGTTGCTTCAGCCGGAGTGATCGCACGATCAAATTCAAGAGTCAGTGAGAGTGAATGACCAGTAAAAACTGGAACGCGCACGCAAGTACCCGAAACACGCAAATTTGGAATATGTAAAATCTTGCGGCTCTCGTTACGTAACTTTTTCTCTTCGTCAGTTTCTAACATGCCGTCATCCACCAAGGTGCCCGCAAACGGAATCACATTGTTTGAAATCGTTTTGGGAAATTTAACTGCTGGTGGATATGTAATTGCGCCACCGTTATAGGTCAGGTCTTTTGCATTTGGTGCACCAAGATTGATTTGGTCATGCAATTCACTGACACCAGCAACCCCCATGCCACTAACTGCTTGGTATGTGCTTACAACCATTCGCACAAGTCCAGCAGCATTATGCAGTGGCTTAAGTACTGGCATCGCAGCCATTGTCGTGCAATTTGGATTAGCAATGATTCCAAGTGTTGCCTGAGCGATATCTTCAGGGTTGACTTCTGAAACGATTAATGGAACATCAGGATTCATTCGCCACGCAGACGAATTATCGATCACCATGGCGCCACGCTTGGCGTAAATCTCTGCAATTGCTCGTGAAGTAGTAGCACCTGCAGAAAAAATCGCGATATCTAAACCGCTTGTGTCTGCCGTTGCAGCATCTTCAACAGTGATCTTTTGGCCGTTCCATTCAATGACACTTCCAGCTGATCTTGCGGACGCGAAAAATCGAACCGTTGATGCAGGAAATTTTCTTTCAACGAGCAAAGTCTGCATCACACTGCCGACCATGCCTGTCGCGCCAACTATTCCAATTGAAATTTTTTTGTTTGAGCTGTTATTTGCCACGCATTTAGGATACTTGAGCGACTAACCACCAGTGGCTTGGATTAATTCGGTTTGTGGGGATTACTTTTATTTGATTTTTGCCTGTCGTCGATACTCTAAGAGTTCGCTTTTTCGAATGAAATATTTTTATATCGCTTAGTTGTGGCGCCACTTTTGCCAGTACCGTGTCGGGTTTCAGTCGGTTGGCCTGCCACCCGAATCTGGTCGACCAGCGCCAACGGGCGAGGCGTGGGCCGATAATTGAAACTTTCCAAAGCGAGCGCATCGCGATGCCTAATGGCACGAGTAAGACATCACTGGGTACCCAAGTGCGAAAATTGAGCACAACTGTGCCACCACTTCTGGTGACACGGATTGCTTGGTCTACAAGTTCAAGAGCATCGTGTGGCTGACAATGTTGCAAGGTGATGTAAGAAAAAGTTATATCAACCGTGTTGTCGTTCAGCGCAAGGGTTTTTCCGTTGACTACGTGCAGGGTGGTCAGACGATCAATTCGTCCAAACCGAGCAACTGTTTGTCGGCATCGTTCAAGAAAAGCCGAGTCGACATCTGCGGCAATTACTTTCTCGCAGCGATTTGTAAACGCCGAGGTCATTCTGCCGATGCCACTGCCGATTTCGAGCAGAGTTGAAGACTCAAATTTCTTGTCGCCGAGTTCGAGTAATCGAACGTATAGCTGAACCTCTTTGTCGCCGGTGTCGACGAACTCTTTAAGTGTTAGATCGTTTCCGGTTTCATTGTTGAAAACCCAGCCTGTCTCTCGTACGACATCGTCTGCGCTTAAATTATTGTCGGCAAGATTTCCTGCGCGCCGCCAAGGTAAATGATGGGCACGCTTTGTTTGCATATGTCTGAAGAAATCTACTTGCTACTTGCGTTCAGGCAGTGGTGCCGAATACTCCTCACCACTATCTAGTTCAAACGCCGTATGTAGTGCGCGCACTGCGGTTTCGAGCATTGGAGCTGCCACAACGACAGAAATTCGAATCGTGCTCGTTGAAATCATTTCGATATTGACTTTGTTGTCGGCCAAAACTCGAAACATCTTGGCGGCGATGCCAGGGCTTGATTTCATTCCTGCACCTACTAGTGAGATTTTGGCGATGTTTGAGTCGTTGGTTACGCCACTCGCGCCTACTTGCTTCGCAATTTTTTCGACAATCGGTTGCGCGATCGCTACATCGGTCTTCGGTAATGTAAAAGAAATATCGGTCGTTCCTGCAGTTGAGGTGTTTTGTACGATCATGTCAACGTTGACATTGGCATTAGCCAACGGCTCGAATAATGCCGCCGAAACACCCGGCTGGTCAGGCACTCCCAACACAGTTATTTTTGCATCGCCAGCGTCGTGTACGACACCAGAAATAATTGGATCTTCCATATTTTTTTCTCCTTTACGTTCTTCGCTCGTCACCCAAGTTCCTTGCTCCCAAGTGAAACTTGAGCGCACATGAATCGGCACATTGTGATTGCGAGCAAATTCAACACTGCGAAGTGCCAGCACTTTGCTGCCAGCCCCAGCCATCTCGAGCATTTCATCAAACTCAAGATGTTTTAATTTTCGTGCTTGCGAAACAAGTCGTGGGTCAGCAGTAAAAACTCCAGTGACATCGGTGTAAATTTCGCAGACGTCGGCTTTGAGCGCCGCGGCGAGTGCGACTGCAGTCGTATCGCTTCCTCCACGACCGAGTGTTGTAATTTCTTTTGCTGTGCTAACGCCCTGAAAACCTGCGACCACCGCCACTTTGCCGTCGCGCAAAGCTTCGCGAACGCGGTCGCCTCTGATTTCGAGAATTTTCGCTCGACCATGTACTGTGTCGGTAATGATCCCCACTTGACTGCCGGTGAAGCTCATTGCTTCAACACCCAGATCTTGCAGCGCCATACACAAAAGCGACATACTGATGCGTTCACCAGTTGTTAGCAACATGTCCATCTCGCGACCGGGTGGCGCTGACGAAACTTGTCGTGCGAGCTCCATCAGGTTGTCGGTGGCTTTTCCCATTGCCGACACAACAATCACAAGTTGGTTGCCTTCTGCGTTAGAGGCCGCGATATGGCGTGCAACATTGCGCATTCGCTCGGGGTCGGCCACTGAAGTGCCACCGTATTTCTGAACTATCAAAGCCACGACGTTCAACGCTAGCGCTGCTGGTGTTGCCGACCTGTAGCATTTTCTGCTTATGGGAACAGATAAACGAAACCGCCAAAAAGAAAATCGCTTAGCCCGCCGTAACGAAGTTGCGCAAAATACTAAACGTCAGATTTTGCGCCGTCGAATAACGCGGATTGCTTTACTAATTGGCGCAGTTGTTGGTGTTGTTTTGTTGTTCAACTTGAGTGGAAACAAAGATGAATCCCAGACATCAACTAGTGATTCTGTAGTTTCATCTGAGTCAACCGTGGCACCAGCGTCAGCCGGCCGATTTGCTTATAGTGAAGGAGAATGTGCACCAGCAGATGGCTCTGGTTCAAAAATTCAAACGTTCACGTCCGCACCAAAATTGTGTATTGACTTAACGAAAACTTACACGGCAGTCGTGTCAACATCAAAAGGTGATTTCACTGTTGTGCTTGACGCAGCCAAGGCACCTGGTACTGTCAACAACTTTGTCAACTTGGCGCGATCAAAATATTTTGATGGCACGATTTGTCATCGAGCGATACCAACTTTCATGGTGCAGTGCGGTGATCCAACTGCATCTGGTTCTGGTGGGCCCGGCTATTCAATCGCCGATGAGTTGCCGGCAGCGGGCGAGTACAAACTCGGCTCACTGGCGATGGCTAACTCTGGGCCAAATACAAATGGCAGTCAGTTCTTTGTTATAACTGGTGAGCAAGGAGTATCGCTCTCGCCGAACTACACGTTGTTCGGTCAAGTAACAAAGGGTCTTGACACAACAGTTTCTGCGCTTGACAAAGCAGGCAATGATGACCCAGCAGCAAATGGCGTGCCACCAAAAGAAGAACTTCAAATTACTAAAGTAACAATCAGCGAAAACTAAAAACCAACGGTGGTCGTTTAGTCACGAGGCAAGAAAGCAGAATCTAATCGTTGAATCTCAAGATTTGAACGGTCAGATACTAAATCCATATTGTCTCGAAACCCAACGAAGATGTTCATCTCGCGGAGAACTCTTAAAATTTCTTCGTCGTAGACCCCATTTGGGTGAGACATACATTTTGGCGTGCCATTTAAATAGCCAGTCAAGTATTCTGAATTAACAAAGTATTCAGAATGTTTTTCTGCCGCTGTCAGCCTCGTTATGTTTGTTGGATGACTGTGTGAGTGCAAACCAACGACATGGCCTTGAGTTGCGAGTTGAGTAATAGATTCTGGACTCATTGTGATTTTCTTATTTATTTCGTCAATTGATGTGCCATGATCTTGAATTATTAATTTCATAATCTCTAAGTATTCATCTGGAGTCAAGATTTCATCGCGCAAATATCTGAACCACCGGTCAGTGCGTGTATAAAACGGATAAACAGTTAAATAATCTTCTGGGAACGTTTCAATTGCAGACAAAAATGTTTCAGACATCGTGGTTTCGACGCATTTATCAAACTCTGTTAAAAATACGTCTTTATTCTCAAAAAATTGATTTCTGAAAATCCTAAAAATTTCCAAAATATATGGGTGCCCTGCATGAGGCCCAGTGTTGACGAAAAAAAATGCTTTGAGTTTCTTTGAGGCGAGCACCGAAGCCGCAACATCAAATTGACATTGCAGCCCGTCATCAAACGAACAGCAGATGTCGGTCTCATCTAGTTTTTGACTAAGCGCCTTTTCTAGAAAGACGTCTGCGCTCAATAAATTTGCAACTTTTGATGCATGATCAAGTGATCGCCCAAACTCATCGGCAGAGAATGAGCCTTCACTTTTTAGGTGACCACTACCGTGAAAGTGGTGAAACATTAGACCTGTCGGCCCGGAATTTTTAAGACTGGCCAATGAGTTAGTCACAATTCAATTCTAGTTATTTTGATATTTAATTAGTTAGCAATGACTCTCGCAAAATGTTTGCCGTTTGGTCGCTGACACCGATTTCGCGAACGAAGTTTTGTACTGAGCCATGTTTTTTATTTAGATCGTCGAGAATAATTGCCATTGCGCGTGGGTCGGCCGCAGCAAATCGAACTGGCATGTTGGCATAAGCTGTGGCAAGATCTGGTTGGTTCACTTCGGCCCATTTGATGAGTCGCTTCATGCCCAACTCGGTTAGTCCGTAGTCTGCAGAAATGATTTCATCCGGCACTCCGAGAATTGACAAAATGAATGCCGCGAGCACTCCTGTGCGATCTTTGCCAGCAGCACAATGAAACACCAATGGCAAAACATCGGTTGCCGCGATGACTTCAATGGCATTCGCGAACTTTGGCGCAGCATTGGCGATCATGTGGCGATATGCCCAGACCAAAAATTCAACGGTGTCTTCTATAACTGGTGTATCGCCGTCATTCCAGGTTGCATCAATTATCGAAAGATGATGAAATGCAACAGGAAACTTATCAACGGGGAAGGTGCCACGAGTTTTGACCTCGTTATCGGTTCGCAGGTCGATCACGGTTTTCACACCCAGGTCAATTACTGCTTGCGCGTCATCGGCGGTTAAACGATAAAGCCCATCGGCTCGAAATAAAGTTCGCCATTTCGTCGTTTGACCATTAATTGTTGGGTAGCCGCCCAAATCACGAAAGTTATGTACCGCGTCAAGGGCGATTAATCGTTGCGGGTCGCTGATTAGAGATTCAATTTTTGCGTTGTTCACCCCGTGGACTTTATCTGTTTGTGGTGACTACAAAGTGTCTGAAAGGTGCCTGCAAGATGGCGACTTACTTACGGTTAGTTAAATGCCAGTAATAGTCGGTAGTGTCGCTCGGATGACAAAACTT
>ERZ889217.848-NODE-848-length-17241-cov-15.908705_pt1 | contig 17241 bp, 17 predicted proteins | sample MGYA00521098_ERZ889217 | MGnify/ENA primary metagenome ERZ889217 (study PRJEB32303, sample SAMEA104408613) | aquatic metagenome | biome: Brackish water; feature: Pelagic; material: water | place: Baltic Sea | collected 2014-06-10T22:04:00 | depth 2,362 m ...
ATGAGTGACCAGCAGGATGAATTCGCCGGATCGTCGGGGAAACAGGCCGAGTTGCTTCCTCGGCATCCACCACTCGTCACGACACGACGGGTTCGACCCCCAGAGCACCTTCTTCCACGGACGTCGCCCTATCCAGCACGCGGCAGCGCAGTCGTCACCGCTTTCATGCGGTCGAGTGCTTGAGTTCCCTCCGCCTCGACACACCCGGCCGTGGGTACCTCAAAATTCATAGACGCAGCCCGGGATTGCCAATTCAACGTTCGGCAGATCCAACTTGCCAAGCTCCGTGGCAATCTGGTCAGCGTATCGTGGCTTGCGATGGACCACGATCCATCGGACCGGACGGGAGAGCTTGCCGATCTCAGCCGCAAAGCTGGCGGGACAGTGGTGGCCCGTCGTGGTTGCCAATCCAGCCAGCGAGTCGGGAAAGCTGACCTCGAGGAAGACCGCGTCGAGCCGTGGCGCGGATCCAAGCCGCGTCCACAGTCCCTCCGTCGGTCCTGTGTCGGAGGGAAATGCCACCGCTTTTTCGCCGTCATCGACGAGGTAGCCGAACGTTTCGACGCTGTGTTGCACGGGAACTGCCGTGACCGTGAGGCCGGAGCGAGTCACGCTCTGCCCGGGCTCGAGCGGTGTGGCCCGGACAAACCGGTTGTCGTCGGTAGAAAGATCGAAGAAATCGGGCCAGACGCGGCCATTGAAAATATCGCGGTGGAGAAAATCGAGGAGATTGGCTCCACCGAGGAGTTCCACACAGTCGGGCCCAGGCTCGTACACATTATCCAGGAAGATCGGCAGCGAGGCGATGTGATCGACATGCTCGTGGGTCAGAAAGATATGCCGCACTCCGCGCTGGCGGGCGAGGTCGGCAAGCAAGCCGAGCGGACCGGCGTCGATTGCCACCCTGTCGTTGATGAGAAACGAAACAAGGAATTGTGATTCGGATGCGGGCACACTCGACGGCAAAAGCTCCACTTGCATCGTTCAATCCTGTCCCCGGAGCCCGTTGACGTGTGGTCTTCGCAGCGGACACCGGCTTTGCGGAAAAAAATCACAGGGAAAAGAAATCACGGATTCTCCGAAAAATGTCCTGCACATCGGGGGCTGTGAGGGCTACTCCCGCCACCGCCTGGGCTCGCTCAGCCATGCGAACCTGAAGGGCTCGTCCGAGTTCATCGACCAACTCAGGGTGGGCCTCGAATACCAGGCGAAAGACGGCCTTGGCAATCTCGACGACCCGCGTTTCTTCCGTGGCTGTCACGGTTGCCACGCGGGGCGCTCCGGTCATCAGCGACATCTCCCCAAAATAGTCGCCGGCCGTGAGTTCTGCGAGCCTAACCGGAGGGCGACCCTGGTCCGAGACTGTCACCTCGACCCGTCCGGAGAGGACGACGAACATGCTCTCACCGGCGTCTCCCTGGCGAATGATCGGCTCACCGATGGCGAATACCCGCTCGGGCGAAGCAGTTGCCAATTGTCTGAGGAGGTCTGCTCCCAGAGCATCGAGGAGCCCGATCTGCCGCAGGCTGGCGGCCCGACATTCGATGACCGCGGCCGGATCGTCGGCAGGCGGTGGAGGCAGTGGTGTCAGCCGGATTGCATGGGTGGCTACGGGCATCTCGATTCCGTGGCGGGCCAGGGCGTACCAGATCCGGTCGCGGGCCATGCCATCGACACGGTCGCGTTTGTCGAACATTGTCGTAAACAGTCTGACCCAGTGCTCCACGCCGCGATCGGTGAAGGCGTTGGTGACGACCGAAGGAGCCGGATGCTCGAGCACGCCGAAACCCCCCTGAAGTGCCTCGAGAATGATCCGCTGAACCCGCTGGGGTGGCACGGCGTAGGGAGTGATGAGAAACAGGCTCCGCCGCGACCAGGGGTCGGGTTTGGTGAAATTGCGGATCGAGGCCTGGGCGAGTTGCGAGTTGGGAATGATCACATAGGCCTCATCGAGCGTGATCACCTTCGTGGCCCGCCAATTGACTTCGACCACTTTGCCGATGTGCGCCGGGTTATCGTCGTACTGAATCCAGTCGCCAACCTCGAAGGGATTTTCTGCATGGATCGCCAGGCCGGCGAAGACGTTGCCCAGCGTGTCCTTGAGCGCGAAGCCAAGAATCGCCGTGAACACGGCTGAGCCGGCGAATAGATTCCCCGGTTCGACCCCCGCCTCGTAAAGAATCGCGACGAGTGCGGCAGCGATCATCAGACAGCGGAGCACATCGAGGAAAATCTGCGGCAGCGGCAAACGGACCCGCTCCCACGCCGCCACAACGATCAGCAGAAGCGCGGACTGGAGGAGCGAGGCCAGCAGAAAGAATCGGCTACCGAGCACCGAGGCCGCCGGAGCGTCGGTGGAATCGGGGAACAGCAGCGGGATCAGGAAGGGCACAGGAGCCAGGAGCAGCAGGCCCAGCGGCCAGGTGGCGAGGCGCCGCCGCCCCGGGGGGAGAGCGACTGCCACAACGGCCAGCGCGGCGACCGCCACCGCTAGTTCCCGCCGCAGGTCGAGGTCGATCGGAAGCCGAAGGGCGTCTTCCAGCGAACTCACCGGATCGACGGCCGCGAAAAAAGCAACCGTTGCCGCAACGAGGGAAACCATGCAGGATTCACCGATTCCAACCACTGCGGCCCAGAGTGGGTAGCCGTGGAATTGCATTCTGAACCGGCCCGGTTGGGGTCGGCAATGCCCCGGGTCAGGGCCAAACCCTGGTGGACGCCGCCAGGGTTTGCCGATATCCTATATTTTCAGTCGCGGAGCAACTCCGCCCACATTGGCCCATTCGAGCAGCACCCCACACCTTCGATTCCCTGACCTAGATCTTCCACTCTAGCCAGATCCTCCACTCTAGATAGAAAGCTTCAGACTGCATGGTCAAGTTGACGGTTCGTGAACGTGAAAGCATCCAGGAGGCTGTCCGCCGATTTCGCAAACTCGTGGAGCGGAGTGGCATCAAAAAGGAAATGCGGAAGCGGGAGTTTTTTGAGAAACCCAGTGAGACACGGCGACGATCCCGTCTCCGTACCGAGCGACGCATGAAGCGAAATCGGTTGTTGGGAGTGGGTGTCTGACAGGTTGTGGATCAGGCCAAAGCAGCCCCGCTGAACGCGGCTGTTTTTTGCTCATCCTGAAGGGACCTTGTTTCTGAAAGGATTTTGGGTCATTGCCCGAAGGATCGAAGCGGCAGGTGACAACGCCCGATCGCCGGCCGGCTCTAAGCCCAGTCAAGTGCCAGGTCGAGCCACGGAGCGTCGTGGGTGGGCCAGCCTGTGCTCACGCGGTCGACACCGGTGCGGGCGATCGCGGCAATCGTCTCCGGTCGGATGCCGCCCGATGCCTCCAGAATCACGCCCCGAGCTTTGGTATTTCGCAAGCCCACGCAGCCGGCTAACTCGTCGGGCTGCATGTTGTCGAGGAGGACAACATCAGGGCGGGCGGCCAGCACCGGCTCGAGTTGGCTGATGGAATCGATTTCGATCTCCACAACCATCCCCGTCGCCCGCTCCGGCGGAAAGGCCCGCGTGAGAAAACTTCGGACCCGGCGGATCGCGTCGGCCGGAGCGATGCCGGCCGATGCCAAGGCGGCAAGGTGGTTGTCTTTGATCAAGATGGCGTCGTAGAGTCCGAGCCGGTGATTATGTCCGCCCCCGGCGCGGGTGGCGTATTTGTCGAGCAGCCGCCAGCCGGGGATAGTTTTACGGGTGTCGTACACCTCGCACCCTGTGCCTGCCGCCGCATCCACCAGCCGCCGCGTAGCAGTCGCGATCCCGGAGAGCCGACCCAGCAGGTTCAGGATCACCCGCTCCGCCAGAAGCACGCTCCGGGTTGGGCCGGTGAGCATAGCCACGGTGTCTCCAGCGTCCACGACGTCGCCGTCGGCCCGCCGGGAGAGGAATACGAGGCCTGAATCGGTCTCCTCGGCGACCACCGCCGCCGCGGGGAGGCCCGCGACGACGCCGGCCCGCCGGGCCACGACGGCGAGCTCACTGCGGGTGGTGGCGGAAACAAGAGCGACGCTGGTCCAATCGCACTCGTGGCCCAGATCCTCAGCCAGCCATCCGCCGACGCAGGAGCGGACGTGGTCGGCGAGTTGATCACCCCAGACGAGTTGCTCAAAGGCCGGGGTGGCGAACGCTTTGCGGGCGGAGTCTGATTCGGCCATGGCGTGAAGCGGGAAGTACTGCGGAAGGAAACGGGGCGACGAGGTCACCCCGGCGGCGTATCCTATGCAAAGGACTGTCGTTCCGGCCACCTATTCCGAGTCCGCCTCTCATGCCGCATCCTGAACTGCAGCCCGCCCTGCTCCCCGAGCGTTCTCAGCCCCTGATCGCCGGCGGGGTGATCCTGGCAGTGGTCGCGATGGCGGTCTGGTTTCTGGCGGCTGGCGGACTTTCCGGTGGCCTTGTCCACTACGATGCCCCACCGGCAGTCCCGCCGGCTTTCACCGTCAATGTCAACGAAGCGGGGGTGGTGGAACTCGCGCAGCTGCCAGGGCTCGGGCCGGCCACGGCCGAACGGATCGTTGCCTACCGACGGGAACACGGGCCGTTTGCGAGTCACGACGAACTCCTGCGGGTGCCGGGCATCGGCCCGGTCACGCTCGAATCACTGCAGCCTTACCTGCGACCGATCCGCCGCCGGAGGGAACCATGATGCCAGCCACTGATCTGGATCCCGGAGTCTTTGAACTTGTCGCGCCGTACGAGCCAGCAGGTGATCAGCCAACTGCGATTGAAGCGCTCGTCAGGGGCCTGACGGAGGGTAGCCCCTCGCAGGTGCTAATGGGGGTGACCGGCTCGGGAAAGACCTTCACGATGGCCAACGTGATCGCTCAGGTAGGGCGGCCCACGCTCGTGCTCTCCCACAACAAAACACTCGCGGCCCAACTGTACGCCGAGTTTCGCGACTTCTTTCCCCACAACGCGGTTCACTACTTTGTCAGCTACTACGACTACTACCAGCCCGAGGCCTACATCCCGCAGCGGGACATCTACATCGAGAAAGATGCTGCGATCAACAAGGAGATCGACCGGCTGCGGCTCGCCGCCACCAGCGCCCTCGTAAGTCGCCGCGACGTGATCGTGGTGGCGAGCGTCTCCTGTATCTATGGCCTCGGCTCACCCGATGACTACCGGGCCATGGTGGTGCGGCTCGCGAGCGGAATGACGCTGAGCCGCGACCAGTTGCTGGAGCGGCTGGTGTCGGTCCATTACGAGCGGGGTGACATGGCGCTGGAGCGGGGCCGATTCCGAGTCCGAGGCGATTCGATCGACATTTGGCCTCCGTACGACGAGCTTGCCTGCCGGATCGAATTCTGGGGTGATCGCCTCGAGTCGATCGCCATCATCCATCCCACCAGTGGTGAGGTGGCTGCCCGCAAGGACGAGATGTATTTCTACCCCGCGCGGCATTTCGTGATGCCCGAGGATCGCGTGCGAGCAGCAGTCTCGACGATCAAAGAGGAGCTGGAGATGCGGCTCGAGGAGTTGAAGAGCCAGGGCAAACTGCTCGAGGCCCAGCGGCTGGGCGCCCGAACGCGGTTCGACATCGAGATGCTGCTTGAGGCGGGCTTCTGCCCGGGGATCGAGAACTATTCCCGGCCGCTCTCGGGCCGAGTCGCTGGCAGCACCCCGACCACGTTGTTCAATTATTTTCCCAACGACTTCCTGTTCTTTGTGGATGAGTCGCATGTGACGGTGCCGCAGGTTCGTGGCATGTATGCCGGCGATCGGAGCCGGAAGCTGACGCTCGTGGACCACGGCTTCAGGCTACCGAGCGCACTCGACAACCGTCCGCTGATGTTCGCTGAGTGGGAGCAGCGACTCGCGCAGACGGTTTTTGTCTCGGCCACGCCTGGCCCCTGGGAACTCGCCCGCACCGGAGGCGAGGTGGTGGAGCAGGTGATTCGGCCGACCGGCCTGCTCGATCCCGTGATCGAGATCGTGTCGGCCAAGCAGCAGGTTGTGCATCTCTCCGGTCAGATCGAGAAGGTCGTGGCCGCCGGGCAACGGGTGCTCGTGACCACGCTCACCAAAAAGCTGGCCGAGGATCTGTCCACCTACTTCCAGGAGCGCAAGGTCCGCTGCCGCTGGCTTCACAGCGAGCTCGACGCCTTCGAACGGGTGGAGCTGCTCCGGGATCTCCGGGTGGGGAAAATTGACGTGCTGGTGGGTGTCAACCTGCTCCGTGAGGGACTCGATCTGCCGGAGGTTTCTCTGGTGGCGATTCTTGACGCTGACAAGGAGGGCTTCCTCCGCAGCGAAACCTCACTCATGCAGACGATCGGCCGGTCGGCCCGGAATGTCGATGCCCGGGTGATTCTCTACGCCGACACGGTCACCGAATCGATGCAGTTGGCCGTGGACGAAACGCGTCGGCGACGGGCCCTGCAGGAGGAATACAACCGCGCGCACGGAATCACGCCGGAGACGATCCGCAAGGAGATCCGGGCCGGGATTGAGTCAGAGGCTGTCTCACGCGCCAAGGCCTTCGAGGTGGTGGGGCAGGGCGACGAGGGCCGCCGGCAGCAGGCCGAATTGTCCGAGCAACTGGAGGCCGACATGATGCAGGCCGCCGCCGAACTGGACTTCGAGCGGGCCGCCCGGATTCGTGACCAACTCGCCTCGCTCCGCGGAGGCGGAGGCGGGGGCGGGGGCCAAGGGGCGGGATCACGAGGCCGGGGCAAAGGGCGACGCTCGGGAGGGGGCTCTGGAGGCCGGATCCCGCGGCCCAAACAGGCCTGACCATCAAGGGGCATTCCATGCGTACCAACCCTGCTGCTGCCTTGGCGCTGGCAGACCACTGCGCGCTGTGGGAAGCCATCTGCCGCATCTCAAACGACTTCATCACGATCCTCGATCGGGACTGCCGGATCCAGTTTCTCAACCGGGCCGGCGACGGCCATGCGGCCAGCGAGGTGCTCGGCCGGAAGGTCACGGAGTTTGTCCTGGCCGACTCTGCTCGGCTGATCGAGCGGCTGGTGGGCGAAGTCTTCGTGACGTCCGAGACCCGCTCGTTGGAGGTGACGTCGCGTTTGGCGTTGGGCGGTCTCAACTACTACCGCATGCAACTCGGGCCGGTCAGCATCGACGGACGGGTCGTGGCGGTGTTGGCCAGCTCAGAGAGCATCCTGCCCCTCAAGGAGACGGAGCAGTCGCTCGCCCGCGAGCGGAATCTGCTGCGGCGGCTGATTGAGATCCAGGAGCGGGAACGGCAGCTTGTCTCCTATGATATTCACGATGGGTTGGCCCAGTATCTGGCTGGTGCGACCATGCATTTTCAGGCCTGGGAGGCGGCGATTGGCGACCAACCCGGCCGGGAGGATCTCCACCGGGGGCTACGGCTGCTCCAGGCCGCAGCCGACGAGTCACGCCGTCTGATCAGCGGTCTGCGGCCACCCGATCTCGACGAACTGGGCATCGTCGATGCGATTGACTCACTCGTGGCCGACGCCCGCATGGAGGTTCCAGCGGTCGCCTTCGAGCATCACCTGCCAGGCCCTCGTCTGCCTCCGATGCTCGAGACCACGATCTTCCGGATCGTGCAGGAGTCGCTTTCCAACGTCCGCAAACACGCCGCTGCCACAACTGCGACGGTGAAACTCCGGCGGGAAGGTGATTGGGTGCGGATCCGTGTGGACGATGACGGCTGTGGCTTCAATCCCGCTGCGGTGGCCGAGGATCGATTCGGACTCGAGGGCATCCGGCAGCGATCGCGGCTGTTCGGCGGCGAGCCGGTCATCACATCCAGCCCGGGGGCCGGGACGCAGATTGAGGTCAGTCTGCCGATTCACGACGAGCCTTCTTCCTGACCGAGGTCACCAGGAGCCGACCGGTCTCAGGCAGACTTTTGCATTGCCTCCAGCGACCGGCCCAGCCGGCGGCGGCCCTTCGCCAAGCCTTGCGACTCAATTACCGTAGGCTCAGCGGAGCTGGCTGCGAGGCGTTCCCGAAGCGACTGGGCCAGCGAGGCCCCGAAGTCTTCGTCACGGCTGCGGGTGCCGACATCTTCGATCGCATCGGCGAACCCAAGCACGACTGCCTGCCGCACGCCCTCACGAACCCAGTGAAAGAAACTCATCGTCGTGCCTCCTGAGGACATCCCCGTAACAGACAGGCTGCCACTACACCAGTTATCGGCGGCCCTGGCCACGGCCTCCATCGAGGTCGACGGCGTGCCGGGGCTGGAAGATGGGCAGGCTATGCGGGCGGCTTGCCCGTCCGCCGAACACAGACGAGGCAGACGTCATCGCTGCCCGCCGCTCCGGCAACATGCCGGTCGATATCGGCGAGGATCGCCTTGCCCAGCCCGGTGGCGGTCGCGGCCGGCTTTGCCATCACCTGTTCCAAACGCCCGATGCCGTAACACCGACCTTCATGGTCCATCGCCTCCGTCACTCCGTCTGTGCAGAGCAGAAAGGCCTCACCCGGCTCGAGATCGACCGTGCAGGACCGGTATTCGTGTCCGGCATGCATGCCCAGCGGCAGGCCCCCCAATTCGCAAGACACCTCCCGCACGTCGCCGGTGGGGCTTCGCATGAAAACCGGGAGGTGGCCCGCATTGCAAATGGTGACAGCGTGGCTGGCAGGATCGAGCACCGCCACCACCAGCGTGGCGAACCGATCATCCCAGCCACCCCGAAGAAAGCTCTCATTGATCCGGGAGACGGCTGCGGCGAGATTTGGCTCACTGGCCAGGCAGTAGCGGACATCGGCTGACAGGGCTGCCATCAGCAGCGCCGCCGCCACACCCTTGCCCGACACATCGGCCAGCACCACCGCTAGCCGGTTGCCGGCGAGCGGCACATAGGCGAAGAAATCGCCCCCCACGTGCCGGGCCGCCTCGTAGAAGTCGAAGATCTCGTAGTCGGGGAGTTCTGGAGGCCGGCTGGGCAGCAACCCCTGCTGAACCCGATGGGCAATTTCGAGGTCGCGGTTGAGCTGCTCCCGCTCCACATCCTGCTCGTGGGCCAGAGCCTGCTCAATCGCCTGGGCAGCGCGGCCCGCAACGCCGGCGAGCACTTCTAAGTCGTCATTATCGAAGCCCGCGTGGACGTCACGGGAATCGATCTGAACCACGCCCAGAAGCCGGCCATCGGTGCCGGTCACGGGCACGCACATCACCGACCGAATCCGGCCTACGAGCACGCTCTCGTTGGCCTGGAAGCGGGTATCGCACGCGGCGTCGGCCGACAGGATGGCCTGGCCGGTGGAAGCCACGCGGTCGATGAGCGTGCGGCTCAGGCGGATTGGACTGTCGTCAGGTCGCTTCAGCCGCCGCGCTCTGAGCAGCAGTTTTCCCGCAGGCTGCTGCGCGAGCAGCACGAAGCCACGGTCGGCCCGAGAAAAAACCTCCAGCAGCCCGTCGAGTAGTCGGGGTAGCACCTCCCCGACTGAAACCGAGGCCCCGATTGCGCGGCTGATTGCGAGTACTGCCCGAAGCTTCGCCTCGGCATGCTTGCCCAGCGATTCGTCGCCGGCAAGCCTGGGAAGAGCGAGTTGGGAGAAAATCAGCGCGTCGGAATCTGCTGCGAAGGCCGGTTCATCGGCCTCATCACCCGTGTCGAGGACACACCCGGCCTGCGACTGGGTTGCCGAGACCGAGGCATCGGTAAAGACCAGCCGTTGGCCGCAGATCAAAACCTCGTCGCCATGGAGCAGCCGGCGGACACCAGACAATGGCACGCCGTTGACGAGGGTGCCATTGCGACTCCGCAGATCCTCGATCAACACGCCGTCGAGCGACACCGAGAGGGCTGCGTGTTGCCGGCTCACCGAGGGAAGGTCAAGAACGAGTTCACAGTCCGGATGCCGGCCCACGTGCACGCGTCCGGGTTCGAGCACGAACCGTTCACCTTGGCGGGGATCGGATAAGAATTCGAGCGTAGGCACAAAAGCGGGGCGATTCGGGGGTGGAACTCAACGTCCGAAAGCTCGGTCGCGGGGCGGCCCGCAAGGCCACGACCGGGACAGCACAGCCGCAATTGCCTGCGGCTGGGGTGTCGGGTAGGCTCCAAAGGCGAGCGGCTCTCGATCAAAAAAAATGATGGGGAATTGTGTAACGGTAGCACGACTGGCTCTGAACCAGTTAGTCCAGGTTCGAATCCTGGTTCCCCAGCTTCATTTTCATCCATCAAAACAGCTGGATTCTCGGCGGCGGCCATTCGGCCGCCGCGGGTTTGAAAACGGCCTTGTGCGACCTCGGTGCTACCGCAGGAGCGGTTTCGCGACGCTGCTACCGGGGATGGTGGGTGGACGCACTCGCGGCCAAGGCGACGGCCGGGCGATTGAAGGGCTGGGCGGAAGACCGGAGCCCAGATCAGCCGCAGGCGACCGGCCGGCGGGATGGGGTCTGACGCATTTTTTGCGGCCTCACTCGGGTTTTTTCAGCTTTTTTGGCCCATCGGGCGGGGCGATGCGCTAGGATTCTACTAAAATCGCTCAAATTAGTAGATTGCTAGTTTTTGGGTATGGTCATGAAATTCCCCGAAATTCCCCCGCCATTCGCTGATCTGATCCGGGAGTTCTCGCCGGAACGATTTGCGGACGTCGCCCTCCGGGCCGGGTCCGCGGCCCGCCACGGCGAGTATTTGCATTGGGACAGGCTGCGTCGCCTCCCTGCACCGGACGGTCTGACGCACCGGGAATGGTGGCTCACGATCAAGCTGGCTCGACACGACGGCCTGAGGGCCCTCGCTCTGGCTGATGCCACTGGTCAGCCGTTTCGCTTCTCTGTACCCGAAGTGGCGCTGGAGGCGCTTCACGCTATTGATCTCTGCACGGCAGGCAATCTGGCCGCGGGCGGAAAAGTCGGAGTGTCGGGGCAGGTCCTCAACCCGGAAAACCGCAATTTTTTCCCGGCGGCTTCGCTCATGGAGGAGGCTATCACGTCGAGTCAACTCGAGGGCGCCGTGACGACGCGGAAGGTTGCGGCGGAGATGATTCGTACGGGCCGCAAACCGCGGGACTTGAGCGAGCGAATGATCTTGAACAACTACCGCACCATGCAGCGGATTCGCGATCTCAAGGACTTAGCGCTGACGCCGGACGTGGTGTTCGAAGTGCATCGAATGGTCACTGATGACACGCTCGACGATCCAACAGCTGCGGGGCGGTTTCGCCGACCGGACGAGAAGATAGTCGTGAGCGGGGAGTATGGAGAAGTCGTGCATACGCCGCCAATCGCCACGGAGTTACCCGAGCGAATGGCCCTGATGTGCGACTTTGCGAACAACCTGACGCCAGATGCGTTCGTCCATCCCGTAGTTCGCGGAATCATCCTTCATTTCTGGCTTGCGTTCGACCATCCCTTCGTCGACGGAAACGGGCGAACCGCACGAGCGCTGTTTTATTGGTCAATGCTGCGACAGGGCTACTGGCCGTTCGAGTTTATTTCGATCTCACACATTCTGCGGAAAGCCCCAGTCAAGTACGTCCGGTCATTCCTTGACACCGAAACGGATGACAACGATCTCACCTACTTTGTCGTCGCCCAGGCCGACGTAATCATCCAGGCGTTGCGGGAGTTGTCGACCTACATCGACCGGAAATCGGCCGAGGTGCGGGAGGCTGAATCAACGATCCGCTCGCTCGATTTGTTCAACCACCGCCAGTCCGCCCTGATCATCGAGGCGGTGAAATCGCCTGGGCGGCGATACACGATCAAGGAGCACCGGCACATGCATGGCGTTGTGTATCAGACGGCCCGGACCGATCTGCTCGATCTCGCAAACCGTGGGGTTTTGGAGCTGAAGAAGAAGGGAAAAGAGTTGGTCTTTCGGGTGCCGAGCGACATCGGCGAACGACTCAAGCGACTCGAAGGCAGCGAGGGGTAAGCGCGCGGTGCGGCGAGACAGACGCTCGCGGCGGCAGGATGCCGTCTCCGAAATCGGCAGGATTCCGTGGAGTACAGACCAGAGGGTGTGTCGGTCCACACGGCGCGGGCCAGGTCGATATCGGCAAACTTCATGCGGAGGAGTGCGCCTTTGCGAGCGCCGGTGTGGAGCGCGAGCCGGAGGAAGTCGGCGATTCGAGCGTCCGGGGCGGTGTCGATGGCGTCGAACAGCCGCGGGAGTTCCTCTGGCGTCACGAACCGCTCGCGTTCTTGCTCGGGGAAGGGCTTCACGCGCCGGGCGGGGTTTGCCCCGGGGAAGTCGAAGTCAGCCGCCGCGATCTCGTACAGTCGGTGGACCAGGGATCGCCAGCGGTTTGCCACGTACGTGCCGTTCTCGCGGCCGATCCGACCGTGCCGCTGCATCACGTCGATCCTGCGGACGGTCGAAAGACGCCGGTGTTTCCACCCGGCCGAGTAGGTGTTGACCGTCTGCTCCATCTGCTTCCAGGTGCGGCAACGGGGCTTCCAGTGGTGCTCGAGCGCGTGCTCGAGCAGCTCGCTGAAAGCAGGGTCTTGCGTGTTCCGCTGGCGGCGCTTGCGGCGCTCGGCCATTCGGCCGCCGCGGCGAATAGATCCCCGGCACGCAGCGCCGGCGGCAATCTCACGGTCTGGCATCCGCAGCCTGAATAGGCACAACCGACGTCCGCGCCACGAAGTACTCCCGGGAGCATCCAATCCTCGACGTGCGTTCGCGTAGGGTCGGGGCTGTCGGGATCCTTTCCCTCCCACAATTCGAGCCTTTTGCAGGCTGACGGGAACCGCTGATGGTGGTGGATCTCGGCGGGAGCGCATAATCTTCCGCCATGGAAGGCCCCAGGCATCGTGTGCTGCTGGTCGATGACCAGGCGCTCATCGGCAAGATCGTCGAGCGGGGGCTCGCTGCGTCATCCGACATCCTGCTTGAGTTCCGCCGCGATGCCGTGTCGGCGATCGAGGCTGCTGCGATTTTCCGGCCAACGGTAATCCTCCAAGATCTTGTGATGCCCGATGTCGAGGGACTGGAAATGGTTCGCCGATTTGGCGAACTGCCCGCCACGGCAGGTGTGCCGGTCATCGTGCTCTCGTCTTTGGAAGAACCAGCGACCAAGGCCCGGCTGTTTGCCGGCGGTGCCGTCGACTACCTCGTGAAGCCGCCTGAGGAGGTCGAACTGATCGCTCGAATTAAGGTTCATTCGGAGGCGTACCACCGCCTCGTCGAGCGGAATGAGGCATTTGCCGCTTTGCAACGCTCATTGGCCGAGCTTGGGCATGAACGGGAGAAGTCGGAACGATTGCTCCGGGCGATCCTGCCGGCTCCGATCGCCGAACTGCTCAAGGAAGGCGTGGGCACGATCGCCCAGGCCTTTCCAGCAGTGAGCGTGTTGTTCGCTGACCTCGCCGGATTTACCGCCTTCTCTCGGGATGCCGACCCGCAGGGCATTGTCGAACTCCTGGACGAGGTGTTCTCGGCGTTCGACCACCTCGCCATTGAAGTGGGCGTGGAAAAAATCAAGACAATCGGCGACGCCTACATGGCCGTGGCGGGCGTACCTGAGCCGCGGGCCGACCATGCAGACGCGATCGCCCGAATGGCCCTGGCCATGGAGGCTGCCTTCCGACAATTGGCCCGCGACCGCGGGATTCCGCTGGGGCTGCGAATCGGGATCCACTCGGGGCCAGTGGTGGCCGGAGTGATCGGCCAGCATAAGTTCAGCTACGACCTCTGGGGTGACACGGTGAACGTGGCCAGTCGGCTCGAGTCGCATGGGATTCCCGGTCGGATCCATCTCTCTGCCCAGACCCGAAACCTCCTTGGTGATCGCTATGTCTTCGAGGATCGTGGCGACGTGGAACTCAAGGGCAAGGGATTGTTCCGCACCTATTTTCTGGTCGGGCCGGCCTGACCGTCAGCGCGGGCGTTTATCGCCAGGCGCCGAGCCAGCCGCGTCGCCAAAACAACACGATCATGCCACCGGTCGATGCAAGCATCATGCCGGCCGCCACAAGGGCACCAAACCGGTAGCTCAGCAGTGGCAAGTTCCACCGCGAAGCCGTGTTGAAGTTCATTCCGTACCAGCCGGTGATGAAAGTCAGCGGCATGAACACGGTGGCAATCACCGTCAGGAGTTTCATCACGTCGTTCATTCGGTTCGACAGGCTTGCCAGGTAGATGTCGCGGAGGTCGCTGCCTATTTCCCGGTAACTCTCCATGATGTCGAGCAGTTCCATCGTGTGGTCGTAGCAGTCGCGAAACTGGACCCGCGCCTCCTCGCCCACGAAGGGAGTTGCCTCTCGACCCAGGGCATGGAGCACATCGCGGGTGGGCCAGAGAGCCCGACGAAGCGTCATCAGGTCGTGCCGCACGTCGTGAATCTGCACGAGCAACCGTGGCTCTGGGCGATTGATCGCATCGTCCTCGAGAACTTCAAGGCGGTCGCCAAGCTGTTCGAGCACCGGAAAAAATCCATCGACCGCGGCATCGATTAACAGTGCGCAGAGATGGTCGGCGCCGAGTCGGCCCAGGAGCGTCCGGCCGTCGAGAATGCGGCGTCGCACGCTCCCTAATACCGGGTCTGGGTGATGGCCGTTGGCGGTCGGGTCGTGGAACGTGACGACGTGTCGCTCACCCAGGAAAATGCCGAGTGGATCGGTGGCCGGTGTCTCACCCTCCATCCGGGGCGTCCGGATCGCGATCAGGAGCTCTCTGCCGAAAACCTCGACCTTGGGCCGCTCGTCGGGTGTGACGGCGTCCTCGAGGGCGTGGGAGGCGATGCCAAAGGCCTCCCCGACCATCCGCACGGTGGCCAGATCCTCCACCCCCTCGACATCGAGCCAGATGACGGGCCAGCGGAGCCGGGCGGCTGCGATCTCGGCCGGATGGACGATCACTGTTTCGCCGACCGTCGTGCCATCGCACCCGATCAGCCGCAGGGTCGCGGATCGCGCGGGCTGGACCGTTGCTGAGGCAGCGGCAATCGACTCAGCGAGGTCGCGGTGGGGAGAACGGTCGCGGCGCTTGCGGCGGGACATCGGCGGGGTGTCGCAGAGGGAAGCGGAAAGCGGGCCTTCGGTGGTGGCGAGTGTATGCTCCAAGCCATGACCCGCGACACCAGTTCACCGGTTGGCGAGGCGTTTGCCTGGGCCTCACGGCTGATCGCCGTGGGGCTCGTGATGTTTCTGCCGGCTGTGGGCGGCGGCTGGGCCGACTCCAGATTGGGCACATCCTGGCTGGCGCCGATCGGGCTTGTGCTTGGATTTGGACTAGGGCTCTTCTGGCTGGTACGGCTGGGGATCGATCGAAACAAGAGGAACCCCTGATGCGAACCACGGTGTCGCGGGCTGCCGGTGCCGGGATCTTGCTCGCGGTGCTGGCCGTCGCAGCGGGTGGGGCCATTGCCATGCTTGGGGCAGGGCCGGCCCAACTGCGGGCGGTGGCACTAGCGGCCGCAGTGGCCGGAGGCGGGGCGGTGGCGGGCTGGCTCGTGGCCGGTTGGGGCCGGGGAAAGTCGGCCGGTACGGCTGTGGCCGGAGGCCTTGGGGCCACCCTTGTCCGGTTGTTTCCGGTCCTGGTCGCACTCGGCTGGCTGATGTCCCGCGAGGAGGGGATGGCCCCAGGGCGGCCCGATCTCCTGCTCGTGTTTTTTTATCTGCTCCTGCTTGCCACGGACGTTCTCCTGAACATGATTGGGGCGAGGGAAACCCCGCCCGACCGCGGCAAAGCGAGGCCGAATTGACGGCGGCGGCCCGGGTGCACCACACTCATCGACCTTCCGCCTGACTGCTTCCCCGAAACCTGCTGCGATGTCCGACCACAACCCGATTTATCATCTCAAAGATGCTTACTATTTTGAGGTGCCGAAGCCGCTCTGGCGACAGGGCTGGCAGTCACTCGACGACGTGCCTGCGTTTCTTCGAGCCCCCTTCGAGATCGAAGGGGCTTCGATGCCTGCGGTGGCAGAATTCAACAAGGCGATGGACGGGAAGATCCTGATCCCTCAGCCATTCGGCACGCTCGACAGCTTGTATGCAAGGAAGTCGGGTTTTTGCCTCTCGAAATACATGATCCTCGAACTGCTCGTAGGCGTGGTATTGCTGCTGGTGTTCACCCGGCTAGCCAAGCGGATTTCGGGGGGTGGACCACCACGGGGTTGGTTCACAAATCTGTTCGAGATGTTTGTGGTCTTTGTCCGCGACCAAATCGCCCGGCCATCGATCGATGCCCATGATCACGGGCATGGTGGGCATGGTGGGCATGGTGGGCATGGTGATGATGCGCATGATGGGCATGGTGGGCATGGCTCCGCGGTCGCGCTCGCTGCAGTCCACGAGGGTGACCGCTTTGTTCCACTCTTGCTGACGCTGTTTTTCTTTGTCCTGGGCTGCAACCTCCTGGGTATGGTGCCCTGGGCCGGCTCACCCACCGCCTCATTTTCCGTCACGCTCGCCCTGGCAGGGGTGACTTTCGTAACGGTTGTGATCGCCGGAATGATGAAATTTGGACCGGTCGGGTTTTTCGTAAACCAGGTGCCGAGCATGGATCTGCCGCTGCCGCTGGCGATCGTGCTCAAGCCGATGATCTTTGCGATCGAACTACTCGGGCTGCTGATCAAGCATCTGATTCTGGCGGTCCGGTTGCTGGCCAACATGGTGGCCGGCCACCTTGTGTTGCTCGGCATCATGGGCCTGATCACGGCAGCCGCCAGCTACTCCACGGGCATGTGGGCGACGGTGACCGGCATCAGCGTCGTGAGCAGTGCCCTATTCAGCGTCTTGGAGCTGTTCGTCGCCTTTCTTCAGGCCTATATTTTCACTTTTCTTTCCGCCCTCTTCATTGGCGCGTCCGTCCACCAACACTAGGCTTGTCGCCACGTTGGATCGGGTGCTTCACCGTCCACTCGTTTCCGTTTTTTATTCCTCCGGACAGCCGTCCGGTCCCTCGTTTTCCCAGGAGCTTCCTCTCGCATGATTCGTTCGCTCTTTTCCGTCCGTTCGCTGTCCGTCGTGGCGGCGATTGCTCTCACGGTTCTCTGCTCTGGTGTGGCTTCCGCCCAAGAAGCAACCGAGGTCAGAGATTCGCTGATCAATTTTTCGAGTCCCTTTGGTGTGGGCCTGGTTGTGATTGGTGCCGCCCTCGGCATCAGCCGGCTGGCCTCAGCCGCCTACGAGAGCATGGCCCGTCAGCCCGAAGCTGCCGGCACGATCAATACGGCAATGATCATTGCGGCTGCCCTGATCGAAGGCTTCACGTTCTATGCTCTGTTCATCTGCTCTGGAAAAACTTGATTTCCGCAGGTTTGATCTGCAGGGTCTGCTCGGCTCCTGCATCTTGGCTCCTGCATCTTGGCTCCTGCATCTTGGCTTCTGGATGG
>ERZ889217.849-NODE-849-length-17210-cov-16.591548_pt1 | contig 17210 bp, 17 predicted proteins | sample MGYA00521098_ERZ889217 | MGnify/ENA primary metagenome ERZ889217 (study PRJEB32303, sample SAMEA104408613) | aquatic metagenome | biome: Brackish water; feature: Pelagic; material: water | place: Baltic Sea | collected 2014-06-10T22:04:00 | depth 2,362 m ...
ATTGAGCATGCCGCTGCGCTCATTCACCCGCGCTTTGGGGCACCAGTTCGAAAAACGGTGGTGAAGGGCGACGACATCATTCCATCTACGAAGAAAATTGGCGGCCCTGGTGCACACATCACGCTGCCGATCACCAATAAAGACGACATTTGGTCGTTTGACGAAATGGACGCCATTGATGTGTGGATTGCTGACGCGCCGCACGCCAACGAAATTGTGGTGAGTGTTGTGTTGGCCGTTGGCGGGCGCCCATTTGCGCGCACAAAGAAGCCGTCATGAGTTTCAAGGCAATGATCTTGCTCACGCGTCGTGCTGACATGACACACGAGCAATACGAGCAGTGGTGGCTCAACACGCACGTGCCACTTGCCAAGCAACTGCCGGGCTTGCGTGGCGCCACGTTCAACGTGGTGCAGAACCCCAGCGCAGGCGAGCCTGATGGCATCACCGAGTTGTGGTTCGATACGCGCGAGGCGTTCGACGCTGCTTATGCCAGCGAGATCGGCAAGCAAGTAGTGGCCGATTCAATGGCCAATGTTGCCAGTCGTGTGCGCATGTTCGTTGACGAACACCGCGTTGTTGGCTAACTCGTTTAGGCCTCAACACTCGTTAAATCGGGCCCCGCAACGATGTTGCCCGTGAAGTGTGCGGCAGCCTGGGCGATCCACTCTGCTTCTTGACCTGGTTGCATCGCTGGCACATAGTGGGTGAGCACGAGTGTCTTCACCTTGCAGCGCGCCGCAGTGCGCCCAGCATCTTCCACCGACGAGTGATAGTCGAGAATGTCGTGTAGTCGTGGGGCTTGGGCCGGCAACATCTGTTTCATTATCTCGATGAGGTCGGGTCGCAGCACGGTTTGCACGTAGACATCGGCATCTTTGCACAGTGCATCGAGTTCATCACACGGCACGGTGTCGCCAGCTAGCGCAGCAACTTTTCCTTCGGCCTCAAATCGGAACCCCACCGTTGGGGCAACGGGGCGGTGGTCGGTGTGGCCAACTATCACCCGCACATCGCCGATGTTGAATGTGTCGCCAGGTGATACTTCGGTGACGGTGATCTGCATGCCCGGGCCAGAACGCAAGTCGGCGTGGTGATCGCAGCGGTATTGCTCGTCGAGCGCCAGCATTTGCAGCAGGCCATCAACCACTTTCTGGGTGCCGACTGGGCCATAAATATGGGTGACAATCGGTTGTGGCGACATGATCCAGCGTGACGTGACGAGATCGTTCAAGTCGCTGATGTGATCGCTATGCAGGTGGGTGAGCAGAATCGCCGAGAGAAACGGCGGAAACAATCCTGCGCCGGTAAGTCGCATGACGCAACCGCGGCCGCAGTCAACCAAAATGTGTTGGCCCGCCGCCTGCACGAGTGTTGACGGGCCCGCGCGATTTGCGTCAGGTATCGGGCTACCCGTGCCGAGCAGTGTGATTTTCATACGGCGAGGTGTTTGGCGAAGAAGTTGAGGATGATCTCAGCCCGCTGTACGCGATGCACTGGCGAGCCACTGCGAGACAACTCGTGTGTTTCACCAGGGAACCGATAGAAGGTCACGTCTTTGCCAAGTAGCCGCATGGCGACGAACAACTCTTCAGCCTGGCTAATGGGGCAGCGGAGGTCGTCTTCGCTGTGGATGATGAGAAACGGCACGTTGATATCGCGCACGTGGCGAATTGGCGACATTCGCTTGTATTCCTCTTCGTCTTCGAGGTGATTCGGGCCGTGCTCCACACGGAACACCGTGCCGATGTCACTTGACCACTCTTCAGACAACATGTTGTTGACCGCGCGCTCTGAGCAGATGGCTTTGAACTTGTTGCCGTGGCACCCAGCCAGCATCGTGGCCATGTAGCCGCCGTAACTTCCGCCGAGCATGCCAACGCGGTTGGCATCGCAGAACGAATACTTCGCCAGCGCGCCGTCAAGAACGGCGAGCACATCTTTAACATCGGCGTCACCCCAACCAGTGCCAGGTGCAACCGGGTGTTTGCGTCCAAGAATTGCCTGGCCCCATGCTTGTTCGCGGCCGCTCGAGCCGCGGGGGTTGCTCATGAGCACCACGAAACCAGCCGCTGCCTGCATTTGTGCTTCGTCGAAGAACGTTTCGCCGTATTGCGTGTGAGGGCCGCCGTGCACGTTGAGCAGCACAGGGTATTTTTTCTTCGGGTCGAAGCCGACTGGCTTCATGATCCATGCGTCGATGTCTGCTGGGCCGCCGGTGTACGTGGATCCGCAGGCAACCGTGAAATGCTCCCATGTTTGTGGGGCAATTTCAGCGAGCGAGTTGGCGCCATGGTGGCTGAGTTGACTTTCTGTGCCATTGACGATGGCGAAGACTTCGGTCATTTGGTTCACTGCGCTGGCAACAAAAGCGATGGTGTTTGACGCAGCGTGCACGCCTTTGGTGATGCGGCGGCCGGTCGCGACCCACTCGGGCGACTTTTTGCCTGTTGGGTCGACACGCACGGGGTGAGCAGTGCCGTGATCTTCGGCATACGCGAGCAATGAACCGTCATTCATCCAGATTGGTGCGATGCTGCCGCCGGTGGTTTGAAACGTGCGATCAAGTGTGCGCGATACCCACTGACGTTGCTTCGTAGCGACATTGAGCACACCAACATGAACGTTCTGCGGCGAGGTGAGCGGGTCGTCGTGGCCAAGAAATGCCACTTGGCTTCCGTCGGGTGAAACCGAGGCCTGAAAGTACACGCCCTTGCGATCGGTGAGCGTGGTGATATCCCCGTCTAACTTCACGATGTGCAGGTCAGTAGCAAGGTCGATGTCCCAACCTTCGTGCAGTGCTGCGTTGGTGACGACGCCACTCGAATCGGGTAGCCACGATGGCGACGAGTGTTCGTGCGCACCAGGCGTGAGGTTGCGCGGTGCGATGGTGCCATCACTTGGCACCACGTATACGTGTTCTGGTCGGTCGAAAACGAAGTCTTCACCGTTGAGGCGTGTAAAAAATGTCTCGATTTTGCGCGGCGACATCCACGATGCGTCGTCTTTGGTGTATCGCTCGTCTTGAGTACGTGAGGTGAAGGCAATCCACTTTCCACACGGCGACCATGTGATGCCTCCGACGCCATCGGGCATCGTGGCGATTGTTCGAATTTCGCCGCTGCTGCCAATGGGGATGATGCAGAGTGTGGTCTCGCCTTTTTTCTCGCTGCGACCACTGGTGAATGCAAGCCAAGTGCCATCCGGCGACCAGCTGGGGTTGCCGTCGCGCTTTTCGCCGGCGGTCAGCGGTCGTGGGGCAGTGGCGCCATCGGCAGCAGCAACCCACACCTGCGAGCGGTATTTGTTTGCTTTTTGGTCGACTCGTGTGACCACGTATGCGACTTGTTTGCCATCTGGCGAGACCGCAGGCGACGATGCCCCAATCTGCCGCGAGATAATTTTCTCGGCTAACTCGGCGTGCTTGGATGCAGGAGTGGCGGTGCTCATCGCCCCGACGCTAGTTGGCTGGCTGCCCTTAGTTGCGAGCGGACTCCTGCCGCAGCTCCGCATACCGTGGCTTCACGACGGTGTTGATGATCTTGAGGCGTTCGTCAAAGTGGGCGAAGGCGCTCTTGACCGAGTTGACCGTGATCCACTGAAAGTCATCCAGCGTCCAGCCGAAGGCATCGGCACATTGGGTGAACTCGCGGGTCATTGAGGTGTTGCTCATCAGACGGTTGTCGGTGTTCAGCGTTACTCGAAAGCGCAGTCGGCGCAACATGCCAACGGGGTGTTCGGCAATCGACTTGCATACACCCGTGTTCACGTTGGATGTCGGGCATAACTCCAGCGGAATACGCCGGTCGAGCACATACTCGGCGAGTCGGCCAAGTTGTTCGTGGCCAGGCTCACCGGTGATGTCGTCAACGATGCGCACGCCGTGGCCGAGTCGCTCAGCCCCACAGAATTGCAATGCTTCCCAAATGGATGGCAACCCGAATGCTTCACCGGCATGAATAGTGGAGTGGAAGTTCTCCCGCTGCACCAACTGGAATGCGTCTAAATGTCGTGTGGGTGGATGCCCGGCCTCGGCGCCAGCGATGTCGAAACCCACCACGCCTTCGTCGCGAAACTTCACGGCAAGTTGGGCGATTTCTGAACTGCGTGCCGCAGTACGCATGGCACACAGGATGGTGTAGATAGTCAGGTTGGTGCCCGCAGCCCCACGGCGAAAACCTTCCAGCACGGCACGCACCACTTCGTCGAGTGTCAAACCGGCATCGGTGTTGAGTTCGGGTGCAAATCGCACCTCGGCATACACCACATTGTCGGCGGCCAAATCTTGCGCACACTCAAATGCCACGCGTTCAATCGCATCACGATGCTGCATGACCGCCACAGTGTGGGCGAACGTCTCGAGATACAGCACCAGATCGTTGCGCTTGGCGCCACGGTGAAACCACTTTTGTAGATCCACCACATCAGTCGTTGGCAGGCCGGTGTATTTGTATTCGCGCGCCAATTCAATGACCGACTCGGGTCGCAAGCCACCATCAAGATGGTCGTGCAGTAGAGCTTTCGGAGCGCGAGCCAAGAGGTCGTGCAAGGTGCTCGCTGGTGTCGACATAACTGAATTCTACGGACAGATAATCGTCTATCGTCACTGCTGTGACGAACGAGGGGCGTATGGCTCAAGGAAGTGATGAACGAATTGCCGATCGTCTTGCGTCGCTCACCTTGCAAGAAAAGTGCCGTCTGCTCGGTGGGGCATCCACGTGGCGCACGCATGCGATACCGCGTCTCAACATTCCGGCAATCAAAATGTCAGACGGCCCCAACGGCGTCCGCGGTGAGTCACTCGGTGCAACTCGCACACCAGGGTTGAGTATTCCAACATCCATCGTGGTGGGGGCCTCGTGGGATGTTGACCTGGCGCACCAACTTGGGTTGTTGCTCGGGCGTGAGGCGCGGCGCAAAGCAGTGCATGTGTTGCTTGCCCCAACCGTTAATTTGCATCGCACGCCAATCGGTGGGCGCACGTTTGAGTGTCTGAGTGAAGACCCCGAACTAACAGCACAACTCGCCGTGGCGATTGTGCGCGGTGTGCAATCGCAAGAAGTGGCGGTGACGGTGAAGCATTTTGCGGCCAACGACACCGAAGTGGATCGTATGACGGTTGATGCTCAAATGGATGAAACAACGTTGCGCGAGTTCTACTTACGGCCGTTTGAGGCAACGGTGATTGATGCGGGCGCGTGGGGTGTGATGAGCAGCTACAACAAACTGAACGGTGAGCACGCAGCCAACAACCGCGAGTTGCTGCACGAGATCTTGCGTGTCGACTGGGGGTTCAACGGCTTCGTGGTGTCTGACTGGTTCGGTTCGCATGACACTGTTGCCTCGGTGCGGGCGGGGCTCGATGTGCCGATGCCCGGCCCTGCAACGATTTATGGCAAGAAACTGCTGCAAGCCGTCGAAGAGGGTCTAGTGGGCGAAGCAGAAATCAATGCTCGTGTCGAGGCAGTGCTGCGGCTCATCGAGCGCACACGAGCCGACGAACGCCCGGCGTCGTCAGCCGAGCACACGGTGGATGACCCGAGCGAACGAGCGCTTATTCGAAAGGCATCGGCGGCGGGCAGTGTTCTCGTGCGCAACGCATTGGTGAGCAATCAGTCGGCGCCCAACGGCTCACCCGCGTTGCCGATAACCCCAGGCAGTGTTCGGTCGATCGCAGTTGTGGGGCCAAATGCAAAGGTGACGCGCACGCAGGGTGGCGGGTCGTCGAGCCTGCAGGAAATTTCGACGAGCACGATTCTTGGTGGGTTACAGGCCCGTTATGGCGACGACGCCGTGAAATGGCGACGTGGCACGTCAATCGACAAACTTGCGCCAATCGTCGGTGCTGAACAACTGCGTACGCCAGGCGGCAAACCTGGCTGGCGCGTGGACTATTTCGACCGTGATGATACGAGTTCGCCACCGGCCCGCACCGATACCACCGAGCGTTCGGCGCTCACGTTTTTTGGTGCAGCACCACCAGGTGTTGACCCGTTTGATTTCACGGTGGTGATCACAGGCGAATTTATCCCCGATGTTGACGGCACACATGATGTTTCGCTCGTGATCACTGGCATGGGTTCACTTACTGTGAACGATGAAGTTGTCGTTGACGACTCGCTCGGAGTGCTACCGCGTAGCCGTGAATATTTTGGTTTCGGCAGTGAAGAGCAACTGCATGGCATCCCCATGAAACAAGGCGTACCCGTGCGATTCGAGGCCCGCATGCGCACACGTGCTGGCTTTAGTGCGGTTCGCATAGGTGTGCGCGCCCCACAAGACCCAGATGAATTGAACGATGCTGTGCAACTTGCGGCGGATGCCGATGTTGCCATCGTGGTGGTGGGCACCAATGACGAATGGGAAACCGAGGGCCATGACCGTGACTCGATCACGTTGCCAGGTCGCCAAGACGAACTCGTGCGACGGGTTGCCGCAGTAAACCCACGAACCATCGTGGTGGTTAATGCAGGAGCACCAGTGGCGATGCCGTGGATCAACGATGTTCAAGCAGTACTCATCGGTTTCTTCGGCGGCATGGAAATGGGCAGTGCAATCGCTGACGTGCTTGCTGGCGATGCGGACCCGGGCGGGCGCTTGCCCGTGGCGTACCCAAAGCACCTTGAAGATTCACCAGCAATGCGTGATTACGCGCCGGTGAATGGTGCCCAGCGATATACCGAAGGCGAGTGGTATGGCTGGCGTGGTCAGGCACGCAACATGGTCGAGCCACTCATTCCGTTTGGTCATGGGTTGAGTTACGGCGAGGCGACTTGGGGTGCCCCGCATGTATCGACGGATCGTTCTTGGCCGCGCTGCGAAGTTACCGTGCCCGTGAGTTGTGTGTCGGCACGTGCCGCCACGGTTGTTGTGCAGTGTTACGTGCGTCGTGCCGGTGACACCAACCCGCCACGACTTGCGGCGTGGTGCAAGCGGGTGATTGAGCCGAGTTCATTCGCAGACGTAGTGGTCAATGTGCCGTGGACGGCGTTTCGGCGCTGGAACCCAGCACGTCGTGCGTGGCGAGTAGAGGGTGGTGAGTGGGAAATTCTGATTGCGGCCTCAAGCGTGGATGTTCGCGCCAGTGTGATTATTGAAATCGACGAATCCGAATCGGGCCCTTCGCGCGGCTCGGATCAACCACCTTCCCGCCTTGGGTGATCTGCGCTTTTTCCTGGGCGACCAATCGTCGTGCGGCTTTTCGCGCCGGCTCCATCAACGACTGCCATGACTCGCCACCCACCGCCCGCGCTGCCTCTGATGGGCAGATGGATGCATCACGCGCCCGAGCATTGAGCAACTGCAGGATCGCATCTTCGAGCGCAGTATCGACGGCAGTGAGCCGCTGTTTGCGGCACGCGTCCGAGCAGTATTTGACTTCATTCCAGTTGCGTGCCCATTTGGCGCGCCACTGCATGGTGCGACCGCAACGCTCACACACTTTGTCCGCCGGCTCAGCCATCCAACCGCCAGATGGTGCCGGAAAGAGAAAGCACAAAAATGGTCTCGCCGGCGCGCACGACGGCCGCGGGGGAGTCGACGTTGTCAAAGTGCAACACCATCTCGGGTGCAGCAGTGTCGGTGGCAATCGACCACACGCGACCACTGCAGTAATCGGCAAATACGTATCGCCCGCGCAATGCACCGTCAACGGCAACTGCACCACCGCTCACCGAGCAGCCGTTGTCGCCATGTTCGTAGGCAACAACCGGTGGCGTGTGCGATGGGCTCGATTGATCGTTGTTGAAGCGATCATTTGCCTCGTATGCGCTCCATCCAAAGTCGACCACACCAGTAACACCGTTCAACGAAGCAACACCGTCAAGCACGCTCACTTCTTCCCACTTGTTCTGCCCGACATCGGCCAGCCACAGACGGTCGTCGTACAAATCCACACGCCAGGGGTTACGCAAACCCTTGGCCAACACCGTCACTGCACCATCGCGCGGGTCAACGCGCAATACCTTGCCCAACAACGACGAGTCGTCAAGTGAAACACGCAACGGGTCGTCTGCCGAGCCGCCGTCACCCATGGGCACCAGCAACGTGCCGCTGGGTTCAACGACTATGTCGCCGGCGTTGTGGTTGCGAAATGGTTGATCGATCGTGAGCAAAGTTTGCAGTGAGCCACGGTCAAACACCCCACGCTCATCAACCGCTAATGACGCAATTGTCGTGGCGCCATTGCGGTTGGTGTAGTTGAGATAGGCAGTCGTGCCGTCAGACGAAAACGCCAAGCCAAGCAAACCACGCTCACCATCGCCGTCGGTGAGATCAGAGAGATCAAGCACTGCTGCTGATTCGAACGTGCCGTCAACGAAGCGATGAATGGTGCCGACGCGCGAAACGAAATACACCGCCTCGTCACCGCTACGAGATGCGGCATCAACAGGCTGATTCAGCGCGCCGATATCCACCAGAGAAACTTGTGAGGCCTCGCCAGACGACTCTGCAGTCGCCGGAATCGCCGGAATTATCTCTGCATTACCGGGGGCAGCCGGTGCCGTGGCTTGGTCAACGCCGCAAGCAGTAAGCACTACGAGCAGCGCAGCGAGTGCCGAGCGCTGCATATCAGGACTCCGCCGAGTTGAGCCCCTCGAGCAGCGTGTTCCAACCAAGCACTGCACACTTGATGCGTACGGGGTATTTCACCACGCCTTGCAGTGCTTCGATGTCACCAAGACGAATGTCGGTGGGGGTGGTGCCGTCATCTTCTTCAATAGTCATGAGTTGTTTGAATCGGCGGGCTACGGCGCGCACATCAGCAAGCGACTTGCCTTTCACGATTGCGGTCATCATCGACGCCGACGCCTGGCTGATCGAGCAGCCATGGCCGCTGAAGCGCACATCTTGCACGATGCCATCGGCGACGTTGAGGAAAATTTTGATCTCATCACCGCACAGCGGGTTGGTGCCCTCGGTGCAGGTGGCGGGCGGTGGCAACTCGCCTTTGTTACGTGGCGTGCGGTAGTGATCGAGAATCACTTCGCGGTAGAGGTCTTCGAGGTTGCTCATTGCCGACCTAGAAAATACTGCTTACATCGCCGAGTGCCTCGACTAAGGCATCCACATCGGCTTCGTTGGAATACAAATACATGCTGGCGCGTGCCGTGGCGTTGGCCCCGATGAGGCGCATCAACGGTTTGGCACAGTGATGCCCGGCGCGCACGCATACGTTGTGTTGGTCGAGCACCTGGCTCACATCGTGCGGGTGCACGTCGCGAAAGGCAAATGAAAACGTGGCACCCCGCAACTCGGGGTTGGTTGGCCCGTGAATCGTGATGTCGTCGCCGTAGCGCTTGGTGAGTGCGTTGTAGGCATAATTCGTGAGTTCAATCTCGTGGCGGCGTACTTCGCTCATGCCGATGCCATTCAAGAAGTCCACTGCGGCACCCAAGCCGATGACTTCGGCGATGGGTGGCGTGCCAGCTTCAAACTTGTGGGGAAGTTCGGCATACGTAAAGCCATCAAGGCTGACCTCACTGATCATTCCACCGCCACCGAGGAACGGCGGCATCGCCTCGAGCAACTCTTCGCGCGCCCACAACACCCCAACTCCTGTGGGCCCACACATTTTGTGACTGCTGAAAGCGAGCATGTCGGCACCCATGGCCTGCACGTCGGTTGCCATGTGAGGCACCGACTGGCATCCATCAACGATGGCGATCGCGCCTGCGGCGTGTGCTGCAGCGCAAAGTTCGCGCGTGGGGTTGATGGTGCCGAGCACATTTGACATTGAGGTAAACGAAAATGCTTTCACGCCCCGCAACAGCTGATCAAGCGACGACAAGTCGAGTTGAAAGTCTTTGGTGAGTGGCACCCAGCGAATTTCGAAACCATTTTCTTTGGCCAGCATTTGCCACGGCACGATGTTGGCGTGATGCTCCATGTGCGTGAGCAAAATTGCATCACCCTTGCCCAGGTTGGCGCGTCCCCACGATTGGGCCACCAAGTTCAACGACTCGGTGGCGTTCTTGGTGAACACCACTTCACACGACGAGCGGGCATTGATGAACTTGGCCACCTTGGTGCGGGCAGCCTCATATGCCGCAGATGCTTCGGCCGCCAAGGTGTACGAGCTGCGCCCGATGGGGGCATAGGCCTCGCGCATAAAGGTCGACATGGCGTCGATCACACAGTTGGGCTTGTGCGACGAGTTGGCACTATCTAAATAGTGCACCGGCTTGCCGTTGATGTGTTTGGCGAGCATCGGAAACTCGCGCCGAATGGCCGCAACGTCGAGGCTCATTTGGGTTCTCCGCGGAACGAGTCGTAACCCGCACCCTCGAGTTGAACGGCAAGTTCCATGCCGCCCGACGCCACGATGCGACCATCCACCAACACGTGCACGAAGTCGGGCTGCAGTTCATCGAGCAGTCGTTGGTAGTGCGTGATAACCACGATGCCAAGTTGCGGTCGCAAGGCACGCACTTCGCGGATGCCCTTGGCCACGATGCGCAACGCGTCAATGTCAAGGCCCGAGTCGGTCTCGTCGAGAATCGCCAAGTCGGGCTCGAGCATTGCCATCTGCATAATTTCGTTGCGCTTTTTTTCGCCACCCGAAAACCCTTGGTTGAGGTGACGGTCGATGAACGCCGAATCCATGCCGAGACGCTTCATCCAATCCATCGCGGCTAGCCGCAATTCGAGAATCGACAAGTCGATGCCTTTGCGCGCTGACAACGCCTGACGCAAAAACTGCAACACCGACACCCCAGCAATCTCTTGCGGATACTGAAAACCTAAAAAGATGCCCCGCTGGGCACGTTCGGTAGTGGACCATGTGGCAATGTCGTCACCTTTGTATGCGATGGTGCCACTTGTTACTTCATACGCAGGTGAAGACAGCAGGGTGCTCGCCAACGTGGATTTGCCCGAACCGTTGGGGCCCATGATGGCGTGAATCTCGCCCTCGCGCACGGTGAGGCTGAACCCGCGCAAGATGTCGTGGTCGCCTTCGATGGCCTTGGCGTGCACATCGGTGAGGCGCAATAATTCGCGGGCATCAACGACGGTAGGTGCGGCCTCGCTCACCTCCGCAACGCTATTCGCACAGGGCAATTTCCCCTACGCCGATAGGGGAAATTGGCAGGTGGCATAGCGCACGCCCCGCTGGGAAAGATGGGTGTGGCTGGGCGTGGCCCGCTATGACACCTGTGACTCACCAGCCGCGGGTGATCCACGCATCCAGTTGCGGGCGTTCGGCCCCAATGGTCGTGTCGCTGCCGTGCCCAGGCAACACCAAGGTGGTGTCAGGAAAAGCAAACAACGACTCACTAATCGAAGTAATGATGGTGGGGAAGTCGCCGCCATCGAGTTTGGTGGCGCCCGGGCCGCCCGGAAACAGCGTGTCGCCCGTGAACAACAGCGGAGTGTCGGCAACCTGAAAACAAATCGAGCCCTCGGTGTGGCCCGGGGTGTGAATGGCGTGCAAGCGCAAGCGTCCGACTTCGATTACTTCTTTGTCATCGAGAAACACGTCGTAGCCGACGTCTTTGAGCCGCGGGGCATCGAGTGCGGTGACAGCAACTTCGTAGCCTGCTTCGCGCATGGCTGCCACGGCCTGAATGTGGTCCCAGTGGCCGTGGGTTTCGAGCACTCTGCGCACGCCGAGCGCGTCGCACAACTCAAGTAGCCGTTCGTGTTCGTTGGCTGCATCGATTAATACCGCTTCACCACTGGCCCGACAGCGCACCACGAACACGTTGTTCTCAAAGGGCCCGACCACCACTTTGTGCACCTCCACGTCGGCGTTCTGCCAGTGCAGGGTGCTCATGGCGCCAAGTCTGGCACGGGCTAAGAAACCCAGCGTTATAGGCGAGAAAAGGGCGTTTGGGCCTCCGATTGGCGATTTTGGCCGCTCGTGCGACAGTATGCATGGCATGAACTTTGCCTTTACCGAAGAACAAGAAGAACTCCGCAAGACCGTCCGCGCCTTCCTCGACTCCAAGTCGCCAGAGACAGCCGTACGCACACAGATGGAAACCGAACAAGGTTTCGACAAAGCAGTGTGGGAGCAGATGGGTTCACAGATGGGCCTCATGGGTTTGCACATCCCCGAAGAGTTCGGCGGCATGGGATTTTCTTACGTTGAACTTGGCGTCGTGCTCGAAGAAATGGGTCGCGCGTTGGTGTGTGCCCCATATTTTGCAACTGTGGTGTTGGCTGCCAACACATTGCTGCAAAGCGGTGACGATGCAGCCAAGAAAAAGTATCTGCCAGGCATCGCTGCTGGCGAGACCATCGCCACGCTGGCATCCACCGAGCCATCAGGCAAGTGGGATGAAGCCGGCATCACGATGGCAGCCAAAGGTTCGGGCACAAAGTTCACGCTTGACGGCACAAAAATGTTCGTCATCGATGGCCACACCGCATCGCTCATCCTCGTGGCTGCTCGCACAGCCAAGGGCGTGTCGCTGTTTGCTGTCGACGGCAACGCCAAGGGTCTCACCCGCACTGCACTTTCCACCATGGATCAAACTCGCAAGCAAGCCAAGTTGGAATTCAAAGGTGTCGAAGCCGAACTCATCGGAACCGAAGGCAAGGGCTGGGAAGTGTTGAGCAAAGTGTTCGACCTTGCTGCCGTGGCTCTTGCTGCTGAGCAAGTTGGTGGAGCACAAAAGGTGCTCGACATGGCGGTGGAATACGCCAAGGTGCGTGTGCAGTTCGGCCGCCCAATTGGTTCATTCCAGGCCATCAAGCACAAGTGCGCCGACATGTTGCTCGAAGTCGAGTCGGCCAAGTCGGCGGCGTACTACGGCATGTGGTGTGCGAGCGAGATGAACGACGAGCTTGCCTCGGTGGCTTCGTTGTCCAAGGCGTATTGCTCAGAGGCGTATTTCCACGCCGCAGCCGAGAATATTCAAATTCACGGTGGTATCGGTTTCACGTGGGAGCACCCGGCGCACTTGTACTTCAAGCGTGCCAAGTCGAGCGAATTGTTGTTCGGTGACCCGGCTTACCATCGCGAGCAACTCGCGCAGCGAATCGGTATCTGAACTCCGTCACGCTGCTCTTCGCTGCGCTGTCGGCGCTGGTGGTATTCGTTATTGCCGCTGTGTCGATCGGTCGCGAGGCGCACCGCCTAGATGCCGTGGCCCCGCGGGCCGTGTACATGTTGGATGATGCGGTGGCGTTTGTTGCTGCCCAACTACCGGCCGAGTCGCAAGCACGGCTTACTTTCGATGAAGTGCAACAGCTGCTGGTTGCCCACATGCGTTGGTTGCACGCCAAGGGTTTGCAGCCGCGAGACGTGATTGACCGCCCGCAAGACATCGACGACGAACTAGTGGTCAGTGAAGACACCATCACCGCATGGTTGCTCGGCGAGGCTGAGCGCTTGCAGATTGAATTGCTTGACGATGTTGATGCCGTGCGAGTGGTGCAGGCGCACCTGGCTTATTTCGAAGAAATTGGTGCCGTAGGCCCGAGGGCATCTTCGTAGCTGCGCTCGGTGTGAAAGTCGGATCGCCAGACATTGATGAATCGCTGCAGGCGTGGGTTGAAAAACGGGTCGTCATCCAGAATGTCGCCCCAACGACCGCCGAGTTTTGCAACCTCTGTTTCAATCCGCAAGGCAACGCGGGTTTTTGACTCGAAGTGGAAGAACTTGGCATGCGGGGTGAAGATCACCGTATAACCAGCCTGCTGCACCTTGAGGGCAAAGTCGATGTCATTCCAGTTGCTCGGAAATTGCGTGCTGAGCCCACCAACTGCATCAAACACCGCTCGCGAAGTGAGCAAGCACGCAGCGATAACGCTTGATGCTTCACGCTGCACTCGCACATAGTTGTGCGCGCCGCGAGTGTCGGCAGGCTGTGAGCGATACATGTCGGTGGGGTCGGGGGTAAAGACGTGTCCGGCGCTTTGGATGGTGCCATCTTCGAAATAGAGCATTGGCCCCACAATGCCGACCTTGCCATCTTCGAATATTGCCAGCATGGTGGCCAGAGCATCGGGCGAGATGATTTCGGCGTCATCATTGAGCAACAAGATGAACTCGCCAGTGGAGTGGGCAACACCGATGTTGTTTTTTACAGCGAAGTTGAACGCCTTGTCGTAATCGACAATCAATAATCGGTCGCGACCAATCCGGGCAAGTTCGGCACGCACCTCTGGCGGTGTGGGGGTGTCGGCCACCACGATGAATTCCAAGTTCTGATAGGTGGAACGCTCAATCAGCGTTCGTACCGCGTTGACGACCAGTGGGAAAGTCGCGCCACGCACTTCGGCACTGCTGCCGCGAGTGGGGATGATCACCGAAACTTTGGGCTGTTGCTTGAGCGTGCGCTCCACTCGCACGGTCGGGGTAGCGGGGTCGAGAATCGCCGTTGCGTCGATACCAGTGCGTTGCAGGTGCGCAGCCACCGCCACTTGGTCGGCAACGGGCAGCAAGTTGGGGTTGGGGGTTACGTTGAAAATGACGGGTGAGCGAAACACCTGCCGCGCCTTTTCGGTCAATCGCAAATTGCGATCGTGCGAGCCTGCGTTGGCGAGCAATTCAAGACCACCTGCGGCGTTCACTACCGAGCGCCGAGCCATGATGAATTCACCGATGTAGTCGTGTGAGCGCAGTCGCTCGGGGGAGAACGAAGGTCGACGCTGAAACGTGGGCAGTGGGTCATCACGTTTGATGGCGTGGCGCGTATCGCCGTACAACACGTCGACCCCGGCCCCGATGGTGGTTGCAATGTGTAGTGAGTCGCGCTCAACAACATCACCCGCGGCAACGAACACCACCCACTCGGCTGACGCGTCATCACCGAGACTGATGCGCCGCCCAGCAAGCTGTTGCAGTGGCGCAGGCCCGTTGGTGAGGTACCACGGGCGACGGGTGAAGCCCAGGCGACGCAGCGATTTGGCGGTTACGGCAAGTGCTTCGGGTGATGCATCAGCAGCGTTAGTGACAAACAAAAAACTAGACATTTACTTAGCCAAGCGCTTTTTGACTTGCAGGCGAACGCCCTGAGGAATGTTGCGGTACACGAATCGAATTGGTCGCATCCAATCGCGGTGCACCCAATCGTTGGGTTTTTCACGAAACTTGTATTCATCCACCGGGCGACCGCTGGCCTGCAACACGCGGTGCCGACGAGCAGTCGCAGCCCGCCCGGCTTCGTCGTCAATCTGCTTCCACTGCGCAAGTAGGCGCTGCACTTCGTGATCGTCACGCGGTGAAATCACTGAGATTCCGCTAGATCATCACGTTGAAGCCGGCCATGACGCGTTCGCCAAGTGCAACATCACCCGCAAAGTTGATGCGCGGGTCACCTGATGCAAAAAACTGTCGTCCACAGCACAGCGCAACGTAGGTGTTGCTATCAAGAGTGATGGTGCAAATCGGGCTGCTCGCTGCGGCTACATCACTATCAACATGAGCTGCCTTGCCAGCGTTCGTGGCGATGTGAAACGTGCGCACGACTGGCCCGGTGATGTCGATGCGCACCGTGCTGCCATCTGGTGCTGCGGCCCGTTTGCCCACCACCATGGGTAGCGAACGAGAAAAGCGGCCGATGCTGTGTTGGGCTGCGGGCCCACCTTCGTTGCCAGATTGGTGCAACACACGGCGAATATCTTGCTCGTGTACCCAGGCGTCCATCACGCGAATGTGCAAAAAATCAGCGAATGTGCCGGGGCCAGTCGGTGTCATCATTTCGCGGGCAAAATATTCATCACCTGCGGTGGCGAATGTGTCTCGTCGCTTGGCTTGAATGGCTTGCCACTCGGCAAACACTTCGGCACCCGTGCGGCTGCGTCGCGCGTCAATTTCGTGCTCGTTGAATTCACCGATTGGGTTCTTCACGTGCGTCAAATTCGTGGCGCGGTGGGTGGTGGGTGGTTCACCGTGCAGACCACGTTCAGACGACAGCAAATGCACAACGGTGTCTTGCACAGTCCAGTTGGGGCACTCGGTCATCGTCTTCCACTGGGTTTCGTCGAGCGTGACGAGCAACGAATCGAGCGAAGCCCAGACGTCTTGCAATTGATCAATGAGAGCGGTAGGGCGGGTCATAACGCTGGGTTCTGCACGGTGTTCCACTCACGCGTGCGCAGATATGGGGTGAACGCGTTGCCGATATGGGTGAGGTCGTCAGCCGTCTTGGGCACCTTCAATTCATAAAAGTGTGGGAACTGTGATGCGCCATGCACGATGTCCCACAGTCGTAGCGCATCGTCACCGCTGGGTGCGGGCACGATGACGGGGCCAAAGATGGCGCGACCTGTTTGCGGCACGATGATCGGCACACCGAAACCACCAAGTGCACTCACCGCATGCTCATGGTCGCGTCGCACATCGTCATGCGTGGTGGGGTCGGCGAGGGCTGCTTGCCATGTTTCACTTGGAGCACCGATTGACGCCAACAGTTCGTTAGCAGTGTCGACTTCGTAGGGGCGTCGACCTTCGATATGCAAGGCATGTGCACTGGCCAGATACCAGGCACCGCAAAGATCATTGCTCTGGCGGCGCAACCACGCAGCGACGCGCAACGGTGTCCAGCCGTAGGCCAGCTCGCGCTCCCACGGAAACTTCTTGCCGTCCACGTGGTTGATGACCTCCAGGCTGAAGAACTTCCAATTCACCTGCAGATCAGTCAGCCGTTGTACTTCGCGGATCCACAACGAGGTTTGGTGCGCGTATGGGCACATGGTGTCAAAGTAGAAATCCACTGTCGCCATACCCGAACCCTAGGTTAGATTTATGACGTGGAACGCCCTGGACGTTTTGAACACACCCGTTTTTTGGGCGACAAGCGCACCCAACTGGTGTATGACCTTGACACGTGGACTGACCCCGCCATCATTGACGACATAGTGAACACCAACTCTGGTCTTTGCTTCGGCCCCGACACGCTGCCCGAAGCCCGAAACCGCGGTTATCGGCTCGCTCGCGCGTGAACGGCTCGTTTGCGAGCGGTGCTTGGCGTCTCCAGCGTTATCTGACCACGGGTTCGGCGCGTAGCGGGGCGCGGCCCGCAGTGTTGTTGTGTCACGGGTTTCCGATTGGCCCGCAAGATGCGCGGCACTCGGCAAGTTCGTTTCCCGAACTCGTTGATCGCATTGCCAACGAACTGGGTTGGGCGGGTATGACGTTTACTTTTCGTGGGTGTGGTCTCAGTGAAGGCGACTTTTCGTTGCAAGGTTGGATCGAAGATTTGCGTGCTGCAATCGATCACCTCGTTGCCGAGACTGAACCGACGCAAGTGTGGATG
>ERZ889217.850-NODE-850-length-17193-cov-28.197106_pt1 | contig 17193 bp, 15 predicted proteins | sample MGYA00521098_ERZ889217 | MGnify/ENA primary metagenome ERZ889217 (study PRJEB32303, sample SAMEA104408613) | aquatic metagenome | biome: Brackish water; feature: Pelagic; material: water | place: Baltic Sea | collected 2014-06-10T22:04:00 | depth 2,362 m ...
GCATTGTTCCACAATTTTTGAAAAAAAGTATCCTTGTTACCAAATTTTTGAGTTTTTTTATGAAAAGTTAAATCATCATACATAAAATTTTCTATTTCAGATTGAGACATTCCATCAAAAAAATCCCATTTTTGATTATAAATTTTTACATGTTCTTCACAAAACCATAAAAAATTATCCAAATCTTTGCTGGGAGCTTTGAATTCTCCAATCTGGTCGCAGCCTTCCCAGTCACATCCTAATTTTTCCTTATCAATATGTTCCTGGTGATGATCCATACAATACCACAAGTATTCTTTATTTTTTTTATCCTTAATAAGAACTTGCTTATAAGCTCTTTGATTACAGTATAATTTTTCACAATTTTTTTTCATAACCTTTAAAAATTGATACTATAATAAATTATATAAATATGGAAAAAAATATTGCTGCAGATATAAAAGAAAAAATTCAAAACGAACTAGGTCTGTTACATATAGAGGTAATTAATAACTCTCACTTGCATCAACATCACAGCTCCTCCCCCAAGACCGGCAATAGCCATTTTCAATTAATTATATCTTCTAATGAATTGAAAGGACTTAGTCGTATTCAAATTCATAAAAAAATTTATGCTACTCTTAAGCAAGAGTTAGAACACACTATTCATTCCTTAGAAATTTCAATTAATGATTAGTTTTTTTTGGCAAAACTAGCTTAATCTGGGTTATTTGATTTTTATTTTTGTTAATAATCTCGTACATAATATTTCCAAAAGAAAAAATCTGTCCTACTTCCGGAAAAGATTCTGTTTCATGAATTAAGTATCCAGCGATTGTAGAAGAATTATTATTTGGAATTGCAATATCAAGTTCTCGATTGATATCACGAATATTTACATCACCTCTTATTCTGAACGTATTGCTGTCGATTTTTCTAATTCCAACCGTTGAAAAATCTTTTTCATCAAATATGTTTCCCACAATTTCTTCAATAATATCTTCCATAGAAATTAGCCCCATCAACTCACCATACTCATCAACTACAAACGCTAACTTTTCATGCCTTTGAATAAATTCAGTAAGTTGATCTTTGGCCTTAGTTGTTTCGGGAATAAACCAAGGCTTAATTAAATTTTCTTTAATTTTTAAAATATCTAATTGTCCTTTTTCATTTAAGTTGGTTAATACATTTTTTGCATGGATAAGTCCTAAAATATTATTTGGGTTTTTTTCCCACACAGGTATTCTGCTGAATGAACTTTTTGAAATTTTAGAAAAAAATTCAGCAGTATTATTTAAGTCTATAGAATAAATATTTTTTCTATGGGTCATAATCTTCTCAACAGTAATTTCTTTTAAATCTAGAATTGCATTGAGCATGTTGCCCTCATCTTTTAGCAATCTGCCTTCATCTTCGTGCATATCTATAATATTTCTAATGTCTTCTCTTGCTGTTTTAGATGTTATTTTATTTTCCATATCAATTCGCATAATTTTGAAAAAGGCCCAATTAATAGCCTTGATCAGTAGCATGATTGGAGTGATTATTTTTGAAAAGAAAACTAAATATTTTGCCATTGCCAAAGCAAATCTATCTGGTCTTATTAAAGCATAGCTTTTAGGAAGAACTTCTGAAAAAATAACAATCAGTAAAGACATGATAATAGTTGAATAAACAACAGCATTGTCACCATAATATTTAATGAGAACCGCGGTCGCTAACACTGATGCCAAAATATTTACAAAATTATTTCCTATAAGTAATGAACTAATCAGATCGTTTTTTTTACTTATTAGGTAGAGCAGATGTTTTGCTCTTTTATCACCACGTATTGCCATTTTATGAATTTTACTTTTAGAAACGGAGGTAATAGATGTTTCTGAACCAGAAAGCAAACCTGATAACAAAAGTAAAAAAATAATAATTAAAATAGATATTAGTAAATCGTCAGACATTTATTAGTTCATTTTTTATAAATGGAATTAGAGTTTTGCCTAAAGTTGTTTTGTAAATAAAAGCTTTGCCAATTTGTTTTAATAAAATTAAATTTATTGTGTCTGAGTTATTTTTTTTATCTTTTTTCATAATATCTGCGAAATTATGAATTTGATTTGAGCGTAAATATTTTTTTAAAGAATGTTTTAAATTAAGTTTGGAATATAGATGGATTATTTTATGCAATTCTGCTTCTTTTAGAAAGCCTTGCGTAAAGGATACTTTACTAGCTGCCATCATGCCTATAATTACAGCTTCACCATGATTTAGTTTAGAAGAATATTTTAAATGGGATTCTAAAGCATGACCGACGGTGTGACCAAAATTAAGTATGGCTCTTAATCCCTTTTCCTTTTCATCTTTTCCAACAACTAGCGCCTTACTCTTGCAGCTAATTTCGATAGCTTTTAATATTGTTTCTGGTTTCAGGCGATCTATAATTTCATGCCCATATTGGCATAACCAAAAAAAGAATTTTTTATTCATAATAAGAGAGTATTTTAATATTTCTGCAAATCCGGATATCATTTCTCTTTTCGGTAATGATTGCAAAACTGCAATATCAATTAATACGAATTGAGGATGATAAAAGGTTCCAATTAAATTTTTTCCATAATTATTGTTAACTCCTGTTTTGCCACCAACAGAGGAATCAACTTGTGCAAGAAGAGTTGTTGGAACTTGAACAAAGCCAATCCCTCTTTTAAAAATACTAGCAGCAAATCCTACAATATCACCAACGACTCCACCACCTAGCGCAACAACAGTATCGTTTCGGTCAAAATTATTTTTTGTTAAAAAATCTAGGATTTTATTTACTTGAGGTAAGTTTTTATTCTTTTCGCCAGCAGGTATCATTAAAGAGAAATGCTTAATTTTTTTTGGCAAAGACGCTCTAATTGTTTTTAAGTACTTATTTGGTATTTGAGAATTGCTAACAAACAAAATTTTTTTTGAATGTGTGCAGTGATGCAAATAAAATTTATAAAATTTATTTAATATATTGTTACCAAGGACAATCGGATAGTTATTGTTGGTAAGCTTGATTGTAATGTTTTTTAATGACCTCATAAATATTTTTCTATTTCATTAGCAACTTTTTTTTTGGTCATGTTAGTAGCTTCGATTCTTATGTTTGCCAATTTGTAGATAGGTGTACGTTCTTTTAAAATATTTCTAACAGAATCTTCTAGTTTTTCATAATTTAACATTGGTCTTATATTTCTGGATTGTTTTATTCTTTTAACCAGGGTTTTAATATTTATATCTATCCATATAGATAGGGCTTTTTTGGATACAATTTGCCTAATCTTACTATTTAAAAAAGCACCACCACCTAAAGCAATTACTTTTTTTTCACCGTCGATTAAACTTGTGCAAACTTCTTCTTCAATTTTTCTAAAATAGTTTTCACCTTTTATTTTAAAAATATCCTTTATTTTCATATCTGTTTTTTTTTCGATTTCGACATCAATATCTAAAAATTTAACTCCAAGATTACGAGCAAGCTCTTTACCTATAGAGGTTTTTCCTGATCCCATCATCCCAGTTAAAACAAGGGTATTATTCATTGATCTTTAATATTATATAAATTATTAACATATTTTAGACTTAAATTTTTATATACTAATTTCAACAATGTTTAAAAACAAACCTATTTGGACAGTACTTTTAATTTTTTCACTAATAATAGGAGTGATGATTTTAGTTAATTCTTTAAATATAGCGCCAGCATCAAAACCAGTTGAAATAAAACTTCCCAATGAAAAAATTCTGGAAGTCGTCAAATAAAATATTATATGGTGTTTTGTTAAGCACCCTTCTACTGGCAGAAATTTCCTTCTCAGAAACACCGAAGGATATTTGGGAACAGTCAAAAAGTATTAAAAAAGTTGAAACAAATAATAATTTAGAAACACAAAACAAACAAGAACTACCCCCAACAACTATTCTGCAAATACCAAAGACAGAATTGGAAATTTCTAACATAAGCCAAACCGAAATAGAACAGAGTAACCGGCAGGCTATTTTTGGTATTTATGATCCTGGTGCAACAAATATTCCAGTAACTTTTTGGGATAATATGTCTCCAGAAATTTTCGATAGCTTTAGACAAACAATGGCTCAAGGCGACAATAGACGATCTGTTAATCAGCTTATCGCTAGAGTCTTTTTTAGTAAAACTAATTTATCCAATCATGAAGATAAGGGAGTAGCATACTTAAATTTTGTAAGTTCATTTTTGGCACATAGCCAAGACACAAAGTTAATAGACTCTGTAATTGATCAAAATAATCTGCTCTTAAATAATGAGCAGTTGTTAGGATTTTTAATTAATAATAATTTTTCAAATTATCAAATAGAAAAAGCGTGTAAGTATGCACAGAATTTAGGTGCAGAAATAAAAAATTTTGAATTACAAAAATTTAAAATCCTTTGCTTGGTTCAAGCCAAAGAAAGTAAAAAGGCCCTAGCAAATTTAGAATTAATTAGAGAAAATGGATTTAAAGACGATTTCTTTATTCAAAAAGTTAACTTTTTATTAGGGATGTTACTAGCAAGACAAGGAGAAAGCAAAACAGATACTTTACTAAATATACACTTGTCATCTTTAGTGAATCCAATGTTTAATCCTAGTTTTTCAGTTTTCAAAGGTGATTTAAATAAAACAAAATATTTTTTTAATAGTCCCTTTGTAGAAAAAATTCTTTTAGAGAATCAAGATAGTAAAAAAGAGTTTGTAACAGAAGATGATTTTGCATTAGTTGAATTTTTAGAACAGGGATCAAACATTGAATTGTTCAAAACAGAAAATATTTTTGCCATCTATAAAAAAATTATTTTTGGAATTGAGGATTTACTTAATCCAAACGAAACTTATATAAAATACCATCCTGTTAAAGGGAGGGCTTTATTGTATCAGGCAATTCTATTAACAAAAGATCAGCAGCAAAAGCTTACGTTCATTGAGGCTTTGCAAAATAGTTACAAAAAAAGCAAATTTTTGAACCTTGGTAATAAAGTTTATTATCAGCTCATATCAGACATTGATCAAAAATATTTAACAAAGGAAGTTCAGGAACAGATGGTTCAGTATTTTGAAAGTTTGAAAAAAAAGAAATCCGATCTTGAAACGAATGATAAATTTTTACATAGATCAGATGCAGTTTTTTTACTAATTGACGAGAAACCAGAATCAAAATCAAAAAAGTCTTTAGAAACTTTTGCAGATTTGGTTGATGATAAGAAATACGAAGTTACAAAAAGAGATGTGGCAATGATCAATTTGTTAGCGCAGCAAAAAGTATATTTACCAAGTTCTTTGAGAAAATTTGTAAATCCTGATGAGATTTATATCCCAAATAAAATTTATAATATGTTGGAAAAAAATGAGAATAACAAAGCAACTCTTGAAGTTTTGCAATTAGTTAAGAATCTTAATTCTAGTAAAGAATATGCGAGGGATTTTCTTGTAATTACAAAAATATTAGATCGTTTAGGCTTTGGATTGATCAAGCAAGATTTTATTAAATACGAACTAATAGCTAGCTAGATTCTAAGCTGATTTTTTTTCAAGTCGTCTCAAATGCAAAATAGGTTCCGTATAACCAGAAGGTTGATTTTTTCCTTCAAATATTAATTCGCAAGCTGCATTAAAGGATACTGAGTTTTCAAAATCTTTTGACATCGGTACATAACTTTTGTCTGAACTATTTTGCTGATCGACAACCTTCGCCATTTTTTTCATTATTTCTAAAACTTTTTCTTTTGTTGTAATTTCGTGGTGTAACCAATTTGCGATATGTTGTGATGATATTCTCAAAGTGGCTCTATCTTCCATGAGTCCAATATTATTTACATCCAGAACTTTAGAACAGCCTACTCCTTGATCAATCCATCTCACAACATAGCCAAGAATACCTTGGGCATTATTTTCAATTTCTTTATTTATTTCCTCTTTGGACCAATTAGGTCTGTCTGCGACTGGAATAGTTAATATATCATTTAAATTAGCTTTATCTCTGGATAATAATTCTTTCTGTCTCTCAAATACATTTATTTTATGATAGTGGGTTGCATGAAGAGTTGCTGCAGTTGGAGATGGAACCCAAGCACAATTTGCACCTGCTATTGGATGACTTGCTTTTTGATCTAACATATCTTTCATTTTATCTGGCATCGCCCACATACCTTTGCCAATTTGTGCTTTACCAGAAAAACCACAATTTAATCCTATGTCTACATTCCAATTTTCATAAGCAAGCAACCAGCTAGACTTTTTCATTTCTCCCTTAAAAATCATTGGACCAGCTTCAAATGAGGTGTGCATTTCATCGCCAGTTCTATCCAGAAAGCCAGTATTAATAAAAGCTATTCTTTTTTTAGCTTGTCTAATACATTCTTTTAAATTTACTGTAGTTCTTCTTTCTTCATCCATAATACCAATTTTGATGGTATTAGGTTTTAATTTAAGAACCTTTTCGACGTTTGAAAATATTTCATCAGCAAACGCAACTTCTTCAGGACCATGCATTTTTGGTTTTACAATATAAATGGAACCTGTTCGTGAATTTAACTTGTTTTTAAAGTCATGAATTGCACAAAGTACAGTGATGAATGCATCCATTATTCCCTCTGGAATTTCTGATCCATCATCTAATGTTATAGAAGGGTTTTTCATTAAGTGACCAACGTTTCGAACCAAAACTAAAGATCTTCCATGAAGGCTAATTTTTTGGTCTTTACTGTTTAAATATTCTCTATTGCTATTTAATTTTCTTATTAATTTTTTTCCATTCTTAACCATTTCAGCTTGAAGTGTACCCTTCATGATTCCAAGCCAATTTCTATAGCACTTGATTTTATCTTTAGCATCAACGGCAGCTACTGAATCTTCTAAATCCATTATAGTTGAAATCGCAGATTCAATAACGATATCGCTTATGTTTGCCCTGTCGTCTTTTCCAATTACATGCTTTGCATCAATATTAAGTTCAATATGTAAGTAGTTATTTTTTAAAAGAATGGTTGTCGGCTTTTCCTTTGTACCATTGTACCCAATAAATTTTTCTTTATTTTGTAAGGTTGTTTTGGTTTTGTCTAATAGATGGATTATTAAATTTCCTTTTTCGATTAAAAAACTAGATGCTTCACTCCAATTACCTTTTTCCAGCGGAACAACCTGATCTAATAGTATCCTTCCTTTTTCTATTACTTTTTTGCCCCTTTTGGGATTGTAAGAAGTGGTTTTTACACAATCATCATCATCATTAATAACATCAGTTCCATAAAAAGCGTCATATAAACTGCCCCATCTAGCATTTGCCGCATTGAGAGCGTACCTAGCATTGTCAATAGGAACTACGAGCTGTGGCCCAGCAATATTTGATATTTCTTGATCTACGTTTTCAGTTTCTATTGTAAAATCTTCTTGTTCTTCAACTATATAATTAATTTCTTTTAAAAAATTTTTATAGTCCTCAAGGTTAAAATTATCTTTATTGTTGATATGCCAATTATCTATTTTTTTTTGAATATCATCTCTTTTTTCTAATAGTAATTTGTTTTTAACAGCTAATTTATTAGCAGCGTCTATAAACCCTTCCCAAAAATTATTTACCTCTATTCCAGTGTCAGGAATGATTTCATTATTTACGAAGTTGTACAGCTCTTCGTTTATTTTAGATTTTTGTATGCTAATGCTTTTTAAGCTCATTTTTAGAACGGGTAAAATGGACTAAAAAATTTAAATGTCAATTTATTTAAAAAATTAATGTAATTGAGCAATATTTTTTGCGTTTAAACAAAATTAATTGTTATTTATGATTCTGCATATATAATAATTTTAAAGCATAGATTGAATGTAATTTTATCAAACAAATGCAATATTTAGATTTTGAAAAAGAATTAGAAGGACTCGATGCTCAAATCGAAAGTTTAAAAAATCCTTTTGAAAATAGTGGTTTATCATCTTTGAATAGTAATGAAATTCAAAAAGTACAATTTGCAATCGATAAAAAAATAAATGAAATTTATTTTAATTTAGACGGCTGGCAAAAAACTAAAGTAGCAAGACATAATGACCGACCAAGATCCGAATACTATATAAAAAATATTTTTAGTAATTTTCAGCCTATTTCCGGAGATAGATTGTTTGGAGAAGATGAGGCAATTATTGCTGGATTTGCAAAATTAAATGATCAGTCTGTTTTGGTTTTGGGTCAGGAAAAAGGAAGTGATACTGAAAGTAGATTAAAAAGAAATTTTGGTATGATGCGACCGGAGGGATACCGAAAATGCATTAGATTAATGAAGCTTGCAGAAAAATTTAAAATTCCCGTCATTACTTTTATTGATACCCCGGGTGCTTACCCAGGAAAAGGAGCTGAAGAAAGAGGTCAGGCAGAAGCTATTGCAAAATCTATAGAATGCTGTCTGTCCATATCCCAGCCAATTATATCTGTAGTAATAGGAGAGGGTGGTTCGGGTGGGGCAATTGCCTTAGCAACATCAAATAAAGTTTTAATGTTAGAGCATGCTATTTATTCCGTGATTTCTCCAGAAGGATGCGCCTCTATTTTATGGAAAGATGCATCAAAATCAAAAGAAGCTGCGGAGTCTATGCAAATAACCGCTCAAAGTTTATTGAAAAATGAAATTATTGATGAAGTTATAAAAGAACCCTTAGGTGGGGCACACCGCAATCCAGAACAGGCAGCTAGTTTTATTAAGCAAGCATTAGTTAGAAATCTTGAAGCTTTTTTTAATAAAGATTCTAAGAATATTATTGAAGAAAGAAAAAATAAATTCTTATCAATTGGATCAAAACTTCCAGAAGAAACTGATATCTTTAATGAAAATATATTTAAATTTTCTAAACAAAATGTTTTGAATAATAAAAAAATTATTATTCCTTTAGTATTGTTTGTATTGGGAATAGTGATTTGGTTGCTATATTAAAGAGCCGCAACACTGTTTAAATTTTTTGCCAGTAGCCGGACACTTTTCGTTTCTCGATATTTTTTCTTTTGCATTATGAGTGAGCAAACAACCTTCTACTTTTTCAGTGCCAGTATCACTTTTTTGATTGGATGATTTGTTATTAGGAGTTTCTAGAGACACTTCAAGATTTGATAAAAATAATATTAAATTTTCTTTTATCTTATTTAATAAATTTTGAAATAATTCAAAACTTTCTCTTTTATACTCATCCAGTGGGTTTTTTTGTCCATAGCCTCTCAGACCAATAACCTGTCTTAATTGCTCTAAATACTGCAAATGACCTCTCCATTCAAAGTCTAGATTTTGTAAAAATATTTTTTTTTCTACGTCTTGATTGTTTATATCAGAAATTTTTTCAATTCTTGACTTTCGTTTATTTGTAAAATTTTTTTGCAATATTTCTATTTTTTTTTCTTTTGAGTAAGTTAGAAAATTTTTAAATTCATCATCTGAAATTTTCATTCCTGTTATTCGTTCAACTTTAAGTTTAAAATTATTTCTGTCTTCTATATTTTCACTTAAGTTGTTACTTGCTAATAAAATTTCATCAATCACTTCTTTGAAAACACCATCAATGACAGAGTAGATATCCACGCTCTTCATGACATGTAATCTTTGTTCGTAAATAACCCTTCGCTGATCATTCATTACATCGTCAAATTGTAAAAGAGTTTTTCTGATATCAAAGTTTCGCGATTCAACTTTTTGCTGGGCTTTTTCAAGAGCTTTGTTAATCCAAGGATGGTCAATAGACTCTCCTTCTTTAAAGCCAAGTTTTTGCAACATATAATCAATTTTTTCTGATCCAAAAATTCTCATAAGATCATCTTCTAAGCTTAAGTAAAAAATTGATTTTCCAGAATCTCCCTGTCGTCCAGATCTGCCTCGTAATTGATTATCTATTCTTCGACTTTCGTGTCTTTCAGTTCCAATAACAAATAAACCACCGCTGGCAATTACTTGTTCCTTATCTTTTTTGTGCAATTCTTTTTCAGTATCTTTATTAGTAGCTATTTTTAATCTAGCATCCAAATTACCACCCAACTGTATATCAGTGCCTCGACCCGCCATATTGGTTGCAATAGTTACCGAACCAGGTTGACCTGCTAATGCAATAATTTCGGCTTCTTTTTCGTGTTGTTTTGCGTTCAATACGCTATGCGTAATTTTTTCTTTTTTTAAAATATTCGAAATTTTTTCTGACTTTTCTATACTTGTCGTTCCAACCAAAATAGGCTGCTTATTTGTATGCGCTTCTTTAATATCATCAACAATCGCTTTTAGTTTTTCGTTTTCAGTTCTATAAATACGATCATTTAAATCTTTTCTTCTCATTTCAACATTAGTTGGCATTTCAACAACATCTAATTTGTAGATATCAAACAGTTCCTCGGCTTCAGTCATAGCCGTTCCTGTCATGCCAGATAATTTTTTATAAAGTCTAAAATAATTTTGGTAGGTAATAGAAGCAAAAGTTTGATTTTCACTTTGAATAGGTACTCCCTCCTTGGCTTCTATAGCCTGATGCAATCCGTCAGAATATCTTCTTCCCTCCAAAACTCTTCCAGTAAATTCGTCTATAATTTGAACCTGATTATCCCGTACGATATAGTCTTTATCTTTTGCAAAAAGAAGATTTGCCTTTAAGGATTGGTTAATATGATGAACTAATGAGAGGTTCTGAGGATCATAAAAATTTGATCCTTGCAAAAGCTTAAGTTGCGCAAGTTTAGTTTCCACCGCATCTATCCCAGCGTCTGTTAAATTAACATTACGATCTTTCTCATCAACTTGGTAATGGTCTTTATGTAATTCACTAACTATTTTATTGCATAAAAAATATTCAGTAGCGTTATTTTCTGATGGACCAGAAATAATCAATGGAGTTCTTGCTTCATCAATTAAAATACTATCCACCTCATCCACGATGCAATAATAAAACTCTCTTTGCACCATTTCTTCAATGGAAAGTTTCATGTTGTCTCTTAAATAATCAAAGGCAAATTCATTATTAGTTCCGTAAACTACATCGCAATTATAAACACTTTTTCTGTCTGCATCATTTGTTTGACTAGTAAGACAGCCAACACTTAAACCCAAAAATTTGTATATTTTGCCCATCCATTCGGAGTCTCTTTTTGCCAAGTAATCATTAACAGTTACGACATGAACACCTTTATCTAATAAGCTATTTAAATAAACTGGCAGGGTTGCAACTAACGTTTTGCCCTCTCCTGTTTTCATCTCCGCAATTTTTCCCTGATGCAAAACAAGTCCACCCATTAATTGAACATCAAAATGTCTTTGCCCAATAACTCTTTTGCTTGCTTCCCGAACTACTGCAAAAGCTTCAGGCATAATTTGATCAATAGTCTCTTTGTTTTTAAGTCTTTGCTTAAATTCTAACGTTTTGTTTTTTAATTCACTGTCAGAAAGTGCTAGTAAAGAATGTTCCAAGGCATTGATCTGATCAACAATAGGTTGTAAAGCGCTAACCTTTCTTTGATTGGTAGATCCAAAAATATTTTTTAAAAAATTTAAATTTTTAAGCATTTATATCGGCGCGTTATCTTAATTATTAATAGCAAAGTTGTCATTTCTAACTTATAAACCACTTCTTTATCAAATTATTAATTATGACAATAAGTTTTAATCAAATTTTTGGCAAAAGATCAGAATATAGGGTGAAGGATTTTCCAGAACTACCCAATATAGAAGGCTTACAATTAGCTTTTGGAACTGCTGATCTTTATAAAAAAAAAAGAAACGATATTTGTTTCTTTTACTTTAAAGATGGAGCTTCGTTTGCTGGAGTATATACTAAATCAGCAGCTAAATCTCACTGCATAACTTGGAACAAAAAAATAAAATCAAAAAAAATTAAAGGTCTGTTTGTTAATACTAAAAATGCAAACACGCTCAATGGACAGCAAGGCTTCGATAGCTTGAATGAAATTGCTTACTTAATATCTAGAAATAAAAATATTTCTTCTAAAGATATTTTGTTCGCTTCGACAGGAGTGATCGGAGAAAAATTTCCCGCCATTAAAATAAAATATTCTCTAGATAAATTATTAGATAGTACTGCACAACCAAGCAGACTTAGCTGGGTAGCTGCGGCTCATACCATCATGACAACAGATACAATTGCAAAAATGGCCTTTGAAACTTTTACCATAGGGGGAAAAACTGTAAACATTTCTGGAATAGCAAAGGGATCTGGGATGATATTTCCAAATATGGGGACACTACTTGGCTTTATATTTACCGATGCGAACATTGCTCCATCGGTTCTTAATAATTTATTGAAAAAAAAGGTAGAAAATACTTTTAACGCTATCACGGTTGACGGAGACACTTCTACCAATGACATGGTTTTATTATTTGCAACCAATAAATCAACAAACAAAATGATTACAAATAAAGACTCAGCAGAAGCAAAAGTTTTTGAAAAAAAGTTGGAGCAGGTTATGCTCAATCTTGCAAAGCAAGTTGCTATAGATGGAGAGGGTGCTAAAAAATTTATTACAATTAATATTAAAAATTGTAAAAGTAAAAGTTTGGCAAAAGCAATTGGATTTTCTATTGGAAATTCACCATTAGTTAAAACAGCTATCGCTGCTGCGGACCCTAATTGGGGAAGAATTATTATGGCTGTTGGAAAAACAAATGAATATATAAATAAAGATAAAATATCCTTAAAAATTGGTGGATATTTAATTTTTAAAGATGGTGAAATCTCAAAAAATTATAAAGAGCAAGAAGTTAAAGAATATATGCTTGGAAATAATATAGTAATTGATGTTGAAATGGGTTCAGGAAAAGATGGTTTCACAGTTTATACTTGCGATCTAACCCAGGAGTATGTTTCTATTAACGCAGATTACCGAAGTTAATTGTGAAAACAAGGTTAGTCTCTTGCAGCATTTTGCAAAAAAAAAATAAATATTTAGTTTCCAAAAGACCATCACATAAAACCTTTGCAGAATATTGGGAATTTCCTGGTGGAAAATTAGAGCACAATGAAAATTTTTATGATGCAATTATCAGAGAACTGCATGAGGAACTTGGTATTATTGTACAAATTAAAGACTTAAATATTATTGATAACGTTACCCATAGTTATAAAAAAAATGAAGTAATTATTATGGCTGTTTTTTTATTAAAAAAATGGACAGGCGCAATTAAAGCCAGAGAGTCGCAGACAATAAAATGGGTATCTAAAAGCGAAATAAACAAACTCAATTTTTTAGAGGGTAGTAAAATTATATTAGAAAGAGTAAAATCTAATTTCTACGCATGATTAAACTTAAAAATATTTTTATAAGCATTTTGTTAGTGATCGTGTTAAATGGTTGTTCAACTATGAAATTAGAAGATTTTAAATTAAAGAAACCAGAATTAAAACTTGAGGAGTTTTTTGCTGGAAAAACAATTGCAAGAGGAGTTTTTGAAGATAGATTTGGAAATATCAAAAAATCTTTCGTTGTCCATATTGATGGGACCTGGGACGGCAAGCAGTTAATTTTAAAAGAAGACTTTGTCTATGATGATGGCACTAAAGAGCTTAGAGTCTGGAAATTAACAAAAGAAGGTGATAATTATTATACTGGATTTGCTGACGGGGTAATAGGAATTGCATCAGGATCTACCAGCGGAAATGCTTTTAACTGGAAATATAAATTTAATTTAAGTATCGGGAATAGTAAATTTAAAGTTGATTTTGATGACTGGATGTTTTTGCAGGATGAAAAAAATCTTTTAAATATTGCAAAAATAAATAAATTTGGCATTAATTTAGGTACAGTTATTCTTTCCTTCAGCAAAGAATAGTTAGTATATTGAAATTTTTCAAATAATTATTACATAAACTTCATGATAAAATATCAACTTAAATGTGAGTGCGGAAAAGAATTTGAAAGTTGGTTTAGTAGTTCAAAAGAATTCGATAAATTAGAGAAGAAAAAAATGCTTAGTTGCATTTGTGGTACCTCTAATAAAATAACAAAACAACTAATGTCACCACAAGTTGCGATCGGCAGCAAAGTAGAGAGTGATAAGCAAAAAGAAATATTTAAAAACGTCCAAAAAAAATTAGCTGATTTAAGAAGTTATGTTGAAAAAAATGCAGAATTTGTTGGCGATAAGTTCGCTTCAGAAGCTAGATCTATTTATTATGATAAAAAAAATGTGAGAAATATTTATGGTAACACTACCCCTGAAGAAACTAATGAATTGCTGGAAGAGGGTATAGAAGTTAGTACCGTTCCTTGGATCAGCAAAACTAATAGCTAAGATTAATTTTTAGTAAAGTAAGACATGTAATTTACGGAAGTGTCTTTGCTTAATTTCCATTTATTAACCAAAGGATTAAAAGTAACACCTACTGTCTCCTGGTGAATTAAAAAATAAGGCGAGACATAATTAATCATTTCTTGTGGTTTTATAAATTTGCTCCAATCGTGTGTTCCTATTGGAAGCCACCGTAATATATATTCAGCACCAAGAATTGCGAATAAGTAAGATTTCGGATTACGGTTGATTGTAGAAAAAAAAATAATTCCATTTTTATTTAAAAGTTTAGTGCAACTTTCAACAAATAAATCTACGTTTTCAACATGCTCTATAACTTCCATGCATAAAACAACATCGTATTTAGCTCCAGTCATGTCCTCTGGTAATTTATTTAAATAATTAATATTTAAATTTGTTTTTTTTGCATGTGTTTTTGCAACTTCTATATTATTTTTTGAAGCATCAATCCCTGTCACTTTAGCCCCCAACCTTGCAAATGGCTCACATAGCAACCCGCCCCCGCAACCAACATCAAGCAGATTAATTTTGGAGAAAGAAAAATTTTTATCAAGGTCTAATAAAAAATGTTTCGCTATTTTGTTAACAAGATATTCTTGCCGTACAGGATTAAATTTATGCAAGGGAGAAAACTTGCCATTAGGATCCCACCATTCTGCAGCCATATCAGAAAATTTTTTAATCTCAGTGTCGCTGGAGGTTTTTTTATTCATAAATATTTTTGTATTATTGCTTATTTTTATCTACCAGAGTAATTATGTACCAAAAATATACTTTATATGTCTAAAATTGTAATGAAATTTGGCGGTACCTCTGTCGCAGATACAGACAGAATATTACACGTGGCTAATATAATTAAAAAAAAAATTGACCAAAATCACAAAGTAGCAGTGGTTGTTTCGGCTATGGCCGGTGTTACTAATGATTTAATTCAAAAATCTAAAAAAATTTCAGATGACTTTCCAAATGATGAATATGATGCTTTGTTATCCTCTGGTGAACAGGTAACCTCAACGTTACTAGCTGGTGCTTTACAAAAATTAGGAATTAAAGCTAGATCTTGGCTTGGTTGGCAAATCCCTATTGTCACTGAAGGTGATTATAAAAACAGCAAAATTATTTCTGTAAATTCTAAAGTGTTAAATGAATCGATGGATCAAGGTATTGTTCCAATTATACCTGGATTTCAGGGTTTGTCAGAAGAAAATAGAATTACAACAATTGGTAGAGGTGGCTCTGATGCATCGGCTGTGGCTATTGCAAAATGTTTGGAAGCAGACTTTTGTGAAATTTATACTGATGTTGAAGGTGTCTATACGACCAATCCAGCTATAGAACCAAAAGCAAAAAAAATTGAAAAAATTTCATATGAAGAAATGTTAGAGATGGCAACTTTAGGAGCAAAAGTAATGCAAAGTTATTCCGTTCAAAAAGCGATGATTAATGATGTTGAAATTTATGTCAAATCAACTTTTTCAAATAATTCTGGTACGCATATTGCAGCCGAAGATAAAATTTCTTACGACAAAGTTATTACAGGAGTTGCTTATTCGAGTGATGATGCAAAAGTAACCTTGCAGGGAGTAAAAGATAAGCCAGGTGTTGCATCTGCAATCTTTAAGCCATTATATGAAAACAGTATTGTGGTTGATATGATTGTACAAAATATTTCGGCAGATAATCAAAAAACAGATATAACTTTTACAATTAAAAGAGATGATCTTAAAAAAACAAAATCTGTTATGGATCAATTAAAAAATGAATTAGAATATGATCATTTGCTGACAGACGATAAAGTTTCAAAAGTATCCATTGTTGGTGCCGGAATGATTACTCATCCAGGTGTCGCTTATAAAATGTTTAATGCTCTTTCCTCAAAAAAAATTAATATTCAGGTTATATCTACTTCCGAAATAAAAATTTCTGTTTTAGTAGATGAGAAAAATACTAAAGAAGCTGTTCAAGTTATTCATAATGCGTTTGGACTAGATAAATGAGCGAGATCAGACCTTTTCGAACTATAAATAGAAGAAAATCGAGACAAATTAGTGTCGGCAAAGTTTTGGTTGGAGGTGATGCGCCCATATCAGTTCAGTCTATGACCAATACATTAACAACAGACGTTAAAGGAACTGTAAAACAAATTAATGATCTAGAAGAAGCAGGCGCAGATATTGTTAGAGTTTCTTGTCCAGATGAAGAATCTACCAAAGCGTTAGCTCAAATCGTTAAACAAATAAATGTACCCATAGTTGCTGACATTCATTTCCATTATAAAAGAGCAATAGAGGCCGCAAAATCAGGTGCAAGTTGTCTTCGAATAAATCCAGGAAATATTGGCTCGAAAGAAAGAGTTGCTGACATAGTGAAAGCAGCAAAGGATTATAATTGCTCTATCAGAATTGGTGTTAATGGAGGATCCTTAGATAGTGCTTTATTAGAAAAATATAAAGAACCTTGCCCAGAAGCATTAGTTGAGAGCGCTATGATGAATATTAAAATTTTAGAAGATCTAGATTTTTTCAACTTTAAAATAAGCGTTAAGGCCTCAGATATTTTTCTTGCAACACATTCATACAGAATTTTGGCATCTAAATGTGATTATCCTCTTCATCTAGGAATTACAGAAGCTGGTAGTTATTTTGTAGGTACGGTTAAATCTTCTATTGGAATGGGAATGTTATTGATGGATGGCATCGGGGATACAATTAGAGTTTCTTTATCTTCCGACCCAGTTGATGAAATTAAAGCAGGTTTAGAGATTTTAAAAAGTTTAAATCTAAAACATAGAGGAGTTAGAATTATTTCATGCCCATCCTGCGCAAGGCAAGCATTTGAAGTAATTAAGACAGTTGAGGTATTAGAGAAAAAATTATCACATATCAAAGAATCATTAACACT
>ERZ889217.852-NODE-852-length-17188-cov-13.403957_pt1 | contig 17188 bp, 14 predicted proteins | sample MGYA00521098_ERZ889217 | MGnify/ENA primary metagenome ERZ889217 (study PRJEB32303, sample SAMEA104408613) | aquatic metagenome | biome: Brackish water; feature: Pelagic; material: water | place: Baltic Sea | collected 2014-06-10T22:04:00 | depth 2,362 m ...
TTGGTATCCCGTACGGGATTCGAACCCGTGCCGCCACCTTGAGAGGGTGGAGTCCTGGGCCTCTAGACGAACGGGACCTGTTACGAACGACGACGATATCGCCCTTGCACAGTGTTTCCCTCGACCTGAAAGGCCAAGCGAAGCGTTGGGGTGAAGGGAATCGAACCCCTAATAACAGAACCAGAAACTGTCGTGTTGCCAATTACACCACACCCCAGGGTGCTGATCCGCCGAGCGTTTTTCACTCACCGGAGGATGCAGACGGGAGCATATCGGCGGTCGACTCCACCGACCACCGTCGATATCGAAGACCCCCGTCCGACACCGCTCAGTCGGTGAGTTCGCTCAGCCGGCCGAAGCCCAACAGTCGCCCTATCGCAACACCGCCAGCTTCCCAGATATGACGCTCCAACGAACGGAAGCCAGTCACGACTGACGTGTTCGTCGGCGACACATACGCCGTCATACCGACTTCCTCGGCAATGAGCCGTGAGCGGAGCGAGTGGTACGGGTCGGTGACGACCAGCACGCTGTTGTCGTCGCTCCCAGTGCCCTCCGCCACGAGTCCAGCTACCCGCTCCAGCGACTCGAACGACGTGGCGCCACGGTCTTCAAGCACAATCGATGCTTCCGGGATGCCGCGCTCGATCAGATACGTGGCAGAGGCTTCGGCTTCGGTGAACCGATCGCCCGGTCGGTTGCCGCCGGTCACGACGACGATGGTTGCCAACCCGTGCGGCCAGAGTTCGACAACGTGGTCGAGACGCGATGCCAGCTGAGGTGACGGACGACCGTCGTATTGGGCTGCGCCCATCACCACGATGGCGTCAACCGAGCGGGCCTGATCATCGGTGCCGGTCGCGTACACCTGGAAGAGCGAGACCAGGTAGTAGCCGAGCAGGAGGATGATCGCCAGGCTGCCTGCAAACAGGATCCGACGCCGCCTTGGCGTGCGACGTCGCACGAGCGGACTCGTGGGCGCGGCATCGCGCTGCTCCGTCAGCGCACCTGGCATCTTGGGCGCCTCAGCTCCCGAGCCGGCCGAGGGCAGCACGAAGCCGCCGAAGTGTTTCATCGCGACCAAGCACTTCGAACGACTCGAACAACGGGGGACCGACAGTCCGACCGGTGACTGCGACACGCGGCAGCGTCTGCGCCTTGCCGAGCTTCACTTCGAAGCGAACCATCACTTCTTCGATCGCAGCCTTCAGCGACTCGTGATCCCACGAGGCGAGGGCGTCGTACGCATCGATGACATCGCTCAAGAGCGGACCGGACCATTCTGGATCGGTCGCCTTCGTCCATGACGCCTCGTCGTAATCGATCGGGTCGGAGTCGTCGCCCTGGGGCCAAAACAGGAAGTCGACGGCGCCCGGCACATCGGTCAGCCGTTCGAGGCGCTCTTGGATGTGAGGTGCAATGGCGGCGAAGCTTTCACGGTCCCATCCGGGCGGCAGTTGCGCCGATGCGGCAGCGAGGTACTCGGCCGGATCCATGTTCTTGATGTACTGCTTGTTGAACGCCGTCAACTTCTTCACATCGAAGAAGGCAGGCGACAGGTTGACGTCTTCGAGTGCGAAGTCGGCCTCGATCTGACCCCACGTGACAATCTCGCTGCCGGCCTCCTCGGCACCTGGCGGCGTCCAACCGAGCGTCATCAGATAGTTGACCATTGCGTCGGCGAGGATGCCGTCGTCGCGGTACTGCTCGAGCGCCACCTTGTCACGGCGTTTCGACAGCTTCTTGCGCTGCTCGTTGACCAGTACAGGCACGTGAGCCCACACGGGCGGAGCATGACCGAGCGCATCCCACAGCATCTGCTGCTTCGGAGTGTTCGGCAGATGCTCCTCTGCACGAACCACGTGGCTGATCGCCATCTCGAGGTCGTCGACGACGTTGGCGAGCAGGAACATCGGGGCACCGTTGCCACGAAGTAGCACAAAGTCCTCAATCGTCCCGTTGTCGAAGTCGACGTCGCCGCGCACAAGGTCTTGGACGATCGTGCGACCTTCGGGCACGCGGAAACGCAATACCCGACCCGGCCCGGCCTCAAGCCCGCGGTCTCGCGAGTACCCGTCGTAACCGGTAATCCCCAGCTCTTTCGCTCGGTCCTGCACCTCTTGGCCGGTCAGATCGCAGTAGTACGCCGCACCCGACTCGAAGAGGCGGTGAGCTGCTGCAACGTGCGCTTCGGCGTTCGCGCTTTGGAAGTGCGGACCCTCGAAATGCGGGTCGCTCTCGTCGATGCCGATCCAGGCGAGCGCATCGATGATGCCCTGAATCCACTCAGGCTGATTACGTGCCTCGTCGGTGTCTTCGATGCGGAGGACGAACGTGCCTTCGAGGCGCCGGGCGAGCGCCCAGTTCATCAACGCCGTCCGGGCGCCTCCGACATGAAAGAAGCCGGTCGGTGAGGGTGCGAATCGAAAGCGAGGGTGAGAGGTCATTTCGTCTTCGACGCTATCCGTGGCCGCCGTCGCGGATCGACCATGTTGCACAACCTTTCGCCATCGCTGGCCAAAGATTTGGCGCTGTAAAGACTGCATCAAGATGAAGCGTCGAACCTCTCGCTTCGTGGATTTTCAGTCGATACCTGCGTGAGCCCTCCGGAAGCGCGTGACGATGTGCTCGATTGGTGCGGCTTTGTCATTCGCTCCCTTCAACGTGGACGTCACGACGGAGTTGGATCGGCCGACTACTTCCAGGGCCACGCAGACGCCGCCGGAACCAGCTGGGCACCGATCATGGGCGCCGGATACACCGCGTCACAAACCCAATGGTCCACCCGGGCGCAACACAGACCCAAGACGATCTCTCGATTCTCTTCGACCGGCTCGGCGCCCGCAACCGAAGCAACGGACCCGTGGTGGCCCTTGACAACAACGCCATCGTGGCGCTCGACTCAACCCAGTCGTTCTGCGTCTATTCCCCGACGGCAACAGACCTCGTTGTCGACTTCAGCGGTTGGTGGGTCTGATGATTCGGTCAGCCCTCAAGCGGTCTCGACCCGCGCGTTCAGCGCGTTGCGTTGACCGTGAGGTTGCGCAGTTGGCGGAGTGCGACCGACAGCGTCGTGAGATCGAATGATTCGGCCCGCCGAATCTCGGTCTCCATGTCGACCATCCGGGTGTAGGCCGAACGATTGGCCTCGATCCAGGCCGCTGGCGAGCCGTCGGCCGTACGGATCACGTGTGCTGTGAGGTCTGCAAGGACCGTCATCAGGTCGTCACGGAGCGACGAGCGGGCCTGCGTCTGCCAGCGATCAGAGCGCGGCAACGCACCAATGCCATCCCACAGCCAGCCGACGTCGAACGATTCGAAAACCGACCAGTACGCCGTCCCAGCATCGGCCACGTTGCACGACTCGGCGTGGGCGATCTCGATGACATCGAAGCTCGTGTGCAGCCACGGCCAGCGCGCCGACCGGGCTGCCAGTTCGGGTGGGACGCGTGCTGCGATCCGTTCGTCACGGACAGACCGGATCTCGTTGGCCACACGGCCACCGACCACGTCGTCGAGCGACTCGCTCAGGAAGGCGAAGCCGGCCGAAAAAGTATCGATCACTGCAGCGATGTCGATGGGTGCGTGACGCCGTCGCAGCAGCCACGTCGTGGTGCGTTCGGCCATGCGCCGGACGTCTAAGAAGAGTGCGATCTGCACGTCGAGGTCGATCGAACTTCCGAGTGAGTCGACCTCCTGCCACAGGTCGGTGAAGCCAACAGTGTTCCGGGATGCAACAAATGCTCGGGCGACATCGGCAACCGATGCGCCAGACTGCTCGGTCATTCTGTGATCGAACGAGATGCCTGCGAGATTGACCATATTGTTGACCAGGCCGGTGGCAATGATCTCCCGACGGAGCCGATGCGTCCGGATGGCCTCGGGGAACCGCTCGCCCAGCGGACGGGGAAAGTACTCGAAGAGGTCGGCTTCGAGGACCGCCTCGTCGGGGAGATCGCTCGCGACGACCTGCGCTATGTCAGCATTCTTTGTCGACGCAATCAGGACCGCGAACTCAGGAGCACGAAGCCCACTGCCTGCACCCTGACGTTCTGCCATCTGCTTGTCATTGGGAAGCGCCTCAAGTGCCCGGTTGAGGTGTCCCTCCTCCTCGAGGGCATCGAGGTAGCGGGCGTGCACGTTGACCATCGACAACGACTGTGTGCGAGCAATCATCAACGCGAGCGTTTGTGCACGGTTGTCGTCGAGCACCAATTCAGCGACCTCGTCGGTCATCTCTTCGAGTACGGCGTTCCGATCGACGTCAGAGAGCTCACCACTGGCGACGAGGCTGGCGAGTGCGATCTTGATGTTCACCTCATGGTCGCTGCAGTCGACACCAGCGGAGTTATCGATGGCATCGGTGTAGATCAAGCCGCCGGCCATTGCGTACTCGACCCGACCGAGCTGAGTGAGCCCCAGGTTGCCACCTTCACCGACGATGCTGCAGCGCAGATCCGCGCCATCAATTCGGATTGCATCGTTCGCCCGATCGCCAACCGATTCGTGCGACTCGGTGCTCGCCTTGACGTAGGTCCCGATGCCGCCGTTCCATAACAGCTCAACAGGCGCTCGGAGGATGGCGGACAGCAGCGCGTTCGGAGCCAGTTCGGTGATCCCCTCGCCCAGGCCGAGCGCTACGCGCACCTGGTTCGAAATCGGAATCGACTTGAGCGATCGGGGGTACACCCCACCGCCCTGCGAGATGAGCCCCGTGTCGTAGTCGGCCCAACTGGAGCGCGGCAGGTCGAACAGCCGCTGCCGTTCGGCGAAGGAAACCGCAGCATTCGGGGTGGGGTCAAGGAAGACGTCGCGATGGTCGAATGCCGCGACCAGTTCGAGGCGCGTCGACAACAACATGCCGTTGCCGAACACATCACCCGACATGTCGCCGATGCCGACAGCGGTGAGCGTGTCGGTCTCGACGTCTTTGCCCATCACCCGTGCATGGCGCCGCACGCTCTCCCAAGCGCCGCGCGCCGTGATGCCCATCACCTTGTGGTCGTAGCCGTTACTGCCACCGGATGCGAACGCATCACCGAGCCAGAAGCCGTAGTCATCGGCCACCTCGTTGGCGATATCGCTGAACGTCGCCGTTCCCTTGTCCGCTGCGACAACGAGGTACGGGTCATCGTCGTCGTAGATAACACAGGCCGGCGGGTGCACGACGATCGTCTTGCCGCCACCCCCTGCAACGAGGTTGTCGGTGACGTCGAGCAACGACCGGATGAAGCGTTGATACCGATCCACTCCTTCGGCACGGATTGCATCGCGGTCGGACGGCGGTGCGGTGCCCTGCTTGACAACGAAACCGCCCTTCGCCCCGACCGGAACGATCACTGCGTTCTTGACCATCTGGGCTTTCACCAGCCCGAGCACCTCGGTACGGAAATCTTCGCGACGGTCACTCCAACGGAGGCCACCTCGCGACACCGCACCGGCACGGAGATGGACACCTTCGACGCGCGGCGAACACACGAAGATTTCAAACATCGGGCGGGGCTCAGGCAGGAATCCGACCGACGCCGCATCGAGTTTGACAGCAATCTCTTCGGCGAGTGCACCTCCCGGGCGAGGGCGATAGGCATTCGTTCGCGTCGTGGCGTCGATCAGCACCAGCACGGCGCGACAAATGCGATCGTCATCGAGCGATGGGACCCGCTCGAGCCGTCCCAAGACATCCGCGCGTACGGCGTTGGTGACCACTGCCGACTCGGTCGGGCTCGGCTCACTTGCTGGGTCGAAGCGCGCGGCGAACAGGTCGAGCAGTGCGCTGGCGATTGGGGCAAGCCGAACCAGCACTTCCTCGATGTACTTCTGGCTGAAAGGAAAGCCGGCCTGCTGGAGGTAGCGGGAATAGGTTCGGAGTATCTCCACCTGTCGAATCGAGACGCCCGCAGCGAGCACCAAGCGATTCAGCCCATCGGCCTCCACGTCGCCACGGAGTAGCGCGCGGAACCCGATCTGCACCTCGGAAATCTGTCGGTCGGTGGGTTCGACATCGCTATCGAGACGAACACCGATGTCATACAGGCGCACCATGTCGTCGCCGACGACGAATTCGCTCGGGTGCTCTTCGATTGCATGGAGCCCGAGGTGGGCGAGCTGCGGGACGAGTTCGGCAATCGTCGAAGCGTGGTCGCGCTGGAACACCTTAAAACGCCAACCACCAGTCGTCACGTCGGTCGATCGGCTCATCGAGGTGGCGACTGATTCGTCTTGCCGCTCAATAAGTGAGGCGACACGCAACAGGTCCTCGACGGCACACGCCGGCTCGACCCGGGCGCGGTAATCGCGCTCGATGCCCTCACCCACGAGGTCGAGCACGTCGCGAGCGCGCTGCGCCCCTACCCGAGCCGCAAGCGCAAGACGCGCCCGATCATCCCACGATGCGGTTGCACCATCGATGATCTCGGCGAGCCGATCGAGGTCGACTGGCCCGCTCGTGCGGACCGTCATCGAGATGCGGGCGAGCGAACTCGAGCCGACCAGTGTCTCGACATCGCGCACGTCGCCGCCGTAATGCTCAGCCACAAGGTCAGCGACGTCGTTCTGCAGACCCGCAACGAAACGAGACTGCGGTAGGTACACAAACACAGTGCTGAACGAGCCCACCGGCTCGGCAACATCAAAGACGCGAACGATCGAACGTTCGTGCAGGCCAACGATGTCGATCACCAGACTCGCCAGCTGATGCTGGCCCAGCTCGAAGACAACATCGCGCGGCAACGTTTCGACCACGTTCTTGATCGCTCGGCCCGTGTGGCTGATCGCCGCCGCCCCGGACAGTTCGAGAAGTGCGGTCGCCCGGTCTTGCAGTACCGGGATCGCAAACACGCTTTCCCGATATGCGCCACTCCCGAGCAGGCCGATGAATCGCTCTTCGATCACCGTGTCGTCCGCGGTCCGACGGATCGCAAGGCTCGTCAGACGGGCCGACCGGTGGATGGTCGAGAGCGCCTCCGTCCGGGCAATGACCACGGGCTCGGCGTTGACATCGCCGGCCTTCGACGGTGGCCCGACTGCTGTTGCATCAAGCCGGGTGTCGGGGCGGTACTCACCGAGTTCGGAGCCGACCGCCAAGTGCAGGCTCACCTCGCCGACTGCGTCGACGCGCCGCTCGTACGATGCTGCACCGAGCAGCACGAAGTGCTGATTGGCCAACCAGGCAACCAGCGCATCATCTGCGCCGACACTCAAGAGCCGTTCACGCATCTCGGGGAAGTCGGCAACGATCCGGACCACGTCGGCAATGGCAGCCGTGACTTCGTCTTCGACGTCCGACAGAAGGTCGGCATGGCAGCCGTTCAGCCTGATCTGCGTCCACGCTTCCACCTGTGTCCCGAGCGGCCGAGCGGCGCCCCGCTCGATCACCTCGACCAATTCGTCATTGCGATTTCGAACGATCGACAGCATTGGGTGAACTAATAGCTCGATCCCGAGGGATCGACGATCGAGCACCATGCGGACCGTGTCGACGAGAAACGGAATGTCGTCGGTGACGAAAAGGAGTACTGCGCTTCCCGCCTCGCCGGTCTGTGTCGGCGGCAAGATCGCCTTGACCACCGTTTCGCCCGGTGCGCGGCGTCGGCCCAGTTCAAGATGGGCCGCAGCAACACTCACGACATCGCCGAGATCACGATCTTCGACGTCGTCGATCGGAACGCCACGGTGGTATTCCGCCATGAAACAACCAGCGAGCGAGTCGAGTTTGTCCGCTGATGACCCCATGCCGACGACCGTAGTTGCTCAGGTGGAACTGTGTTTCAAGATCCTCCACTCGTTTCGCGGGCGTTTGGATGCCAGACTCCAAAGATGCAGCAGATGAACGTCCTCGGTACCGATCTGATGCCGTGTTCCTACGACCCGATGACCGGCTACTACCGCAACGGCTGTTGCGAGAACCGCGGCGACGACCCTGGCATGCACACGGTGTGTTGCCGCGTCACCGCCGACTTCCTCGCCTACTCGGCGTCGCAGGGCAACGACCTCAGCACTCCGATGCCGCAATACGGCTTCGCCGGTCTGGCCCCGGGCGACCAGTGGTGCGTCTGCGCAATGCGCTGGAAGGAAGCCTTCGACGCCGGCCAGGCGTGCGACGTCGTCCTCGAGTCCACTCACGTCAGCACGCTGGAATACGTCGATCTTGCCGAGCTCAAACAGCACGCCATCATCGCCGAGCCGTGAGCCGGCAATGAACGGCACCGACGGCGGGGTCGAGTACCTCCGCAATGTGTACGACCTGGCCACCCAGGCCGACACCGACGCCTACTACACGCAGTGGGCCGCGAGCTACGACGATGAACTCACTCGCCAGGGGTACCAGACACCGAGGCGCTGCGCCGAGGCGCTCCGGCGCTTCGGTTCGCCAGACGCCGCCGTTCTCGACATCGGGTGCGGAACCGGATTGTCCGGAGCTGCACTCGCTGCAGCCGGGTTCACCGATCTCGTCGGCACCGATGTGAACGTTGAGATGCTCGACGTCGCCCGAGCGGCCGGCATATATCGCCACACCTGGGTCACCGACATCGACGATCCGTTCCCATTCGCTGGCGGCACCTACGACGCCATTGCGGCGGTCGGCGTAATCGGTATCGGAGCCGCGCCCGCTTCGCTGCTTCGCCTGTCGCTTGAAGCGCTCGCAACCGGGGGCCGCATGGTCTTTTCGTACAACGATCACGCGCTCGAAGTCCCCGAGTTCACCGACGCATTGACCGACGTCATTTCGTCCGGCCTCGCCGAGCCAGAGTTCACCGAACACGGCACCCACATCGAAGGCCTCGGCAGCATGTCGACCGTCTTCGTGCTCCGACGCTGCTGATCGCGGCGCGGTCAGCAGCCACCGTCGTCGTGATCCGCACCGCCGCTGAGCGTCGGTCGGCGAGCAGGTCAAGCCCAACGGTGAGACGGATCATCAACAAGTCCAACGGCAAGCGTCCGCGGGAGCCAACGGTGTGGTCCGACAAGCGGATGAACCTTGCGGATCGCGAGACCATTTGGAAAAGTTCTGGTCGCCGACTCAGATTTCCAACACTTTGAAGCTGGATCATCCGGACAATCCGACGATGAGAGCAAGCCCTCAGACGATCTACGAAGCCGTGTACCGGGGATTGGTGGACGCCAAGCTGCAGACGTGTCTGCGCATAAGACGCCGACGACGGGTACCGAGGCATCGGGGCAAGAAGTCCGGGCCGGGTCGGGTCTGGGTCCGGTCCGGTCCGGGGATCAAGGCAAAGAGATCGCTGGGCACGAGAACCTCGCCGCAGCGACAGGTCTTGACGTGTTCGTCTGTGATCGGTCGAGTCTGTGGCAGCGCGGAACAAACGAGAACACCACCGGACTACTTCGTCAGTGGTGGCCGGGGCCGACAAACTTCTACACCCTCGAGCTGGGCGAGGTGTGCCGAGTACAAACCTCGATCAATGCTCGGTCTCGAGCGGCCCTCGAATGGCAGTCGCCAGCCAGGGCCCTCGAACTCGCGATCAGTCGAAGCTGATGGGGCTCCGTCGTCAGTCGAGCGATGACGCCCATATGTGCCGATCTTTCGCTGCGCGGTCGCCAATGGGGCGCCGGCGATATTGAGCGGGTGCGACTGCTGTTGGTCGTCGGCACTCGGCGCTGGCGTCCGGCCCTCTCGTGCCAGAGACAGATGGGCTGAGTTCGGGATCGGCCAACCGCCTGTTTCGATCGATCAGTCGAAGTTATGTGAATCCGGTTCGTGTGAGTGACGAAGAGCGTTCGATGGTGGCCTCTCAATCGATCGCGCTTGTGATCGGTCGGCGGGCGGCTCGGAGATCTCCATTTCGGATCGAATGAACTGCTTGCGTGCATGTTGCTGGTCTGTGAAGCTTGACGCTGTGTCGATACAGCGGACGCGGCTGCAGCGGAAGAAGGGCTACGACCCGGAGCCGTTCGATGTGCCGCCGTTGTTCCAGTCGCCGCCGCGGCCCGTCGGAATGTTGCGCTGGCTCGTCACGAAGTTCATGTGGCCGCAGTCGGCGCTGTGGATTGCGATCGCCGCGCTGGTGTACCACTTGTTCACACCCGGTCTCACCCGCTTCTCGTCGTTGAGCGTCGACGACGTCGCGCTTCTTTGGCTGCGCAACGTGGTGTTGATGGTCCTGGTGATCGGCGGGCAGCACTGGTGGCTGCACATCCGTCGCGCACAGGGCACTGAGTTCAAGTACGAGCAGCGGTGGCTCGCGAAGAACCGGAAGTCGTTCCTCTTCGACGACCAGACACGCGACAACATGTTCTTCACGCTCGTCAGCGGCGGCGGCATCGCGGCGCTGTACGAGGCGGTCATGTTCCGGCTCTACGCGACGGAATCGATCCCGCAACTGAACTCTTTGTGGCTGATCGCGGCGATGACGTTCGCAGTCTTTTGGATCGAGGCGGTGCATTTCTACGTGAACCATCGTCTGCTCCACGTCGACCCGGTGTACAAGTGGGCGCACGCGTTGCACCATCGCAACGTCAACACCGGCCCGTGGTCGGGGATCTCGATGCACCCGCTCGAGCACGTGCTCTATCTGTCGCTGCCGTTCGTGTTCGTGGTGATTCCCGGGTCGCCGTTCATCGCCACGTTCTGTCTCGTGTACCTGATGTTGTCGCCGTCGCCGTCACACTCGGGTTTCGACCGATTCAAGCTGACCGACTCGAGAAACATCCACGGCGGCGACTTCTTCCACAACTTGCATCACCGATACTTCGAGGTCAACTACGGCGTGCTGTTGCTGCCACTCGACAAATGGTTCGGCACGTTCCACGACGGCAGCCTCGAAGCCCACGAAGCAATGAAGGCCCGCCGCCGAGCATCAGCCGAAGCCGGCGACACCGGCGAGGTCATCAACCCGGATCCAACAACCCGCGTCGGCCCTGACGGGACGTCGTGACATGGCAGGCTCGCTCACCGCGCACCAGATCGACTCCTTCAAACAGGACGGATTCTTGTTCCCGATCCGAGTCGCCGACGAGCCGACCGTCAACGGCTGGCGATCCAACATCGAGTCGCTCGAACTCGAATGGCGTGACGACACGTCGCTACGTCGCCCCTTCACCGACTACGCCCGCGCCAACTTCCACCTCGTCAGCTCGACTGCAGCGCGACTTGCCCACGACCAAGCGGTCCTCGACGCCGTCGAGTCGATCATCGGTCCCGACATCCTCTGCTGGATGAGTGAGCTGATCATCAAGGAGCCACACAGCTCGAAGGTGCTCACGATGCACCAAGACCTCACCTATTGGGGCCTCGACGGAGCCGACCACCTCGTGAGTGCCTGGGTCGCCCTCTCCGATGCGACGACAGAGAACGGCGCGATGCGGTTCGTGCCCGGAAGCCACCTCGCAGGCCAGATTGAACACCGCGACACCTTCGGATCGGACAACCTGCTCTCACGTGGTCAAGAAGTCGTCGTCGACGTCGACCCCGACGACGAGGTCCCCGTCGAGTTGCGGGCCGGCGAGATGTCGCTCCATCACGGCCACATGTTCCACGGATCTGGACCGAACCGAACCGACGGTCGGCGCATCGCGATGGTGTTCAGGTTCATGTCCCCGAGTGTCCGACAGACCGTCGGCGTGGAGGACTACGCGATGACAGTGCGAGGATCGAACACGTCACATCACGTGCACGCCACGGCGGTTCCGTTCAACGACTTCAGTTCGGCGTCGCTCGCGATGCACGCAAGGGTGACTGCCGCGCAGGAAAGAGCACTGACTGCGGGCACCGCTGATCAGGTCAGCTACCTCCGATAACAATCCCCGAACGAATACGTGCCAATCGTGAGTCGACCTGGGCATGACGACGTCAGAGCGTTCTGCGCTCAGTTATCGGGCGGTGAATGCGTCCAAGTCCTTCAAAGTCACCCGCCCGTGCGCCGACGTGAGTGCCGATAGCGAGCGCTCGGCGACCGCTCCGCCGAGCGGTGATATGCGTGCTCTTGCGGTGAATCTGTGCTGTGAAATGTGGGGCGGAGCATCAGCGCGTGCTGGCCCAGGGGATCCCGGCGAGCATGTAGCCGACCACAGAGTCGAGCTGCGTCCGGGTCGGCCCGGTCCGCGAGATTGCCGAGAGCGCTGAGACCTGCCCGAGTACGAACGGGACGACGGCTGCCACCGAAGTTCTTGGTTCGAGCTCGCCACCATCGATGGCCGCTTCGACGCGTTGCTGCACGAGCGATCCCAGTCGCCCTTGCAGCCGGTCAATGGTCGCAGCGATGGGACCAGTCGTGAATCTGCCGGTCATGGCGCTGTCGCCGAGAAAGCAGCCTGCAGGGAGGTCGTCGTCGACGATCCGATCGACGAAGACCGCAAAGAATCCGATGAGTGCGTCGCGGAGTGTGGCCGCTTGCTCGAGGTGTTGTTCGGCAGGAGCGATGTACGCCCGGTGGTAGGTGTCGAGGGCCGCAGCGAACACGGCCTCCTTCTCTCCGAGGGCTCGGTAGACGGTCGGTTTCGTCACGCCGAGCTCGGCAGCGACCTGATCGATGGTCGCTCCGCCATAACCGTCATGCCAGAAATGACGAAGGATCACAGGCATCGCAGTCTCGACATCGAGTGCTCGAGGGCGTCCGGCAGACATTTCGTACCTTTGAGTAAAAGAATTCCTTGACCGACGGGCGTCGGTGATTCAGTATGGCGTACTAGCGAGTACGAAATCAACCGTCAGCTCGCGCGGTCCAGCACCCGGAGACAACCCAGATGTCGACCAACACGACCCTCAGTGCCGACTTCGGTGCACCGCACGGAGTCGACTCGGCACGCTCCTGGGTGGTTGTGGCCTCGGCGTTCCTCGCCATGTTCACCGTGTTCGGGGTCGCCTACAGCTTCGGCGAGTTCTTCGGACCCATGGCTGACGAGTTCGGAACCAGCCGATCGGCGACGGCGCTGTTCTTCTCGATCACCACCTTCGCCTACTTCGCGATCGGAATCATCAGCGGCCGAGTCGCTGATCGCGTGGGCCCGCGACGTGTGATGATCTTCGGTGCAGTCGTCATGGTGATCGGTCTCCTCCTGACCGCCGAGGTCTCCTCGATCCGCCTCGGCTACCTCACCTATGGACTCGGCGTCGGGATCGGGGTCGCATGCTGCTACGTGCCGATGGTTGCAACCGTCGGCGGCTGGTTCGAGCAGCGACGCACACTCGCACTTGGCCTCGCGGTCGCAGGCATCGGATTCGGCACGCTCGTGATGGTCCCGATCATGGAGCGAGTGATCGAAGCCAACGGCTGGCGCGACGCGTATCGAGTCCTGGCAGCCGTGTCGGGGGTCCTGTTGGTCATCGCCGCTCTGGGGGCACATCGATCTCCCGGCTCAGCCGTCGCACCCCGACCGATCCGCGAGATCATCAGCGGACGTCGCGACTTCTGGTTCCTCTACGCGTCATCGCTCTTCCTCGCAGCCGCACTGTTCACACCGTTCGTGTTCATGGCCGACTACATCGATACCACAGGGACATCGGGCTCCGCCGCAGTACTGCTCGGGATCATCGGCATGGCGTCGATCGTCGGTCGCCTCGGACTCGGTGCGCTCGCTGGCCGGATCAGCATCGTTGGGCTCTACCGTCTGTCGTGCCTCGGACTTGGGCTGAGCTTCGTGATCTGGATCGTGGCCGATACGAACTATCCGCTGTTGATCGCCTTTGCGGTCGTCCTCGGTGTGTCCTACGGCGGGATCATCGCGCTCTCCCCAGCCGTGGTAGCGCAGCTGTTCGGCACGCTCGGCATGGGCGGTGTTCTCGGGGCGCTCTACACAGCCAACGGTCTGGGCGGACTCATCGGCCCGCCAACGATCGGACAGATCATCGACTCGTCAGGCCACACCGCCGCGCAATGGACTGCCCTTGGTTCGGGCCTACTCGGAACTGCGTTGCTGACCCGCTTGAAACCCCAAGACGGGTAACTCAAGGAGTCAGCTCCCGGCTCCCGGATCCGGGAGCGTTGTCCCAGCGAAGAGAGTCAACCTCAGAACCACGCATATCGACAGACCGACGGCCCTGACCGGCCCACGCGCGATCCGGCATTATGCCGCGCCCTCACCTATCGTCTCGATGCCCGGTGTTGCGTTGATCGGTTGAACCCAAGGGCCTAAATCGGCAGGTTGCCGGTGGCGCGACGGGTCGAACCCTCGTCGGTGTACGCCGCAATGGTGCGTTGGGCTATGCGCATCTGGTGGACCTCGTCGGCACCGTCGGCGAAGCGGGCCCAACGGGCGTGCTGGTACATGTGCGCCAACGGCGTGTCGGTCGAGTAGCCGAGCGCACCGTGGACCTGGATCGAGCGATCGATCACGCGACCCAACATGTTTGCAACAAAGTGTTTTGCCATCGAAACCTCGGCTTTGAAGTCTTCCTTGCGATCAATCTTGTAGGCCGCGTGCAACACCATCAGCTTCGCCTGGTAGATCTCCATCGAGCTGTCGGCAATCATCCACTGGATGCCCTGCTTCTCGGCGAGCAGTGAACCGTGCGAGTACCGGTTGAGTGACCGGTCCACCATCATGTCGAGTGCTGTTTCGGCCTGGGCGATCCACCGCATGCAATGCGCGAGCCTGGCAGGGCCGAGCCGGTACTGGCCGAGCAGGTGACCCTGCCCGCGGCCGCCAAGCATCTGATTGTTGTGGAGCCGCAGGTCGGTGATCACGATCTCAGAGTGCCCAGTACCGCCGTGCATGGTTTCGACTTCGCGGACGTCGTTCCACCCCTCGTGCGGCAGGTCGACGATGAACGCCGAGTTTGCGGCCTGCGGGATGTCGGGGTTCTCTTCCGTGCGGCATACCAGGATCGCAAACTGGGCTCGGCGTGCACCGGAAATGAACCACTTATGGCCGTTGATGACCCACTCATCGCCATCCTGATACGCCTTCGTCTGGATGAGTGTCGGATCGGAGCCCGCCACCTCGGGCTCGGTCATTGCAAAGCATGATCCACTCACTGAGCCGGCACACAGTGGTTTCAGGTACTTCTCTTTCTGCTGCTCGGTACCCCAGTGCAACAGCGTGTGCATGTTGCCCTCGTCTGGCGCCTGGCAGTTGAAGACCCACGGGCCGTAGTACGACTTCGCCGCTTCCGCCTGAACCATTGCGAGTTCGACGTGGCCGAGCCCCATGCCGCCCCACTCTTCTGGCATCTGCGGGAGCCAGATGCCGTCTTTGAATGCCTGCTGACGCAGGCCGACAAGCGCGGCGATCCGATCGGTGCCGCTGAGCGGCTCGCCAACCTTGTTGCCTTCGGCGTCCTTGCCTTCGATCCGATGTTCTTCAGGCTTGATCACATCGGTGACGAAGGTACGGACTTGCATCCGGATCGCTTCGAGTTCGGGGCTGAGGGAGAAATCGATCGCCATGGTGGAGAGCCTGTCAGGTGCCACCAGTCAATTCGTAGCCCGGAGTACGGTCGCCGGCGATGAGCAAAAAAGTTCTGTCAGGCACTCATGTTCTCGTTGCTGCTGCTGCCGCCCTCCTGCTCGCATCCTGTGCCGGCCCCGACAGCAGCCTCGGCGGGGCCACTTCTGCGTCAACGCCCCCCATTGTGTCCACCACGTCACCTGCGCTGGCCCCAAGCTCGCCAACCACTCCAGTCGCGACGACCACACCGCCAATGACCGCTCCACCAATGGCCGCACCGGCCACCGCGGCAACGGCCACGAGCGTCGTACTGACCGAGGGCCCGCTCGCCGTCTTCGACTTCGCGGCGACGCAACTCGCTGTCGGGACGTCGATCGAGGGCCGGCCGATCACCGCTGATCGGTACGGCACACCGGGCGGGCGGCGCGTCCTCGTGATCGGGGTGATCCACGGCGACGAAGATGCCGGTGTTGCGATCATCGACGAACTCCGCGAGCGCGACGTGCCCGACGGCGTTGAGCTGTGGGTGATCGAATCGATGAATCCGGATGGCCAAGCCGCCCAAAATCGCCAGAACGCCAACCAAGTCGACCTCAACCGCAACTTTCCTCACAAGTGGGGTGTGATCGGCGAGCCGGGGAACAGCCAGTACGCAGGAACGGGGCCCGCCAGCGAACCCGAAACGCAAGCCATGGTCAACCTGATCACCCAGCTCCGACCCGACATCGCGGTCTGGTATCACCAAGACGCGAACCTGATCATCCCCTCAACGGGCCGCGATGGGCAGATCCGGGCTCGGTACGCCGAACTGGCTGCGCTCCCGCTCGCAGATTGCTGCGGAGGCGGCGGCGTCTACACCGGCATCGCAGCGAGCTGGGCGAAAAACGAGCTGCAAAAAGACAGCGACGCAGTGGCGTTTATCGTTGAGCTACCAGGCGGTGTTTTGAGCACCCAGCAGGTCAACGCTCACGCGAACGCCGTGCTCACCATCGGCATCGAAGGATGACCCCTCGGACAAATCGGGCTCGGACAAATCGGGCTCAAACGAAGCGGGCGAATACGTCGAGCGGTTCGCGTGCGCTCTCGACGCCATTGATAAGGGCATCTGCATCGGCGGTGCCGAGTGCGACTCCACAGAAGATCTGCTGTTCGTCAGGAGCACCGACGAACTCACTGACCGCTGCCTCGTGAACGCACCATGCCTCCTGCGGACACGTGTCGAGGCCGGCTTCTTGAGCGAGCAGCATGAACGTTTGCAGGAACATGCCGAGATCGCTCCACTGCGGTGGGCCCATGATCCGGTCGACGAAGCAGAAGATCGCAGCAGGTGCGCCGAAGAAATCAAGGTTCTTTGCGAATTGCTCGAAACGCCCCGCCTTGTCATCGCGGGCCACGCCGATCGAGGCGTACATGTCCTCGCCAATCTTATATCTCGATGACCGATACGGCTCTGGCATCTTCGGCGGGTAGATGTCGTAGGACGGCGCTCCTGGTTCGCGAGTCGAGAGGAACTCTCGGAATCGCGTCATTGACTCGCCGTTGACCACGTAGATCCGCCAGGGTTGCACGTTGCCGCCGGACGGCGCGCGCGAGGCCATCGTGAGTAGTTCCTCAATCGTCTCATTGCTGATTGGATCGGGCAGGAAGGCCCGGACGGACTTGCGTCGGTTGACCGCTTCGGTGACGTTCATCTGGACAGTCTCCCAAGCCGCATGCGTCGCTGGCGAACCGCGCGTGCAACCTGAACGTGCGAACTGCGCGAGCGATCGGTGCGTGCGATGGTCTTGGTGCAGGACCGCCTCCGCTGTCAACATGGGCAGGTGGCCCTCAACGCGCTAACCGA
>ERZ889217.853-NODE-853-length-17157-cov-30.157876_pt1 | contig 17157 bp, 16 predicted proteins | sample MGYA00521098_ERZ889217 | MGnify/ENA primary metagenome ERZ889217 (study PRJEB32303, sample SAMEA104408613) | aquatic metagenome | biome: Brackish water; feature: Pelagic; material: water | place: Baltic Sea | collected 2014-06-10T22:04:00 | depth 2,362 m ...
TTTGCGAACTCTTTTTCAGTTCAAGGCTTAACGGGCGACGGCTCTTTCGTCATGACGAAGCGTAAGGTGGGCTAGGTGGGATTGCGGGGGATTGAGTTGTGGCGGGGCGAAATTGATCTGGTGTCGCCGTTTCGAACATCGTTTGGCATTGAATCATCGCGCGATTTGCTATATGTTCATGCCATCGGCGACAGTCACTCTGGTTGGGGAGAATGTGTCGCCATGGCCGAACCCAATTATTCATCTGAGTATCTTGAAAACTGTATTCAAGTAATTTCACGTTTTCTCTTACCCCTTTTAAAGAGTGATTTGTCAGCCGAAGATTTTGTTCTAAGTGCTGCCCCAATCAGAGGAAATTACATGTCAAAGGCGTGTGTTGAAGCAGCATTGCTTGATCTCAGATTACGCGAGCAGAAAATGTCGCTTGCAAAGTTTCTTGGAGCTACTAAAAATCGCGTGGCTTCAGGTGTCTCGGTGGGTATTCAAAACAGTCTTGATGATTTGGTACGGGTTGTAGGCGAGTACATCGCCTTGGGTTATTTGCGTGTGAAGTTAAAGATCGAGCCGGGTTTAGACATCGAGCTAGTGCGAACAATTCGTAAAGAGTTTGGTGATGAACTGTTGTTGCAGGTCGATGCCAATGCGGCCTACACAGTTGCTGACGCTGAACATCTCAAAAAACTTGATGAATTCAAGTTGTTGCTAATCGAGCAACCGTTACCAGAAGATGATCTTGTTGGCCATATTGAGTTGGCAAAAATCATTAATACACCCGTGTGTCTTGACGAGTCAATCACTTCGCTAGAAACTGCGCGTGGTGCGCTTGATCTTGAAGCCTGCTCGATAATCAATATCAAACCTGGCCGAGTTGGCGGTTACATCGAGGCTAAGAAGATTCATGACTTGTGCGTGTCGCGAGGAGTGCCAGTTTGGTGCGGGGGAATGCTCGAAACGGGTATTGGTCGTGCGGCAAATTTGGCACTGGCTGCATTGCCTGGTTTTACGCTCCCAGGGGATATCTCAGCCTCGTCTCGATATTTTGCTCGCGATATCACCACTCCGTTTTTTTTAGATAACGGTCATATTGATGTGCCGAATTCTGTTGGCATCGGCGTCGAACCGTTACCAGAGATGCTCGACAATTTTCGAAAAATAGCCACCTTTGAAATTTCTTGAAACTAATCGTTGAGCGTGAAAACGATGTTCGTTTCAGGCAGGTCATTGCGGCGCTTTAGCAGTGAACCAATTGTATTGTAAATCGAAAATATCTTGTAAGTGATTCCATAGCGTTTGGCGATAGCTTTGCGCACTGCGATTGCTTCGGTGCCCGTGACTAGGCGAGCCATACCAATGTAAGTCGTCGCATCTGCGGTGACTTTGCCCTTGATGTCGCAAACTTGAATTTCTATCATCGGATCGCGACGAATGCGTTTGACTTTTCCTGCGTTGGTTTCAGTGATTACGCAGAATGTATTTGCAACGTCACTGAATTTCGCAAACCACACAGCGGTTGGCACGCGCTCACCAGAACTGCGAAATGTCACCAGTGAAACATATTTTTCATCGCCAATTTGAGGGTTCATAAGTCATAAAACTAACAGGTTCGTTTATTTATTAATTAAGGCAGAATTGGCTGTTGAACACCATCGAGTATTAATCCAGAAACATTTATACCTTCAATTTTCGCTCTTTCTAAGTTCACTTGTTTGATTATTGAAAAAGACAAATTTGCGCCTGTGAGGTTTGCTCCAGTTAGGTTTACCTCTAGCAGGTTAGATTTCGTAAAGTTTGCACCAGCCAAGTTCGCATTGTTCATTTCGGCGCCCCGAAAATTTGCGCCGACAAGAATTGAGCCAGGCATGTTCGCTGACGAAAGGTGAGCACGAGAAAGTTTTGCTCCCGTCAGATTCGCGCCTGCCAGATTGGCGTTTCGCAAGTTGGCAAGCGTGAGATTGGCTCCCGTCAAGTTTGCATCTCGAAGGTTTGCAAAAGACAGATCTGCGCGAGCTAGGTTCGCCCCGGTAAGGTTTGCACCAGTTAGATTCGCCCAAGATAGATAGGAATTAGAGAGCTTTGCGCCAACCAAATTTGCGCCTGCCAGATTGGCGTCAGGCATAATTTTGTAGCCATTGACTATTCGTGATGAATCGGTACTGACGCATGCAGTTAATGCCAATAATGACAGCAAAGCCAAGCTAAGTGCAACTCGTTTAAATGCCATTACATCCCAAGTAAAAATTCGAAAATAATTGTCGGGGAGGGGGGACTTGAACCCCCGGCCTCCTGGTCCCAAACCAGGCACGCTACCAACTGCGCCACTCCCCGGGCTTTTAATGCTACCGACTTCTGAGCCCGCGAACTGACGTCAGTAAATGTTTCACATCTTGATCATCTATATATCTTGCGATACCTGCCCGAACGACGCCTCCGCTATTTGTGAGACCAAGTCGCTCAACTATCTCCATCGCGTAAGAGTCGCCTGACCAGACTGCGATCTTTTTCGCGGCCAACTCTTGTGCAACTTGATCGGGTGTCATTGAGTCAATCGTGAACGAAACAGTCGGTGCGCGCGAAACCAAATCATGTGGGCCCCACACAGTTACTCCGGGCGTTTCAAGTAAGCCTTCGAGTAGTGGCGCAAATACGGCACTCTCAATCTCGGCGAGTTTCTGCATGTTCTCTTCAATCAAAAATCGCGCTGCGGCCTGCACTGCCGCAATACTTTCAAAATTTGGCGTGCCAGTCTCGAACTTTCGTGGCCCGGTCTCACTGGCTGCACGAACTTTGGCAACTGGCAGTGAGTTAAGCAACTCGGGTTCGATATACATCACACCTGCGTGTGGTCCATACCATTTGTATGGAGAAGTGGCGAGTACATCACAGCCAAGTTCGCGAATGTTTATTTGCTTGTGCGGTGCAAGTGCAACAGCATCAACAAAGACTCGCGCACCGTGCTTGTGGGCGAGTGAGATCGCCGTGTTTAAGTCAGGCATAGTGCCGATTAAATTTGAAGCGCCAGTAATTGCAACCCACTTGGTCTGGTCGGTGACGAGATTACTAAAAGCATCCATGTCGAGACGACCAGTTTTGGAGTCAAAAGGCGTAAGTAAATGTTTCGCGCCAGACTGTTCACAAGCAATTCGCCATGGTGAAACATTTGCCTCGTGATCAAGTTGTGTACCCACCACCGTGTCGCCAGGTTTCAATGTTTGCCCAATTGCGCGAGTAAAAGCCATTGTCATTGTCGTCATATTTGCACCGAGACAAATCCCAGAAGCGTCAGCGCCCAGAAACTCGCCAACGACTGATCGTGTTGATTCTAAAAGTGCGTCGCACGCGTCGGCTGCCGCAAAGAAACCCCCTGTGTTGGCATTTAAACCGTGCGCCGCCCACTCGCTCATCGCGTTAATTGCGACATCAACCATTTGCGTGCCAGCGGGTCCGTCAAAGCGCGACCAGCCATCTCTCACTCCGGGGAAGTGATGACGCAATGAATTATTTTGCGCGTTTTGCAATTTTTGCCAAACGTTTGGCAGTCTTACCAATCGGTTCAATATTGCGCTGGTCCAGATCACCTATTTCAAGTCCGTTTGCAAAACGCACTCTGTATCGCAACCAGTTAAAACCATTGGCAAGAATAATTTTTCCCTCGCTACCGACGGGCACGCCGGTGAGTTCGACGGTCGAACGCACCGTGTCACCCATGCTTAGGTCGAGTTGATTTTGATGTGGGTTAGCCAAAGCATGGGGTTTCCAACTTTGTTGCGCACCCGAACTAGACGGAGAACTAGATGAATTAGATGTACTAGTTGAAATAGCCATAGTTACAGTTTGCCACAGATACACTGCTCGGCACTGTGAAAACGACAATTGAAGCCTTAGATGGCAATAAAATTAAACTTTCAATCGAAGTCGAAGAGACCGAATTTGAGCGCTATTTAGACGGCGCATTTCGTAAAATCTCAACTCAAATCAGAATTCCAGGGTTTCGTCAAGGTAAGGCTCCTCGCCAATTGATTGAGGCCCAAATTGGAAAAGAAGCCGCAAGGTCACAAGCGATCGAAGATGCGATACCGGCATCGCTAGCGCTTGCAGTTCGCGAACATGATCTCGACATCATCGCAACGCCTGAAGTCAATCTCACAAGTGGACAAGAAGACGGCAATGTTTTATTCGACGCCACATGCGAAGTTCGCCCTGTTGTGAATGTTGCCGGCTACGATGGCCTGCGCGTCGAACTTCCGGCCTTAGTTGCGTCGGCCGAAGACATTGAAGAAGTCGTTACTCACGAGCGCAAAAGACATGCGACGCTTGTTGATGTAGATCGCTCCGCAAAAATTGACGACCAAGTTACTCTTGATCTTGTCGGTTCGCGAGATGGCACTCCACTACCTGGTTTGAATGTTGATGACTGGCTTTATGAAGTTGGCAAGAACTGGGTTGCGGAAGATTTCGATAAAAATATCATTGGGGCAACAACCGGACAAAAACTTGAGTTCACCTCGCTTCCATCCGGAATGACCGAAACTGCAGATTTCGTCGTAACCGTCAAAAAGATTCAAGAGCAAGTGTTGCCAGAACTAAACGACGAGTGGGTAGCTGAGCACCTGGCAGAACACGAAACTATCGACGCATGGAAGTCTTCAGTGCAAACCCGCATCGAAGAATCACGTTTGAATCAGATTCGCAATACTGTTGTCGAAAAAACAACTGCAGCCCTCGCTGAGTTGGTTGAGATAGAAGCACCAGAGGCGATGGTCTCAAGCGATTTACGTGGGCGAGTGCAGAATACATTAAAGCAATTCGAATCGCAGGGCATTTCAATGGAGCAGTGGCTCTCGATTACGCAACAAACAGCCGAACAGTTTGTGGATGCGCTCAAAGAGCAATCAACTCTCGCGGTCAAAGTTGATATTGCACTGCGCGCTGTTGCGCTTGCGCAAAAACTTGATGCAACCGAAGATGATCTTGAAATGCAGTTCGAACGCATTGCTGCCCAAGTAAAAAAGAAGCCTGCAGCGATACGCAAGGCCTATGACAAGAACGATGCGATCGCCGATTTGCGGGCGCAAATCTCAAAGTCGAAGGCAATTGACTGGCTGCTTCATAATTCAAAGTTCGTTGATGATCAAGGCAATACGATCGATACGGATACGGTGCTCGGTGACCACAATCACGATGAGATTGTGACTTCTGAATCTGGCGAAATTACCTCAGATAATGATGCACAAGAACACGATCACGATCCCGATCATAAGCACTAGCCAAATAAGGCAAGCACTGTCAAATTAGTAAAGCACGAATCCGCAAAGACGTATGGTTTAACCTGCCGTTTTTAGGCCAGCTAAAGCCCACATAACTAGCCTCGTACGAACTAGCGTATTTAGTCAGAGCCAAAGAGCATCACAGTAAATAAACGTAACTAAACGAAACAAAAACTAGTCGATAGAGGTGTTTGTGGATTTTGCAAGAAACTATTACGTACCAAGCGTTACTGAAACGACAAGCCGTGGCGAACGCACGTATGACCTTTACAGTCGTCTGCTAAAAGAAAACATCATCATTCTCGGAACTCCAATTGATGACACTATTGCCAATTTGGTTTGCGCGCAGTTGATTCACCTTGAGAGTGAAAATCCTGACAAAGACATAAATATTTATATCAACAGCCCTGGTGGCGACATCTCGGCGCTGTTTGCGATTTATGACACGATGCAATTTATCAAAAATGACATAGCGACGATTTGTTTGGGTCAGGCCGCTTCGGCAGCCGCTGTTCTACTTGCTGCCGGCACCAAAGGCAAGCGCCTGGCATTGCCCCACTCACGAGTTTTGTTGCATCAGCCATATGCGCAGGTTGGTTACGCCCAAGTAACAGATCTCGAACTAGCTGCGCGTGAGATTTTGAGGATGCGTGAAATTCTCGAAGAAATTCTCTCTCAGCACACTGGCCAGCCAATTGACCGAGTGCATAAAGACACTGATCGTGACTTCGTGATGGAGGCGCAAGCCGCAAAAGACTACGGAATTATCGATGAAGTTATTTCGACTCGAGCATTCGCAGATCGTTCCGGACCAATTCGTTGAAATTTGAAACGGGGCACTGATGGCTAAGTTTGGTGATTCTGCTGAGTTAGTGAAGTGTTCATTTTGTGGCAAGTCGCAAAAGCAAGTCAAGAAACTAATCGCTGGTCCTGGTGTTTACGTTTGCAATGAATGTATTGATCTTTGTAACGAGATAATTGATGAAGAGTTAAATGATCAGGCAGAAGTAAATTTCGAGAAGCTGCCGAACCCACGAGAAATACGAGCCTTCTTGGACGAATATGTAGTTGGACAAGAAACAGCAAAAAAAGTTTTAGCAGTTGCGGTTTTTAATCACTATCGAAGAATTCAATATAAACAGAACTCGTCAACACGACGAGATGACATCGAACTTTCAAAGAGCAACATTATGTTGCTCGGGCCAACGGGCTGCGGTAAAACGCACATGGCACAAACATTGGCTCGGCTATTAAATGTTCCGTTTGCGATTGCTGATGCGACTGCACTTACAGAAGCGGGTTACGTCGGCGAAGATGTCGAAAATATTTTACTGAAACTTCTTCAAGCCGCAGACTTTGATGTCAAGAAGGCCGAATCGGGGATCGTCTACATAGATGAAATTGATAAAGTTGCGCGCAAAAGCGAGAACCCATCAATCACTCGTGATGTGTCTGGCGAAGGTGTGCAACAAGCGTTACTAAAAATTCTTGAAGGTACTGTCGCATCTGTTCCGCCTCAAGGTGGCCGCAAACATCCACATCAAGAATTCATTCAGATCGATACGACCAATGTCTTGTTCATTTGTGGTGGTGCGTTTGCTGGTTTGGATCAAATTATTGCTTCTCGCATCGGACAAAAGGGCGTCGGCTTTCACGCACAAGTCAAATCGAAGTCAGAGAAAGATCCCGGAGAGTTATTTGCGCAGGTACTTCCTGAAGATTTACTTAAATTTGGAATGATTCCAGAGTTTGTTGGACGTTTACCTATGATCGGCGCAGTGAATAGTTTGGATCGTTCAGCTCTTATCAAAATTCTTACAGAACCGAAAAATGCGTTATTGAAGCAATACCAAAAGTTTTTTGAATTTGAAGATGTTGAACTTGAGTTCACTGTTGAGGCATTAGAAGCGGTTGCCGACCAAGCGTTATTGCGAGGCACAGGTGCTCGTGGACTACGCTCAATTCTTGAAGAAGTTTTGCTTGAGACTATGTACGAGCTGCCTGGCCGTACCGATATCGCAAAAGTAGTCATAGATTTAGGAGCAGTGAACAAAACATCCGCTCCTTCTTTTGTTGCAAAATCGACCCCGGCAGTTCGCCAGCGTCGCGCTGCTTCTTAAATCAATCTAGATTACGCTCGTGCAATATTCAGATGCGTTGCGTTATCTCGACGAACGTTCAAACTATGAGCGAACCGGACGCGTTGATTCACCGTCAATCGAAAATATCGAACGGCTGATGGATGCGATTGCAAATCCGCAACATGCCTACAGATCAATACACATAACGGGCACAAATGGAAAGGGCTCAACGGCGCAGATCACAACAAAACTATTGATGGCGCATGGTTTGCGTGTCGGAACTTATTCGAGTCCACACTTGGATCGAATCAATGACCGAATCTGCATAAATGGCGAGCCAATCAGTGACGAAGATTTTGGTTTGCAGGTTGGCGCAATTTCTGATCTTGAGATAATTTCTGGAGTTCGCCCAAGCTTTTTCGAAATAATGACGGCCGCGATGTTTCGTTGGTTTGCTGATGAGGCTGTTGATGTTGCGGTTGTTGAAGTTGGAATGCTTGGTCGTTGGGATGCGACAAATGTGATTAATTCGGATGTTGCAGTAATAACGAACATCGCACTCGATCACACCGAATATGCCGGGCCGACAGTCAAGCATATTGCAGCAGAAAAAGCGGGAATCATTAAGCCGTCGAGCATCGTTGTCCTCGGTGAGACAGATGAAATTTTGCGTGAGATATTTCTTGAAAGGCCAGCGCACGCACAAATTAGTCGGGGCGATGACTTTAGTTGTGAAGATAATCGTCTAGCAGTCGGTGGGCGACTGATCACGGTGCGCACGCCGCGCACGATCTATGAAGATGTGCTTGTGCCGTTGCACGGTGAACATCAAGGCGATAACGCATCACTTGCGATTTGTGCAGTTGAAGCATTTTTTGATTCAATTATTGACCCAGATATTTTGACTGATGCAATGCAAAGCGTAGTGATGCCTGGCAGATTTGAAGTACTCGGCCATCAACCCCTCGTAATTCTTGATGGCGCCCACAATCCGGCTGGTGCAAAAGTTTGTGCTGAAGTTTTCTTTGAAGACTTCAATATGAGTGGGCGCAAGATTCTCGTAACTGGTGCACTTCGAAGTCGAGACCCAGATGAGTTACTTACAGCGTTTCGAGCGACAGAGTTTGACGTCGTAATTACCTGCACTCCGCCGTCACCTCGTGGTTTGCCTGCAAACGAAATGGCTGAGGTTGCGCGACGAGTCGGTTGCGATGAGGTTATCGTGGCGCAAACAGTACAGTCCGCTTGTGAAACTGCTCTGAAACTTGCACAACCTCAAGATGCTGTGCTCGTTGCTGGGTCTCTGTATATTGTTAGTGCTGCTCGGCCATTTCTCTTGCGGAGAGCCACAAAGCATCTATAGCGTGCGAGCCACTCGAACATCCTTTAGCCTTAAGGCATGTCAAATCGCACACTTGTTCTTTTAAAGCCTGACGCTGTTGAGCGTGGCCTAATCGGTGAAATTCTCGGACGTTTCGAAGCCAAAGGTTTGGTTATCTCGTCGATGCAAATGCGTACTTTGGATAAAGATATTCTTGCTCGCCACTATCAAGAGCATCAAGGTAAGGGCTTCTACGCCGAGTTAGTTTCGTTTATGTCGCGAGGTCCCATTGTCGCTCTTGCGCTTTCAGGTCCGCAAGATACATGGGAGATAGTTAGATCAATGATGGGTGCGACTAATCCGCGGGCGGCTGCACCTGGCACAATTCGTGGAGATCTCGGAACCTTATTCACCGAAAATCTCGTGCATGGTAGCGACTCGGCAGAGTCAGCTGCTAGAGAGTTGGAGATATTTTTCCCAGGTAGCGAGAAGAAAATTTCCTAAAATGGCGGGAGGAAATCCTCTCTCGATGAGTAGAGCAATCGCAGTAGATTTAGGCACTGCGAACACTCTGATATTTGTCAAAGGTCAAGGTCTCGTTCTGAACGAACCAACTATGGTGGCGGTTGATAACCGCAGTGGCTTAGTAGTTGCAGTTGGCCATGAAGCAAAGCGGATGCGAGGGCGTACTCCAAAAAACATCAGGCTCGTGCGGCCAGTTAAAGATGGCGTGATTGTCGATTTTGATCTGTGTGAGCAAATGTTTAGACAGTTTCTTCAACGTGTTTTGACAAGTCGATGGGGCAAACCAACAGTACTTGTTGTTGTCCCATCAGAAATTACAGGTATTGAGCGTCGCGCATTTAAAGATGCCGCTGAGTTTGCTGGTGCCAGACGGCCGGTTGAAGTCATTGAAAAGACAATGGCCGCGGCAATTGGCTTACGTTTGCCGGTTTACGAACCCAGTGCAAACTTGGTAGTTGTCATCGGTGGTGGTACCACTGAAGTTGCTGTTATTTCTCTCGGGGGCATTGTCACTGAGAATTCGGTGCGTATCGGTGGTGATGAGTTAAATAATATAATTATCGCCGGATTTAAGAGAATTTTTAAATTAGATATTGGAGAAAATACGGCAGAAGAAGTAAAGATTCATCTGGGCTCAGCGTGGCCACTTGCCCAAGAAATTGTTGGCGACGTTGGTGGGCGCGATATTACAACGGGTTTACCGCGCACACAAGAAGTGACAACTGAACAAATTAGAGAGATTCTTGATGATGGTGTGAACAAGGTTCTTGATGCGATTAAGAAAACTCTTGAACGAACACCACCCGAATTAGCATCCGACGTGATTAGTAATGGTATGTATATCGTTGGGGGAAGTGCCCTGCTTGCAGGTCTAGGGGAGCGCATTACTCATGAAACCGGAATTCAGGCATTTATCTCACCAGAACCTCTACTGACGGTGATTATTGGAGCTGGATATTCGCTTGACAATCTTGGTGCAATTAAAGGATCATCACCTCAAGGCGAAGACTAGACAAGGTGAAGAGTAGAGCGAAAGGTCTCTCGTTTAATGGCGTCTAAAAACACCACTCGACGTCGAGCAATTATCTTGTTGACGTTGACTTCAATCATGTTGGTCACGCTTGATCTGCAAGATTCACCTAAAGTTGCGGGCTTAAGATCACTCTTTGGAACTCTGTTTTACCCAGTTGAGGGTGTTGCCAGGGTGATTACGCGTCCTGTTGGAAACGCATGGTACGGAGTGACGAATTACAACAAGTTATTAGACGAGAATTCGCTGCTTAGGCAACAGGTCGCACAGCAAGAAGGTGCCACGGTCGCGGCCGCCGCATCAGTTCGATTGTCGCAAGAATTGCTTGCTTTAAACGGGCTACCTACTTTGGCCGGTATCAACGCAGTTACGGCACAAGTTATCGGAGAGTCACCAACGAGTTTTTCGCAAAAAATTGAAATCAATCAAGGTACTGATAGCGGTATACGGGTTGGTATGCCGGTTCTGAATGCCGCCGGACTCATCGGAAGAATCACAAAAGTGTTCGCTAACCGTTCGTTCGTGATGCTGATTACCGACCCAGATTTTTCGATATCTGTAAAAGTAGTCAGCACTGGGCGAAAGACAACTGAGTCAACTGTGCGAGGTATTACCAGTGTTACGACTTCTACTGCGGTGCCTCTTGAACCTATTTCAAACACTCCCGACGCAGAGACTACAACTACTACAACTACGACGATCCCGATTGCCGGGTTTACAGCTGTTGTGACAACATTGCCCTCTACTCCACAAGGATTGACTTCGATCACTGTCCCGTTGGCGAGTGATCTTGACGTTCGAGAAACAGGGGTTATCCAAGGTAATGGTCCGACGCGTCAGCCAACCGTGAGATTTATCGATAACTCCTTGCGGTTTGGTTCGATAGAGGCGGGTGTACCGATTGTTACAGCCGGTGGTTCACGCAGCCTTGCACCACCTGACGTTCTAATTGGTGTCGTGTCTCGTGTTGTTGAGAGAGTTGGCTCTGCTGGTCCGTTACTTGAAATTGAAATCGCTGCGGAGTTAACGAATTTATCGTTCGTGCGTATTTTGCTCTATCAACCAATCACTGAAAAGAAATCTCCTTGAACCGACTTTTAATAGTGCTGGCAAGTCGTTGGACTCGATTGATTCTCGTGCTTCTCGTCGTTCTGGCTCTTCAGACAACTTTGTTTAAAGAACTTCGACCATTCGGCGTCGCGGGACAAGTCATGCTCCTTTTCGTAATTTGCGCCGGAATTCAGTTTGGTGTCAGCATTGGCGCAATTGTCGGATTGATCGCGGGACTAATGTTTGATTTTGTAGTTTCAACTCCTGCGGGTTTAGGCTCAATTGCACTTGGTATTACGGGAGCAACTGCCGGGTTGTATTTACGTTTTTTTCCAAATCCAATTTGGTGGTTACGTCTTGTTTCAATCGGGTTTGTTTCAATCATTGGAGAAATCTATATATTAATCGCCCAGGCAATGATTGGTTTAGGTGTCGTACTAGAGTTCCGTCTGATCAAGATTATTGCGGTGGTGACAGTTATCAATGTTTGTCTAACTCCTGGATTTTTGTTGATCACGCGCTGGACGCTAAGCGAGCGAAAGAAAGATAGATAATGTCTACCCAAATAGATGGTCGCGCGCCGAAGCGACTGCTTATTTTAGGTTTTGTAGGGATCGCCATGTTCAGCATTTTGGGAGCGCGACTTTGGTTTTTGCAGGCAGTTGCATCTCGAGATGTTGAGGTGATCATCGGTAAAGTGCGATCAAGAACAATTAATTTATTGCCTGAACGTGGTCGGATTTTCGATTCGGCAGGAAGAGTAATCGCCGATAATCGGCGAACGCTTGTTGTCACAATTGATCACTCTGTGGTGCGAAAATCTGCGCAGAGAGACGAGTTGGCACAACGTCTTTCAGGTCCGCTCGATCTTCCCGTAGAGGTACTGATCAAGCGAATGCTTGACGAGCGCTATGGCCCATTTGAGGCGATTCCTTTGCGCGAAGGTGTGTCAGAAGAACTGGCGCTTTATCTAATGGAGCGCGTTGAGGACTATCCCGGAATTTTTGTTCGCGAAGAATGGCGACGAAATTATCCATACGGTGCTTTGGGTGGTCATGTTTTGGGTTACATGGGGGCCATTCTTAAAGGTGACTTGCTGTACTACAAATCAATTGGCTACGACCCCAATGAAAGAGTCGGTCAATACGGCGTCGAGGAGAGTTATGAAACGCTATTGCGTGGGACGCCAGGTTACGTTCGATATGAAGTTGATGCTGTCGGCACAATTCTTAAACTTGTCGAGCGAGTTGAGCCAGTCACGGGAAATGACTTACAACTTTCAATTGATTTAGACGTGCAGCAATTCGCAGAGCAAGCGCTTGAAACGCAATTGCTGGTACGTCGTCGTGTTGAAGCAGGACAAGTAAAGATGCCCGACGGTACTCCTGATCCTCGTTACGAAGAAATTAACTATTACAAAGCACCAGCCGGATCAGTAGTAGTGATGAATCACAATAATGGACGAGTGATTGCCATGGCATCGTATCCAAGGTTTGATTTACGATGGTTTGACGGAGGATTACCTAAAGACAAGTTTTCGCAATTGTTTCCGAGAACTGACGATCCAGACTTATCGATACTTGTAAATCGCGCAATATCCGGTCGATATAACGTCGGGTCATCTTTTAAGCCACTCGTCGCATACGCTGCGCTTGCAACCGGGCAGTTGCCCAACGGCGATAAATATACATTTGAAGACCGAGGCACTTACAAACTTGAGAGCATCCCTGAAGAAAAGTGTCAAGACGGTGTTAAATGCGTTTTCAGAAATGCAATTTGTCTTTCAACTGGTTATCCCTGCCGTTACGGCAAGGTGAATGTTGAGGCAGCCTTAGCAGTTTCAAGCGATGCATTTTTTTATAAAATCGGAGAACAAATTCTCACAGAGCGCGGTTATGCGCCTGTTTTAGAACAAGAGGTTCGAAAATTCGGTCTCGGATCTCCGACAAATATTGATTTGCCATATGAATACTCGGGCACGATTCCGAGTAAAGAATTAAAAAAGCGGCTGGCGAATATGGGAGTCATCACTCAAGAAGCCGGTGAAGCGTATTACGTCGGGGATCAAATTCTATTTGCGATTGGTCAGGGTTTATTGTCGGTCACGCCATTGCAAATGACTCTTGCATATTCGGCAATCGCAAATAGCGGTCGCGTTTATGAGCCCCGAGTCGCTGTTTCGTTACTTGCCCCAGGAACCCTAGATGCGCGGCCGGGTTTTGCCGATTTTACGACAACTCAAGTTGTTAAAAACTTGGCGCCAATTTCTCCAAAACGACGAATTGATATGACAGAAAGAATCAGAGAGCCGATAGTTAAAGGTATGGCGCGAGCGATAACCGGGCCTGGTGTCACATTTGATTATTATCACAAGACAACAGGCGAGAATCTATTTAGCAACTACAACTATGCAGCGTTGCCAATCGCCGGAAAGACCGGAACAGCACAGGGTTTTAATAACTTGCCATGGAACGACTCTTCAGCATTCGGGGCCTTTAGTTTGGATTCAAATCATCCGTATACGGTTTATGCGTACTTAGAAAAATCTGGTTACGGCTCTCAAGCAGCGGCGCCCGTGGTTAAGTGTATTTTCACCGCTCTCAATGGCGGGTACAAATATGACACCGTTTTGCCGGCTGACCCATTAGATAAAGCCAGCAATATTGTTGCTCAACCAGTTCGGTTGCGTAACCCACTTTGTCTTGTCAGTGGTGCATCGGATATTCGCGAGTAGCAATGTCAAGATTTATACCTCAAATCAAAAACTCTCAATGGTTCAAGCAGACTTATGACGTTGCCTCAGTATGGAAGAATATTGACTTAATTTTATTGGCCGCAGTGACTTTGCAGAGCATCTATGGTTTATTCACTGTTTACTCAGCGACGAGACAGCGACTCTTGAACCAAGGATTCGACCAGTATTTCTATGTACAACGTCAGGTTCTTTTTGTTCTGTTTGCTGCAGCCTTGATGTTTGTGGTTATGGCTCTCGGGCATGATTTGATTCGTGAACGCGGGGTGTATTTGTATGCAGGCTCAATCTTTTTGCTTGTTCTTGTTCTTGTAATCGGTGCGGTGAGCAGCGGCGCGAGATTATCTTTTGACTTGGGCCCTATTTCGGTTCAACCCGCAGAACTAGTGAAAGTTACAGTTTTGATTTTGATCGCAGCGTACACGTCAGATGCGGCTCGAGACCAAATTAATTATCACGAACTGGTCGTTGCGGTCTTGATTTTATCTGTTCCATTTATTCTTATTTTGGCACAACCTGACCTAGGTTCGGCAACAGTCCTTGTCGCAGGAGTAGTTGGTATTTTGTTACTTTCTGGTGCCAAACGTTTATGGGTTATTATGTTTACGCTTTTGGCGACGTTTTCGGCCATTACTTTTGCGCTTTCGGGCATCATCGACAAATATCAAACAAGAAGATTTGATGCGTGGCTAAATCAAGACTCAAATGAACCTTCGCTGCAGAGAATTGTTTTACAGGTGCGCTTTGCTAAGCGTGCAGTTTCGAGTGGAGGTTTTTTCGGTAAAGGTTACCTGCAAGGGCCATTGACGAATGGAGCGTTTATCCCTGTTCAATTTCAAGATTTCCCATTTTCTGCAATCGGTGAACAGTTCGGAATGCTAGGTGGCTTCGTAGTTCTAGCCACTTTTGCGGTTATCTGTTGGCGGGTTTGGGTGATTGCGAAGTTGTCGCGAAATCGATTTGACCGACTCCTGGCAACTGGTTACTTTACGATGTTGTTATTCCAGGTTTTTCAGAATATTGGCATGACGCTTGGGGTGACACCTGTGAGCGGTCTGCCCCTTCCATTCATATCGTATGGAGGGTCACATCTGGCTTCAAGCGGGCTGTTGATGGGTTTGATGCAGAGCATTTACATGCGTCGTTTGCGATAATTTAACATCCGTCTGACACTGATGGCTGGGCAGTAGCCTGTAGCCACGGGGTGCGAACCCCACCAGTTCGATTTTCGCGAGTTAAGTGCGCTCAGTCTCCTGAGTTAGTGCGAATGCGTGATTGGCGAAACCGCTCGGCGGTCTTCGTTTCATAAGATTTAGAAGGAAATGTAGATGAGTTACCCAGAGTTACCAGAACACCCAAGAGAAGGTCGATTAGTTTCACCTGAAGCCGCCGACGCGGCGCTTGTGCGAAAACCACAAATTGGCGACACGCGACCTGCGCCCGTTCAACCAGTTGTACCGGGTGCCGAAGTTGAATCAAACGGCTCAAAGAGAATTGGTCTGACAAAGCGTGGGCGCCAGAAACCCAATAGCTCTTCGTCAGAAGGTTCAGATGCGGGCGAAAGTCAAGATGGCGAAAAATCGGTTCGGCGCAATCGTCGCGGGGGTCGTAATCGCCGTCGCCGACCAGGTAGCGATAATACTCGCTCAAAATCTGTATCGACGGTCGAAACTGATGCTGAATTAATTGAACGACGTCGCGGTAAAGAACGTAACGGTCGACCATTAGGTCGCTACATGATGGTCGTTCAGGTTCGAAAAGACTTTACTCAAGTTGCGATGCTTGAAGGTCGAAGTTTGATCGAGCACTATGTCAGTCGCCCAGCCGATGACAGCGAGCAAATTCACGGGAATATTTATTTGGGTCGTGTGCAAAATGTGTTACCAGGCATGGAAGCCGCATTCGTTGATATTGGTACACCGAAAAACGCCGTGTTATATCGAGGTGATGTTCAGTTTGACAAAGAAGATGTAGTTGAGCAAGGCCCCGAGCCAAGAATCGAACACGTATTGCAAGCTCGTCAACTTATTTTGTGTCAGGTTACGAAAAACCCAATCGGCGCAAAGGGTGGTCGTCTTACCCAAGAGGTTTCACTACCAGGTCGGTTTGTCGTGTTGATCCCAGATTCGCGCACTTACGGAATCTCTAAACGATTGCCGGACGACGAACGTCGTCGATTGCGTTCAATATTAGATCGCGTCAAACCAGAAGAACACGGGATCATCGTTCGTACAGCAGCCGAAAACGCGACCGAGTACGAACTTCGAACCGATATGACGAGATTGCTCGCGCTATGGGAAGAAATCAAAGAGAGATCCAAAAAGTCAAGCGGTCCGACATTGTTGTACCGAGAGCCACCATTAGCAGTGCGTGTCATCCGTGAAGAATTCAGCAGTGACTATCGCGGAATCATTATTGATGAGCCAGAACTATACGAAGAAGTGCGCCAATACATTGGCGACTTCAACCCTGAATTCCTGGATCGTGTTGAGTTTTACGACACCAATGCCCAAGGTTTGTCACTTTTTGAAAACCAACATGTTCACGAGCAGATTCATAAGGCTCTTGACATTAAGGTCTGGCTACCGTCGGGTGGGTCGCTCGTAATTGAGCACACTGAGGCGTTGACTGTGATTGACGTGAACACGGGTAAAAATGTCGGCAAAACAAACCTTGAAGAAACAGTGTTTACCAATAATCTTGAAGCGGCTGATGAAATCGCACGACAATTGCGACTTCGTGACATCGGTGGAATCATTGTTATCGACTTCATCGACATGGAGATCCGTGAGAATCGACGCAAAGTTTTGGATCGGTTTAAAAATTCTCTTTCGCGTGACAAAACCCGTACCCAGGTATTCGACATCTCTGAACTTGGCCTTGTTGAAATGACACGAAAACGAATAGGTGAGGGTCTGTTGACCAATTTCGTAGACTCATGCCCGACATGCCAAGGTCGTGGCGTGATCGTCGATCACTCGATGCTCGACTAGTTGAACGAACAATAGAAAATGATACAAAACACAGAATCTACTAATAAAACAACGCAACTTCAGTTATTACGCAGATAGGATCGGGTTTCAATATGTACGCAATCATCGCCTCAGGTGGAAAACAAGAAAAGGTCGCTGAAG
>ERZ889217.855-NODE-855-length-17131-cov-25.982724_pt1 | contig 17131 bp, 19 predicted proteins | sample MGYA00521098_ERZ889217 | MGnify/ENA primary metagenome ERZ889217 (study PRJEB32303, sample SAMEA104408613) | aquatic metagenome | biome: Brackish water; feature: Pelagic; material: water | place: Baltic Sea | collected 2014-06-10T22:04:00 | depth 2,362 m ...
CAGGTGGTGCACTCGACGAAGCCGAGCGTGCCATGCGAATCGCAGATGATGTTCTCAGACACAAACTTCTCCGCCTTCCCGATGACGAAGCCGCCCGTCGTGGCATGACCGTCTCGGCATAAAAATATCTACAAAAGAAATCAAAGGATTTAAAAATGGCTGATAACAGCATCACACTCGTCGGAAACTTAACTCGCGACCCCGAAATTCGATTTACCGCTACTGGTCGTGCTGTTGCGTCGTTCGGTATTGCTGTCGGCCGTCGTTATCAAGTCAACGGCGAATGGCAAGAACAAACTTCTTACTTCAATGTCACAGCCTGGGGCCAACTTGGTGAGAACGCGGCAGCGACATTCACCAAAGGCACACGAGTTGTTGTAACTGGTCGACTTGAGCAGCGCGAATACACATCTCGTGAAGGCGAGAAGCGAACGGCAATTGATGTGATCGCCGACGAACTTGGGCCAAGTTTGCGCTGGGCAACAGCCACTGTTGTGCGCACACCAAAACAAGATGGTCAAGGTGGCGGCTCAGCGAATCGTCCAGCAAACACCGGCACCAACCCGGGCACCGAAGCGACACCATTTGATGGCGAAGAACCGTTCTAGTAAATAAAAATCTAACCAAAGCATCAACAAAGCAATTGAAAATAAACTCGACAATTAAGGACATTCCCAATGACAAGTAAATCCAACAAGTTACGTGCCCAAAAAGCGTTGTTGCGCAAACCAAAGAAGCGCTCCAATGTCGTAGTCAAAGAAAAGATCGGCTTTGTTGACTATAAAGACGTCAATTTATTGCAACGATTTATGTCAGATCGCTCGAAGTTGCGCGCGCGAAGAATGAACGGCAACAACGTTCAACTTCAACGCGATATCGCGACAGCAGTAAAGAATGCCCGCGAGATGGCACTGTTGCCATACATGAAGCAGGTTTCGGCGGCGCGCGCGCCACGCGAGCGTGGCGAATACGGCTCTGACGACCGCGATCGCGATCGTGGTCCACGCCGTCCACGCCGTGACGATGCGACACCGCGTACTTCGGTAACTGTTTCAGAAACAGTAGACGTGGCGCCAAACATCACCGCAGAAATATCAACCGAAATTGGTGTCGATGGGGCAGCATCATGAAAGTTCTGCTTCGATCCGATGTCAAAGGTGTGGGTCGCCGTGGCGACATTGTTTCAGTTTCGGCTGGTCATGCACGCAACTTCTTGTTGCCTAACGATCTCGCCGTTGTTGCCAATGACGGCACCGTCGCCCAAGCCGAGGTCATGCGCAAGGCGCAAGAACTCAAGGCCGCAACAGAACGCGAGTCGGCTCGCACTCTCGCTGCATCACTAGCAACCAAAGTCATAACAATCTCGGCGAAGGCAGGCAACGAAGGACGTTTGTTTGGCTCGATAACTTCCACAGAAATTGTGAAAGCAATATTTGACCAGACCGGCGCAACGATCGATCGTAAGCAAGTGCAATTAGAAGCACCACTGCGTCAACTTGGTGAGCACGTAGTGGTTGTCGAACTGTTTGCAGAAGTGCTAACAAACATGTCGGTAAACATCGTCGCCAAATAAAGTTGATTTTTAGTCGCGCTTTATTCTTTTGTGATCGCTGTTTTAAACACAGTTATCCACACGGCTATCCACACGAAAATCACAGGGTTATACCGCTAGCAATCAACAGGCAAATGCAGGCATTGTGTAGTCATGTCAATTGCTGAGTTCTCTCGCGCCGATCGCGCTGGCGCACAGCAGCGACAGTCAAATCGGATTCCTCCGCACAGCATTGAGGCAGAAGCATCGTTGCTTGGTGCAATGTTGTTGTCGCAAGAAGCGGTAGCAGTTGCATTTGAACGCGGCGTTAGATCAGAAGAGTTTTATAAACCAGCGCACCAACATATTTTCGATGCGATTCGATCTCTCAACACTGCTGGTGAGCCTGTTGATCCGATAACAGTTGGTGAAGAATTGCGGCGCAATAGTTTGCTAGATGGCATGGGCGGCATTGATGCGTTGCTGACTTTGCAAAATGCGACTCCGGCAATTACTAGCGCTGATCGTTATGCGAAAATTGTCCGCGAAACCGCATCATTGCGCAGACTTTTGACGGTTGCATCAGAAATTGCCGAGATCGCATACAGCGGCCCGGAAGATGTAGCAAAGGCAATCGACGATTCTGAATCAAAAGTGTTTGATGTTTCAGAAAGCAATCTTGGTGACGCAGCCCAACCACTGAAGAATCTGGTTGAAAACGCAATGGAGAAGTTAGAAGATCGTGCAAACAATAAAGAGGCAATAACCGGCACTGCAACTGGTTTGTCTGGTCTAGATAAAATCTTGCTCGGTCTACAACCAGGCACCTTGAATATTCTTGGTGCTCGCCCCGCAATGGGAAAGTCGGCGCTGGCACTCGGAATTGCTGTTCATGTTGCGCGCAACTCGGGTAAAGCGGTGCTGTTCTTTTCTCTTGAAATGGGAAGCGCAGAATTGGTTCAAAGAATTCTGGCGAGTGAAGCCGGCGTCGACTCGGCTGTTTTGCGTAGTGGTCGCCCAACGCCAAATGACTGGACAAAGATTGGACACGCGGTAGGTCGTCTTGATGTGCCATTAATTATTGACGACAGCCCAGGCACATCGGTAGGCGCAATTCGCGCCAAGGCGCGAAGAACACTTAGCCGTCAAGGCGATCTATCGCTAATCGTGATCGACTATTTACAACTTATGGGTGGTGACGGCAAGCCAGAAAATCGACAACTTGAAGTCAGCGAGATCAGTCGTAAGTTAAAACTCTTGGCACGCGAGTTTAAGATTCCAATTCTGGCACTCAGTCAGTTGAGTCGAGGTTTAGAGGCGCGAACAGATAAAAGGCCGACGCTTTCAGACTTGCGAGAGTCTGGTGCCCTCGAACAAGATGCCGACGTGGTGATGTTCTTGTACCGTGACGAGGTTTATAACCCTGATAATAAAGATGAACTCGGTGCTGCCGAGTTAAGTATTTCAAAGCATCGTGCTGGCCCACTCGGCAAAGTGCGCCTCGCCTGGTTGGCTGCTTACACACGGTTCGAAAACTTTGCAACGGATTCAAATTCAAACTTGTAACTAGTCAGAACAAAAAGGTTTTTAACAATGTTTCTCGGAGAAGACATTCTTGCATGGCTGGTAATTGCACTTGGTGGTGCGATGTTCGCCGGAAACCTTGCCGCATTAATTCGCCCCCCGAAACAGCGACGCGACGCGAACGACTTAACCAAAGCCCCCGTTGTGCGCAGTTTGGTGATGGCCACGATCGGTGGCATTGCCGCTTTGTGGGCGCTCGTTAGTTTGTTTTAGATAAAATTTTTTACCAGTCGTCGGTTCGACGTGATTCTTTTTTCTTACTGGTGTGGCGTTTGCCTTCAAGTCGTCTTTCAATAGACCCTCGGGTTGGTTTTGACTTTCTTCGTTTCGGGGTTGCTGGCTTTGCAGCATTGTCAATCATCTCTGCCATCTGACTTAGACAAAATTGACGGTTACGCCACTGACTTCGACTTGTCTGACTCGTTACACGAACCGTTTTAGATAATTTTGTTTTAATTCGTTTTAACAAGATTTCTGAACCAGTTATCGCGTCAGTTTCAACCATTAAAGTTGCCTTTGACGACGTCTTATTAATGTGCTGGCCACCTGCACCGCCCGATCGGGCAAAGCTCCAGCGCAATGCGCTACTTGGCACGACCAAGCCTTTAGTGGTTCGTAGATCTTCGTCAGGCTTCACTTTGGTAATTCTTGCTTATGTTTCGAGCGGGTGACGGGAATCGGACCCGCGTATTCAGCTTGGGAAGCTGATGTTCTACCACTGAACTACACCCGCAACTAGATAGTTGAGCGTACCAAGCCGTGTTTATGCCCAAAATTTCAGTCTCACCAATAATTTACTAGGGTTTGTTAGTTGTGATTTTGTCTGACCGAACTATTCGAGAGGCTTTGGCCCAAAAACGGATCGTGATTGACCCGCTCGATGATTCGTGTATCCAGCCTTCCTCCATTGACGTGAAAGTCTCAAATCTATTTCGCGTGTTTCGCAATCACACCGCAAGCACGATCGATGTCAAGCGTGACCTTTCTGATCTCACGGAGTTAGTTGAGATCGATCAAAACGGTGTGTTCATGTTGCACCCGGGCGAATTTGTATTGGGTTCAACTCTTGAGCGAATCGGACTCGCCAACGATCTTGTTGGTCGCGTTGAGGGTAAAAGTTCGCTCGGTCGTCTAGGTCTTTTGATTCATTCAACTGCAGGTTTTATTGATGCAGGTTTCGATGGTCACATCACACTTGAACTTTCAAATGTGGCAAATCTACCAATCACTATTTACCCGTCAATGAAAATTGGTCAAGTGAGTTTTATGACGATGACCACTCCAGCAGACAAACCGTATGGTTCAGGTGCAAACGGTTCTAAATATCAAGGCCAACGCGGCCCTACACCGAGTCAGTATTTTAAAAACTTCAAGTAACTAACTAAAGCTTGGCGAACCCGTCGCACTGTTGGATGCAGCCAGTGGTGCACTTTGATTGGCAACCGAACGCTCGCCATTTTCTAGGGCGTCAAGCAAGTGAATTGCAATGTCACCAACTTTGATTTGCGATTCGTCCTTGCCTGCACCTTTGACGCCGTCGTCGAGCATGATGTAGCAAAACGGACACGCAGTTGCGACACGAGTTGCTCCGGTGGCGATCGCTTCGCGCGCACGCTCATCGTTGACTTTGGTGCCGATGTCTTCTTCCATCCACATTCTTGCGCCTCCCGCGCCGCAGCACATGCCCTTGGTGCCGTTGCGTGGCATCTCGACAATCTCGATGCCTTTGATTGAGCCGACAACTTTGCGTGGCGCAATATAAACATCATTGTGACGGCCCAAGTAACACGAATCGTGATACGTAATTCGCTCTTCGAGCGTGGCGTTCGATACATCTAACTTTCCCGACTCAATCAGATCTTCAAGTAGTTGTGAGTGGTGAATCACTTCGTAGTTGCCACCCAATTGTGGGTACTCGTTTTTCAGTGTGTTGAAGCAGTGTGGACACTGCGTGATTATTTTTTGCACACCCATCGTGTTGAGCATTTCAACATTTGGCATCGCCAACATTTGAAACAAATATTCGTTGCCGCTGCGACGCGCGCTGTCGCCAGTGCACATTTCGCTCGGGCCAAGTATCGCTACATCGATGCCCGCTCGCTTGAGCAATTTAGCCATTGACTGCGTGACTTTTTTATTCTTGTCGTCGAAACTGCCGGCACAACCAACCCAATACAAATATTCGCTCTTGAATGGTGCACCTGGGTCAAGAATTTCAACATCCAGATCTTTCGCCCATTCGCCACGATCTGTTTGGCTCATGCCCCATGGGTTGCCTTGGTTCTCCATTGCGCGATACGCGTTGCCAAGTTGTGCAGGAAAGTTGCTCTCCATTAGGGAGAGATATCGACGCATGTCAAGAATCTTGTCGAGAATTTCGATGTTGACCGGACAAATTTCGTCGCAGGCTTTGCAACTTGTGCAAGACCAAATTTCTTCGGCAGTGATTCGTTCAAACAATAGGTTGGCACCAACTTTGATTTCAGCGTCTGCACTCAACGGTGGTGAAACTTTGCCACCTGGTGCATGAGCCGCGGTTGCCGCCATTACTTCACCGCTCTTAAGAATGATTTCGCGTGGGTCAAGTGGTTTGCCGGTGGCGTGAGCAGGGCAAACGCTCGTACAACGGCCACACATCGTGCATGAATCAAGATCAAGAAGTTGCTTCCATGTAAATTCTTCAACCACATGCACGCCGAATGATTCAAGTGAAGTCTCGGTGAGGTTTGGCATTGCCTTCATCGCACCCTTGGGGCGTTCGCGGTCTTTGAGATACATGTTGAGCGGCGAAGTAAACATGTGGCGCAACATCGTGATTGGCAAAATGGCCAAGAACACAATGAACGTCAAAACGTGTGCAACCCACCAACCTTGGTGCCAAGTTGTTAGGGTCGAGGCGCTTGCACCATTAACGAGTTGTGCGAGTGGGTAACCAACAACGCTCCACTTTTCGTGATCGAGATTTACGCCGGCTGCTTGCCCTTGGGCGATGCGAAACATTTCTGCGCCAAAACCTGTGACGCCGATGGCCAACAACACGCCAAGAATCAGCGCGTGTTCTGGTTTTGTTTTTATGCGAATTCGATATGGACGTTGCACATAGCGACGCAAAATTGCCCAAACGACACCACCAGTAAACACAACACCCGCGACATCGCCGACAAGTGCATAACCGCGATAAACATCACCATGTAGAAACTTGAGTTGCTCAGGCATCTGATGATCAATTTCTAAAACTGTTGTTACCCCGAGCAAAACAAGAAAGCCGAAATAAATCATCGAATGCATCAGACCAGCGGCACTGTCACGCAAAAGTGTGCGCATGTAAACACCCGAGCGATAGTCGGCAAGGCGACGCTTGGCATTTTTCGCCGTTGTTTTTCGTTTGTCTGGCGCGCCGCGCTCCCAATTTCTAATGCGGTCAGCAAACCGCAATGATCCCCAGATCAACATCATTGGAATAACCGTGTAGAAGGCGACTTGCAATGCGGTTGGTATGCCTCCAAAAACTTCGCGATGAATAAGCGAGGTGCTCTTCCAACCTGTCAGTTGGGGCACGATGCCCGAGATCATTGTGAACGCGCCGATACCAACACCGAAAGCGATCGAAAGTTGATAAGGCTTGAAACGCTTTTTTACAGGTACATCGGTCGTCATGATTTGGTTACATTTCTTTTGTGAGATTGCCAAATCTCAGACTAGTTTTCTCAGCCGAAATATGCGCGATCCAGATCGCGAATGCGCATTGCAAGCGCCGCAAATAGTTTGTGAGATAGTGCAGGAACTTTGTCAATTACGCGAAGGAAGTTTCCGCGGCCAATCACAAGAACTTGGCATTCTGTTTCACAGACAACTGTTGCTGTACGTGGACCATGATCGAGCAGCGACAATTCGCCGACTACCGAACCAGTGCCGATTGTGGCGACTTTTTTGCCGCTCCGCTTTACCGTTGCTTTACCGCTCAAAATTATGAAAGCTTCTTTGCCAGGGTCACCTTGTTTTGTCATGACTTCGCCCTTTTCGAAAGTTACGCGATCGCCAGCCTTGGCGATCCTTTCCAAATCTTTCGAAGAGCACGAGGAAAACAATGGTGAGTATCGGAGGTGTTTTAATGAGTTTTTAAGATCAGCCATGCTCTACATCGTAGATCAATCGAGGATGACTATTTTTGAGAGTGTCAACAAGCACATTTGGTCAGTTTTTCGCTGACAAGTTCGTGGCTGTCTAGTGACCAACACCTTTTGCTTGGTCAGCCACGGCCTGTGTGGCTTTGGCTATTTCATTTGGGTCACCTAGATATTCGACGCTTTTTATTACCAGCGCTGCATCTGAGTGATCATTTGTAGCGTTCAAAAACTCGTATCGTCTCGGCACCCCCGTGGGGATATTGAATTCAGAAATTTGCATCGGGTCTAGTTTTTCTAAATACATGACCAATGCGCGAAGAGAATTGCCGTGGGCAGTTATCAAAATATTTTTGTTATTTCTAAGTTCTGGGGCAATATTGGCCTCAAAATAAGGCACGACGCGGTTCACAACATCTTTCAGACACTCGGATGCCGGAAGATTTTCAACAGGAATTTCTTTGTATTTTGAATCTTGTGCGGGATGTTCTGGGCTTGAAATATCAACCGGTGGCGGAGCGGTGTCGTAACTGCGTCGCCAAATATTTGTTTGCTCGGCACCGTACTTTGCAGTGGTCAATTTTTTGTCGAGTCCTTGCAGCGCACCATAATGGCGCTCGTTGAGATGCCAATCTTGAAGTATCTCGACTTTGCCTTGACCAAGTGCATTCAGCGCAATTCGATTTGTCTCAATGGCTCGTATTTGCATCGAGGTGAACACAAGATCAAACACGATTCCGGCCTTAAGCAGAGTCTCACCAGCGGCTTTTGCTTCTTGTTCGCCCTTGGGCGTAAGAGGCACATCGTGCCATCCAGTAAACAAATTCTGGGCGTTCCAAGTGCTCTGACCGTGCCGTAACAACACCAAAATGCCGGTCATTTAAGTCCCACAAGATAAATCGTAGGTGCTCAACATGGCTAATAATAGAGTATGGCAATCGCTAGTTCATTTGATGTGGTCATCGTTGGGTCGGCAAATTTAGACCTTGTTGCACGAACACCTCGATTGCCAAAGCCCGGTGAGACAGTTACCGGATCAAACTATTTTGAATTCTGCGGCGGAAAAGGGGCGAACCAGGCAATCGCTGCCGCGCGGGCTGGGGCGAACACGGCGTTTATCGGCGCATTGGGCAATGATCACGCTGGTGAAACTTTGCGAGTTGCATTTAAACACGACGATGTTGATATTTCTGCAGTTCGGTTCGTAAGCGAACCGACAGGCCGCGCCTTGATCGGCGTCAGTGATGATGGTGAAAACTCAATCATCGTCGTGCCTGGTGCTAACCATGCAATCACCATCGGCGATGTAGAGCGAAATACCAAAATCATTTCCTCAGCAAAAGTTCTACTTTGTCAATTAGAAGTACCACTTGAAGTTGTGCAGCGCGCATTTGAACTGGCGGGCGAAAATTCGATCCGAATTTTAAATCCCGCTCCAGCACAATCACTATCGAAAGAGTTGCTGCAACTTGTTGATGTGATCACCCCAAACGAGCATGAAATGCAACTTCTCGGCGGATCTGAAGCATTGCTTAAATGCGGTGTGAAAACAATTGTTGTCACGCAAGGTGCACGAGGTGCTTTGATGATTACCGAAAAGGGCGAAACACGGATTCCACCGTTCGAAGTCGACCCAGTTGACTCGACGGGGGCGGGGGATGCTTTTTGCGGAATGCTGGCGGCTCGACTGGCAACTGGTGAGTCAATTCAAAATGCCTTGAAAGCGGCAGTAGTGTCTGGCGCCTTAGCGACCCTGACTGAAGGTGCAGTGCCGTCTTTGCCCCTATGGAGTATGGTTTTTAGCAAACTTGAGTCGAAGTGACTCAAGTTATATGCTTCTAAGGTTGTAAGGACTAAAACTCCGGCTTATCGTATTGGTTGCTTGCCGAACCCCCCTTCGGCAAGCGAATTAATAGTTATTTTAAAAATCACTTCAAAAATACGGAGCACAAATTATGTCAAAAGCAGTAGGAATCGACCTCGGAACAACCAACTCGGTCGTATCAGTTCTTGAAGCAGGCGAACCAGTCGTTGTCCCAAACTCAGAAGGTTCACGAACGACACCTTCGGTCGTCGCATTTACCAAAGCCGGCGAAGTTCTAGTCGGAGAAGTGGCCAAGCGACAGGCGATCACCAACCCAGAGCGAACTTTTCGTAGCGTAAAACGGCACATCGGTTCATCTTGGACATCGAGTGACATTGACGGCAAGAAATATACGCCGCAAGAGATCAGCGCTCGAATTTTGATGAAGTTAAAGCGTGACGCCGAGGCATATTTGGGCACATCGGTGACTCAGGCAGTTATTACCGTGCCGGCATATTTTGACGACGCCCAACGAACCGCAACAAAAGAGGCTGGTCAAATTGCTGGTCTTGAAGTCCTGCGAATTATCAACGAACCAACTGCGGCAGCACTTGCATATGGTCTTGACAAAGGAAGCGAAGACGAAACAATTCTTGTATTTGACTTGGGTGGTGGAACCTTCGACGTCAGCGTTCTAGAAATCGGTGACGGAGTTTTTGAAGTCAAGAGCACTCACGGTGATACCCATCTAGGTGGAGACGACTGGGATCAACGAATAATTGACTGGCTTGTAAAAGAATTTAAGGCCGCTCATGGCGTTGACCTTGGTACTGACCGAATGGCGACACAAAGGCTGAAGGAAGTAGCCGAAAAAGCGAAAATTGAATTGTCGCAAGTTCAGCAAACCCAAATTAACTTGCCGTTTATCACCGCAACGCCAAGTGGTCCTTTGCATTTAGATGTTTCATTAAGTCGTTCAAAGTTTCAAGAGATGACAAATGATCTTTTAGAGCGATGTCGCAAACCATTTGAGCAAGCGATCACCGACGCGGGCATAACTAAAGATCAAATTAAGCATGTGATTTTGGTGGGCGGTTCTACCCGCATGCCAGCAGTACTTGATTTGATTCAGTCATTGACCGGCAAAGAACCAAATCGCTCGGTCAACCCCGATGAAGTGGTTGCTGCTGGCGCCGCGATTCAAGCAGGCGTCTTGCGCGGCGACGTAAAAGATGTGTTGTTGCTTGATGTCACGCCGTTGTCATTGGGCATCGAAACAAAAGGTGGCGTGATGACCAAACTCATCGAACGCAATACGACGATTCCGACGCGTCGCACCGAAGTGTTCACAACAGCAGACGACATGCAACCATCGGTAGAAATTCATGTGCTGCAAGGTGAGCGCGAAATGGCGAATTACAACAAGACACTCGGCAAATTTCAACTTGTTGATCTTCCGCCGGCACCGCGGGGCGTTCCGCAAATCGAAGTTACTTTCGATATCGATGCCAACGGCATTGTGCATGTGTCGGCAAAAGACCGCGCGACTAGCAAAGAGCAATCAATGACAATCACCGGTCAGTCGTCGTTGTCAAAAGACGACATCAACAAGATGGTCAAAGATGCCGAAGCGCACGTAGAAGAGGATAGAAAACGTCGCGAAGAGGCTGAAATCCGTAACAACGCAGACTCTCTGGTTTACCAAACCGAAAAAGTGTTGCGTGAGCAAGGCGAGAAGCTCTCTGAAGAAGAGCGCTCTGCAGTCGAAGGGCCGCTTGCAGATCTCAGGGCGGCTTTGAACGGTAGCGATAATGACACAATCAAAAACGCAACCGAAAAACTTATGACCGCAAGTCAGGCCTTCAGTCAGAAGCTCTACGAAGCAGCGGCACGCGATACAAATGCGGCGGGCACATCTGCTTCTGGTCAGGCGACCGGCGAAAACGACTCTGACATCGTTGACGCTGAAATCGTCGACGAGAAATAATCCCAGAGTCGTTACTCGTTATGGATGAAGAATTAACTGATGAATTGTCTGGGGTGCCAGACCAACAACCAGATCAACAAGAGACATCAGAGCGCAATGACGAATTAAGCATTGAATCTCTTGTTGAGCAACTCACCAAAGAGCGCGACGAATTTAAAGACATGGCATTGCGCGTTCAGGCCGAGTTCGAAAACTATCGCAAGCGTTCGGCAGTTCAACAAATTGACGAAGTCGACCGCAATACGGGTCGGTTGGTTGAAGGTTTGTTGGCGGTGCTTGATGCCTGTGAGGCGGCTGTAGCGCACGACTTAAATGGTGTTGAGCCAATTTTGAGTTCGCTTTTGTTGACGTTAAATAAACAAGGCCTAGAAGTTTTAGAACTGCTTGACACGGTGTTTGATCCGAGTCTGGCTGAAGCAGTATTTCACGAACCTTCGGATACGCAAAACAGTGAAACAATTGTGACTGAAGTTTTGCGAACCGGGTATCGCTGGAAAGGTCGCGTATTGCGCGCCGCGATGGTCAAGGTAAAGGGCTAAAGCAAGGCGACGTGCGATGACGGCACAACGAGAATGGTTCGAAAAAGATTATTACGCAGTACTCGGCGTTAGTAAAGACGCTCCAGCCAAGGAAATTACAAAAACATATCGCAAACTTGCGCGCAAATATCATCCTGATACGAATCCAAATAATGCGTCCGCTGAAGAAAAATTCAAGGATATTTCTGCCGCATACGACGTTCTGGGTGATGAATCTCGTCGGCGCGAATATGACGAAGTGAGGCGCGCAGGCCCTTCGGCGTTTTCAGGTCGTGGTGGTGCCGGACATCAACATTTTGATGCAGGTGGACAAGACATCAGCGACCTGATCGGTCAGATGTTTGGTGGTCGCGGATCTCGTTCGCGTGGCTCAGCCGGCCCACAGCGTGGCAACGATGTTGAGGCGTCGATAACTCTTGAGTTTGTTGATGCCGTTAGAGGAGTCACGACATCGTTGCATTTGACTTCAGAAGTTCAGTGCCAGACCTGTTCTGGTTCGGGTGCCAAAGAGGGCACATCTGCCAAACGATGTACACAATGTGCCGGTCGTGGTGTTGTCGAAGAAGATCAGGGTCCGTTTGCGTTTTCGTCGGCGTGTCCACGCTGCAGTGGTCGTGGTTCAACTATTGAAAGTCCGTGTCGAAATTGCAAAGGCATCGGTACTGAAGTTCGCGCTCGAGAAGTAAATGTGCGAATTCCGGCTGGTGTAGACAACGGCCAGCGAATTCGACTCAAGGGTCGAGGCGCGCCCGGGCGAAACAACGGGTTGGCCGGAGATCTGTTTGTAATTTGCAATGTTGTCGCGCACCATTTGTTTGGCCGCGAAGGAAAGAATCTGACATTGCGACTGCCAATTAGTTTTACCGAAGCCGTGTTGGGTGCGAACATCGAAGTGCCGACACTTGATGGCGAGCCGGTGACTTTGAAATTAAAGCCGGCTACTCAGTCTGGCTCGCGTCATCGAGTTAAAGGTAAAGGTATTCAAACTGCTTCCGAATTCGGAGATTTGATAGTCACAGTTGAGGTTGTGGTTCCAAAAGATCTGACAAAGCAAGAGCGTGCCGCAATCGAAGAACTCGCTCGTGTCAGCAAAGAGTCCGTGCGAAGTCATATTCAGTAGTTAACAACAGAGAGGCGTTATGGATTTCGAAAGACAAGCAGTGTATGTAATTTCGGTGGCCGCAGAACTGGCCGGTATGCATCCACAAACTCTCAGAATTTATGAACGCCGTGGATTGGTGCAACCTGCGCGTACTGCAGGTGGCAAACAGCGGCGATACAGCAACGCAGATATTGCACAGTTGTTGCGTATCGCTCAACTCACTGAGATCGGTATGAACCTTGAAGGCATCCGTCAAGTAATGGCGCTTGAAATCGAGGTCGCTGAGTTAAAAAAACAAGTGCAACTTTTGCAAGATCAACTTGCACAGTCAACTGTCGACACGTCAACTCGCTTCGGCTTGGTGCCTTTACGACAAGCAGTCGCTGTTTTTGGCAGTCGACCAAGCATTTTTGATAAGGACCGTTGAGCAAAGCCGAGTAGACTTTTAACACGTCCTATCAGTTTTAATTAGGTAAGTTCTATTGAAGTAGGAGCGTTTGATGCCTGTAACTGTCGTTGTTGGAACCCAATGGGGCGACGAAGGCAAGGCAAAAGTAATCGACCTACTTGCTGAGTCGCATCAAATTGTCGCTCGTTATCAAGGTGGGCACAACGCAGGCCACACAGTGGTCGTTGGCGATCAAAAATATGCGCTACAACTCGTTCCGAGCGGTGTGTTTTATCAGCATGTCACTCCGGTAATTGGCAATGGTGTCGTCGTCGATATGCCGACATTGTTCAACGAAATCGACACGCTTGAATCACGCGGAATTTCATGTGCAAGATTAAAAGTGTCGAGTCTTGCCCATTTAATTTTTCCATGGCATCAGTCGCATGATGCACTTAGTGAATCTGGTTTGGGTGAAAACAAAATCGGCACAACTCTCAAGGGAATCGGCCCCGCATACGCAGACAAGGCCCGCCGAGTCGGCATTCGTGTTGGAGATGTGCGAGATTTGAAACGATTTAAATCTCTGGTGCTTGAACGCGCTAGCGCAGAACAAAAAGTTTTAACCGCACTCGGCGGTGAGAAATTAGAAATTGATTCGATTGTTGCAAAGTTTGTTGATCTTGGTGCGCGTTTGATGCCTTATGTTTGCGACACGGTTAATTTCTTGCACGAATCTCTTGAACGAAAAGAAAATTTGCTTCTTGAAGGTGCCCAAGCAACTTTCTTAGACATTGACCACGGAACATATCCTTTTGTGACATCATCGAATCCGATTGCTGGCGGGGCATGCGCTGGCGCAGGACTGGGGCCCCGTGACATATCACGAATTGTCGGTATCGCCAAGGCGTATACGACCAGAGTTGGCAGCGGTCCGTTTCCATCCGAATTGATCGGAGAATTGGGCGACAAAGTCGTAGACATCGGCCACGAATTTGGGACTGTCACAGGTCGTCGTCGTCGACCGGGCTGGTTGGATTTGGTGATGTTGCGTCACGCTGTACGTCTTAATTCGCTGACAGAAATTGCGCTCACGAAACTTGACGTATTGGACACGTTTGAAACTGTTCGAGTCTGTGTGGGTTATGAGTTGAACGGCAAGTCGTTTGTGGGTTACCCAGATGATGCGCAACTGCTCGGTGAAATTACCGCCAAGTACATCGATCTTGCTGGTTGGAAATCATCGGTGCGAATGATTCGTAGTTATACGGATTTGCCGAAGCAAGCGAGATCTTTGATTGAACTTGTTGAACAGCATTGTGGTGTGCCGGTATCGATTATCGGTGTCGGCCCGGAGCGTAACGAATGTGTGGTGCGTTGATGATTGAGCGCTACAGCCTGCCAGAAATGGTGGAAATTTTTTCGGATGAATCTAAGTTTCGTCGCTATTTAGAAATTGAATTGTTGGCGACTGCGGCTCATAGTGATCTTGGTGTTGTGCCGACTGATCATGCAAAGGTTTGTCGCGAACGTGCCCCGAAAGTTGATCGCGAGTTTGTGACAGCAGTGAGCGAGCGAGAACGAGTTACTGACCACGACGTTGCTGCTTTTGTGGATGTTGTTCAACAGCGAATCGGCATGCCGGCTGGTGCATGGATTCATCACGGACTCACAAGTTCGGATGTTGTTGATACTGCATGGTGCTGGATGTTGCGGGATGCGGCGGTCTTGATTGATCGAGCGCTTGCTGATTTTTGTGAGGCGGTGGTCGCGCTCGCCGAGAAACATCGCGACACCGTGATGATCGGTCGAACACATGGCATGCATGCAGAACCGACAACCTTTGGTGCCAAAGTTGCGTTATGGGCGTTGCAGTTGCGACGAGATCGCGAGCGACTAGATGTTGCAACCAAAAGAATCGCTGTATGCAAACTCTCTGGTGCTGTCGGTACGTATTCAAATATTGATCCAAAAGTTGAACTGAGTGTTGCAAAGGCGCTCGGGTTAACGCCGGTGCCTGCAACTCAGGTCATCGCCCGTGATCGTCACGCCGAATATCTATGGGCGTGCGCGAGCATTGGCACAACGATTGAGATGATTGCTGTTGAATTGCGACATTTGCAACGCACAGAAGTAAACGAAGTGCGCGAAGGTTTCGCCTCAGGTCAAAAAGGCAGCTCGGCGATGCCACACAAGCGCAACCCGATTTCTTCTGAAACACTCACTGGTTTGTCGCGGGTGTTGCGCGCCAATCTTCAAGTGGGCTTGCAAGATGTTGCGCTTTGGCATGAACGTGATATTTCTCATTCTTCGGCAGAGCGAATTGTGTTGCCAGATTCTTCGATGTTGGCTTATTACATGTTGCGACGGGCTACGAGACTTATTACAAATCTTGAAGTTGATGGCGCACAGATGCTAAAAAATCTGCATTCAAATCATGGTGTTGTATTTTCGCAATCTGTGTTGCTCGCGCTTGTATCAACGGGCATGTCGCGCGACGACGCCTATCGACTTGTTCAAGAACTTGCATCGCGTGCAGTTGCTGAATCACTTCAGTTTCGTGAACTGTTGGCTGGTGACAAGCGCATTGGTTTAAAATCCAAACAATTAGACGAAATATTTGATCTTAAGAAATCGGTCAAACATACGAATCGCGTTTTCGAAGCTCTTTCTTCGAAACAGTCTTAGTTATCTAAAATTTAGCGATGTCTAAACTTCCTCCGCTTGACCCAGGCAGAGAAGCATTGCGCGAACACATTCTGCTTCATTCGCTCAAGACAGGCTCGTTCACCCTAAAGTCTGGGCGCACCAGCAACTGGTTTTTAGATTCAAAACAAACCGCATGTCGAAGCGACGGCATCTTGCTTGTCGGCGATGTTGCATTGGCAATGTTGCCTCCAGATATTGACGCGATTGGCGGTCTGACCATGGGCGCTGATCCAGTCGCATTTGGTATCGCCGCTGTTGCTGCAACACGGGGCAGAGTGTTGCGCAGTTTCAGCGTGCGCAAAGAAAGCAAAGATCACGGCGTGACCGGTCGCATCGCTGGAGCGCTGCAGCCGGGTGATCGTGTGGCCATTGTTGAAGACACCGTTACCCGCGGTACTTCGCTATTTGAAGCCGTTGAAGTCGTAAGGGAATTCGGCGCAACACCTGTGTTTATCACGGTGATCGTCGATCGAGGTGGCACTTGTGCGGCGATGGCAAGCGAGGCAAAAATTGTCTATCAACCAATGTTGACCGCACCTGATCTTGGCTACGCTTTTGGATCATGACTAGCCATAACATTTTCATCAAGTCGGTAATTGCAACTTGTTTCTTGCTTGGCGCTGTCGGGTGTTCAAGTTCAGATTCGACATCCGATATTGCCGAAGAATCAACAGGCGAGACCACTGCGCAAGAAGCAACTGCGACAGACGAAACAGTAGAGATTTCAGTGACTATGGGCTACAACTCCGGCTCGGCTGTGGCTTATCAAGCAACTCTTGGCTCGAAGGTGCAAATCAAACTTCTTAATCCAGACGCCGACGATGAGTTTCATTTGCATGGCTACGAACTAACCGCAACGGCAACGGCTGGCCAAGAAGCGATCATCGAATTTACCGCCGACAAACTTGGCAGCTTCGATCTCGAGAGTCACATCGCCAACGATTGGATTCTCACACTCGTTGTCGAAGAATAACCGTCACGCGCCAGCCCCGATTTCTCGCGAGCTCGCGCACGATTAATTAATTATCTAGTTTTCTAATTGTGGTCGGGACCGGCGTCGATCCGGTGACCCTGCGCTTTTCAGGCGCATGCTCTGCCTACTGAGCTACCCGACCTTGAAGAGTGCAAGCACTCCCCAGCGGTCCCGACGGGACTCGAACCCGCGACCTCCGCCTTGACAGGGCGGCGTGAACTCCAACTTCACCACGGGACCAGATTCTGCTTTCGCTGAAACTGACCTTCGCACCCCCAACGGGATTCGAACCCGTGCCGCCACCTTGAAAGGGTGGTGTCCTAGGCCACTAGACGATGGGGGCAGGGACCTACTATCCGTTGAGAACCCTTGAAATCTATCACCGCTAGT
>ERZ889217.856-NODE-856-length-17122-cov-14.548368_pt1 | contig 17122 bp, 16 predicted proteins | sample MGYA00521098_ERZ889217 | MGnify/ENA primary metagenome ERZ889217 (study PRJEB32303, sample SAMEA104408613) | aquatic metagenome | biome: Brackish water; feature: Pelagic; material: water | place: Baltic Sea | collected 2014-06-10T22:04:00 | depth 2,362 m ...
TTTTTCAACCAACCCGATAATGTTGAGTGGCCGATCCCAAAGTCAGCAGCCAGCTTGGCCGTTCCGATTTCAGGATGAGCAAGGGCGTAATCAATGCATTCCTTCTTTTTTTGGGGACTGTTAGCTTTTGTCATTTTCATTTCCTAAAGTAAAAACATACTTTAGAGACAGAATGTGTCCACTTTTTTGACTAGGTCCAATATCCACACAAAACGTCATAGAGCCGAAATCTTTGACTACATCGAAGGCTTTTATATTTGAATATATCGGCACAAGCATTTACAACAAATCAGTCCTTACGAATTCGAATGGCATCAAACTGCGTTGTGAAAAGCGTCTACGAATTTAGGGTAATACCACCTATCTTAATGCTGATATTACATATTGGTACGCACAGACCTGAGTGTAATCGGTATTGTCTCTTAAAGAAAAAAGTGGTTAATTAACTTTCAAAGATAGATACAACATTGCTGACGACTCAGCATGAGGTGCAAGCATGCTACTTAGCCAACCAGGGCAAATTGGATCACTAAAGCTAAAAAATAGGGTGCTGATGGCACCCATGGGAACCAACTACAGCACCACCGATGGCTTCTCAACTGAACGCGACTGTAAATACTATGCGGAGCGAGCAAAAGGCGGGGTTGCCATGATCATGACTGAGGCCATGATTGTGACAGAGGCCGCCCGCTCTCACCATAATTCGCTGTGTTGCTTTCATGATCGCTTCATACCAGGCCTATCCAAACTCGTCCAAAGCATCAAAGAGCACGACTGCCATGTATTCGGTCAGCTAAACCACAGGGGTGCGCTCTTGCGCCGAATGGTTCTAAACATGGAGCCCGTCGGCCCATCAGACTGGGTCAACCCCAATACGGGCGATGCCGTTCGTGCCCTAACCATCCCCGAGATCCATGACATTCAATCTCTGTTTGTGCAAGCAGCCAAGCGACTTTGGATTGCAGGTTATGACGGCGTTGAATTGCATGCCGGTAACGGCTATCTCTTTCAGCAATTTTTTACTCGCCGCATCAATAAGCGATCAGACCAATACGGTGGCTCCATTCAAAACCGCATGCGCCTATTGCTCGAAACGATTGATCGAGTGCGTACGGAGTTGCCCGACTTAACCCTGGCTGTGCGCTTGAGCGCCAGTGAATACACGCCCGATGGTTACTCACAGGAAGAGATCATTGAACTGGCGCAAGCTGTTGAGCGGGCAGGCGCAGATGCACTCGATCTTTCTGGCGGCAGCAACGAGAGCCCTCAACTCTCCAAGTACTGTATACAGCCGCCGTCATTTGCGCACGGCTGCTTAGCGCCCATAGCCAAACCACTCAAACAAGCCGTCAAGATCCCCGTGTTTGTTGCTGGCCGCATTGTGACACCTGAAGATGCAGAGAATGTCTTGCGGTCAGGCAGTGCTGACTTTGTATCTATCGGTCGCGGGCTTTATGCCGATCCCCACTGGGCATTGAAAGCCTTTGGCGAAGTCAAAGCACCCATCCGCGAGTGCATTGCCTGCAACGTATGCTTCGAGCGGCTGACGATTGAGAAAGATGTCTCCTGCGTTCAGAACCCGATGGTTGGTACTGAGTTCGAAGCGCTGCCATATGCAGAGCCGCAGTTATTTGCGCCCGGCTCAAGTCCTCGCAAGCGCGTGCTCATCCTCGGTGCAGGCGTAGCTGGTATTGAGGCTGCCCGCGTTGCGGCCGGACGCGGACACACCGTCGAAGTATGGGAAAAAGCCAGTCAACCGGGCGGACAAATTCATCTGGCTGTCGCCGGCCCAGACAAATCCGAAGTATGGCCGGTATGGAACTATCGCTGGCAAACCCTACAGACACTGAAAGTCCCTGTGCGAACCAACGTGCGAGCCACAGCTGAGTCTATCCAAGCGTTCAAGCCAGACTTTATCGTGCTCGCAACGGGCGCTCAACCCCAAGCAGCACCGCTAGACACCCTTCAAGTCGCTCCCTCTATCGCCAAGTATCACGCTTGGGATGTCTTTGAGAATCCTGATCTCGTTGGTTCCAATAGTCATGTCACCATCATCGGAGCCGGCATGGTCGGTGCAGAGTTAGCTGACCTGCTAAGACTGCGGGGCTGCCATATTCGACTGCTTGAAATGCAAGGCCACGCAGCCAACGGCATGGCTCGCAACAATAAGTACGAATTGCTTGAACGTCTCGCTGACAGCGGGGTTGATCTGGTAACCCATTGTCAGATCACGTCAATTCAAGGACGCACTGTGATGGCCATTGTTAAAGACATGCCAACTCAGTTTGATGTTGGTGACTATCTCATATTTGCTAACGGCCCTAAATCAAATCTCGATATCTTGCAGGCGGTCCAGAGCACGGGTGTGAGCTACGAATGCATCGGGGACTGCAGCAAACCAGGTGACTTTCTCACAGCCATTCGTGATGGTTGGATGGTTGCTTTACGTCTGGATCAAACACATTAGGAGGTTGCGCCATGACACTCATCAATCAGGATCCCCACAATGCTAAACCCTATGAGGTTTACGCCATCAAATACGGTACGCGTGATGCTCAGCGCAAAAACCACTTTATCGGTGGCGACCCACACGACGCACCAATGCCCATGGACTATTTCGTGTGGCTGGTCCGCAACGATGAGTGCACGATTGTTGTTGACACGGGATTCAATAGCGAAGTGGGCAAACGTCGCGGTCGCACTGTTCTGCGCACGCCCGCTGAAGGTTTGGCTTTGTTAGGGGTCGATGCGGCCACAGCACCGACAGTTGTCATCACCCATCTACATTATGACCATGTTGGAACGTTTGATGCCTTTGCCAGTGCCATGTTTCATCTGCAAGATGACGAAATGCAATACGCCACAGGGCGTCATATGCGTCACAAACAGTTCAATCACGGCTACGAAGTCGAAGAAGTCACGGGTATGGTCAGAATGGTCTACAAAGACCGGGTCTGTTTCCATGACGGTGATGCGCAGATTGCACCTGGCGTGACCGTGCACCGCATAGGCGGCCATACACATGGCATGCAATGCGTACGGGTCTGGACACAAAGGGGATGGTTGGTTCTCGCCTCTGACACGAGTCACTATTACGAACACTTTATGCGACGCCGCTCATTTACCACCATGTTTAATATTGGTGAGGCACTCGATGGGTACAGAAAGCTAGAGGCGCTTGCTCAATCACATGACCACATCATTCCAGGCCATGACCCAATGGTGATGCGCTTGTACCCTGCACCGACGGAAGCGCTCCAAGATATTGCTGTGCGACTTGATGTTGCACCGTCAGGACGCCCGACATTTGACTAAGGACTGAACATGAATGCTCACCCCGAATCATTGCTGCCCAATGCCACGGCCGATCTCGCAGGATTCAGTTCCCAAATAACCTTTGGAGACATCCCCCAAGAGGTTATCGAACGCATGAAAACCAGCTTGTTAGATAGCTTGGGATGCTGCTTATTTGGCGTGACATTGCCATGGACAAAAAAAGTGCAGGCCATGGTGATGGCCGATGACGCCGCACCCGTGGCATCCATACTGGGTATGAATGTAAAGACAAGTGTACCCAATGCTGTATTGGTCAATGCCACAGCAGGCCATGCGTTTGAACTCGATGATATCCACAAAGAATCCATCGTACATGCTGGCTCAATTGCCGTGCCCGTTGTGCTGGCTCTTGCAGAAAAATTAGGCAAATCTGACCCACGGCAATTTCTCACTGCCATGGTGGCAGGCTACGAGATCGGTACCCGCGTGGGTAACGCCGCCACAATGGCATTGTTTTTCCAAGGGTTTCACCCCCAAGGCACATCCGGTGCGTTTGTCGCTGCAGCGAGCGCTGCGCACATGCTGGGGCTCAATGCCAAACAAACTCAACATGCTCTAGGTATCGTGGGCTCTCAGGCTGGCGGACTAATGGCGGCGCAAGAAGGAGCCATGGTCAAACGGTTTCACTCGGGGCGAGCTGCCCAAAGCGGGGTGTATTCAGCCCTCTTGGCAAAAGATAACTTCACGGGCATCACCGACGTTCTGGAAGCTGGGTATGGTGGTTACCTCAGTTCTTATTCCAGCAAACCCAACGCCAGTCGGCTTACCGATGGGCTTGGCAGCGTCTGGGAATCAGCCAAAGTTGGCTATAAGCCTCATGCCTGCGTGACCAGTATCCACGCCTGCCTTGATGCCTTCAAACATCTATTAGATACGCACCAACTGACCTTAGATGACCTTAAACGAGTCGAGGTCGGATTAAGTCCAATGACTTACACCCACTGTGCTTGGGAGTACAAATCGCAAGGTGTCACAGCAGCACAAATGAACCTGTTCTACAGCCTAACTGTCATGGGTGTAGATGGAATGGCATTTGTGGCGCAATACGACGAGAGCCGCCTGTCTGATCCCAAAATCCTGTGCTTCATACCCAAAATCCATGCTTATATTGATCGGGAGATTGAAGCGATGGGGCCGACCTATCGACACGCGGCTCGAGTCGAGATTCAAACCCAAGATGGCCGCACATTCAAGCATGAAATACTGAATCGTCGGGGCAGCCCAGAAAATCCCTTGAGCCAAAGTGACGTTGTATACAAATTTCGTAACGTCGTGGATCATTGTCTGAGCCAATCGGCCGTTGAACGCGTCATTGCGCTGACTGAGAACTTTGATCAACTGCCAGATTTCGCCGAGCTGCTGTCCATTATTCAAGCCAAATCAAACTAAATAAATAACCAACTATCACAACCGACGAGGCAGGCATGAGCAACACACACCACTCCACGCTATCAACCCAGTTGTCAAAACATTTGTGTGGTTTCAAATTTGACGAATTGCCACCCGAAACGATTAAGTCTGTCAAAAGACTTCTGCTGGATTACGTCGGCGTAGCTGTCGCTGGTAGTCAAACTGAAAGTGGTCGGATTGCCCGCGAGTTTGCTGCCAGCATAGGTGGTCATGAGCAAGCCACCGTGATCGGTGGCAAGGGTAAAACACCCGCCATGCAGGCAGCATTTGCCAACGCCATTTCTTCGCATAGTGTGGAGCTTGATGACATCGATGTATTGGCCCTATTTCACTTTAGCCCACCAGTTTATTCTGCAGCAATAGCGACGGCACAGCAGCAAAGCGCCAGCGGTCAGGATCTGCTGACAGCCCTGGCTGCTGGATGCGAAACCATGGAACGTGTCAGCAAAGCAGCTAACAACTCATTGCGTAACCGTGGCTACCACACCACCCCGACGACAGGCGTGTTTGGCGCTACTGTTGCCGCTGGATTGCTATATGGGCTATCGGTTGAACAGATGATTTCTGCACTGGGCCTAGCAGGTGCAAGCGCGTCGGGACTCATGGAAATGTATGGCCCTTCGATGCAAAAGCGATTTAATCCCGGGCCTACCGCCCGTAACGGGATTACCGCAGCCGCCATGGCCAAGCTCGGGTTCACAGGTGCAGACACCATATTCGAAGGTGAGCGTGGATTTCTGGCAGCCTTTACCGATACCAATCAACCCGAGGAAATTATCAAAGGGTTGGACCAGCACTACCAGCTTGACATCGAATTCAAGCCGTTCAGTTGCGCCAGACCCATTCATAATGCCATTGGCTGTGCGCTGGAAATCAGAAAGAATCACTGCCCGGAACTCTCAAAAATACGCGCCATACGGATGCAGCGCCACCCAGACTGGGCGCATTACCATCAAAGCAATGCGCCTCGAACCTATCACGAAGCCCAAATGAGCTTACCGTACTCGGTCGCTGTAGCACTCGTGGATGGGCAGGCGCTGTTTCCGCAGTACAACAACGCGCGTTTGAAAGAGACGGAAATCGTTCGCCTCACCCAGATGGTGCAGATTGAGCCTGATGCTAGCCTGCCTCGCGGCGTGTCCTGCAAAATGACGATGACCATGGAAGATGGCAGAACCTATACCTCCCAAGTTGATTATCCCAAAGGGTCTATACAGAACCCGATGAGCGATGAAGAACTACGCGCCAAGTTTGACTTGCTGACTCGACCAGTTATTGGTGAGTCCAAGGCTAGACAATTAGCTGATGGCTTATGGTCAATTGAAAGTTGCAAGAACTTAAATGCACTCATGGCTTTATCTCAGCCCTAATCAGTACCTCAAACAAAAGGCCCGGTTTGAACCGGGCCTTTTGTTTTAACCATCTACTAACCAACTAACGCATGGAGTTCGGAATATACAGAGCGAGTTGTGGAAAAAAGCAAAGCAGCAACAGCATGATTGCACCTGCAATCAAAAATGGAATCAAGCCTTTGAAGACGTCCTCTAGCTCAATACGTCCATCCGATGATGCCTGAACCACAAAGCAATTGATACCAACTGGAGGTGTTACTGCAGCGATTTCAACAAGCAAAACAACGTAGACACCAAACCAGATAGGGTCAAACCCAAGCTTGATCATCACAGGATAGGTCACTGGCAATGAAATAGCCAACAACGCGGGTGCGTCCATCATTGTGCCTAAAACCAGGTAGATCATGGTGACAATAAACACCACAAACCACGGGTTCACATCCATCGTAGACAGTGCATTACCTATCTCAAAAGTCAGGCCGCTCAGAGCCAGAAAACGAGAGAAAACAAGGGCGCAGATGATCACGGCAAAAATCATCGCCGAGGTCCTAACGGTATCAAGCAGAATCTGCCGAAGTTCAAGCCCTCGAATTCCCCGTTGCCGGATGATCGCCAGAATTAGAGTAAAGAGAGCGCCCATTGCTCCAGCTTCCGTTGGTGTGAACACCCCTAGATAAATGCCCGCAATAATACTGAACACAATCAACGCCAAAGGGCCTGCAAGCCGAAGCGAATAGATGCGCTGGCCCCAAGTCGCTTTATTCTCGCTTCTAGGCGCCATTTCAGGTCGACGACGCGCCGTGATGTAGATCGCCAAACACAGCAAAATACCGAACACGATGCCAGGCAAAATGCCTGCCATCAAAAGCTTACCGATACTGGAATCTGTCAAAATGCCATAAATCACCATCACGGCACTAGGCGGAATCATCACCGCCAACGTACCCGCAATAGCGATTGAAGCAGAGGCCAGTCCCTTGTCGTACCCGCGATCAAGCATCTCGGGCAAAGCGATCTTTGTAAAGACTGTGGCCGTGCCCACACTAGAACCGGAAGCAGCCCCAAAACCTGCAGCAGCGACCGTGGTAGAAATAGCCAAACCACCTCGAACGCCGCCTAGCCAGCTATGTGCGGCCTCGTACACATCCGATCCTAGCCCAGCGCGCAGTGCAAAAAACCCCATCAACAAAAACAAAGGAATAACCGTGAAATGAAAGCTGTGCGTAGTCTCAAAAAAAACGGTACTCAAGACTGACAGTCCGGCACCAAATCCAACCAGCCCTATCAAACCAAAAAACCCCACAATACCTAGCGCCACCATGACGTTGGCACCAAAGGCGATCATCCCAAAAAGCGCAAATATGCCAGCAATGCCAAGATACAGATTCATCAGTGGCCTCCTTTGCTGCCATTGTCTTCAATGCCTAGCGCATCCATGACTGTATCGAGTGCAAATTGGAGCGTCAGCAAAACTAGGCCAATGAAGACCACAAACTTCACCGGGTATATCGGATAGGTCACTGCATCAAAGACTTCTTCTCTAACCTCAAAAGACTCCCAGGCAAACAAAAAGGTTGCGTAACTCGCAAGCACAAACAAGATGGTAGCCAAGGCAGACATCAACGTTTGCGTGAAGCGACGCCACTTCGGCGACATCATGCGTGTCACAAAGACCACTTTGATGTGTCCTCGATAGTACTGCGTCAGGGCAATCGAAAAGAAGATCATCACAGTCAGTAATGATTGGGTATATACGAAAGCCCCATTAAAGGGCGAGTTAAACAGATAGCGTCCTATGACGTTAATGGCGACCAAAAACATGGTCAGCAAGCAGGACAGACCTGCAATGATTCCAAACACTCTCAGAAAATGCCCGTAGGCTCGCGAGAAGGCTAGTACACCCTGCTCCATTGTCTCCCCTTTTTTTTCATCTTATGCATCACAGCACACAAAAGGACATCCGGTGGATGTCCTTTTGTGTTGTTGTTGCTAGCCTTACTTTTTCTTGAAAACCAAAGGCTCTACAAGCTCTTCAGCGGGCAAGCCAGCTTTCTTGGCTTGAGTGATCCACTTGTTGCGCAGTGCCTGGATAGTCGGATCTTTAATGACTTCAACAAAAGCATCTTGTGGAAACTCGATGATTTGAACACCATCTTTTTGGCTGGCCCACTGCTTTTTCAGCTCAGCAACGATGGGATCGATTTGCGATACGAAGTTCGCTGCATTCTCACGACCGATCTGATCAAGCACTTTTTTAGTGGCCGGATCCAATGAATCGTAATACTTTCGATTCATCACGATGAAGTGACCATAGTTCGCCCCAAATGGCACTTCGGTGAAGTAACGTGCCACTTCATCTAACTTGAAACCACGGATATACGTAATGCTCGTTGGGGTGCAGTCCAAAATACCGCGCTCGAGTGCCTCACGCATTTCGGTGGTGGAGGTCGCAGTTGGGATACCACCCAAAGCCTTCACCAGTGCGGGATAGGCTGACCCATAAGTGCGAATTTTGCGACCTTTGAAGTCATCCATCGTGCGTAACGGTTCCTTACACAAAATCCCGTACTTCTCCAACGGTCTGTAGCCAAGTGCCTTTAGGTTGTATTTAGCCAACTCTGCGTCAAACTGGGGGTACTTCTCATGCCAGTTTGCCATCAAGTTACCGAGTGCCTCAGGACCCAAAGGTTGTGGTGTGTAAAATCCCACACCATTATTGAGCACGAATTTGTTCATGTAGTAAGGAAGAACAATTTCACCAATTTGCCCGACCCCCGCCGAGATGGCATCTGGAATTTCGCGCTGTGCAGCAGCACTGCCGCCCCACATAACCTGAACATCAAATTTACCTTGGGTGCGCTTTTTGATTTGATCGACGAACCAGTTAATGTTTGCTGTTTGCGCATCCCCGGATATCTCGGTCTTCCAAGTCAACCAGCGCAGCGTTTCGGCCGATGCCACGGAGGCGATCGACGACAAACCCAGGGCGATGGCCGATGCAGCCATCCATTTAGTCGCAAAAGACTTCTTGATCATGCTATGTCTCCTAACCTAACCAGTGGAAATAATTATTCTTGTGATGACGTAAATCCTAAGGGTGCGATGCACTAATGGCAACACGCAACAACCTCGTGGATTAACACTAGTCCTAAAACGTGTGATAGATTGAAGGGTTAATCTCTAATTTTTTCAAATCACTTGCGATAACATAATCGTAAAGCCACATGAACAGCAGTCATGACGATACCTAAACGGTCGTACTGCCGTCTACCCGTAGCGTTTTCTGACAAGATTTTCCAGTATCGACTGGGTAAATCGCGTCAGTGGTGATGACGGCCTGGCGACCGCCATGGCAACAACCAATCTGTTTTTGATACTTGGCTCGATGATCGAGGCAACTTGGGGCGGGGTGCGCGCCGTCCATAGATTTAATGCGCCGGAGGGCACAATGGCAGACGCTACACCGTGCTGCACCAACGGCAAAATGGATCGCATGGAATCAACCTCTGCAACGATATTTAACGTCAAGTCCCTCTGTTTACTGATGCCCTCAATTAAATGACGAACAGAGTGAGGAAAGCTTGGCAGCACCAGAGGGAACTCCCGCAGCTTTTCGAAAGGAATTTCATAGGGCAGTCGAGTGCTGCTTACCAGCACCAATTCCTCAGAAGCGATGTCCTTGTAGAAAAGCTGTGGAGTGAGATTCGGACCAAACAAGACAGCTAAATCAATTCTCCCCGCTATTAGCCATTCGCGAAGTGGCAAACTTAATGCCTCTGAAATGCTGATCGAAGCTTCTGGGTATTTTTCTCTGAAATGCAGGACCAAATCGGTGGAAATTTCATTGGCCACACGCGGAGGCAGTCCCACACGGATCCGACCGCGCGGCTTTTCTTGCCGAGCTTGCATATCGGCCACCGCGCTTTGCATTTGACCGATGATCTTTTGCGCGTGCCCCAAGAACGCCTGCCCATCATCTGTGACCACAACACCACGACCATTGCGATCAAACAAGCGCAATCCAAGGCTCTTTTCAAGCTCCCCGAGTTGGCGGCTTAACGCCGGTTGCGTCACTCCCAGGATTGCGGCTGCTCTGCTTAAACTACCGATATCACTGAGTGTTAAAAAGTATTCAATCTGTTTAACTGTGGGATACATCCTGCTTTCCTTGACCCAAGACTAAGGGAAAACCGAAGAAATTGATTACATTTTTTTATATCGGATATGCAGTTTCAAAGTCTGACACAAAGGCACACTAATAGCCACAACAAAACCAACCAAACCCGTTGCCATGAACCTAAACACACCCATCAAAACCTACCTCGACTCTGATCGCAAGCCCGCCCTTCGGCTACCGCCGAAATCCTGTGACACCCACGTCCACGTTTTTGGGCCTGCCAGTCAGTTTCCGTATGCTGATGAGCGGAATTTCACACCGGTCGATGCCCCAAAAGAAAAGCTTTATGCATTGCACAAGCGTTTGGGCATTGACCGTTGTGTGATCGTAAATTCGGCCGTGCATGGGACCGATAACCGCGCAACTGAGGACGCGATCGCTCACGGGGGCGGACATTACCTGGGAATCGCGCTTGTTGACCCCGCCGTTGAGCAAAGCGAGCTGCTACGGTTGAAATCTGCCGGTTTTAGAGGCGTTAGATTCAGTTTCATCAAACATATCAAACTAAAGATCTCGCCTGACGAACTTTTACAACTATCCAAACGGCTAGCTGACATTGATATGCACCTACAGGTTCATTTCGAAAAGAACCTGATTCATGAACTTTCTAAAACGTTCGAGTCCTGCGCCAAAATGGTACCTCTGGTTATCGACCACATTGGACGAGTCGATGCCAAAGACGGCCTGACCGGTGAACATTACACCGCACTTTGCCGACTGATGGACAAGCCCAACTTCCATGTCAAGGTCAGTGGCATTGAGCGCATCGACGAAACGCCACCCTACACGGCTGGCAAACAACTGGCTGCCGATCTTGTAAGACGCTATCCGGCGCAATGCCTCTGGGGACTAGACTGGCCACATCCAAACCACACTCACATTCCTGATGACGTCACACTCGTTGATTCGTTGATTGATATCGCCCCCAGCGCCAAAGCTCTGGAGTCCCTGCTGGTGACTAACCCACAAAAACTCTATAAGTTCGAAGACTAGAACATGGCCGAGCTGTGCTCTATCTAGGAGAAAAAAATTGAAAACCGATGTCGTGTTGTTAAAAGCAAGGATCAAGCCTTGGCTAGCAGACTTGCTCGACGAGGCTGGCTTGCAATCACTTCTGGATAGAAAACTAGCCGGCAGTCGGATTGTGATTGAGATTGCCCCTGAAAAAGATTCCAAGCATTTGCTGTGTCATGCCTACGCTAGACCAGAGAGGGACAAGCGAGTTAGCAAGAAGCAGCGCGCGCAATGGGAAAAGGCGTGGCGAAAAATAACAGAGGACAAAAAAGCCGTGGTCTGTCGCCTGAGCTATGCACTTCAATGTGCAGGCGCCGATAGCCAAGAGGAGGCTGCGGCGCACTACGTCGTGCAAACTGATACCGATAAGGGCTGGTTTGACGAAATCAGCGCATGGTACGACACAGAACACATGCCCGGACTGGCTTCAGTGCCAGGGACTATCCATGCCGTTCGATTTCTGAACGCCGATCAAGGTCCGAAGTCTATCGCGTGCTATGACCTCAAAAACGAGGATGTTCTGGGTTCGCCACCTTGGCTGGCTGTGCGAGCCACGGATTGGAGCAGCAAATGTCGTCCCCATTTCAAGAACACATTGCGCACCATGTTTCGTGTCCTGAGCTAGCGGTGCTTATCACGGGGCTGCTAGCCGAGCAACGCGCGGAGGGTGGCGTCAACTGAAATGCCATCGCGCAGACGCTCGCGCATACGGGTCAACTCGATTTCACCTGGCACCAAGACCGGATGCTCTGGATTGGCTGGCTCACTGGCATGCAAGATCATGAAAAAGTCTTTCATGCGACTGAGCAACCATTGGTTTGAGCCCAAAGCCTTGACGTCCATGACCAAAAAGAAGTGTCCCAAGTTCTGTGGTTCATCTGGCGCATCCACCCAAGACTTAACGTGCGTCAAGTAAGCCGCATCGGAAAATACGCCCGCCAACAAATCAACCATGAGTGCTAAACCGTACCCTTTGTAGCCGCCCATGGGCTGCAAAAAACCATCGAGGGCTTTTGCCGGATCTGTGGTGGGGTTACCCCCTGCATCCGTCGCCCACGTATCAGGGATTGGTCTACCTTCTCGCAGCGCGGACCGAATTTTGGCGCGGGCAGCCACACTGATGGCCATATCAAGCATGAAGTGATTGCCCTCTGGGCCAGGCGCACCGAGTCCCATCGGATTATTTCCAAGCCTGGCATCACTGCCCCCCCAGGGCGCTATCGTGGTGGTTGCATTACTGCAAACGAGACTGGCCATCCCAGACTGGGCCGCCTCGTATAAATAAGGAGAAATCGGTCCGAAATGGTTGCTACCGTGGGCAAACCCGACCGCAACGCCATGCTCACGTGCCAACGCCATGGTGGCACGCAGGGTACGCATGCCAACCACCGGGCCCAACCCGTTGTCGCCATCGACTTTGATCACGGCATTGGCCATACGTTTAATCTGAATGTTAGGCGCCGGATTGATGCCCCCGATACGCAACCGCTCGCCATAAGACTCGAGTCGACTCATGCCATGTGTCGACAATCCAAACAGGTCCGCCATGACCAGCAGTTCAGTACATAGGCGTGCGTCATCTGCTGGCACCCCAAAACGCTCAAATGCGGCTTGACCCAGCTCGCGAAGTCGCTGAGCGGACATGATTTCTGGCTGCTGCGCTAATTGTCCCACTGTATTTTCCCTTAATGGCCTTGCTTCAAACAACGACCAATACACTATGAATAACTAAACACTAAAAACTCAAAACTCATTGACCTTCAATGGCTTAATTTTGAGATCTCTCAACTTTGCGTATAACGGACACAATGAACCGCGTTCAAACGGTTTCAAAACTGAGCCCAACAACTCCTCGCCACTGATGTCTACACTAACCGCATTGACAAGCGATCGAAACTTGTTAGAGACACTCTCCAGTGATACAGGGTTTTCTGGCATTCCCAGAGAATAATCCACGCGACGAGTCTGTTTAGTGCCATCGATGAACTCGATAGTGACTTGTCCCCCATAGATTTCGGGATAGTTCCGATCGATCTCTGGGTCAATTTCGATCTCCACTCTTTGTGCAAGCGCTACCACATCGGCTTGACGAATCTTATGTTCAGAAAACTGTTCTACTGATGCTTGTGCGTCGATCAGCGCCACGGCAATGTTGTAGCGCAAACTCATCTGCGCATTGAGCACCGAGTCAGCGAGGTAGACAAAACCCGTCTGCCCATTGACGACCTCTGCGATGCCTGCGACGATTCGCTTGACTTGCGACAAATGAAATTCAGGTTCTCGCGTAAAAGCCAAGGCCGCATCGACACACGCGTGATTGCTGCCGCAACAGGCATAAGGTTTGAAACAGGTTTGATCGCTGTACCAATCCTGACCTAATCTCTGCACCAAGCGATCGGGGCGCGGCGAATCAGACATGGCGAACAAAAAGCTCCCATCCTTCGCTTCAAAAATCTTGGTCGGACCTTTAAAGCCGGCTCGGGCCATTAAAGCTGAGACGAGCCCAGCCTGTGCCGCACGCCCAGCATGCAACCGCTTACTCATAGACCCATCAGCCGTAAACGCCCACAGCCCGGATGACTGCGTGCCTGCCAAGCCCAAAGCGCTTGCGGTTTGGGCTGCATTGAGCCCAAGCAGTTTGGCTGCTGCCGCAGCACTTGCAAAAGTGCCAGCCGTACCCGTCAAGTGCCAGCCCCTTGATTTGGTTCGGCCTGGGTTAGCTGCCAAGCTCACTCGGTTCATGGTTTCATAGCCAGCTGCCATGGCTACCAATAGATCTTGCCCTGACAGATCAAATTGCTCACCAAGCGCCAGCAAAGTAGGCACCACAACAGCACCGGGATGAATTTTTGCTCGACTGTGGTCATCAAAATCAAAACTATGGATCGCTGTTCCAGTTGCCAAGACCGTATTGACTGCGCTGACCTTCGTGCCTGAAGCCCATAAACCGGCCTGGCTTGGGCCGCCCTGCTCGAGACAAAACCGCCTGACCCTCTCGCACCATGGTGTCGCAAATCCGTACACACCACAACCAATGGCATCAACAAATGCCTTCTCTAGTGTGTCAACAATGGTGGTGGAAAGATCGCCTGGTTCAATCCCCACCAAAAACTCTGCTAATGCCATCGTAATACCATCAAATTTGTGCGCTTTCTCTGACCATCCTGCTAAATCATCCATCCCGTCCCCCCCCATCAGCACAGCACGCCCACTGGTCATAATGAAGCAACCATGACCTATAAAAAATTATCGAGTGCCGCTGAAACAAAATGTATGACGGTGACGCATACCTGTATTGCATCAAATAGACATGCCACAGCGCGAGCAAAGAGATTTGGCCGTATGCTGTTGACGCCGGTTTGAAAACTGACCACCGGGGGGTGCGGTGGAAAAGTTGGACTACTTGGAGGTAGTTCATGTATTCATACGGTGATCGAATTCGAGCAGTTAACCTTTATATCAAGCTCGATAAACGCATTGCAGCGACCCTTACTCAGTTGGGATATCCCACAAAGAACGCACTCAAGACTTGGTGTCGAGAATATGAGCAGCGACAAGATGTGTCGACGGGTTATGTTCGATCTAGACTGAAGTATTCGGAGGAACAAAAGCAGTTAGCAGTTGATCATTACCTAGGCCATGATCGATGCATTGCCAGCACCCTCAAGGCATTAGGATATCCGTGCCGAGGTACGCTCACTGGGTGGATCAGCGAGTTATTCCCGAACAATAGAAAGCCCCTTATTAGCACAGGTATCAGGACGTTGCATTCCGAAGCCTTCAAAAATGCTGCCGTCATTGATCTGTGCATGCGTCCGACAAGCGCTCAAGCATCTGCTAACAAGTTAGGCGTTGACAGGACAACGCTGTATAACTGGAAGAATAAGCTACTCGGCCCAGAGGCACCTGCATCCATAAAAAACCAAGATGATCTGCAACCGTTGCCTGACCGAGGGGAGTTAGAAAGAACCGTCGAGTCGCTTAAGCGCGATATTCATAAGTTACGGCTTGAGCACGACCTTTTAAAGATGGCGGCTGAACTGTTAAAAAAAGGCCAAGGCATCAACCTCATTCTTCTAAGCAATCGGGAGAAGACACTGATGATTGATGCCCTCAGACAAAAGTATGCTGTGTCAGAAATCCTTGTCGAACTAGGCCTTGCTCGCAGCTCTTACTTTTATCACCGAGCCCGTCTGCTGGGTCCTGATAAGTATGTAGACGTCCGTCTCGCAATCACTGAAGTCTTCGAGCTCAATCACCGGTGCTATGGATATCGACGCATAAAGGCTTCGTTGAGCAAGCGGCATATACACATCTCAGAAGAAGTTGTTCGACGTTTAATGGGGCAGGCAGGACTGACCATTGCCACGCCGAGGCGTCGTCGCTACCATTTCGTACGGTGGGGAAATTAGCCCTGCGCCAGAGAACATAATCAACCGCGACTTCCACGCTGCAACCCCCAATGAGAAGTGGCTCACCAACATCACAGAATTCCATATTCCTGCGGGTAAGGTTTATCTGTCGCCCATGATCGACTGCTTTGACGGCATGGTGATCAGCTGGTCAATTGGTACTCGACCAGACGCTAAGCTCGTGAACACGATGTTAGATGCTGCGATCGAAACCGTTGCAAAATGCGATGACCTGCCTGTCATGCATTCGGATCGTGGGGCTCACTATCGATAGCCAGGCTGGTTAACTCGGATGGATGATGCCAAACTCATTCGGTCGATGTCACGCAAAGGGTGCTCACCCGATAACTCAGCCTGTGAAGGCTTCTTTGGTCGATTGAAAAACGAGTTGTTTTACTCTCGTAGTTGGCAGGCGACAACCATTGAGCAATTTATTCAGATTGTCGATTCGTATATTCATTGGTACAACGAAAAACGAATCAAGATATCCCTTGGAGCACTTAGTCCCTTAGAATACAGAAAAAGTCTCGGACTTATGACGCAAACCAGTCCAAGTTTTTAACCGCACCCCCCGGTGGTCAGTTTTCAACCGGCGTCAACATATCCTTACGATAGCCCAAGCTAGCCGATAACAAGGTCTGTGTGTAAGGTTCTTTGGCTCGCTGAAGCACCAAGTCTTGACGCGTTATTTCCTCAACCACGGCGCCGTTTTGCATGACCACCAGACGGTCACACATATGTGACACCACGGACAGATCGTGACTAACAAGAACATAGGTCAACTCACGCTCCTGACGCAGACGATCTAGTAGATTGAGAACTTCCGCTTGAATTGACGCATCTAGCGCCGAGGTGGGCTCGTCGAGCAACACGACACTGGGTTCTAGGATCAAGGCGCGCGCAATCGCAGCCCTTTGGCGTTGTCCACCTGACAACTGATGTGGGTATCGAAACCGAAAACCCTTGTCTAGACCAACATCCATCAATGCTTGGTTAACACGACGATCGACGTGATCAAATCGGTGAATAACAAGCGCCTCAGATAAGACGCGGTCAATTGTGTGTCGCGGATGAAGAGACGCGTAAGGATCCTGAAATACCATCTGGACTTGACGATAGAAATTGGCCTTTAAGGGGCGAGTCAATATTTGACCATCTAGTTGTATAGTGCCCTGCATTTGAGGGATTAGACCGCACACGGCTCTTAAAACGCTTGATTTACCCGAGCCGCTTTCACCCACGATACCGTAACTCTCGCCTCGTCGCACCGCGAAAGACACCTCATGAAGCGCCTGCACATGCTTAGACCCTTGGGAGAAAGTCACACTCAATTGATTGATACACAGCATGGTCATCAGCGACCCCAAGCCTGGTCACGGTCAAGTGTTGGTAACGGACGTCTCTGCCCATCAATGCTGGGC
>ERZ889217.858-NODE-858-length-17036-cov-16.588246_pt1 | contig 17036 bp, 11 predicted proteins | sample MGYA00521098_ERZ889217 | MGnify/ENA primary metagenome ERZ889217 (study PRJEB32303, sample SAMEA104408613) | aquatic metagenome | biome: Brackish water; feature: Pelagic; material: water | place: Baltic Sea | collected 2014-06-10T22:04:00 | depth 2,362 m ...
TGCGCTGGCACATTCTTTGAAAATCTACTGGCACCATTAAGTTGGATGATCGCCAATCATACCAAGGGAATTGACAAACTTATTGGCCAAAATCGGACACCTTCAAATACTTATTTTGTTACCTGGGGGCTACTAAGCCGACAATAGTAATCTATATAACTTCTGCAAGCATCTATGCCCAGCACTGCAAATACTTACCGCCAAGAGCCAGTAGATCAGTTTGTCACTTTTAAATAAAAAATACGCTATCTAGAGTACAGGATTGGGCGACTGGTAAAAATAATATTAGCAATGTAATGTCTTTTGATTTGGCGTTGAATAGATAGCATGCCATTTTACTCACCCTGGATTTGCCCTACATTTGCCAATAGCTTGGCAAGCATAAGCCTCCTTAAGTTATCAATGAAAAGGGAGCTTGAAGCCATTAAATTGTTAGTCAATAGCAAACTAGATTATACCAAATACGGGCCGCCTCGAAAAACTCGAAACCCTGCGGCTACCAGTCCATGAGAATCATGTCATTTTCTATCCAGGATTGCCTGCCGCCATCGCAACCAGCGATTTTCACGGCACTCTAAGGCCTATATGCTAAAGTTTATAATTTGTTTGTATAATGAAGCCATGAAAAAAAGATGCTTTCTTCACTTAGGGCTTCACAAAACTGCCTCTAGCTCAGCCCAGGCTACCTTTCGGAGCAGCAAGCATATGCTGCGCGAATGCAACATTGAATTTCCGATATTCAAGTATATTCAATCCGGCTCTAAAGTAAAGCACATTTCAAATCATTCAATCCCAATACTCTCGCTATTTAGCGACAACCCAAGTCAATATCATGTTAACAAGCGTTGGGGAGTTACTGGTCTAGACGAAACCAACGCAAGTTATTTAAAGCAATTAATAGGTGCCGTAAATAGTGGTCGAGACATTCTTCTATCAGGCGAAGGTATTTCAATGCTGTCGACAACTGGTATGCGGCGATTTACGTCATTAATCAATGACCTAGGATTTGATATTTATGCTTTTGCCCTGGTCCGAACTCCCTATTCATTCGCTTGCTCTGCCATACAAACGAATGTGAAAGGAGGCGCATATATCCAATGGCTTGATGATAGTGTCGAACACACTAATGACAAAGGCACATTAATGCTGCCCGCAAGGAGTGGCATTCTTTCTAACTTGATTGATCATTTTGGCGACTCACTGAAATTAATGAGCTTTAGCGAAGCAATATCACATCAACATGGGCCCGTTGGCTATATGGTCGAACACATGCAGTTGTGCAGGCCAAGCGATTTAACTTATGTTCGAAGAAATAATTCCATGGGAAATAGGTGGATAAGAGCCAAGAATATATCTAATGGATACTTTACGGGTGAAATACTAGTACGCACAAGTGAGGCTCAAGGCCTCAAAGCAACAACTTTATTCGCCAATGACAGTAAGAAGTTCCTGCTCACTGAACATGAGTTTAAGAAAATCGAACCTGAGCTTGTCAGCGAATCGAATGCAATGAAAAAGCTAATGGGTAGTACATTTACAGAAAATGAATATGAATTTGCAATCCCATTAACTGCTCAAGACTGGAAGCTTATTTATCTTGAAACTCTTGCAAGTCGTTAGAAGATGATTCGCCCCTGCTAAGCTGTTAATCAGTAAAAGACTTTTTACATTTGAATAATCCTCTCATTCGAAGCTATCACTCGGGGTCAGCATGCAAAGCCTCATTAAATGCTAACTTCCTGTTATTCTTCCGTGCATTGGCTTAGGGTTGAATGTTAAATCATGCTTTAGAGTGCACTGGCCTTCGAGGCTTACGATTGCGCAGCGAAGGATTCACCTCCGCCCTGCTAAAATTAGCTTCTAGAAGTTCAGCGTGAACTTTTTATACTCACTGATTTATGAATCCGAAGTCTCCACAACATGCTATTAAAATCTCACTAAAGCAAGGAGGTGATAAGTTAATCAAGGACTCGATCAACTTCTGGCGCCCAAGTCATTTATCCTTAGCCAATCGCTTACAGCCATCCTAAATGTTCAGCATTAACCCAGGCAGGCGTGATCGTGGGGTAAGCCTGTTGCTGAACTGCACTGCAGAGAAGATATACGCAGCCACACCTTCCCCGATATCCCAGCCCCATTGGGCCAGTTTTGGCCAGGCTGTGGTGCATATCCATGCCTATTACCCGGAGCTGCTTCCAGAGCTTCTGACTCCAATTGCTGAGCATTGGCCGGGCCCAGCCCCCTCTCTGCTGATCACGGTGCCCAGTGATGGCACGGGCGCCAGGATGGCAGCCTGCAGGCACCATTTTCAAAACGTATTTGGGGCGGATCCACCTGCCTGTCAATGGCAGCAAGTGGAGAACCGGGGGCGCAACCTGCTACCGCTGCTTCAGGTTGTAAGGGAATTAACCCGTGAGGGACAGCCCGCCCGATTACTCCTGCACCTGCACACCAAACAAACCCTTGATCCCGAGGGCATCGGCAATGCCTGGCGCCGCGACCTGCTGGAGCGCTTGCTCAACAGCCCTGAGCAGATCGCCACTGCCTTGCAACTGTTGGCCGATCCTGCTGTGGGTCTGGTGGCACCTTGCCGCTACAGCGGCATTGAACGGCAGTACCACTGGGGGGGCAACTTTGACCTGGCGGCAAAGCTGGTGCAGCAGTTATTTCCGAACCGCACGCTGCATCCCGATCAGTTGTTGCAGTTTCCTGCGGGCCTGATGTTCTGGTGCCGGCCAGAAGCTCTACGCCCTCTCCTGGCCCTACCGCTGGATGAGTCCCACTTCCCAGCCGAGCCGCTAGGCACCAACGGCACCGTGCCCCATGCCCTTGAGCGGCTGATCTGCCACACCGTGGAGGCAGCCGGCTGGCAGTGGCGGTTATTGGACAAAATGCCCTCTGATCAAGCGAACCAGCCTGGCCAAGCCACGGTCCAGCCCCAGCCATCGGTGTGGCAGCGCCAGGGGGATATCTATTTGGAGCTACTCAGCAAACGGCTGCGCGATCAGCAAGCCCGCCTCGAAGCCGAACAAGTCAGAAGTGAGGATCTGGCTTCGCGGCTGCAGCAGGCGCAGCAGCAGCTGCGACGGCCGTGGCTGCTTGCTGGGAAGCCCCCCCTCAGCATTCTCCTGATCTTGCAGCGGGCTGGTAAGGGCTACATCAGCTCTGCCCACCTGCGCCTGCTCGAACCGCTCCGGCTGCTGGAGCAACAGGGCCGCTGCCGAGTTCAGATCGTGGACGATCCCCAAGCCCAGGATCTCCTGGGCATCGATCTGGTGATCGCGCAGAGGGGTGCCATTGCCGATCCAGCCGCCGCCGATGCACTCCAACAGCTCTGCCAGCAGAGGGCTGTGCCCCTGATTGCCGATATCGACGATGCCCTGTGCTGCCTGCAGGCCGATCATGCGGAAAAGCAGCTTTACCAGAACCTGGCCGCTGCCACCGATCGACTACTCGCACACTGCGACCACGCTCTGTTTTCCACGGCGGTGCTGGCCTCCACCTATCGCCACCACCTAGCCAGCAGCGGCATCCGGCTGCGGCGCTGCAGTGTGGTGGCCAACGGCCTTAGCCCCAGGCTCTGGGACCCGGAGCAGCAAGGACTGGAGCCACGCCGGCCGCTGCCTGCAGACCAGCAGCCGTTGCAGATTCTGTATATGGGCAGCAAAACCCACGACGACGACTTTGCGATGCTGTTACCCCAGCTTGATGGGCTGGAGATAGCGCATCCAGGCAGGTTCCAGCTACATGTGATCGGGGCTCTAAGCGATCCACCCGAGCGGCCCTGGCTGCAGCTGCGTCCGGTGCCATTGCAGGTGCGTCGCTATCCAGAGTTCGTGCCCTGGTTGCTGCAACGTCGCTCCTACCACTTCGGCATCGCGCCCTTGAGCAGCAATCCTTTCAATGCCGCCAAGAGCGATGTGAAGGTGCTTGATTACGCCGCTCTCGGGCTCGGTAGCCTCTGCTCCCTCGGACCGGCCTACGACCAGCTCATCGGCCGCGGTCTGGCGCTGGGCACCCATAACGACCAATGGCAGAACGCCTTGGCACAGTTGATGCAAGATCAGCGAACGATTCAACGCTGCGGGCAACGGGCTGGGCGCCATCTCTGGCAGCGGAGATCCTGTGCCAGGGTGGCTCAGCAGCTCTGGCGTGTGTTCCAGGTTCATCGATGAACGCGTCGCCGCAGCCCCGCCCTTTCGCCCTGCCCCTCGACTTCTACACCCGTTTCGGCGAGCTCAACCTCGAAGGCCGCCTGCTGATCTACTGCGACCAACAGCTCGCCGCCGGCAATCACGATGGCGCCCTCCAGGCGCTGATGGATCTGGGGCTTGGGGCACCCTGGCTGGAGCCCCTATGTGCTGAACGCCTGCAGCAGGTGCTGCAAAGACGTTATGAGCAATCCAGTCAGACCGAGCGGCAACTGCTGGCGAGCACAGCAGGTCCAAGTGCTGATGCAGCCGAACCTGATGCCAGCGCCCTGCTAGATCGCGTTCTTACTCAACCAAGCGCCCAGGTCGTACTTCACGGCTGCACGACTGCCCTGCTGCTGGAGGGTCTGCTGCAGCAAGCGGTATGGGATGCAGCTGTGTGGCTCGCTCCCCAGGCGATCCCCCCCGAAGGCCCCCTGCCGGCAGAAGCAAGCTGGCTCGATGGGCTTAGCCCAGATCGTCGTCCAGCCCCATTGCGAGAACTGCGCCTGCGGCAGGCGGATCAGCATCTTCGTCGGCAGGGCCTGCAGTGGCTGCCACGGCTGCGGCCCCTCAAACCGCTGGATCGGAGCGAGCTGGAGGCTCGCCAGCAGCGCAGCATGGGCCGCCTGGTGATGCAGGCCCAGCAGAACCAAAAACCGAATCCCCAGCCCTGGGCCGCAGAAGCGGCGAGCCTGAGCCTGGTGCTCACGGTCGATGGCAGCGATTCTGCCGATGCCATTAAGCGCAGCCTCACCAGTCTGGCGGCCGTGCGCCAGGCCACTCGAGCTGAGGCCTGCGAGGTACTAATGGTGCATTCCGCCCTGAAACCGGCGCAACGCGCGGCGCTGGAAAGTGCCATGGCCGATCCTGCACTCTGCGATCTGCGGCTGCTGGAAAGCCCCAAACGCGCTGGAGTTGCACTGGCCTGCAACCAGGCCCTGGCCGCTGCCCGCGGCTCCCAGCTGCTGCTGCTAAGGGCAGGGGTCAGCCTGAATGGCGACGTGCTGGCCGCCCTGCAACAGGCCCTCAGCGATCCCGCCTGCCGAGCCGTTCAGCCGTTGCTGCACAGCAGCGACCAGCGGATCGTTGGCCTTGGCTATGGCTTTGCCCGGGCCGGCCAGCCTGGCCAAACCCTGCTGCATGGCATGGCAATCCCAGCCCAGCTGCCAGCCAGTTGCCATCTGCAGGCCCTGCAGGGCAGTTGTTGGTTGCTGCGGCGTGAGGAGGTGCTGGCGGTGGGCGGCTGGGATGGTCAGTTTCGTGATGGGTTGGAAGATCAGGATCTGTGCCTGCGGCTGATCGAGCGGTTTGGTGGCCACTGCCAAGTAATTACCTCAGTCAAGGCCGCGGCGCCGCTGGAGCTCGGCCTCGAACCCTGCCACGAAGATCGCGAGTGGAACCGCGCCGTGTTCTGCGAGCGCTGGCGGCCGGAACTAGCCAGAGCCGATCTGGCTGAACTGGCTCGGGCATTGGGCTATGAGCTGATCGGCCTGCTGCCGGAGAGCGATCCCCCCAGCGTCACCGCGCTCAGCTCAACCATCGGCGTGCTGGCTCCTTTGCCATTAGCCAGCAAAGCCTGAATCAAGAGTGGAGATTTAGTCGGCTAGGGCCGCCGCCAACAGCTGCATCATCTGGCCGCTGGCAGCGGCGCTGCGCTGGATCAGGGAGGACTGATCCCGCACTTGGCGCGCCAGATCCTCGAGGTCCTTCTGCTGCAACTTCAAGGTGAGCTCAAGCTCCTCACGACGCTTGCGATTCCAATCCAACTTGCCGGCATCGCTGCTGGCTTTCTCATGGAACGTCTCGAAACCGGCATGGAGCTCATTGAGCTGCCGGGCCAGCAGGTCGTGGTCGTCAGACAAATGCCCCAAATTGCTTCGCTCTTGCTCCAAGCGATGCTGTTGTTCCGCCAGATCAGCCTCCAGCAACCTGTGGTTGGAGAAAGCCAACAACAAATGGGCTGAACTACACAAATGTTGCAGAGTATCAAAATAGCTATCAGCTTCCGGATCCAGCGCCCCATAGGCAGCGTTCACCGCGGGTTGGTCGCCGAGCAAGCGCCGGGTTAGCAGGGCCGCCAAAGGGTCGGGCTGGGGGGCCGCGGGCAGCGCCTGAGCCGCGAGCGGCTGGCCCGGGTTTACCAACCAGGCCACAAGCTGGGGCGAATCGAGGCGCTCCAGGTTCACGGGCAGGGCTGGAATACGGCGCTGTGCATCGGCGCGGTATCTTCCCAGCTCCTCATAAGCACTCCATGCTCGGGCAAGGGTCTCCGGGGTTGAGCCGTGCTGCTCGAGCAGCCGATGGGGCGCCAAATAGGGCAGGAGCAAAGGTTGCCCTAAATCAGGAGCGCCTGAATCCTCATCAAGCAGCTGCAGGCGATTGGGCAGAGCTAGGGCCAGATCGTCCACCAAACCCTGCAGTTCAGGGCAGCCTCGAAAAGGCAAGAGGGAAAGGATCTGCATAGAAGCACCGGCTGATGGAACGTAAGGTATCAACTAATTAGCTGTTAGTTTCAGAGAAGGCATGTCTTTGCGCCATGCTCAAGGCAAATCCAAGTAGCAACAGGCGCCCTTGGCATCCAGCTCTGGACCTGAATCAATTAATAACCTGGTGCAACCAGTTCCAGAACGGCTCAGCCCAGGGCTCTGGAGCTTGCGGCTGCCGGCCTCGTTCATCAAGGACCTTTCTGGTATCTGTCCAACAGCGATCTGGATCCAGCTGCATCTCCAAGTTCATGCTGCAGACGAACCCACAAACCTGAAACTAAGCCAGCAAGGCCAGACCAAGCTGCGGCGCCGGCTGATCGGCGACGTGCCTGTGGAGCTGCTGTGGCCAGCCACCTGGATGCAGCCTTGCTTGGAGCTCACCATTGAGGGTGGAGACAGGCTGGAGGTACGCCAGCTGCAGTTGCGCGTACTGCACGCAGCGACGGCAGAGAGAAAGCTTCTGAACATGTTGCAGTCGCAGTATCTCGGAACTCCGATAAAGCAGGAGAGGAACGTGCGGCGAGAGCTGCGACTTGATGCCAGCTGGCCAAACCGCCAGGAACGCCTCGAGCACATCTTCCGCAGTTTTTGCCAAAGCCCCGTCTGCAACGAGCTCGGCCCCCATGGCCAACTTGTGAAACAACGGCTTGCTGAAGACCGTTCCGCCCTGATCCTGGGCAGCAGCCAGCGGCAAAGCAGCGGGCCCACCATTTCTGTGGTGGTGCCGGTTTACAGGCCCGATCCCCTGCACCTGCAGGCCTGTATCGGCTCAATCCGCAGCCAGAGCTATCGGCGCTGGCAGCTGTGCCTCGTGGATGACCACAGCCAAGACCCCCTCACCACCGCCCTGCTGCAGGAGGCCGCCGCCAGCGATCCGCGCATCCAAATCCGGCTACGCAGCAACAACGGGCACATTGCCGCCGCCACCAACGAAGGGATCGCTATGGCAACTGGCGAATTCATCGCTTTCGTCGACAACGACGACATGCTCGCCCCAGACGCCCTAGAGCAAGTGGCAGCAGCTATCGCTGCCGACCCGCAGCTTCAACTGATTTACAGCGATGAAGACTTCATCGCCCCCAGTGGCCAACGTGTGAATCCCCATCACAAGCCGGATTGGAATCAGGAGCTACTGCGCTCCCACAACTACATAACCCATCTCACCGTGGTGAAAACAGCCACACTCCACCGCATGGGCGGACTGCGCAGCGTTTGCGACGGTGCCCAAGATTACGATTTGGTGCTACGGCTTAGCGAAGTACTTCGGCCGGAAGAAATCCACCACATCCCTCGCGTCCTGTATCACTGGCGCATCAGCCCCAACTCCACCGCATCCGGGGGCGAGGCCAAGACCTACACGGTGGATGCAGGTCAACGGGCCCTACAAGACCACATAGAGCGCTGCAATCTGCTGGCCCAGGTTGAATGCCTGGATCGGCCAAATTTCTACCGACTGCGCTGGGCGCTGCCCGATCCGGCGCCAACGGTGTCGATCATCATCCCCACTCACAACGGACTCAGCGTGTTGCGCCCCTGCCTGGAGAGCCTCCAGAGCAGCACCTATCCCGGACCTGTGGAAGTGGTGGTGATAGACAACAACTCCAATGATTTAGCCACCCTCGCCTACCTGGAGGCCTTGCCAGCGGCAATAAACAGGCCGCACACCAGCGCGCCGATCCAGTATCGAGTGCTTCCTTACCCAGGCCGCTTCAACTACTCCGCCATCAATAATTACGCCGTGGAGAAGTGTGATAGCGAGATAGTGGTTCTGCTCAACAACGACACCAGCGTTATCAGCCCCGACTGGCTGGAGGAAATGGTGAGCCTGGCCATGCGCCCTGAAGTGGGATGTGTGGGGCCAAAGCTGCTCTATGGCGACGGAACGATCCAACATGCCGGGGTGATCACCGGTATTGGCGGCAGCGCCGGCCACGCCTTCAAGGGACAATCCAGCGATTCGCGAGGGTACTTCAATCGCGCCATGGTGAGCCAGGAGATGAGCGCAGTTACGGCGGCCTGCCTGGCGATTCGAAGACAGACCTATCTAGATGTAGGTGGACTAGATGCTGAAACCTTTCCTGTTGCTTTTAACGATATTGACTTATGCCTGCGGGTGAGGGCCGCTGGATACAGAAACATCTTTACGCCACACGTTCAGCTATATCATTTCGAGTCCAAAAGCCGAGGCTACGAAGACACGCCCGTTAAAGCCCTGCGCTTCAAGCGCGACCGCGAATGGTTGCGCCATCGCTGGCTGCCCCAACTATTACAGGACCCCGCCTACAACCCAAACCTTTCAAATAGCAGGGAAGACTTTCAGTTAATTAGCATGAAGGATTAATGAAACTTTTGATGTAATTGCGCGCGGCTTTGACAAGCAAAAGCAACTACCTGATCGCGAGCCTCACCCCGTAGCCGAGCACCAATGTCGGCTAAGGTTTTACACATCAGGGTCAAGCAGATTTACGAGGTTGAGGGACAAATCACGGCGCAAATCCTGATCGAGGCTAACCATGACCCGGTCGTTGCCACCGGTTTTGTTGAGCGCCAGAAATAGGCTGGAGTCCTCCTCGAGGCGCACGCGCCCGCCCACGCGGCGGCCCCGGCCAGTGAGCTCAGGAAACTGCTGCTCAAAGCTGTGGTGCAGCAACACTGACGGCACCCCCATCAGCAGGGTGCTGCGCTTAAACCAAAGGTCGTCGGCATGGCCCGCAAGGGCAATGGCCCGCTCCAGATCGAGCACGGAGGCGTGCAGGTAACTCAACCGGTAGCAGATGCCGTCTTTGCCGGTGGGCACCGTGCGCAGGCTGGGCTCCAGCAGGCAGGGATCATTCTTGAGCCACTGGCCGTAGGGACTCACCCGTCGCTCGGCATCGATCACCAGCTGGCGCCCGCGAAAGCCCACCACGCAACGCCAATGTCGTTCAGCCTCGGTGAGACGCTGCAGCCAGTCGGGCGGATACAAGGTGTCATCGTCGGCGGTAATCAGCAGAGGATCTACCGCCCGCTGCTGCTGCGACAATCCCTGGATCAGGGGCAGCAATTTGCGGTATGGCCCGCAATTGGCCACTAAGTGAACCTTGAAACCCATCCGGCCCGGCCGAGCCGGGCGCTGCAAGCGCCGCAGACCCGCGGGAATGCGAACAAAGCCCCGATCAAGCAGATAGGGCTCACGGGAAATAAACAGCTGTAATTCCACCGTGCCCTGCTGCCTCAGCAGTGATTGGCGCAGCAAACTCCTCAGGGTGCGCAGCAAAGCCCCCTCCCGCCCCCGGATTGAGGTGAGCGAAATGTAGGTAGCGGCCGTCACACCAGCAGCTGCCTGGTGATCAGCCTGCGCCATTGGCGCAGGCGCAGGCTGCATCCGTATTCAAAGTCCGACGACACCGTGTCACTAGCGGCTCGCATTAAATAGAGAGGTTGTTCCAAGTTACGCAGAGCCGAGTCGCCATAGTGGCGGCGCAGGCGAGCCCGAAACTCCACATCGCCGCGGGAGCGCACCGGGTAGAAGCCGCCAAGCCGAACCGCCGCCTGCCGGCGCACCAGCAGGGTGGTGATGCCATCACCCCAAAAGCCAAGTCCGTCACCATCGGCCTGGGGACGAGCCGTGGCTTGATCTAGGCGTAAGTGGCGGGCATACACCGCAATAGCTCCCTGTTGCATGGCCTGCCACTGACACGCCAAACGCAGGGGGTGGGAAATGTCGTCGTCATCCTGGATGGCGATCGCTTCGCCGCAGCTGGCGTTGATAGCGATGTTGCGGCACGCATACTGCCCCAGATTGTGGGGCTGGCGCAGCAGGCGGATCGGCAGGCCTAGAGCATGACCCATGAGCAACAGAAGATGGCGCAGCTCGGCGGCCAGGGGCTCGGGGGTGCCGTCATCTACCACCAGAATCTCTTGAGGCAGTCCGGTTTGCAGGGCCAGCGACTCCAGGGCCAAGCGCAACCGCGGCAGATCAGGCGAAAAGGTGGTGATCACCACGCTTATTGGCAGGGTGGCGGCACCAACGGCCCCGCTGAAATGTTGGCGCCAGTGCTCCAGGGTGCAGCGAAAGGCGGCAGACACATCCAGCGGCGCCGGCAACAGGGGCAGCAGCTCCTCAACCCCCCACTGCTGGGCCTGCAGGCGCAGTAGGGAAAGGCAACGATCGCTTAGGCCCGCCGTGGCTGCCTCCAGCAAAGGCAGCTCACTACCCCCGTGCAGCAGCCGCTGGATCGGGCTTGGCGCCAGGGCCGCAAGGCGCTGGGCCAAGCCGGTCCGATGCTCCTCCTGGCTGAGCAAACGCTGAAGCACTAGCAACTGAAGTTGCAGCAGCGGCGGCTCATCGGCTGGGGCCAGCACGGCGCCAACCGGCCCCAGACCCCTGGACTGGAGCGTCAGCCAAGGATCTAGCAGCTGGGACTCGCGCTCCAGCCAAGTGATCTCTACGGGGAAGCGGCGCAGGTCCCTGAGCAGCTGCATCAACAGCGGTCCCTGCCACCACAGCCGCGGCAACAGGCGCTCAAACAGGGACACCAGCGCCATGCGGGTGGCGCGAGAAACGTCGCGCAGATCGGCGCTAGTGAGCAGCAACAAGCCCTTTAGAACCACCAGGCAGGCAGATGGGGGCTGCACCGTGGGCAGCCGGTAGCAGGTATCAGCATCAAGCTGCAAAACCAGCTGACGCCACAACAGCAGGTGGGAGGCGCCGGCCTTGATTAGATGCTCGAGCTGCTGCTGGGCCCTTCGTTTCTCCGCTTTGGCGTTGTCGCCGGCGGCGGCGCCAATCTGCAACACCAGGGCATCCACACAGGCGGCAAGGGCGGCCAGCCAGTCGGGGTGCTCGGCCACCAGCTGAACCTGCAGCAGGCGCATTAGCGCCAAGCCCAGGTCGCCCGGCTCCTGCAACTGCAGCGCCGCCACGATCGCCCGGCGGCGGCAGTCTTGCTCCAGCTGTTGCAGGCGCGGGCGGCGGCTGTTGAGACCACCTACAAACCCCTCGACTAGGCGCAGCCAGGGCAGCAAGGAAGCGGTGGGTTCCGCAGCCTCTAGCCCAAGCAGCAGGCAGCCCGCTAGGGCTTCTGCAAAAAGCTCCTGCTCAAGCTCCGGCAAAAGCTGAAGGATTGCCGTGAGCTTGTCGCTGAAATCCTCACAGCTGCTGGGATCGGCAGCCTGCTCCTCCTCAAAGAAAGCCTCCAGCCAAGCGGACGGCTCAAGGGGAGGCCGGGGTGCCCCCTGCCAGCAGGCAGGATCAATCTGCAGGCGTAGCAGCCGTTCCCGCTGCAGGAGGGCAAGGGCGCCTTTGCAATCCCCTGCCGGCAGATCAGCAAGTTGATGGTGGTAGTTGCCGAGACGCTTCTGCAGCTCCGAATAAGTCTCTGATGGTGCGGAATCCGGCTGCTGCGCCAACCAGGGCCAAAGGGGCAAAGGTTCGGCATGGCGCTGCCAGCCGCTGGCATCAGGCACTCCGGGACGCTCCAACAAGCCGCGGCTCCAAGCCAGCGGTAAAAGAGCGCAGGGGCCGCCATCCAGGTCTGGCAGCAAAGCGGCGTCAGCGACAACAAGCGGCTGCTCCAGGTCCACCCAGGCTGGGCCAGGCGGGGGTGGGTTTTGTACCAGCGAATCCAAGCGCTGGATAAGCAGCAGCCGATCTAGACCAGCTACAAACAGGTAACGGTTGATCCCGGCAATGGCATAGGAGCGCTGCACAAGAGTCCGCAGGTTCAAGCGCGCCTGAACATCCACGCCGAAGACCCAACAACATGGGTGAGAATAGGCACACCCCAACTAGGCACATGCAGCACCAAGGGTGCGTACCTAAACTTGATGTGCTAATCGCGGCACCAAGTGATCCTTTAGGACGCACCGGGTGGGGCGACTTTCACTTTGCCCAGGCCCTCCAAAGCGCCCTGGGGGAGCAAAAAATACTTAGTCGACTGCTGTTCCGCGATCAGCTTGATGGGTTTGGCATCGGTCCAAACCACGACCTAATGGTGATACGAGGAAAATTTCGGCCGAACTCAGAATGGCTGCGTAACAGCCGCTATCGGCAGCGGATCCTCTGGGTAATTAGCTGGCCCCTCGACATCTCAAGCGAAGAACTCGAAGATTATGACCTGATACTGGTTGCCAGCAGTCGAGACAGACCCCGAATCGCGGCCCTCTCCCAACGGCCCACCTACACACTGCATCAAGCCACAGAATTTCGCTGCTTCGCACCTGCACCAAAACATGACGGCAGCTTGCTATTCATCGGCAATACCCGCGGGCTGCAACGGCCGATCGTGCAGAATTTTGCCTTAGCGCACTGCCCCCTAGCCCTCATAGGCAAGGGGTGGCAAAAGTGGGGACTGCACCCAGAAAAAGTATCAATCGCCAATGGGCTGCTACCGCTGCGCTACAGCCAAGCCCTAGCCGTATTGAACGATCACCACGGCGCCATGCGCGACTACGGCTATATGAATAATCGCATCTACGATGTTTTAGCTTGCGCTGTACCCGTGATTACCGACCAGGCCCCCGACTGCCCGGCAGACCTGTTGCCGGGAGTGATCCTGCACCAGCCGGGCCAAGACGACCCCGCTCAGAGCCTTGAAAGGGCAAAACAGTTGCGGCGCCAGCCGGAAATCCTGATGGAAGTGGCCCGCAAGGTGCGGCAAAACCACAGCTTCGCCGCCAGAGCAAAAACTCTGTTGCCGCATTTAATTGGGGCAAAAGGTGTCCAGCCGAAATGTGTCAGTCCAAGAAGTGAACACTTTGAGCCAAAGAGCTAAGCGTCGATGACCAATAGAAGGGCAGCAAGTCTATGATCCAATCTGAGTATTTCTCCAACCATGTCTCGCCAAGTCTCGCTAGCTGAAAAGTCCATAGTCAATTTTGCCGACCTCAACAAAAAAGGGCTGGCAAATGCTGGCTTCCGTGCTGTCGCCGTTACCTACGAGAAAGTCGCAAATAATTCACCCAAAGGCTTAGTAAATCTGCGCATAACGGAAATAACCACAGGCAGCCCAACGAATAATACAATTGATTACATTGGCAAGCCAGGATTGACAATGAAAACCTCATCATTAGCCGATCGCAGCAGCCAAACTGATGCAATAACTGGGTTTCAACTGGACAGGGGCGTCTACCGAGATTGGAAATTTATCGGATCCAAAGGAAGCGATTCTCTATATTTTGAATCGCAGGGCACCATTATCTCCAACATCACAAGTGGAGTCGTCAACTTTGGCCGGGACAGTGCTCGCGACATCTTCACCTTCACGAATACTGTTGACACCACTAAACACGATAAGTACAATCACCTGCAAAAAGTAAAAATAATTAATTTTGGCAAGGAAGATGTAATCAACCTACAGGGCAAGGTTTTTGGTTATTCAGACGTCAAGAATGGACAGCTACCCGGTGTTTCGAGCGAACGATTGAGCATCTCACTAATTCCGGATCCGCTGGCCTGACAAGTCAGATTTATTAAATATTCCCATCCAAATCCGTCATTAGGTAAGGTTTAGATTTTCAATAGATATAGAATGGCGGGCTCTTGCAGAATAACCTGAAAGAGCCCGGCACCTAAACTAGTTCAAATAAACTAGCATCAAATGGATTTGTTCGATACGGATGAGCGCTTCCTGCAATTCTGCCAAGCCTTCCAAAGCCTCACTAATTCGCAGTGCCTGCAAGACTTGTTTGCTTTGTATTGCCAAGGTTCAAAGCCAGGTTATTTTCTCGAATTTGGCATAGCAAACGGCACCCGGCTTTCAAATACTCTATTGCTGGAATTATTGGGGTGGAAGGGCTTAGGAGGAGAGCCAAATCCCATGCTGCGAGAGAAGGCTTCCCGAAGGCGCTCAGCTAAAATTGTTGGAGAAGCTCTATATCACCGCAGTGGCGACACCCTGAGTTTTGAATGCAATGGGCTTTATGGAGGCCTGGCTGAAACCTCAGATCTTCGCCAAACAGAAGCAAGATGCAGCTATACCCAGACAATTGAAGTCGAAACAATTACTTTAAAGGATCTGCTCTGCCGAGAGCAAGCGCCGAAAGACATAAATTACTTTTCACTTGACATCGAAGGCGCTGAGGAAATGATCCTCAAAGAGCTGCCAGTCGATGAATACAATTTTCATTGCATAACAGTCGAACACAATAAAGGACCACGGCGAGGGTCCATATTAAAACTGATGACAGGCCATGGCTTTCAACGGGTGTTTAAAAATTTAAGCGGCCACGATGATTGGTACATTAATAAGCAAATTAAATTCCGAGGCTGGCCGCCGCGTCTGATCAGAAATTTTGACAACGAGCGCGGCAGACTGCATTTGGCTAAATGTCTCGGACGTGACGAGCAGAATCAAGAACAGGCAATTGCAAATCTCTATTCGTTAATCTACTCACGCCCGAAGCCACACCAGCGCAGCTTCATTGATCTAGCCACGGCGCTAAAGCGCTCTAGCCGGATTGTGGAAGCCCAAAATGTGCTAACTCGCGGACTTAGTCTTTATCCAGACAATGAACGGATGCTCAAGGAATTACAAACAATAGAAATAAATCCATAACATATCAGTAATGCTGCAATTTCAACGAGTTTTAGACTTCTGACCTGCCTGAGACAATTTAAACCCAGCCCTGGAAAGCAAAGAAGTTAGCTCAGATGCATATGCACAAAACGCCTCTAGTTGCGCCGAGGCATCTCTAAGCTCAATAGATATTTCTGGTGAAGTATCCTTTGATTTACGCTGGTTATGATCCTTGCGCTGACGTTTTTGAATTGCAGCTTGCTGTAAAAGTTCATTGTAAGGTTCGTGGTGGGGATCCTCCAAAAGGGCGCGAGTAAGCAGCTTTATGGCCGTCGCGAACTGAAGCGTCTCAATGCTTTTGCGAGCCTCCTTCAAGGTGCGTTTACGAAGCCGCTTCCAATCTTCTGGGGAACGCCTGGAGGCAAGCTTCTCAGGCATAAGGGACACCAAACGCCGCAATGCTCGGCGTTTAGCGCGACGGATTGGAACGGAACGAAGGTCCTGTATCAACTCAGGCACGGCCCGCAAACGAGTCGTCAAAAACGAACGGAAAGCAGAAAAACCTTGTGCCAAGACGCAGACCTGCAATATGGACCATGGTAAGTGGGGGAGGAGTACGAGCTCGGCCTATAATTTCAAAAAACTAAAACCATGCCCAAAGGGACGCCTACCAAACGCTCCAACAGCCGTTCTAGTAAGCGAAAAAAGCCTGGATCAAAGCTCGGCAAAGTTTGGGCCAGGTTGACAAAATCGCTGACCTGGCTGCGGCCCAAACCCCAAAAAGAAATTGAGCACAAGAGCGAAAGCACCCTGGCCCAGCTTGGTGCAGCTGCCAAGCGCACTCCAGATCAGTGGAAAAATATACGCAGCACCACAAGGGCAGCCGTACGCGTCCAACTGGAGGCAAATCAACCCATCGCTGCTATCAAGAAATTGACCCTTGCCCTGCTGGAGGACCCTGAATTTCAGCCATACCACGATCTGCTCTGCAAGGCGGCTGAACAACGTCACGTGCGCCGCCTTAAGCCAGGGGATCCAGATCCGTGGGCTTCCATGCCAAAGGATCTCCTGGCTGAAGCAATTAAACTGGAGGCCTTCACTGTCTATGTAAACGAGCTAGAAGAGCTACTGGATCAGGCTGGAGTACCCAAAATCGGTGCGCCGGCATCAGCGGGAAAACCAATAAAAAAAGCTACAAATAAGACTTAAGCGCAAAGCAGCCACCAGAAACCATGGAATTACGCCTATCTCCCGTGCGTTGGCGGTCGTCCAGGGGCATTAATGGCTGTGGGATAATTGCTGGAGGCCTGAGAATTCAATGAAAACAGCCCTGATCACCGGCATCACTGGCCAAGACGGCTCCTATCTAGCCGAACTGCTGCTGGAGAAGGGCTACTCGGTGCATGGCATCAAGCGGCGGGCCAGCAGCTTCAACACAGCCCGGATCGATCACCTGTATCAAGACCCCCACGAGAGTGACCCCAGGCTCACGCTGCACTACGGCGATCTCACCGATAGCACCAATCTGATCCGGATCATCCAGCAGGTGCAGCCCGATGAGATCTACAACCTCGGCGCCCAGAGCCATGTGGCGGTGAGTTTTGAAGCACCTGAATACACCGCCAACAGCGATGCCCTGGGCACACTGCGGATCTTGGAGGCGGTGCGGATGCTGGGACTAAGCAATAAAACTCGCATTTATCAGGCCAGTACTAGTGAGCTCTACGGACTGGTGCAGGAGACCCCCCAGAAGGAAACCACACCGTTTTATCCCCGCAGCCCCTATGGGGTGGCCAAGCTCTATGCCTACTGGATCACGGTGAACTACCGCGAGGCCTACGGCATGTATGCCTGCAACG